>Ga0163225_100158_pt1 | contig 21848 bp, 16 predicted proteins | sample MSEWel2016_04_06_2_FD_113145 | JGI IMG/M metagenome (GOLD analysis project Ga0163225, IMG submission 113145) | Subsurface microbial communities from deep shales in West Virginia, USA - MSEEL Well Study Marcellus 5H_2016_04_06 ... | reverse complement strand
GCCATAATTTTAAACACCGCCCATATGTTAGAAAAACAAAAGTAGTCCCCCAATTGTAAAAAACAAAATCGCAATGCGCTGTATTGGAGCTGTTTATGCTTCTGTATTTTCAAGTTGGGTTAAAAAAAACTTCATTTCTTTACTTTTTAATTGTGATAACCGGGTGAGCTTGAATCGTTATTTTTGGAAACAACAGCATAATATTTTGCAGTATATTCTTTTGTTCCATTAATAACTTCAGGCTCATCTTTTGCTTTGAAATAATCTAATACCAATCTTTAAACATTTTTTTCAAGCTTTTTAAAATGTCCGATTAAAAAAGAATTGGTTAACTCATTAGAAATGCTTCATAAACAACTTTTTTCATTCAACAGTAACGGTAAGTTCTTCAACCGATGATGCTCTAAATAACCCCAGGGCACCATTGCTCAGGTTTGTTGGAGGAGATGCGGGGGCAGGTTTATAAACAGCACCATCGTATTTAAATTGTCCAATTAATGCTTCAAAATGGTCGTAACACTCTTTCGTAAGAGAAGACATTGAAAAGTAGAATTCGCCTCCCTGATGCAGCCAAATGTAATCAGTCGCAACTGGAGAAACTCCAAATTCAACGTCCAGCCCGTTGACATAGCCATCAATAAATTCATCATTCAAAAGAGATAAATCCCATGAAGCAAATGAGACAAAAACTCTTAACGTATTCGTGTTTTGAAGAAGATAGTAATTCTCAATACCCTGAGGATCGTCAAAGTAAAGAATTGGAGTATAAAAGTCATCCCCATCTTTTTCTGATATCTTATGTTCAAACTTTATGGAATCGACCGGCGGCACAGGTGGCATAAAGCAGGAAGCACTATATTCCTTACCATCGGCAATAATTTTCAAATAATAAGTATTCCCGGGTTCTCCGTCAATATGGGTTGTTCTATAATATCCGTTTTTATAATTGAATATCTCAATGTCAGGCAATAACAAAGTATCACAAATGTTGCCTGTACTATCATTTAACAATTCGTAAAACCCCAGATCAAAATCATAATTAACATTTTCTAAGACTGACGGCACCAAAGTATCGGTGATGCCGTGATTATCCGAAATCACAACCGTCGCATTTTTAACAGGCTCTGCTGTATCATAATAATCAAATTCTTCATTGTAGAAGTGTCCGTTTCTGCTTTGGGTTAGCCTGACATAATATGGGCCGGGTTGATTTGTTATAAGCGCGTCAACCACTAACCTCGGCTCTTTATCTTCAAAATCAAGATCAAACTCTTCGACACATCCCGAAAAGCCCAAGAAACCAATAATTGTTACCAGCAATCTAATCATTTGATTAAAATTTAAAACTCATGGTTACATAAGGAGTTATGCCGTACAAATACATTTTTTGTCCGGTACTTCTCGAAAGAGAATTATCGCTTTGCTTAACAAACAGGGCAAAGACATTCTTTCGATGATAAACATTATATATCCCGAAATCCCATTCGGTTTCAATTCGTCGTTCTTTATTCTTTTTGCTTTTGTAATGAAAAGATATATCTAAGCGATGATAAGACGGTAACTCATACCCGTTTCTTTCAGTATAATAATTGAATGCTGCACCATTAAAAAAATACATCCCTTCGGGAATTGTAGCAAATCCGCCCGATGTATATTTAAAAACAGAATTAACAGACCAATAGCCGGATAACTGATAAAATGCTGTTATAGAAAGATTATGTCTTTTATCAAAAGTGGGGGAATATGGCCTGTTTTGATTAATGCCCTCAATCTGTCGGGTAGTTCGGGAAAGTGTATAACCTAAAGTACCCGTGAGCAGTCCGGTATTTTTTTCCAGGAAAAACTCGACTCCGTAAGCTTTGCCTGACCCGGCAAGAACCTGCGTTTCAATTTGAGAATTAAAAAAAAGGTCTGCATTGTTGCGAAAATCAATCACATCACTCATTTTTCGATAATAACTTTCCACTGAAAAATTAAAATCACCTCCATATAGCATTGAATAAAACCCCAGAGAAGCCTGATTCACACTTTGAGGTTTTATGTGCACTCCGGAAGGAATCCAGATATCAGTAGGCATGCCAACAGACGAGTTGCTCAGCAAATGCTGATATTGAGATGCGCGACTACCCCCCAATTTTAAGGAACTTCCCGGGCTAAGAAGATAACGCAAAGTGACGCGAGGCTGAAAAGAATGATAAAATTTAACAAGTTCGCCGCTATGGTAAAAGGTTGAATCTGTAATTCTCATTCGGGGAGAATACTCATACACCATCTTTTCTCCCAATAATGAAAATGTAGAATACCTGACTCCATAATTAAGAACTAATTTCTCCCCAATATTTTGCTCATTATTAACGTATGCATCAACAATTACACTTTGCTGAGTCCCTATTTCTGATTTCTTAATAATGGAGTTTTGGGTCAAAGGGGAAATTCGGCCGGGCATATAATCATGCTTTTCAATGGACAGTCCAAATTTTATATGGCTATTGGAATTCAGGGAATAATCAAAATCAATTTTTAAATCAAATTCCTGCATATACGCTGACCATTCAAAATTTCGTAAGTTTTCATTAATTACATACGAATAAGAATACCGGCTAAAAACGGCAGTTGTGTTAGAAAACAAATTAGAATTGTATAACTTGTTCCAACGAAGTGAACCTGCATAATTCCCCCAATCAAAAGTATTTTGATTATCTATGGCATAGTAAAAAAAATGATCATTCCCCGAGTAGGCAGAAAGAAAAACACGATTGTTTTCATTCAGAATAAAATTAGCCTTTGCATTAACATCATAAAATGCAATTTCATTCTTCCCCCGAAAATCATCTAAACTTCCTATTCGTGCCAATTGCCCAAGTTTTCCGAACGTATTTACAGTAGCTCCGGCATAACTATATCTTCCCGAAACCAAAAAAGATGATTTGTTCTTCACAATAGGACTTTCGATGGTAAGACTACTGGCAATAAGCCCTACCTTTCCTGACCCCGTAAGTTTTTTTATGTTTCCTTCCTTTAAACGGATATCTACAACCGACGAAAGCCTACCTCCATAGTATGCCGGTAGTTCAGACTTATATATTTTTACGCTTTTTATGGCATCTGTATTAAAAACGGAAAAGAAACCCAAAGCATGTGACGGATTATATACAGGAGCTCCATCAAGCAGGAATAGATTTTGATCAAATGACCCACCCCTGATGGATAAATTTGTTGTGCCTTCATTTGAAACCTGAACTCCGGGAAGAAATTGCAAACTTTTTAAAACATCAGGTTCTCCCGCCACCATAGGCATTTCCCTGATCTGTTTCATCCTTAACAAATGGCTGCCCATATCGCTGCTATGTACTTTCCCGCCAGGTTTGCCTACTATTCTGACATCCCCTAACAATGTCGTTGACGGACTAAGATCTATTTGCAACAAAGTATCATCTGCCAAGTATATTTCCTGACTAAAGGAGGAATAGCCGACAAATGTAAAATTCAATACATGTTTGCCAGCCTCAAGTTCCAAAGAAAAATATCCGTAGTTATTGGTTGATGTTCCATACCCCTGAATATTGTTTATTACGGAAGCCCCGGGCAAAGCTTCACCGGAAATTTCATCTCGTACAAAGCCATAAACAAAGTATTTCTGTGCACTGATTAAAGGAACAAGCGCAAAAAGAAATAAAACAAGAAGTATCTGTTTCATCAATCAGGCAGGATAAAAGGGTGAGATTATAGAGGTACAGTGATGGGCTGACTCTATTTATTTAAAATAATCGTATTGGATTTTATTTTATTCTGAGGATCATCAGGAGTTAAAACCTTTAAATAGCATGTAATTGAATATTCCCCTGCCGGTGAGTCTGCGAAAGATTGATCCTTCTCCAGTTTCAAATTCTCAATGTCTAATTGCTCTGTAACCGTTGAATTAGCATCAACCTCAATTACCGTTGATTCAGGAGAACTAAAAAAAACACCGTTCTGCAAATCGAAGAAAACATTTTCCTGTGTTTCAGATTCAACGCCTTGAATGCTCATCCATACCTCACAATTGGTACTAAAAAAAGAACTGGATGTATTATTTATTGAAAGTATAATTTCCGGCAACTCCTCGTTTACAAGGGGTTCAACCTCTAATGTCAAATTGATGAAATTGGAAAAATGGGGTGTCTCAGTACTCTCTGAGCATGATGAAGTTAATAAAAACACCAGGAGGAATACAAAGTGTATTTTACTCATAATAAAAGGGTTAAAGAGTCAAACCAATAGTCTTCAAAAGTCACATCTGCTCTTTTGAGAAACATTAATAACCACAAAGAAAAAAAATAAAATGACTCAGTGCAAATTATTTCTTATAAACATAATATCTAAACCCCAGGTAAGTTTAAACAAGAACTATCCTTGTTCTTATAATGATTTGCCAATGAGGTAGTTTTTACTCAAAGCATTGTCTTAGTTAAAAATGGAATGATTTTTACCTCCCTCCTACATTCGAGGTGTTTTTTGGTGAAAATTTCTTTAACCTGATTAATTCATTAGTTCTCGTTATGAGATGTTCAAATATCATCCCCAAAAAGCCACACTCAAACAGATGCAGCCTTTTCTTTTACCTAAGTTGAGCGATACGAGTTTTGCAAAGTATCGCTTTACTTAGAGTTAACCCCGATTTAGAAAATGTTGGCTTTCACCATTTTTTTTAGTGAAAACCTTACATTTTCTTCATCGTTGAGCGGAATCGCTCATTGTGGGTTTTAATTCATGAGCCCGGTCTAAAAAGCATCTTTATTGCAAAACTCTTCGTTAATGAAAATTTTTGAACCCTCATTAACAACAGGTTAACTCCGGTACAAAAATTTTCAAAGCCTTGATTTTGGCAAAAATATACCTTTTTATACTCCACTCATTCATTCAACAGAATTAACCTTCTTCATTTTTCAGAAGATTCCTGAAGATAATAGTCCTTTAAAAAAAGCTTAAACGCTGAGACGCAATGACGCAAAGTTTTTATTATGAGTGAGTTGTGATCTGTTCCCTTTTCTTATAATGAATTAATTATCAACTATTTGTAAAAGGTTAACAGAGGATTATGAAAATAAACCTTGCAATTCCCGACAGGATGAACAGAACAAATCCGTAAAGAGGAGCAATGAAAGAAACCCTTAATCCGCCAGCCCTCACTTTTGCAAAAACGTCTTCCATGGTTTGGAGAACACTTAGAGCCTGAAAAACTCCCAGCACCTGCCCCGGAACTCTTATTTAAGGATTGTGCCGAAATAACTTGCCGCTTTAGACTTGTTCTTTTGCCCTTTACCTTCCTTGAAAATCCATTAAGGGTGTGTAATGAATTAAGGTTAGCTTAAAAAATAAATCCCAGGTATTCATCGAATTATAAAATATTTTCAGGTAGTTTATTCTATTACACACCCTAAATAGCTCGCTATTCGCGGTATTATCAAGTCGGTAAAGGCCAAAATAACTTCGTTAAATCTGTCAATTTATTTCATTACAAACCCAAAGTGGTTTGAATTTATTCGTGAACATGTTTCAAGATATAATGTTTATAAATAGTGCTTGCAAGAAAACGACAATTGAGGCCCCGAAGAAAAATCGAGGTGGACTGTTATGCTTGTCTTCAAAACAGTCATTTACGAAAAGTAAACTCCTGTTTTTCAGCCATCGCAAGCCTTGCACTTGCCGCCTTCTTACAAAGACTATATAAAAGAAAATGGAGGATCGCTGACTAAATAACGAACTGAGTCATTGGTGAGTAATGCCAGGATAAGCCATTGCACAATGCATGACAAAGTTACCTGTATCTTTTATTTCTCTCCATGGTCGCCGGAAACGTGAAACTTAACAATCATTTAATGAATCTTCTTAAAAATTACCGCAAATGAGAAATATTTTAGTGACATATCAAGCGAGTGAAAAAGAAAAAGAATTTTACAGGAACTTTTTTAAGGATCAAGTGATTTCTTTTTTAGATGATTATGCAGAAACAGCTAAAAAAGAAAAAATATTATTGGAAAGTGAAATAATCATTGCGTGGAATCCTACAAAAGAATTAGAACAGTTTAATAAAAGCCTGTTCAGTAATTTTCATCTTATTCAACTATTGTCTGCCGGTTATGATCATCTGAAATTCGATATGTTTCCGTACAAATGTTTTATTGCTGCGAATCAGGGCGCTTATGCAACACCAATGGCTGAACATACGGTCGCGATGATTCTTGCACTGGCAAAAAAATTGCGATTGTATCATAACCGCCTGGCAGAAGGAAAATTTGAACAAATGAATAGTATTACGAGGCAGATTAAGGGAGCAACGCTCGGAATTATCGGTTTTGGTTCAATCGGGAAAGAAGTTACCAGGTTGATGCGTGGTTTTGATGTGAAAACAATGGCCTTAAACACAAGCGGAAAAACAAGCGAAGATGTTGATTTTACAGGCACATTAAACGATTTGGATCACCTGTTAATTCATTCTGATTTTGTGGTCATTTCCATTCCCCTGACAGACGAAACAGAAGGATTAATCGGCAAAAGGGAATTAGAGTTGATGAAAAATGATGCCATATTGATTAATGTAGCCAGAGGGCCCATTGTTAAAGAAAAAGATTTATATGACCATTTGAAGAACCACCCCGATTTTTCAACCGGAATTGATGCGTGGTGGATAGAGCCGTTTAAGTTTGGACAGTTTAAAATCAATTACCCCTTTTTTGAATTGCCCAATCTCTTAGGATCGCCGCACAATTCAGCTATTGTCGAAAACATTATGATTGAAGGAGCAGGAAAAGCAGCAGAAAATGTGAAGAGATTCCTGAATAATGAAAAAATAAAAGGAGTGGTTGATATAACAGTATAAAATCAGGGAACTATATTAAGCTGCCTCTGCATCAATATAAAAAATGAAAATATCCACACCAAACCAGGAATTTCACTTGACCAATATTTTGAGGCAGTCACCCCAACAATTAAGTACAGAAACAAATTTCAAAAAATAAAACAAAAGATAAGGAGTAAAAATATGGAAAAAACAATGAAAGCAGCACGCTTATATGAATTGGGAAAACCTCTTGTAATAGACGAGGTGCCGATACCTGAATTATCTGATGACGATGTGTTGGTAGAAGTGAAAGCCACATTTGTAGCGCCATCAATGAATGATATTTTAAATCCGGGCGGAAATTTTATTCGCCCTGCTTTACCGGCTATTTTTGGTTCCGATGCTGTTGGAATAATTTCTAAAGTGGGAAACAAGGTAAGAGGATTAAAAGAAGGTCAAAAAGTATGGGTAAATTCGATCCTTTATGATAAGACTGATGAATACGCATTAATGGGCCGGGAAGGATTGAGTGATTCGATGGCTTTCCAGGGCATGTTCACTTTTAATCCGGACAACGTCCGTCTTTTAGATGAATATCAAGGCGGCTTTGCTCAATATGTAAAAGCGCCCTCGACAAATGTGGCAATCTTACCGGATAATTTTCCTCTTGAACAGGCAGTCCGTATTGGTTACCTTGGAACAGCCTATCAGGCTTTGAAATATGCAAATGTTCATTACGGCTCAACCGTATTGATTAACGGCGCTACCGGAACCGTTGGGACAAGCGCTGTGCTGCTGGCTTTAGCAATGGGTGCGGTAAAAATTATTGCTGTAGCCAATAAAAAAGAGAGATTGGAAAAAATCAGGCAGATTAATCCGTCGGTTATTTCCACCTTGTCGCTTCTTGATGGCGACGTAACCGGCAAGATAAGAGAATTGACAAACGGTAAAGGGGCCGGATCATTTGTTGACTGCCTTCAATACGTTGATACGCAGTCAACTCATCAATGCTTGTATGCCGTTAAAAAAGGAGGGGCGGCTGTATTTGTTGGCGGGGCCACCGGAAATATCAATATTCCTTACGGTTTTCTTTTAGGAACTGAAATAAAGATAACCGGGTCATTATGGTTTCATAATTTTGAAGCAAATGAATTGGTTAACCTGGCTCAATCCGGTTTGCTGAATTTAAATTTGTTTGATGTAAAAACCTTTTCACTAGACGAGATAAACGAAGCTGTTGCCCTTGCAGGATCTAGATTAGGAGGATTAACAACAGTAATGGTAAAGATATAACAATGTCTTAAATAGTGCGTGTCCATAAAGTCTCATTTACTGCGTTACGCTTGCCCGAAAATTACTCATTTACGTAAGTAAACTGCGTATTTTCGGGCTTCGCAAGCCTTGTAAATAAAACTTTCTGAACACGCACATAAATTTTGACACTGTTTGCTTAATTTATAGACAGACAAATAATTAAAAGGTAAAAAAATGGCAACAATGAAAGCAATGCAGGTAAAAAAGCCCGGTGATGATTTTCAATTGGTTGAAATACCCGTACCGGCACCCAAAGAAAATGAAGTACTGATAAAAGTAGAAGCCTGTGGAATTTGTCACAGCGATGCAATCGTAAAAGAAGGATGGTACCCAAATCTACAATATCCTTTAGTCCCGGGCCATGAAGTAATTGGAACAATAACGGAAGTCGGGAAAAATGTAAAGTCATGGCAAACAGGTCAAAGGGTAGGCGTGGGCTGGCATGGCGGCCATTGTTTTGAATGTGAACCTTGTCGTCGGGGCGACTTCATTAATTGTGACAATGGCAAAGTCCCGGGAATTAATTACAACGGCGGTTATGCTGAATATATGTGCGCACCTCAGGATGCACTGGCTTTAGTTCCCAAAGAATTGAATTCGGAAGAAGCCGCCCCTCTTCTTTGTGCCGGTATCACTACGTATAATGCGTTAAGAAACAGCGGAGCTAAACCGGGTGATACGGTTGCAATACAAGGCATAGGAGGTTTGGGACATTTGGGAGTACAATTTGCAAATGCTGCCGGCTACCGGACAGTGGCAATTTCTAACGGAAGTGAAAAAAGAGAATTGGCACTGAAACTCGGTGCACACACATACATTGATGCAAGTAACTCCAATGCGGCCGAAGAGCTGCAAAAAATGGGAGGAGCTGACATTATTTTGGCCACTGCGCCTAACAGCAAAGTTATTTCGGAAATAACAAACGGCCTGAAACAACGAGGTAAATTAATCATTGTGGCTGCGACAAACGAGCCCGTGGAGGTTATTCCGTTCGCTCTTATTTCCGGTAAAACAATTCAGGGATGGCCCTCGGGTGATGCAAAAGAATCGGAGGATACTATGAATTTTTCGGTATTGAAAGATGTTCGTCCTCAAATTGAAGTTTTTCCTCTTGAAAAAGCAAATGAGGCCTATAATAAAATGATTACTAACAAGGTAAGATTTAGGGCTGTATTAAAAATGCAATAAATCCCGGTCTTTGAACAAACCATACATGAGTGCGGTTTAAAAAACATTTTGACCCCTAAATCCCCTAAAGGGGACTTTTTCAAACTGCTGATTTTTAGCAGTTCCCCTTTAGGGGTCAGGAGTAAAAATGGTAAAAATCAGCAGTTTGAAGGCTTTTTAAATTTTTGTGCCGGAGGTGATAACCCCGGTGGTTAATAAGAATTAAAAAATTTAAAACAATAATGTGTTTGGCAACAAAGATGCTTTTTAGACCGGGCTCTTAGAATAATCAAATTTTTAACAAATTAATTAAAGGAGTTTGACATGAATATCAAAAATTATTTAAAAGGTTTCGACATTAAATTATTTGTCGTCAGTTTGCTAATGATAACAATTGCTACTGCTGACGGATACGGAAGAAACCAGGGAAAAAAGAACGAACAAAATATCGTTCGTAAGGAGATTGATTATAAGGCAGGAAACACAACATTAAAAGGGTATCTTTTTTACAATAAGAATAATACGAAGAAAAGCCCCGGAATCATTGTTGTGCACGAATGGTGGGGCAATAATGCTTACAGCCAAAAGCGCGCCAGAATGTTGGCAGAATTAGGTTACACAGCATTTGCTGCCGACATGTACGGCAATGGCCTTATCGTTGATAATCCGGAAGAGGCACAAAAAAATGCAGGTGTTATTTATTCTGACTTGGGTTTATTGAAAGAAAGAATGACAGCCGCTTACGATGTTTTAGTAAACAGCGGTTTTGCAGATCCGGAACGTATTGCAGCAATAGGTTATTGCTTCGGTGGTACGGTGGTCTTAAACGCTGCCAGTTTAGGTGTCCCGCTCGATGCAGTGGTAAGCTTTCACGGTGGGCTGGAAGGTTTTAAAGCGAACCCGGCAATTAAAAACACGCATGTTCTCGTCTGCAACGGAGCAGCAGATAAATTTGTATCCCAGGAAGATAAAGACAATTTTAAAAATCAAATGAAGGCTGTCGGCGCTGAATATGAATTTAAAGAGTATGAAGGAGCCTTGCATGCTTTCACAAATCCCGAATCGACTGAAGCAGGCCAGAAATTTAACATGCCCATTGCTTATAATGCAGCAGCAGATTCAGCCTCGTGGAATGATATGAAGGAATTTTTCTCAAAGTATTTTCCGGTTAATTGAATAAACGTCGGGCCAAAACACTTAGCACAACTTGTTTCCCAATTGGCACGGGAATGTTCATAAGAAGTAACAAAACCTATTGGCAATTAAGCTGATAGGTTTTGTTATTTAGTCTTTGCAAGAAAACACCAACTACTGCCCCGAAGAAAAATCGGGGCAGACTGTTGTTCTCGTTTTTGAATCAGTTATCCCGAAGTGACTTTTGTAAGGTTTTTATCCTAAAAATCAACAAAAAGCACAATCGGGACTCCTTAGATTCAAAAACTTCGAAAGCCCCCGAAAAAAATCGGGGCAGGCTTTGTATTTGGCACTTTCTTATCAAAGACTTTAAATTCATTAGTTTTCTTGCTGACACTATTTACAATTCATTAAAAAAACGACCATCTCTTCCCAAGTTCATTGATGAGTATGGTATAAAAAGGTATATTTTTGCCAAAATCATGGCTTTGAAAATTTTTGTACCGGAGTTAACCTATTGTTAATGAGGATTCAAAAATTTTCATTAACGAAGAGTTTGGCAATAAAGATGCTTTTTAGACTGGGCTCATTGATGACTCACAGAAAAACGGAGTTACCGTGGTTTTTCACGGTAACAAACAAACAAAAGGTTTTCGGAATAAGTTACGAACTTGACGGAAGCTCATTCAAAGGAAGCAATATAGTCAGGGGCTACACGTGGTTAAAAATTCAAAAAACAAATTAACGATTAGCATGAAAGAGAACTTAACCCTCTCCGCCCAACGGGCAGTAGAGGAAAGAAAGAAAATATTAGAGCAGCAAATCAATCGACTTCAGGGAACGAATATCTCAGGAATACAAAAATTGAAGGATCGGATTACACCAATAGCAAATTCACTGAGGGAACTTTTGCTTAAGACCAGGGAGGTGAGGAGTGTGAATTCTTGTTTCTCATGTATTGCAAGCAAAATTATTGAGAAAACAGAAAAGAAGTGCAAAGGGGAGCAATGAAAGAAACCCTTAATCCGCCGGCCCTCAGTTTTGAAAAAACGTCTTCCATGGTTTGGAGAACACTTAGAGATATGAATCAAATAGTGTCCTAAACATATTCCAAAAGAAAATTTCTGATGATTACCGAAATTAAAAATTAACCCCCGTTTGTCAACTGTTCCACGTACCGGAGGGCACTGACTCGATCCTCAAAAATATTTTTTTCTCCGATTTTCTGATGGAGTTTTAATTTTCGAAGTCGTTTTTCAATAAAATGCTCCCCGGGAACCAGATAAACGCTTTTCCCATATTCAAGTGCTTCATCCACCATATTCTCAAGAGCCAGCAAAACGGTGGTATCCAGATGCGTTACATCCTTAAGGTCAAGAATCAAATGCTGACAGGGAGCAATGTTTTTGCGTTCGCGATGTATGGCTCTGGCCACCCCAAAGATCATCGGGCCACTCAGATAAAACAGATAAACCTGCTCTCTTATTTTATCGAATATTTCCTTTTCTGTACCGTTCAAAGGAGCTGTATCCACACTATCAGAGACCATCCGCAGATTAAAGCTTTGCAGATGGCTGAGTTTTTCGATAGTCAACATATTGGCCACAAAAATTCCGAGACCGACAGCAATCACAAGGTCAACAAAAATAGTAACCAACAGAACTCCATACATAATAAACAAGGCGCCCTGACTGATTCTGTGTGCCCGCTTGATAAATGACCAGTCCAGAATATCGATACCAACCTTAAAAGCAATGGCAGCCAAAAGTGCCAGCGGAATAAACTGAATCAGCGGTGCCGCCCCGAAAATCAGGACGAGTAAAAAAGCCGCCCTGAGAATGCCTGACCAACGACTTCGGGCACCGGTACGAATATTAACCACCGTTCCCATAGTAGCTCCGGCTCCCGGCAATGTTCCCAGAAGTCCTGCGGTCAGATTGGCCATCCCCTGCCCCATCAGTTCACGGTTGCTGTTATGCTCCTCTCGGGTCAGTGAGTCGGCAATCAGGGCGGTGAGAATGGTATCGATGCTCCCCAGAAGGGCCAGCAAAAAAGCATCCAGGAAAACAGAGCTCCAGTTATGATCGAAGGGCATCACCGGTAAATTAAAATTGGGCCAACCCAAATCAATGGCTCCAATAAGTCGTATGTTGCCACTCCCCGGCAAAAGGTAAACCAAAAGACTGAAGAAGATAAGCACCGCCAACTGTGACGGAAACCGCCTCTGCCAGGATTTTGGATAAAAAATCAGCACCAGAAGAGCGCCTATACCAATGAACAATTCAAAATAATTGACGTAACTCAGAAGTTCAGGCAGTTTTTTGGCCAGCCCTACAATGCCGCCTTGTACCGCATCGTGCCCCAGAAATGCAGGCAACTGCATAACAATCAGAATTAGGGCAATGCCCGACATAAAGCCACTTATGACCGAGTAAGGCATCAGACGGAAATAACGACCCAATTTAAAATACCCCAGCAAAATTTGGAAAACCCCGGCAAAAAAAACGATGGTGAAAGAATAAGTCACCCCGGGATGCAAGCCATATTCGGCAATATTGGAAGCAAAAACGGCTGTCATAAAAACCGTCATGGGACCGGTAGGTTCCGAAATAAGTGTTTTACTTCCTCCCCAAAGAGTGGCAACAAGCCCAATGATTACCGCGCCGTAAAGTCCGGCTTCAGGGCCGGCCCCGGAAGCCACCCCAAATGTCAGCGCAATGGGAATACTGACGATGGCTGCCACCAGTCCTCCGTAAACATCACCTCTTTTTAATCTTCCAAAATAATCAGACATGCAAAAGATTGTTTTAAAATCAAAATGCAGAAAGGGTTAAAAAGCTTCTTATTGATAACCAAAATTAATTAAGATTGTTCTACCGTTCTGTCGCCGCCCTGCGGCAAAGCATTGCACCTTTTTAATAAATCATGATTACCGGTCTCCGGTTAAAAGATTTTGATCTTTTTGGAACCGTATCAACCTTCAAGTCACATTCTTTGTTATTTTTGTGGCCACACAATTGTTTTAACCATCAAACACCTAAAAGCCCTGTGAGCAACGAAAAACAACAATTACTGGATCGCAGATATCTTGACATGGCCCGCATCTGGGCACAAAACAGCTACTGCAAACGCCGCCAGGTGGGGGCTTTACTGGTTCGTGATAAAATGATCATCAGCGACGGGTACAATGGCACCCCATCGGGATTTGAAAACATCTGCGAAGATGAAGACAACAAGACCAAACCTTACGTGTTGCACGCCGAAGCAAACGCCATCACAAAAGTAGCCCGCTCGGGAAACAGCAGCGATGGAGCTACCCTCTATGTGACCTCCTCCCCGTGCCTCGAATGTTCCAAGCTGATAATTCAGGCAGGAATAAACCGGGTAGTCTTTTCCGAAAATTACAGGGTAGAAGATGGCGTAAACCTTTTAAAAAGAGCCAACATTGAAGTGGTGCAACTGGAATACCGAAAACCTGAGGAATTGCCATAGATACCAATTAAATTTTGCTTTAGCAGACTGTTTTTCAGCACTACAACTATGTGAGAAATAAAAGGTTAAGAAAAACACAGTCCGTTTGCTGCAAGAATTTGATTTAACATAAAGAGTCCCATCTCAAACCTATGCCAAAAGATAAAAGTTAAAACTATTTCAAAATAAAGGAACAATTTTTGCTGCATTACCCGGAATTATTGTCATCAGGCATTTTCTTGCCCAATCAAAGAACCGTCATCACATGAACGAACAAAACAGAAACACCGCGCGTCAAATATATTTACCACTAATATTGGCAGCAATACTGATTGCCGGTATGTTTATCGGCCGCATCACCAGCCCCTCCGGCAATGGTTCCTCGGGACAGCGATTAATGCTGGCGCCGGAATCGGGGAAATTGCAAACCATCATCAACCTCATCGACGAGCAATATGTGGACAGCATTGATGCTACCAATCTGGTGGAAAAAATCATTCCCAAGGTACTGGAAAATCTGGATCCCCATAGTGTCTATATCCCCCCCGAAGACCTGAAAGCTGCCAATCAGGAACTGGAAGGTAATTTTGGCGGCATCGGGGTTGAATTCAGTATGCCCGACGATACCGTTATGGTGGTCAGCGTAGTATCCGGAGGCCCTTCCGAAAAGGTGGGCATTCTTCCCGGCGACCGGATTATTACCGTCAATGATTCGGTGATTGCAGGGGTGAATTTTCAGACCAACGATGTGGTGGGGATGCTCAGAGGAGATATCGGCACCAAAGTAAATGTGGGTATTCAGCGACGCAACCGTAAAGACCTCATCGATTTTGAAATTACCCGTGGAAACATTCCCATGTACAGTGTGGATGTATCCTATATGGTTACCGACTCCATCGGATATGTTAAAATCAACCGTTTTGCCCGAAACACTTACCAGGAGTTACTCTCTGCCCTGGCAAAACTTAAAGCACACAATTGCAGCAATATCATTGTGGACTTAAGAGGAAACTCGGGCGGCTACCTGGATATTGCCATCAGTATGGTAAATGAATTTCTGAAAAAGGGCGATATGATTGTTTATACCGAAGGAGTAAACAGTCCCCGTCAAGACGTTTATGCCAACGGTTCCGGGTCGTGCAAGAACATCGACGTAACTGTGCTTATTGATGAATTCAGCGCCTCCGCAAGTGAAATTTTTGCAGGTGCCATGCAGGACAATGACCGGGGATTGGTAGTTGGACGCCGCTCCTTTGGTAAAGGCCTGGTTCAGCAGCAATTTTCGTTGCCGGCAGGCGGGGCTTTGCGACTAACTGTAGCCAGATATTACACCCCCAGTGGACGGTCTATCCAAAAACCGTACGGCAATGGAGTGGAAGATTACTACCACGATATCATTAACCGTTTTGAACATGGCGAATTCTTTGAAAAAGACAGCATTTCCGTTAACGACTCCCTAAAATATAAAACCACAGGAGGCCGTACAGTATATGGCGGTGGCGGAATCATGCCCGATGTTTTTGTGCCACGCGACACAACTTACCATACCGACTACTACTACCGTCTGCGCGAAACCGGTACCATCTATCAGTTTGCTTTAGAGTATGCCGACAAAAACCGCAAGGAACTATCAGCTTTTGAAAACGCTAAAACACTTAAGCTACACCTGGATCAGCAACCCATCAGACAATTACTGATTGACTTTGCAAAAACAAAAGAGGTGAAGTATAACAATCGTGATTTTCAAATATCAAAAGACCTGATTGATTTGGAGACTAAAGCATATATTGCACGAAACATACTGGATAACGAAGGTTTCTATCCCATTATCAGCAAACAGGATGAGGTATTGCAAAAAGCCATTGAACTGATTAAAAACAACGAACTAAAAACTGTTCTCTATTCAACAGAAGATGACAACACTGTAAGTGAGCAGCGCGAAACTGTGATGTCGGAATAAAAACAAAGATTATTATGGGTACACTGGTAAGAATCATACTGATTTTCATAATCATTTATTATGCGTTCAGACTGATTGGTCGCTATTTATTCCCTTACCTGTTAAAGAACCAGGTCGAGAAAATGCAAAAAAAACAGAAACAGACTCAGCAGGATTTTGTGAACAAACAAAGATCGGAAGAAGGAAAAGTTACCATCAATCACAAAACCGGCGAAAAGGGCAAAAATAAAGACAACCCCCCGGATGGTGAATATGTAGATTATGAAGAGATAAAATAAAAAAAGCGCCGGATCCGGCGCTTTTTTTATTTATTCGATTACTGTCACCCAGCCATGAGAATCAGGTTCATCACCATATTGGATGGCTCTCAGTTTATGGTAAAGTTTTGTGGATATTGGTCCGGGCTCTCCGTCTTTGGAAAAGCGATAGGATTTGTTGTTGTCTATGTCATCGATACGTCCCACCGGACTGATTACTGCGGCAGTACCGCACTGGCCAACTTCATCAAAAGTACCAACCTCATCAAACGGAACAGGTCGGCGTTCAGTTTTGAGCCCCATATCCTGAGCCAACTGTATCAGGCTCATATTGGTAATAGAGGGCAGAATTGATTTCGACTCGGGTGTGATGTAAGTGTTGTCCTTAATACCAAAGAAGTTGGCCGGACCACACTCATCAATAAATCTCTTTTCACGACTGTCGAGATACAAAACTGCCGAATATCCTTTCTCCTTGGCCAACATACCGGCTTTGAGACTGGCAGCATAATTTCCGCCTACTTTTATGTTTCCGGTTCCCTGTGGCGCTGCACGGTCATATTCGCGCATCACAGCCACATTGGTCAACTTAAAACCCTCTTTGAAATAGGGCCCTACAGGCGTTACAAATACCAAGAACAAAAACTCATCGGCAGGTTGGACACCTACTTTGGGCCCTGAACCAATCAGCAAGGGGCGGATATACAAAGATGCCCCTGACCCATAAGGGGGGACAAACCGCTTATTGAGTGATACGACCTTTTTAACAGCTGCCACAAAAATTTCTTCAGGAACCTCAGCCATCAAAATACCCTGCGCAGAAGAAATCATACGTTTGGCATTATCGGCAGCACGAAAAACACGGATTTTATCATCTTTCCCCCGAAAAGCTTTTAATCCCTCAAATGACTCCTGCCCATAGTGCAAGGCAGTAGCAGCCATGTGAATATTAATTTGGTTGGATGAAGAAACTTCGAGTTCTCCCCATTTTCCGTTGCGATAATAACATCGTACGTTGTAGTCGGTATCCAGATAACTAAAGGATAAGTTTGACCAGTCTATGTTCATGACAATATGGTTTTAAACAATCAGAATAATCGGTTTAAAGTTAAGAAATTTTCGGTAAAGAAGGAGAAGGTTTATCAGATGGGCAGGATGATTTAAAACTTTTAACTCTGGAAAGTATTAATTATTGTTGTTTTATAAAGTCGGGAAAGTATTTAGTGAGTGTAGTATAAAAAGGTATATTTTTGCCAAAATCAAGGCTTTGAAAATTTTTATGCCGGAGTTAACCTTCTGTTAATGAGGGTTCAAAAATTTTCATTGACGAAGAATTTGGCAATAAAGATGCTTTTTAGACCGGACTCATGTATAAAAAACAATTATTTAAAGATTCTTTAACAATTATATAGTTAATTATCAGGAAATCAAAACGAAATGAGTTTGTTAACATAAAACCTGAAATAACCTTTAAATGAAGACTTTGTAACATCTGATTAAACCCGGAGTGGTTCTTTTGTACCCAAATAAAACCATTCGACCATGAAAACCAGAAAAATTTATTTTTTTATTTTACTTCTTATTTTTTTTGTTCCGGAAATAATAGCCCAAAATCCGGGAACCATTTCAGGGAGTGTATTAGATACAGAAAAATTTCCGCTTCCCGGCAGCAACATTTACATTGAGGCTTTATCCAAAGGTGCCGTCACTGATGAAGAAGGAAGATATCGTATTTCAGGTATCCCCCCGGGAAGCTATGAACTGACAGTCAGCTTTATCGGCTTTGACACGAAAAAAACCAATATCGAAATTGAACCCGGGCAAACGATTTCCCAAAACTTCACCATGGAAGGCGGCATCATGCTGGAGGGTGTTACGGTGGGTTCGTCACTTCACGGGCAAGCCAAAGCACTAAACCAGCAAAAAAATGCTCCCAACATTAAAAATGTAGTCTCTGCTGACCTGATGGGACGATTCCCCGACCCCAATGTAGCAGAAGCATTACAGCGCATCCCGGGAATTTCGGTGCAACGCGATCAGGGCGAAGGTCGTTATGTTCAAATCAGAGGAACTGATCCTAACCTGAGCAATATAACCATCAACGGAGAACAAATTGCAGCACCCGAAGGTGACAGCAGGTCAGTAGCTCTTGACATGATTCCTTCCAACATCCTTGCCAGTATAGAAGTCACAAAAGCTATCACACCAGATATGGATGGAGATGCCATCGGAGGCTCGGTTAACCTCAACACGCTGTCGGCAGTCTCTAACAACCGGATTTTTAACATTACGGCCAGCGGAGGTTTCAATAATCTGGTGCAGGATCTCTCCCCTCTTTCCGGACAGGGTGCCTTTTCGTTTGGGGACAGAACCGGAAGTCGCAATCAGTTGGGATATATGCTTTCGGGTAGTTACAATAGAACCAACAGAGCTTCGGACAATAATGAAATGCAATATGATGAGGGTGAACTTGATGAACTGCAACTGCGGGATTATGAATTGACCCGTGAAAGATTAGGCATTGTTTCCGGCATTGATTATCGGTTTAATTCCTCATCTGTAATCTATATGAAAGGCAGCTATAATTTTTTCTCCGATCAGGAATACCGACGTCGTTTTGTTATTGCCGCGGATGAACTGGCAAGAGATTTCAAAGACAGATTGGAGAAACAGCAGGTTATTTCTGTATCGGTCGGGGGTGATCATCTGATAAGTCAGGCTACAGCTATTGATTATGCATTGTCTTATTCATACTCCGACCAAAACACTCCCGACGACAGGGAAATCAGCTATACAATGGAAGACGACATGGGTGATTTTATAACCTTTAATCGTACAGACCCCGACTATCCCCGGTTTTCATCAGCAGGTGGAGACCCGTATAATTACGCCCTTTATGAGTTCGATGAATTTGGTGATGCTTCAGAGATAACCACTGACCAACACTTCACGGTTCGCCTAAACCTGAAAACCAATTATCAGCTATCGCCGAATGTTTCCGGATATCTTAAATATGGGGGGCTGGGACGGTTCAAAAGTAAATACCGGAATATTACTGAACGCATTTACGACTACAATGGGCCGGTTACTTTTCCTGAAATGTTGGGAGATTTTGTAGATAATGATTTTCTTGATAATAAATATGAAAATGGTGTCGGGAAATTTCCAAACAGGAGCACTGTAACAAGTCTTTTTAATGATCACAGGTCGGATTTCGAACTGGAAGAAGACGATTCGGTGGAAGGATCCAATGCCGAAGATTACGATGCAACGGAAAATACTTATGCCGGATATTTGATGACTGAAGTAACTGCCGGTAATTTTTCTTCGTTATTAGGCTTAAGATATGAAAGAACAAATGTTGATTACACGGCCAATGTTACAGAATTCAATGAAGATGGAGACCTGGTTACCCCGATTACTTCTACAGAAGCCGGCAATTCATTCGACTTTCTCCTGCCCATGGTTCATTTTACTTACAATATGGGAGAAAACGGGAAGTTAAGACTGGCCTGGACCAACACCTTTGCCAAGCCAAGATATTTCGATCTTGCGCCTTACAGAATTGTTAACCGTGAAGATGAAGAAATAGAGATGGGAAATCCCGATTTGGAGCCGGCCCGTTCTATGAACCTTGATTTTATGAGTGAATATTATTTCCGTAACGTCGGAATTATCTCGGGAGGATTGTTTTACAAAAAGATCAGAGACTTCATTTTTGTCAGTAATTTCGACTATTCTGGAACAGGCCCCTATACCGGATATGAAACCACACAGCCGGTCAATGGTGATGATGCAAAACTTTTTGGTTTTGAAGTAAACGTTCAACGTCAACTCGATTTTCTGCCCGGCTTTGCCAATGGTTTCGGTATTTATGCCAACTACACCTATACCTGGTCCGAAGCCGATCTTACCACTGTAGGCGGCACTCAGAGAACTGTAAGTCTGCCGGGACAGGCAGAAAACGTAGCCAATTTTGCTCTTTCGTATGAAAAGAGAGGTTTCACCAGCCGGATATCACTTAATTATGCTGGTTCTTTCATCGATGAAATCCGGGAAACGAGTGAATCAGACAGGTACTACGACGAGCGCTTTCAGCTTGATGTGTCAGCGAGTCAGCAAATCACCCCCGGGTTAAGTTTATTTGCCGAAGCCATCAACCTGACCAACGCACCGCTCAGATATTACAACGGCATCAACAGTCGCCCCGAACAACAGGAATTTTATTCCTGGTGGGGAAATTTGGGCGTTAAACTTATATTCTAAACTAATTAGTCTTTGCCAGAAAACACCAACTACTGCCCCGAAAAAAATTCAGTCCAGGCTTTGTATTTGGCGCTTTCTTATCAAAGACTTGAAATTACTCAGTTTTCTTGCCGGTACTAATTATCAACTATGGGATTGTGCCGAAATAACTTGACGCTTTAGACTTGTTCTTTTGTCCTTTAACTTCCTTGAAAACAACAAAATAACGTCGTAAAATCGGTCAATTTATTTCGTTCCAAACCGTATAAAAAAGAAACCTCATGGACTTAAAATTTGTAAAACCTTTTACCTTTATTATTTCGGTACTCGCAATATCTATTACAGCTATTGTATATTGTTCATCTCCACACACAAAAAACAGTCAGCATCTGTCGAATGCAAAACCAGTACTAAAAGAAGCGTTTCACACACAACGTGATGAGGCCGACAATGTGGACAGTCCGGCATTGTGGCATGGCCCGGAGGGACAAAATTGGTTGCTGGCCACAGCCAAAGAAGGAAATGCTGTAATTGTTTTTGACGCCTCCACCGGGAAAAAAATCACCTCCTTCGGCGAAACCGGTGATGCAAAAGGGCAACTAAGCAGACCCAATGGCATTGCGGTAATTGATTCAATCGCCATAATAGTAGAAAGAGACAACCACCGTTTGCAGTTATTTTCGCTTCCTTCTCTAACGCCTCTGGGCTATTTTGGTCAGAACGAATTGTTACTGCCGTATGGAATTACCGTTGACAAAACTTCCTTGGGGTATGAACTCTATGTTACCGACAACTACGAAACGGCTGATAAAAACATTCCGTCGGCAGACAGTCTCTATCACCGGGTGCATCACTTTGTACTCAACCTTCAGGGAAATAAAATCCAGACACATCATATCAATACCTTTGGAGATACTTCCGGCAACGGAGTTTTATACAAAGTGGAAACCATCTTGCTGGACAGACCCATGAACCGTCTGCTGATTGCCGACGAATATGAAATGCAACGTAACATCAAGATCTACACCCCAAAAGGAAAATTTACAGGAGAGATAATTCCTCATAATTATTTCAAGTACGAACCCGAAGGAATCGCTCTTTGGAGTTGTGATGCCGATACATCGGGTTACTATATTACCACCGATCAGGATGTATTAAACAATTTCTTCCCGGTTTTCGACCGTAAAACACTGGAATACAGAGGCAGTTTTTCCGGGGAGATTACCCGCAACACAGATGGTGTGGCATTAACCCGGAAAAATCTTGGCGACTTTGCAAATGGTGCCTTTTATCCGGTACATGATGATGGGAGTATTACAGCCATTGGGTGGAAAGAGATTGCTGAGGCTTTGGGACTGAAAGTGGATTGTCCGGAATAACCTGCAGTTTTCTGAATATCTTCTTGGAGATGGGATTTTGGGGACAATGTCTGGCAGGTAGGAATCCAAAACTGATGAGTCAGGGAGTTTTGATTTCCGGT
>Ga0163225_100157_pt1 | contig 21855 bp, 17 predicted proteins | sample MSEWel2016_04_06_2_FD_113145 | JGI IMG/M metagenome (GOLD analysis project Ga0163225, IMG submission 113145) | Subsurface microbial communities from deep shales in West Virginia, USA - MSEEL Well Study Marcellus 5H_2016_04_06 ... | reverse complement strand
GACATCTATAGAAAGCGGTTCTTTTAAAACATCAGGAATAATATCTCTGGGAATTGTCACCCGCGGATTGGGGCAGGGCTGACCCGGCTCATCCTCAATATGCTCCCAGATTAAAGCTGTACTGTTTGGAGCTGCATCGATATTTAAAAATAGTAATGGTTTATCAGGATTGGCTGTAATGGCCTCCAGATTGGGTTCAGTACCATATCTATCGATGTGATCAACCCGTACAAACCAGGAATTTTCAGCATCCATTAAAGTTAATTTACCGTTATCCTTCTGCAGTGAATTATGACAGATTGCCATATCATCAGTCATCGGCCTCAGGCCACAGCCCTGGGGCAGGGTAATATGAAATTTTTCATCAGTCATCAAATTTTTACCAAATAAGAGGCGTCCACTTCTTTCGCGGTGCATATCTTCCAGCATCTCACTCTTTCCACCACCACTGGCTCCTTCGTGAGAAATATTAACAGTATTCCCATATGGAGTTACTACCTGAACAGCTGAGCAGTGCAGGGTTACCCATTCTTCCTTTTCCCCCTGATTAATCAGCATCCCATAAACTCCCTTTTTGGCACTGGGACCGGGATAAAGATTATAGGCAAACATTTCGTATTTACTGCTCAATCTTCGATGAACTACCACCTGTTCTCCATTAAAATGAGTGTGGCGAAATGGTGGGGCTATATAAATATGAGAAGTGGGTTTAAATACTTCTTCCAGTTTACGAGTATCAACTATCCCCTGCAGCAGGGAAAGTCCAAAGGCAAAAAAAGCTGCATTAGCAGGAACAACTGCTGCTGCCTTAACTCCCAGACCCTTAGGCCCTGTTTCAAAAAAGAATAGTGCAAGTTCCTGTTCTTTGAGCCAGTCAAAGGTCTCCTGCCTCATATTTTCTTCAAACTTTTCTCCAAACCTTTCCTCATATCTTTCCTTATCAGTCGGCTTCTGATCTGCTATTAACATACAGTTTGGATCCCGCCGCCGCATATATGGCTCAGGATAATTTGCAGAAATACCATTGCGCACTTTACAGACAACAGCTTCCACCTTCTGACCCTTGCCCGGGATATCATATTTAACCTCCTGACAGCCGTTTTTCGCATCTCTAACTGAAAGCTCAACCAGCTGTTCCTCATTATGAGCCACAATATAACCGGGACAGGCTTTTAACAACTCCTCAATTTCTTCTGGAAGTTCAACATTCTTTAAATTCTCATCTTTGATCATATTCTTCTCTACTGCTCCCTTCATTGTAGTAAAATTTGTAAAGTATGTGAAAATTACCACATTTTTTAAAAAATACTCTCTGCTCAAATACTTATTTTTTATTTTATCATAAGTGAAGAAAAGCCACAAGCCTTTAATATCCTGTAATCAAATCAGCTGCATAGATTACCATTCCTGAAATTGGTGGTACCATCACCTCATGGGAGTGGAAAAATCGGATTGGCTCTGCCCCCGCTTCTTTATCATCAACAACTATCGCCCAGGTCCTGTTTTCCGGCAGATAAAACTGCTTCCACTCGTTTAAAGGATTTAATAAAACTAAAATTGTACTCCAGGAATCCTCATTTGCATTATTAAAAATTCCGTAGCCAACCGTCCCAAATGGAGAATTAATAAAATGAAGCTTTTCCCTTATTTCTGACCTCTGCCTCATTCTAAAAGCAGGATGATGACTGCGGAGATTGATCAGGCCTTTTACATAATTGAAATGATCGCGATAAGTAGTTTTTCTTTCCCACTTTAATTCATTAATTTCAATACCAGAATTAAAACTGTTTTTATCACCAAATTTTGTTCTTAAAAACTCAGTTCCAGCAGGAATAAATGGTACTCCCTGAGAAGTAAATAAAATAACCTGTGCCAGTTTATGCATTTTCTTTCTCTGTTTTTCATCTGCTCCAGGACAGGAGCGGGCCAGCTTATCCCAGAGGGTTAAATTATCATGGGAATCCAAATAATTAATACTTTCTCCAGGCTGCAGAGTAAAACCATATAAACGTCTTTCCTCCAGACCAATTGCTCCAATAACTCCCTCATCTATTTCTCTTTCTAGACCAATTTTACCCTGAATAAAACCTTTTTCTGTCCCATCACTGTCTCCTTTGAGAGCATTGCGGAAGTTATCATTAAAAACCGAAATACCAGTTCCCTTCTGATCTCCTTTTCTAATCTGTTGATGTCTTTCCAGCTGAGGCTCAAGTGCTGTCCAGGGCTCACCATAAACTAAAACAGAAGGATTATCCTGACGCAGTTTATGAGCTGCTAAAAGCATAGTTTCTCTATCAATTGCCGACATTAAATCAAATCTAAAACCATCTATATGATATTCTCTACTCCAATAAAGCAGTGAATCAACTATAAATTTACACATCATTTCTCTCTCAGTTGCAATCTCATTCCCACAGCCTGAAGCATTAGCAAATTTGCCATCTTCTGTAAAACGATAAAAATAATTCGGGAAAATTTTCTGAAAAGGTGAGCTTTGAGTGTGGTAGGTGTGATTATAAACTACATCCATTACCACACCTATACCATATGAATGCAGAGTTTTGACCATCTTCTTGAATTCATAAATTCTGCTTTCATCGGCTGGATCAGAAGCATAAGAACCCTCAGGTACCATATAAAAAAGTGGATCATAGCCCCAGTTATAGTCATCCTGATCAAGATCAGCGACTGAAGCAAAATCAAAAACTGGAAGCAGATGTACATGAGTAACTCCCAGCTCTTTTAGATGGGCAATTCCAGTCAGCATTCCCTCTTTATTAATACTGTGTCTTTCAGTAAAAGCTGAATATTGACCGCGATGTCTGATTCCACTTTCTTTAGCTGCAGAAAAATCTTTAACATGTAATTCATAAATTACTGCATCTACCGGATCTTCCAGCTCAACTTTTTGATCATGGGTCCAGGTGGGGGGGAAAACTCGAGCAGGATCAACAATTAATCCATATTTACTATCTGTGCCAACAGCTTTGGCCCAGGGATCAACAAAATTATATTCTTCCCGGGGGAGTTTAAGCCGCAATTGATAATAACTGCCGTAATATTTTTGCGGTATTTTCACTTCCCAGGTCTCACTGACAGCTGCCTGCAGCTCCAGCACATCGATCATTTTTTCTCCCTGATCATCCGCATAAATTTCAATAAAAGCGGATTGAGCAGGGGGAGACCAAATTTTATAGAGAATATCGTTTTCGGAAAACGTTAAACCAAGATCATCACCACCATAATATAATTTTGCCGGTTTAATATTTAAATGTTTATCGAACATAGAAATCATCTCCACAACTACTGCAGTTTAAGTTTAAATAAATTAATGTCATATTGAAGTTAATTATCATCTGTATTATATGTTATTCTTTATCTGATTAGTATTTCCTGCCGCAGTTTAAGATTAATTGCTCAAAAAAACAGGTTATTTAATATTTATGTAGAAATAATATTTAATAGGACATCTAAATCATAAATAGTGAGGTGAGATTATTGTTAACGATTCATGACAGCATTAATTTTGATAAAAATTATTTTGATATAACTGCTTATGGAGAAGTTCTGCTGGATATGATATCCAGAGAAGAAGCTCCACTTAAAGAATGTGTTAATTTTACCCGCTATTTTGGCGGCTCTCCTGCTAATGTTTTAGTCAATATGCAGCGCCTAGATAACAAAACTGCTTTTATCAGCAGAGTTGGAGAAGACGAATTTGGAGAATACTTAACTGAAATCCTGGATAGTGAAGGTGTTAATCTTGACTGTCTGCAGTATGATCAGGAAGAGTCTACCCCGATTATTTTTGTTAATAAAAGTAAAGAAACTCCTTCCTGGCTGGCTTATCGGGGAGCAGATATTAATATCAAAATCAATGACAAAATTTATGAAAAAATTGATAATTCCTCAATCTTTTTTACCGGCAGTTTTATTCTTTCTCAAAATCCGGCCCGGGCAACTGCACTCAAAGCTATCGACTATGCAGTAAAAAAGAAAAAAATATTTGCCTTTGATCCCAGTTTTAGATCAACACTCTGGCCGGAAGGCAATAAAGGTAAAGAAATCATTAAAGAAATTTTAGCTCAGGCAGATATAATTAAACCATCCCTTGATGATGCCTATCATCTTTTCGGCCAGGATCATCCCGAAAATTATATAAAAAAATATCATGATTCAGGTGCCGGTATTGTTATTTTAAGTCTCGGCAAAGATGGTGTTCTTCTATCTGACGGCAGCACTGAACCGCTGCATATTCCTGTTTTTTCGGAAAAAGTAATAGATGTAACTGGAGCCGGAGATTCATTCTGGGCAGGTTTTTTAAGTGGTATTTTAAAAGGCTTAACAATTAAAAAATCTGCAGTACTGGGTAATGCTGTTGCTGCTTTTAAAATTCAGGGAGTTGGAGCCTTATCCTCAGTTCCACCTTTAATGGAAATTATGTCTTTTTACAATATTGAGCCTGCTGAAGGAGGTAAATTTAATGAGTGAAATTAAACATCTTGCATTTTTAAATCCCCAGGGAAATTTTGATCAAAATGACAGCTACTGGACTGAACATCCTGATTTTGGTGGTCAACTAGTTTATGTTAAAGAGGTCAGTAAAGCACTGGCTGAAATGGGAATTAAAGTTGATATAATAACTCGTCAGATTAATGATCCAGAGTGGCCCGAATTTAGTGAACTATATGACAGCTATCCCGGTTTTGAGAATTTAAGAATAATAAGGCTTCCTTTTGGCGGCAATAAATTTTTAGCTAAAGAAAAATTATGGCCTCATTTAAAAGAATATGTAGATGCTGTGGCAGAATTCTATGATGAAGAAGGTAAATTTCCTGATTTCTTTACCACCCATTATGGTGATGGAGGTCTGGCAGGTGTCTTGCTTAAAGAAAAAATGGAATGTCCATTTTCTTTTACCGGCCATTCACTTGGTGCTCAAAAAATGGATAAACTGAACTTCAGCCGAGAAAATTATAATCAACTTTTAGATAGATTTAAGTTTCACAGCCGTATAATTGCCGAAAGACTGACAATGGAATTTGCCAATCAAATTATTGTTAGTACTGCCCAGGAAAGAATGGAGCAGTATTCTCATCCCTATTATGAGGGAGCGGTCGATGTAGATAATGATAAGAAATTCTCAGTTATTCCCCCCGGAGTAAATACAGATGTTTTTAACGGCAGTTATTCTCAGACTACCGCAGAAAAAATTGATCAGTATTTAGAACGAGATTTAGAAAAAAATAGAATAAACAAACCTGCAATTATCTGTGCCAGCAGACTGGATCAGAAAAAAAATCATCTGGCACTGGTTAAAGCCTTTGCTGGTGATCAAGAATTACAGCAAAAAGCAAATTTAATTATTACTTTAAGAGGGATAGAAAACCCCTTTGAGGATTACAGTTCAGCTGAAGGAGAAGAAAAAGAAATTCTTGATCAAATTATGGAATTGATAGAAAATAATAACTTAAAAGATAAAGTCTCAATGTTTCCCCTGGGCAGTCAAAAAGAACTGGCTGAATGTTATGGCTATCTGGCAGAAAGAGAATCAGTCTTTTCTTTAACTTCTTTTTATGAACCCTTTGGTCTGGCTCCAGTTGAAGCAATGGCAGCCGGTTTACCAGCTGTAGTAACTAAAAATGGAGGTCAGAGCGAAATTATGGCAGATGATGAATATGGAATTTTAATTGATCCAGAAGATCCAGCTGATATTGCCCGCGGCCTGAAAAAAATTACGGGAAACACTGCAGTCTGGAAAGATTATCAGCTCAAAGCCAGAGAAAGAGTAGAAACAAAATATACCTGGGAGCAGACTGCCAGAAGATATCTTAAAGCAATTGAAAAAGGATTAAGCCTTAATATACCGGTCATCCACAGGGAGATACCCCGCTATTATTTTCTGCCTGATAGTGACAATGAGCATAAATTAATGGAGAAATTCAATAAAAAAGTTTTTAAAAAATAGACATTTGCTGATAATTTGATATAATAGATAATTAGTAATAGATATTAGTATAAATATTGTGCAATCGTTTGAACAATTATTAATAGGGAGTGATTTGTTAATGAACAACAATAAGCCGCACACAGCTTATTTCTGTATGGAATACGGATTAGATGAAAATATGCGTATTTATGCAGGTGGACTTGGAATTTTAGCGGGAGATATTCTTAAAGCAGCAAAAGAATATTCTTACCCTGTAACAGGGATTGGTCTTCTCTGGCGTAAAGGTTATTCAAAACAGGTAATCAATAAAGAAGGTAGACCTGAAGACCAGCATCCTGTAAATAAAGAAATTTATAAACATGCAGAAGATACTGGTGAAACTGTAACTGTAACAATTAGAGATCAGGAAGTAACTTTAAAAATCTGGAAGCTGGATAAGTTTGATAATGCAACTTTATATCTACTTGATGCAAATCTTCCAGAAAACAGAAAATATCAGACAATTACTGATGGGCTTTATGATGGATTTAATGAAAGAAGAATTGCACAGGAAATTGCACTGGGCATTGGTGGAGTAAAAGCAATTCGCAAACTTGGCCTAAATATTGATATTTATCATTTCAATGAAGGCCATGCAGCTCTGGCAGGAACAGAATTAATCAAAGAAAAAATGGAAACTGGTATGGATTTCCATACTGCCTGGGATGATATTAAAGAAGAGATTGTCTTTACAACTCATACTCCAGTTAAAGAAGGTAATGAGTCGCACAGTTTAGACAGCCTCAAAAAAATGAGTGCTTTTAATTCACTGAGCAGAAAGCAGATGCAAGAAATTGGTGACAGTCCTTTTAGTATGACAGTTACCGGTTTACGCCTCTCCAGAATTTCAAATGGTGTTGCTAAACTGCACGGTCAGACTTCCCGCGAAATGTGGAAGGAGGTTGCCGGTAAATCACCTATTATCTCAATAACAAATGGTGTACATCGTGGCACCTGGGTTGATGATAGAATTATTGAAAATATGGGTGATCCAGAAGCAATTTACAGAAACCGTCAGACAATGAAACAGGAATTAGTTGACTTTATTAAAGAAAGAAATGGAGCCCAATTAAATCCTGATAAGTTAATTATTGGTTTTGCCCGGAGAGCAACTGCTTATAAAAGACCTAATTTAATTTTTAAAAAATCTGATGTAATTGATCCATATTTAGAATCAGGTGAAATACAGTTAGTCTTTTCCGGTAAGTCACATCCAACAGATGACAATGGAAAAGAAATTGTAGCCAATCTTGTTAAAAAGGCAAAACAATTTCCCAACAGTGTAGTTTTCTTAGAAGATTACAATATGGAAATTGCCCGCTATATGACCCGTGGTGTTGATATCTGGTTAAATAACCCCCGTAAACCACTTGAAGCCAGTGGTACTTCTGGTATGAAAGCTGCTATGAACGGTGGCTTAAACTTAAGTATTCTTGATGGTTGGTGGGTTGAAGGTTGTGAGCACGGAATCAACGGCTGGCAGTTTGGAGATGGCTATGTAGGTGAAGGTCAGGATGAAAGTGATCTTTATGCACTTTACAGAGTTTTATTTAATGATGTCATACCTACTTTCTACGGCAATAAAGACCGCTGGAAAGATATGATGATGGAAAGTATTGATACTACTTATGAAAGATTCTCTGCTAAAAAAATGTTAGAAAGATATTATATGGAAATGTATAATAAATAAATAACAAGAAAGCCTGCCTGATTTGCTTCAGTGAAGCACAGGGCAGGCTTTTCTTAATTATATTTGCTTAAGTCTGTAAGCTTAAACTGTATTTGCAACGGTGGGTATACAGGGGAAAACCTCAAAGTACTCCGAAATTACTAATTACCTTTTTATTTTATTTTTTGACCAGCATTGCTGCTTCAAGCTGTTTTCTTGCCTCAGCATCCAGTAAATACTCAACAATTGTTAAAGCAAATTCCATGGCAACCCCCGGTCCTCTACCAGTAATTATATTACCATCAATTACAACTCTCTCTTCTCGGTAATTACAGGAAGGCATTTCATCATCAAAGCCGGGATAACTGGTAGCATTTTTCCCTTCCAGAATACCTGCTGCATCTAATACTATCGGAGCTGCACAAACTGCTGCACAGAGACCACCTTTGTCATTAATATCTCTAATAATTTTCAGCAGTCTACCACTATCACGAAGATTTGCTGCTCCCGGCATTCCACCTGGAAGTACTACAGCAGATAAATCATCAGAATCAATTTCTTCTATTGTAGTATCAGCTTCAATTTTAATTCCATGATCTCCTTTAATCTGCTTACCTACAACACCAGCAGTAATAACATTCAGTCCTGCTCTTCTCAAAACATCAATATTTGTTACAGCTTCAATTTCCTCAAAACCAGGTGCTAATGGAATTAATATTTTCCCCATAAATTAGCCTCCTAAAAATTTGTAATCATTATTTAAAATAATAAACCAAATAATATGCAATTTATTAAGAATCTTGATCACCCTGATCTTTATCATTCTTCTCGTTATTATTCTTGTCTTTATCATTTTGCTCTTTTCCATTTTGATTGTTTTGCCTCTGATTTAAATAATTATTCAAATCATCAGGCAGAGATTTTAAATGATAATCCTGCTGTGGAAATGGGATTTCTATCTCATTGTCTTTAAAACTATCCCAGATGGAAAGCAAAACCTGACTGCGGATATTCTGAATACCATTCCGTGGATCACTGATCCAAAAACGAATCTCAAAATTAACCGAACTATCTCCAAAGCTAATTAAAAGTACATTAGGAGCTGGCTCAGTCAATATCCTTTCTTTTTCTTTGATTGATTCCATCATCAATTCCTGCACCAGTCTTAGATCACTATTATAAGAAACTCCTACCTCGGCATCAACCCTGACCAGCTCATCACTGTAAGACCAGTTTATAACCTCTTGAGTTATAAAATCTTCATTTGGAATTAAGAATTCCTTACCAGAACGGGTTACCACTGAAACAAAGCGAGTATCTAATTTTCTAACCCAGCCGTAAACATTTCCTATTTCTACAACATCACCGGGTTTAATTGATTTGTCAGCCAGAATAATAATTCCACTGATAAAGTTAGAAACAATTTTCTGCAGTCCAAAACCTAAACCAACACCAATAGCACCACCGAGGAAAGCAAAGGCACTTAGGTCAATCCCAACTGAACTTAAGGTAAATAGAATTGCAGAAGTAAAAATCAAAAATTTAGCAATTTTATTTAGTAAAACTTTAACAGATGGAGTTAAACCACTACTTTTATCAATTCTTCCAGTTACCAGTCGGCTCAACTTACCGGCCAGCCAGAATAAAATACTGAAAATAATTACCGTCTTGATTAATAATAATAACGAAAGTCTCAAATTTCCGCTGTTAAAAGCTAAACTATCTAAGAAATTTACTGTTTCCTGATAAATATTTAAAATTCTTAAAGCTGCAATAATCCAGATTAAAGCTGAAAGAAAACGAAACATCCTGTTGCGGGGAAAAAATAGAGTAATAGTTTTTACTATCAGCCAGGCAGAAACTAAATTACCAAAGATGCTAATAATTACAACCGGTAAATTAAAGGCGGCTGCAGTAACATAATAAACTCCAATTAAAATCATTAAAATTAACGGAAATAATAATTGATCAATAATCCTGACTTTTTTTTGTTCTTTTAAAGCCTTAATTTTATCCAATAATTCATCAACATATTTGAATAAAAATTTGGAAAGAAAAAAAGCAGCAGCAGTAAGTAAAACAAAAATAATTAATTCTATTAAATTAGACCAGATTAAAAGACTGTTTTCTATTTTATCTATTATCAGCTGCAGATATCCATCCAACTGTACATCCTCAAACATTTAACCACCTCTCCCAATTTTTATTTTTAAACTACTGATCTGATAAAAACATTCTGCATAAAAAATAATAAAATAAATGAAATAACTGCTGCTGTAATCGGAGTTAAAATCCAGCCCACTCCAATTTTACCCAGCAGCTTAAAATTAATATTCCTTCCTCCTTTAGCCAGCCCCAGCCCCAGCACAGCCCCAACAACTGCCTGTGAACTTGAAACCGGTACCAGTGGTAAAGAGGGCAGCCCAAGCATTATTAAAAAGTTTTTCAGGCTAGCAGAAGCAAAAACAAAAAGCGTTGTAGAGCTTGCCAGTACAACTATAAAGGCACCGATAGGAGAAATGTCCATGATATTGGAGCCAACAGTGAGCATTACCCTCTTAGAATAAGTAACAACTCCAACTGAAATTGCAATCCCTCCCAGCAAAAACAGCTGCTGAGCTCCACTAAAAGTCATGATTTCTAAATTAAAGTCAGGAATCTCCAGAATTCCAGTAAAAACACCCATTACATTGGCAATATTATTGGCTCCCAGTGAATAAGCTCCAAAAGCTCCTACAATTAAAAGCCCCCACCTTGTATAAAAATCAAGCTGCAGCAGATGAATTTGTGCATTATTTAGCCATTTTTTAAATATAAAATATAAAACTACGGCAAAAAAAGCTGATAAAATCGGCGAAAATATCCAGGCCCCTACAATCTCTCTGAGAACTCTTAAATCAGTAGCTAAACCTGAATAAAGATTCCAGCCAATTATCCCCCCCACAATTGAATGGGAAGTAGAGACAGGCAAACTTAATTTTGTCATCCAGTAAACTGCAACTGCGGCTGCAAAAGCAACAACAAAGGCAGCAGGTAGAGTTCCAACCTGTCCTAAGGCTCCCAGGGTATGAGAAGCGCCGGCTCCACTGACTACTGCTCCTACTATCACAAAAATTGTCATGATCAGGGCAGCTGTTGAAAATTTGACCATTTTACTGCCAACTGCTGTTCCAAATATATTGGCTGCATCATTGGCTCCTAAAGACCAGCCTAAAAAAAGTCCACTGGAAAGATATATCATAACCTCAATCATTTTTTACACCACCAATTACCACTAATTTAAATTCTTCTTTTGACAGCTGCTACTGATACATCTTCACTAACCATTTCAGCCTGATCAGATAAGGCTGCTATTTCTTCAATAAAATATCTTAACTGCAGTTTGTAAGCAATTTCAACTTCCTGACACTCATCTGAAAAAATTCTTCGCTTCAGTCTCTCCTCATTCTTATCTGCCTGATGCTCAAAAAAATGAACCTTATTTACATAATCATTGACCTGAGCAATTTCTTCGAAAAATGATCTGACAGCTTTGACAAGCATATCAACTGCCTCAGCACTGTTTTCCACCAGCTCCAAAAAATCACTTTCCAGTTCAGCTGGAATCACCGGTTTTTCAATTGAAATTTCATAAATCACTTCCTTAGCCAGATCAGTAATTGTGTCAATTTCTTCAATAATATTTAAAACATCAGCTCGTGATTCAGGAATCAGCATATACTTATAAAGCTTGTACTTAATGTCTTTTTGATGTTCATCAGCATTATTTTCAATTTCTTTAATATCTGTCAGAGCTTCTTCGAAAATATCAAAATCTTTTTTGATATATCTCCTTAAATCCCTCTTAAAAGTCAGCGCACCCTGATTAACAAGATCTAAATATTCTCCAATTTCAAACTCTAACTCTTTAGAACGTCCAAATAAAATATGAGGCATGATTGTCACTCCCTGAGGTATAATTTTAACTCTTCTTCTAAACTGGCTGCATCTGTAAAATGAATAACTCTAATTCCAGCTGTGAGAGCTCCTTTGATATTAGCTCTGGAATCATCGATAAATAGTGTTTCGGCAGCATCTAAATTAAATTCAGTCAGTAAATAATCATAGATTTCAGCCTCCGGTTTAATCAAACCAACTGCAGCAGAAATTACACGACCATTAAAAAAACTAAAAAAATCATATTTATCAATAACATAGTCAAATGCCCACTCATGAAAATTTGATAAGATATATAAATTATAATCTTTTTTAGCTAGTTCCTTTAGAATTTCCAGAGTGTCTGCTTTTAAAGTTAGCATTTTTTCCCAGTCAGCCATAACATCAGCAATCTCTGTTTTTAAATCTGGGTTCTGCTGCTGCCATTTTTCCACTGCCTTTTTCTGGCTGATAGTCCCCCGATCAAGCTGCAGCCATTCTTCAGTCTTAAAAATTGCAGATTTTAAATTTTCTTTTAAAGTTCCCTGATAACCTGATTCTTCTAAATAACTGTCCGGGTCAAACTCAAGCAGTACATTACCAAGATCAAATACAATATTTTTAATCACTTTTTAGCCCCCGTTTGATGGTACCGGGTACTTGTAAAATTTTACCAATAAATATCTAAGTTAATAAGGAAAAATTTTACAAGTACCCGGTACCTAAATATCTTCTTAATATATTATTCTCGCTTAACTAAAATTTTCCTGTTTATTTTTAGCTTTAAAAATAAAAAACCCGACTCAGAGGTCGGATTTTTCGAAATAATTGATTTAATTTATCAAATCAGTTTTAAATTTAATTTAAACTACTTTTTAATTATTCAATCTCTGCCTTCATTTTATCTATCAGCTCATTAAATCTTTTATTATATCCTTCCTGAAATTCTGAGAGCTTCTGAGCCAGCTGCTGCCTCATCTGAGCATTCATTCCCTGCTGACCCTCACCGCTTCCATTCTGAGCTGCTGCCAGCGGATTTTGACCCTGTCCCTGAGCCTGCTCTAGATGCTGTTTAACCTGTTCATCAAGCTGTTTCTTCTGAGTCTGATACTGCTGCTGCAGGCTCTGTGCCTGAGTAAACTGCTTCTCAAAAAATGTAGTATTTCCACTTTCCTTAAGTGATTCAACAGCAACAACAGCTTCTTTGCGTCTTTTTATCTGTTCAGAAGAATTTCGAAGTCCTATTGATTCAATCAACATCAGCTGTGCTTCTTTTAAATAGGATTCCTCTTTATTTTCCAGTCTGTGCCATAGACCCTCAGCATCTATTTCCTCTTTAAAAAATGGAGCCATAATTTCTTTAAGTTCTTCTCTAATTTCTAGAGAATTAACTTTCTCATCATTTGTTCCATAAAGTTCATCTGCTCTTTCCATTGCAATTTCATAAGCGCTTTTCATAATTATCAGTCCTCCTTAAAAAGATCAAAAAATCTATCCTGATATGCATTAAAAACTCCCCAGCGGTCAAGTTCCTGTTTTAATTTTGCCGGGTCTTCATCACCATTTTTAACCATCTCAAACATCTTTTCGATCTCTTCACTGGCTGCAATCGGCAGTCCCTCGAGATTTCTGGTAACTACAGAATAACCATCATCATCTGTACTTAAAAAACCTTTTTCCTCATAATCAGGTAATTGAGATTTATAGGCACTTCTAAGCATTAGCGTCTGGATAAACTTCATCAGCGAAACATCCCAGAGCTCATCTATACCTTTGATAATTACAGTTAAGCTTCCATCATTCTGATCTATATCTTCTCTAATTTCTGCTTCCGCAGCTTCAATTTCCCTGCTGATGGTAAAAGTGCTAATTGACTGTTTGCGGTAATTCATCTTATAAAGAAGACCTGCTAAATCTGGATTTTCTCGAGCAATCATCTGCATTGCTTTTTTTGCTTCCCCACTAAAACCACTCATCTTTATCATATAATCCGGAGTCAAAAGTTTTGGTTTTTTCCAGGTGATTTTTCCCTCTCTCACCTTAGTTTCTGGACCTTCTTCCGGAAATTCATCCAGATAATATGGCTTGCTGAGTACATAATAGTGTAGAGTTGTATCATGATCGGTAGAAATTAAATCGTCTGGCTCAAGTAATATCTCGGTATTTTCCAGTACTTCTTTAATTCTCTGCTTATCTTTCATTTTAACTCCTCCTCTCAAGCCTCAATTGGAGTTTTTTACTCCTGATCTATATATTATATTATACATTAATTAGAGTAATGAAGTCAAAAAACACTGAAGCTAATTAAAATTAACCTCAGTGTTTATCTTAGTAACTGTTTTTTTGAAAATTGATTAATGCTTTCCCAATAATTAAAGAAAATACTGCAGCCACTATTATTTCGGGAATACCATTGGTAGCTGCTACAGCAAGAGCTGCACTTAAAGGTAGATAACCTCTTATAACAGCTAAAGTTAGTACTCCAGCTGTATTGACAATTGTTCCCACAGCACCAGCAATAACTAAAGAAGTGCTCTGATTAATATTTTTAGTAGAGCGGTAGGCATAATAGGCTGCAACACCAATAAAGAGTCTCGGCAGCACTGCAACTATTGGGTCGGCAAAAATTGGATTAGTAGCTCGTATAAAGCTGAAAACGCCAAAAATTAAACCAATCAGCAGTCCAACTACAGGTCCTTCGATAATCCCACCCAAAATAGCCGGGAGATGCATTATTGTTGCATGACCGGCCGCACTTGGCCAGGGTATTAATCCCAGTCCTGTAGCACCTAAAATAATAGAAATAGCTCCCAGCATACCTGCAATCACAATCTGTCTTGTTTTGAGTTTTATTTTCTTTTCCTCCCATCCCAGTCCATTGATCCAGGTGGACTAAACTTATTGTATTTAACAGCTTTTACTGGGTGCAGCTCTTAAACTTAAGATTCCGCCCCTGCTGTTATAGCTATATTATAATAATAATCTACTTGAATAACAAGTGTTTTTAGGAATTTTTTCTTAAACTCTATTTATTTTATATTTTAATTTATCTTTTTTCGGTCAGCTTCTTTAAATAATTGATAATTATTTGATCAACTTCCATTGCTTTAAAATGCTCTGTCAATTTATCTTCTTTAAAATAGCGCAGCAGTCTAACCAGATAACTCATCACTTTATTGCGTTTGCTTTCCCGCATCAATTGACGGTGGAAAAGTTCTGTACTCATTTCATAATAATTGAGTTTTAAAGCTGCAATTAATCTGTAGAAATCCAGATATTCATCATCTAAGTATTTACCATATGGAATTTCTGTTAGAATTGGAGCTGGATCAGAAAATCTTAAAATAGTTTCATAGTAAGCAATGGTATCAAAATAACCGTCTACAGCTGCAGCTTGAACTGACTTTAGCAGCTCTGCTTTTTTACTTTGTTCAAGTTCTGATTGATATTTTAAGAGTCTTAGTTTAGCGTAACTTAAGGCTGGAGTCTCAACTCCGGCTGCTTCAACCTCTGCTATAACCTTATTTAATTCCTGAGTTGTTATTTCTCTCCCCTGATCATAAATTGTTTCATCACCATCAAGAGCAGCCAGACTAATAAAAAGACGGTTATTATAAATATCTTTTTTCTTTATCCGGTCAACAAAATCAGTATCAATTAATTCCAGCAGTCTGTTTAAAAGATTTTTTTGATAATTTCTGGCTTCTTCATTTTCAATTAACATCATCAGGCTGGCCAGCAGATTGTCCTCTTCTCCCAGCAGCTCATCAAAATCTATAACAAAATCAGCCAGATCCTGATCAGCTCCATGCTCAACTAAAAATCTTAAATAATCAGCAGCTACCTGCCAGTTGTGGAAGTGACCGTCTTTTCTGCCTTTTTCAATTTCAAAAGCTGTTTTGATCTTTTCTGCTGCCTGTTTAAGATTACCCTGCTGATAATCAGCCAGGAATAATAGTCTTAAAAAATCAGGGTTTTTCATCTGCTCTGATTCAAGTTCTTCTGCAAAATCTGCAAAATCAGAATATAATTCTGAGGCGAGATAACGGGAAAGAATGTCCAGTGCAATCTGTGAATTTTTGGGAGGAAGATCTTTGATTTCAGCCAGCAAATCTTTAGCTTCACTTTGAGCTGCACTCATTTTGAGATTATCAAGCTGCTGAAAAACATTGAAAATTTCTGCTGCCTGAGATAATGCTTTCTTTTTTTTCAGTTCTTTATTTTCAGGCAGATTAAATCTTTCCTTAATAAAATTATCTAAGAAAGAGATAACGCGCATCTGTTTGTACTCTTTAAGCTGTTCATAATACTTTTCAAAAAGACTTAAAGCACTGACTACATCATCTAAATCCATTAGAGTTTCCAGACGGAAAACAATCAGCTGTAAATTTTCTGGATCAATCTGCATGGCCCGCTCAATAATATCATTGACCCGCTGGAAATTCTGCCCCTTCTTATAAACCTCAGCCAGAGCAATTAAAAGAGGAATACTTTCTCCTTTGGCTTCCAGTGCCTGACGCACAAGCTTTTCTGCTTCATCTACTTCTTCCTGATCCAGCATAATATTTACAAGTGGAGAAATAAATGCTTCATCTAAATCAGTACCCATCAGCTGCCAGGCATGCCTTAAATATTTTCCTGCCTGCTGATAGTTATTACTCTGTAAACTGTAAACAATTAGAGGCAGCAAAAATCTATGTTCTAATGGATAATTTTTAACTGCTTCTTTTAATAAACCTACCACTGCTTCTTCACTTTCTGCCTGCTTAACTTCCCCAAAATATTCCTCTATACTTTTATCAGGATTATTGCGGGCACAGCATTTTTTAAATTTTTTACCGCTGCCGCAGGGACAGGGCTTATTACGGCCTATACTGTAGGAATGAACTGTATCTTTTTCTTTTCTTCTGGCAATATTTTCTTTTAAAGCTTTCAATCTTTTGTCCATCTTTTTCCCAACCTTTCTTTTTAATCTTAAAATATAGCATTAATAAAGCTCCATCAAGCTAAAAAGCTTCCGGAGCTCAATTATTTTTATTCAAATTTCTTTCCACCTCTTATAATTATAGCAGAACTGCTGCCTTATTTAAAGCTGAAGACAGCCTTTAAATTTTATACTTTCTAAAATATTATCCCTGAAAGGTAAATAACTGCTGTGATAGTAAAAGCACTAAATATGGTAGTTGTCAGAACAACCTGAGAAGCAAAATCAGGTTCATTATTAAATTCAACTGCAATTAAAGCAGTATTAACTGCAGATGGTACCGCTGAAGAGATAAATAAAACTCGAGCCATAACTCCATCTATTCCCAGCAGCTGAATTAAAAGATAAGCAAGCAGTGGTCCTCCAATTAAGCGGCTGAAGCTGGCCAGATATACATCCATGTTTTCCAGCTCTAATTCAGCAACGGAAAGCTGAATACCGAGGGTCAATAAGGCCACTGAGATCAGCCCATCATGCATATATTCAAAAGCAGGCCAGAGAAAAAATTCAGTTAAATTAAAAGGAACTATCTTTAATAAAAGGGCAGCAAGCACAGCATATAAACTGGGCATTTTTGCTGTTTCAATAAGTGTATTTTTAACATTCATCTGTCCCCGTCCGGCATTATAAAAACCAATTGAATTAGTAGTTAAATTTTGAACCATTAATACCATAATTTGAATTGATACTGCATAAGCTGCATATTCAGTCCCTGCAAAAACCAGAGTAATCAAAGGAATACCAAAATTCCCGGAATTATAAAACATAACAGAATTTTTAAAAGCACTGGCTCTGGACATTTTATAACCCCTGATTTTTGCCATCAGAGAAGACAGCAGGGTCATTGCTGCCAGGAAAATAAAGGCAAAAGTTATCGCTCTCATTAAATCAAATTGAATTTCAGTCTGATAAACTTTAACCAGAACCAGAGCCGGTACAAAAACATAAAAGTTAATCTTTGAAAATGAATAAATATCAAGTTTAAAAGTCTTTTCTAAAATAAAACCGAGGCATATTATAAAAAAGATAGGTGCTATATTATTTACTAGAATAAAGAAAAAGACATCCATTAAAATACTCCTTTGTTTTTTATTTAGTGAAGCAGAAAATTTCTAACTATTTTTCTGCAATAATCTCTTTTAGATTTTCAATTAATAAATCAATATCTTCTTTTTCGACAACTAATGGCGGCAGCAGCCGCAGAGTATGTTCTTTAACTCCATTAACTAAAAATCCGCGCTCAAAGAGCTGATTGGTAACTTCTTTAGCTGACAGACTTTCGTCAAACTCTACAGCCAGCATTAAGCCAAGACCTCTTGTTTCAAGAAGACTATCATTTTCAGCCACCAGTTTATCCAGCTCAGCTCTTAAATAAATCCCTTTTTCTTTGACAGATTCCAGAAATCCAGCTTCCAGCATGATGTCCATTACCTCTGAGGCGGCTCTGGCTGCCAGTGGATTACCGCCAAAGGTTGTCCCATGATCACCAGGTTCAAAAGCCGAGGCAGCCTCCTCTTTAGCCATAAAAGCTCCTATGGGAACACCACCACCTAAAGCCTTAGCGAGAGTTATTATATCTGCTTCCACACCGTAATTTTGATAGGCAAAAAGTTCACCGGTTCTGCCCATACCGCACTGAACTTCATCAAAAATCAAAAGAATATCTTTTTGATCACAGAGTTTACGCACACCCTCTAAATATTCTTTTTCCGCCGGGTAAATTCCACCCTCTCCCTGGACTGGCTCCAGCATAATTGCTGCAGTCTTATCAGTTACGGCCTCTTTTAAAGCTTCCAGATCATTAAAAGGCACTGTATAAAACCCTTCTGGTAGAGGAGTAAATGGTTTTTTGTATTTATCCTGTCCGGTTGCAGTCACAGCTGCCATTGTCCGGCCGTGAAAAGACTTATCAGCTGTGATAGTTTCAAACTTATTGGTCCCATTTTTCTTAAAATACTTGCGGGCCAGCTTTAAGGCTCCCTCATTTGCTTCCGAACCACTGTTGGCAAAAAACACCCGGTCATAACAGGAATTCTGACATAACTTTTTTTCCAGCTCCGCCTGAGGCTCTATGTAATAGAGATTAGAACAGTGAATAATTTTATCTATCTGATCTTTTAAGGCGTCCTTAAAACGCTGGCTGCTGTAACCCAGGGCATTAACTCCAATCCCCGCTAAAAAATCCCGATATACCTTACCATCCTTGCTGTAGATCTTTATCCCCTCAGCTCTTTCAACATAAAGCGGATATCTGCCGCTGTAAACATTCATAAAATGCTTCTCATCCATTTCAACAATCTCTTCTATTTCCATCTTATCAATTCTCCCTTCTAATAATAGAAATAATTTTTCCTAAAATAAGATAAAATTTACCGATTAAACCTTCAGTTTCATTTTTTTACTATAAATCTCAAGCTCCTAATCCTGAACAATCATTGTCCCAACTCCCTGATCAGTAAAGATCTCTAAAAGCAGTGGGTGAGCTACCAGGCCATTTAGAATGTGAGTTCTAATAACTCCACTTTCTACAGCCTGCATACAGCCTTCAACTTTGGGCAGCATTCCACCCTGAATCTTGCCCTCGGCAATCCATTTTTTGATCTCGCTAAATGTCAGCTGAGAAACTCGGCTGTCTGCATCTTCTGCATCATAACGGATTCCATTAACATCGGTCAAATAGATTAGTTTTTCTGCTTTTAAGGAAGCTGCCAGTTCTCCTGCCACACTATCTGCATTAATATTTAGACCTTCTCCCTGATCATTGACTCCAACAGGTGCAATTACCGGGATATAGCCATCTTCAATTAACTTTTCTATTAGCTCCGGGTTAATCTGTTCAACTTCACCGACAAATCCTAAATCTTTTGCTGGATCAGTAAATTCTTTCTTTTTCGCCCTGATCAAATTTCCATCCTTCCCGGAAACTCCAACCGCCTTAGCCTGCATTTTATTGATCAAAGCCACAATTTCCTTATTTATCTGAGCTGAAAGCACCATCTCCACAATCTCCATTGTTTCTTTGTCAGTTACCCGCAGACCGTCAATAAAATTTGCTTTAATATTTAAACGAGCCAGAGTTTTGTTAATCGCCGGGCCCCCACCGTGAACTATAACTGGGTTGATCCCTACATATTTAAGCAGAGTAATATCCTCAATTAATTTTTCCTTTAACTCATCATCTGCCATAATACTACCGCCATATTTAATGACAAAAGTCTTGCCAAAAAAGTCCTTAAAATATGGTAAAGCTTCAATTAAAACATTTGCCTTTTCTATTAGTTCTTCTATTGTATTCTCCTCCTTGCTGCTAAATACTATTTTAAGGGAATAATGCTGTTGCTTTAAGACCGGTGTTTTCAGGAAATCCAAAAATAAGATTCATATTCTGTACTGCCTGTCCGGCTGCTCCCTTGAGCATATTATCAAGAGCGGAAACAATGATTATTCTATCTGTACGCTGATCATATTTAAAGCCAATCTGAGCAAAGTTTGAACCAGCTACATTTTTTATTTCCGGCAGCTCATCTACCAGCACCTCTACAAATTCTTCCTGATTATAGGCCTGCTGATATAGCTGCAGAATTTCTGCCTCAGAACTTTTCTCCTTCAAATTAAGATAAATCGTTGCTAAAATACCTCTTTTAATTGGAACCAGATGGGGAGTAAACAAAATCTGTGTCCTTTTTTCTGCTGCAGATTTATCAGAGCTTAATTCCCCTGGCTCCAGCTCATATTCTCCTGCCAGAAACTGATTTGATATATATTCAATTTCCGAACTGTGTCTGTGTATCCCCGGACTGTAAGCCTTCATTGTGTTATGAGTTTCTGTGAAAAGTAAATTTTGTTTTAAACTGCGCCCGGCTCCACTGACCCCGGATTTAGCGTCAATAATAATCGAACTGAGATCCGCCTTTGAAAACTGCAGCAGTGGTAAAATCCCAAGCAGTGATGCTGTAACATAACAGCCGGGATTGGCCACTAAATCAGCCTCTTTAATCTTTTCCCGATTCAATTCTACCAGCCCGTAGACAGCTTTTTTTGCCAGCTCAGGATACTGATGCTCAACTCCATACCATTCCTGATAAATTTCTACATCATGGTAGCGAAAATCACCACTTAAATCTATAATTTTTGTTCCTTTACCATAAAGTTCTCCCACAATATTCTGCGAAACTCCATGGGGGAGAGCTGTAAAAATCAGATCACTTGCTGCTGGCTCAAAATCTTCCACTGCTATTAGTTGATATTCATTTAAACTCGAACCTCTAAACTGGGGATAAAGATCAACCAGTCTCTGACCGGCACTACTTTTGGAAACTAAATCTTTAATTTCAACCTCTGGATGCTGATGTAAAAGCCGCATTAACTCAATTCCCACATAGCCGGTAGCTCCAACTATCGAAACTTTTCTCATCTTCTCAACTCCTTTAATCCTAAAATACCTGAAAAAATATTGATCTTTTAAATTATATCTTTGGCTTATTTTATCGCATTAAAGTATACGAATCAAGCTATTTGGCTAATTTACTCAGATAAAGCAAAAAAAGTGTTAAACGGTTAATATAATTTGCCTGTTAAATGGATTAAAATTATTTATAGAATATTTCAGAAAGGGTGATTTTATGGAGTTTTTTGAGCTTAAAAATGGCAATAAAATTCCAGCACTGGGTTTAGGAACTTCTGGTCTAAAAGGAGAAGAGTGTACTAAGGTTGTTAAACAGGCACTTGAGCTTGGTTACCGACATATCGATACAGCTGATATGTATGGAAACCATCGGGCAATTGCGAAGGCTTTAAATGAATCTGATGTTGAAAGAGGTCAGCTTTTCATTACCTCTAAAATCCAGAGTCAAGATTTAGAATATAAACAGCTGCTAAAATCAGCTGCTCGACTTTTAATTGAACTGGATATCAAATATTTTGACCTGCTTTTAATTCACTGGCCGAGTCCGGATATCCCGGTTGAAGAATCGCTAAAAGCAATGCAGGAATTAAAAGAAGACGGCAGAGCCATAAATATTGGAGTCAGCAATTTTACAATTCCACTTTTAAAAGAGGCACTTGAGCATCATCCTGATCTGGTGACTGTTAATCAGGTAGAATTTCATCCAACACTTTATCAAAAAGATCTGCTGAATTTTGCTTTTAAAAATGATGTTATTTTAACTGCTTATAGTCCCCTGGCTCAGGGAGAAGTGTTCAATAACAGTGTGCTCAAAGACCTGGGAGAAAAATATGATAAAACTCCAGCTCAACTTGCTTTAAGATGGTTGGTTGAAAAAAATATTGCTGCTATTC
>Ga0163225_100156_pt1 | contig 21880 bp, 20 predicted proteins | sample MSEWel2016_04_06_2_FD_113145 | JGI IMG/M metagenome (GOLD analysis project Ga0163225, IMG submission 113145) | Subsurface microbial communities from deep shales in West Virginia, USA - MSEEL Well Study Marcellus 5H_2016_04_06 ... | reverse complement strand
TATATATATATATATATATATATATGTGCGCACGTTCTTTCACTGGGATGTCGAGAAAAAGGTCACTCTCATCAATTTATGTCACTGATGTTCTTGATAAAATGGTTGTATTCTCCCTTTAGTTGTGGGAATGTATAATTTCTGCCCACCCCAAGGGGATACCCTGCTACATCCTTCAGGTCTCCGGCACTTGCCATCTTAAGGGTCGCCGCGCATGTCGATAAACTGTCTGAGCCATAGTTCGGTGCAGATGATTCACCAGAGTTCCCAGAGTAGGATGAACCTCCCTCGACGAAGTCACGGTAGCTTGCATATACTTCGTCTGTATTCCAATAGGGGCGTGATGCGAATGAGGGGAAGGTAAGGATCATTAAAATTTCAGGCTGCATCGCCCCTTTCATCCAGATTTCTTCCGGGGTTGAGAAGCCGCGCTTGTCCATCCGGCACCTGATAGTCTCAGGGAGGAGTCCTTTCGTCGCTTTTTTCAGGATATACTTGGTGACGTATCCAACGTTCGTCAGGTTAAAATGAATTGGAGATTAAATGACCTGATGTGACTTGGTATTGAACGGTCTGGACAGCAGTTTGTGATTGGCTGGAACGCCATTCAAAAACCATCCTGCTGTGCCACCTATATAGTACATCTACGGTTTTACTTGGTAAAAAAAACTCTATTATGAACTCAATATCGGGAATCATCACCTAAGATCATTTAGGATACTGCATGCCTTCTTGCAATCATCCAGAGTAACACCCGGATGAACCGGGAGGCTGAGGACGCTCTGAGCGAGACTCCGGGCAACCGGGCATGATGCCCGGTAATCTGCAAAGACCGGCTGATCTGGAAGCGCGATCGGATAGTGGATTACCGATCCGATACCCTGATCTTTCAGGTAGGTAATCAGTTCATCACGTGAGAGTGGGCACTGTTCTGTTATCTGGATTACATACTGGTGGTAGACATGCCGGACTCCGGGTATTGCAAAGGGAGTGATAATACCCGGTGCCCTGATATGGGTGTCATAGTACCGGGCATTTTCAATCCTTTTTGTGGTATATGCATCCAGTTTACCCAGCTGAACAAGCCCGAGTGCCGCTGCGATATCTGTCATCCTGTAGTTATATCCGATGAGGGTATGGAGATACTTCTCACTCTGTCCATGGTTTGTATACAGGCGTGCCTTTCGTGCCAGCTCCGGATCATCTGTTGTGATCATCCCGCCCTCGCCTGTTGTCATGTTCTTTGTCGGGTAGAAAGAGAACGATCCGAAGGTACCGATGCTGCCAACCCGCCTGCCTTTGTATTCTGCTCCATGTGCCTGGGCAGCGTCCTCGAAGAGCATGATTTTGTGGTCAGAACAGATCTCCAGAAGTGCATCAACATCAAATGGCTGGCCGAAGAGGTGGACACCAATCACCGCTTTTGTTTTTGGTGTGATCGACTCTGCAACTGTTGCCGGATCAAGTGTGTATGTTCTGGGATCGACATCCGCAAAGATCGGTGTTGCTCCGCACATCGCAACAGTGCTCGCGGTTGCAAAGAAGGTGAAGGCAGGGACAATCACCTCATCACCGGGGCAGATCCCGGCAGCGAGCATCCCTGCATGAAGTGAGGTGGTGCCGTTGGAAGTTGCAATGGCAAATGATGTACCGCAATATCCGGCAAACGCCTCTTCAAATGCAGTTGCCTTCGCACCTGATGCAAGCATACCTGATTGAAGTACTTCTGTTACTGCGTTGACTTCTTCCTCTCCCAGCTCCGGCTGTGCAATGGGTATCATTGTACCACCGGATGGTTGTTCTTATCGCCACGGCCGATTCCCTTGTAGATGAAACCGGCGTTGATGAAGAGATCGGGATCGATAACATTGCGTCCATCAACAATCACCGGGTGGTCTTCACCCGAGAGCGACTTAACGGTACGTGGATCAAGTTTCTTGTATTCAGAATGGGCGGTGAAGATGACGATCGCATCTGTACCACAGAGAACGGCATCCATATCGTCCTCTATAAAAACACTGGCTTCATCATGTGCAACAAAGGGGTCATGCACTATCATACCAGCACCATAACTCTCCATCTCATCATAGAATGGTTCAGAAGGGGTATTTCGGGCATCGCCTGAGTCGTTGATGAATGCCCAGCCCAGAAGAGCAATATGCGATTCGGCAACATCTACACCTGCCCGACTCAGTGCATCCCTTGTCAGCTGTGCCATATGGGAGGGCATGAAGTCGTTGATTGCACGGGCAACGCCGAATATAGAGTGTTGTCCGTGTGGATACCAGAGCTCTCCGCCGAGCATCTGCGCTCCTCGTTCGAGATGCCAGGTGTCTTTGGTGAGGCAGTGGCCGCCGACACCGGCACCGGGCCAGAGTATCGCACGGGTGATGCCGTCCCCTTTGAGCGAATCGATCCCGGCCCGAACATCGTAGACATTGACACCCATCGCCTCGCAATGGAGTGCGAGCTGGTTTGCAGCTGCAATCTGGAGGTCGCGGAAGGCATTCTCGGCGGTCTTCGTGACCTCGGCGGCAGTTGCGGTCATCGGGATGATTCTGCCGGTGGTCAGCACAGGTGTATAGAGTTCGATGGCGCGCCTGGTACTTGGATCATCGATCCCGCCGACAATCCGGTCATGTTCCCGGATATTCTTCAGGAGCCGCCCGACCATCACCCGCTCGGGGGCATGGGCGAGGGCGAAGTCCTTTCCGGTAAGGAGCCCGGACTCCTCTTCCAGGATCTCTCTCGCCATGCCTGTGGTGGTGCCGGGGGTGATCGTTGACTCAAGTACAACAATCGTCCCCTTGGTAAGGTATCTTCCTGTCTGCCTGAGCCCGTCCTGCAGTGGCCTGAAGTCAGGGATGAGATCTTTTGGATCGGCGAAGGGTGTCTGGATAGCGAGACAGACTGCATCGCAGTCTGCGATCTTAGAAAAGTCTGCAGTACATTCAAACTTTCCTACCGAGACGACCTTTTGGATTAGGTTCTCAAGCTCCGGCTCATCCTTATCAAGCGGGGATTCGCCTCGGTTAATCATCCCGATTTTATAACCGGAGCTTTTGGAATCACGCTGAAATCCATAGATTTTATGAAACTCAGGGGCATCAGCAAAGAGGACGGCTGCCGGTATGCCGACATACCCCATCCCGATGACGCCGATGGTCTGGATTGGTCCTCTCTGCTGAATGATTGATGAAAGTGTGTTTGTCATATCCGGTGCCTCAGGAGGTTCAGATTGATTGTGCAATTTCCTCACATATCTTCAGGTTTGTCAGTGCCTCTGCTGGTGTTATCGGAAAGGCTCTTCCTCTCTTCACACAATCGAGGAATGTCGCCAGTTCAACCTTCAGCGGCTCAACCTTGTTGACGAGCACTTTCTCAATAATATTTTCCTGGACGTACCGTTCATTCTCTGATGAGTACTGCCCGGGCTTCCGGTGGATATAGATCTCCTGGTTCATGAAGTCGCCTTCGATCGTCATCTCTTCCTCTTCGATATAGATCGACCGGATCTTTTTGGATGACTTTCTACTGGCAGAGAGGTAGCAGGGTGTACTGCCAAAGGAAAAGAGTGCGGAACAGACATCTGTGTTCCCTACACTTGTGAGTTGATACTCACCTTTAAAGAGAACGTGGCGCATGATATCGATATCATGGATCATCAGATCCTCAATGACAGAACTGGTATTCACCCGCGCTGATGCAGGATTATGTCGTTTCATCTCAACATAGAGCGGCTTTCTGATGATTCTTTTTATCTCCTGGACAATCGGATTGAAGCGCTCAATGTGGCCTACACCGGCAACAAGCCCCTTGGGTATCTTCCGAACCAGATCTGCTGCTTCCGCTATTGTGCTACAGATCGGCTTCTCAATGAGGAGCGGGATCTCATGGGCAATCACTTCTTTGGCAGTAGTGTGGTGGTAGGGTGTTGGAACACAGATGTTGACTGCTTCTGCTTTTCTCAGGAGCATATCCAGACTCTCACAGCTGACAGCATTATGCCGCTCTGCCAGCTCTTTTGAAGCATTCTGGTCGATATCATAAATGTAGAGGGTTTCAACGTCTTTTAGTTCTGAATACACCCGGGCATGATTTCTACCCATCACTCCAACTCCGATGACACCAACATCCATCCAAATGACCTCAAGTTTTCTGGATTACTATCTGTTTTTCATCTTGTAAAATAGGATCTGTATGTCTCAATAGAAAAAGAAAGAGCTCTCTCAGATACTTTCTCTGTCATTCTGTGTGGCAGAATTAATAGTGCTGCGTACAAACAGAGTATATCATGTATATAGTGTACCCAGGCGATTCATCCCAATCTGATAAAATAGCAGTTCTGGCTTTGTCTCCTGAGTATTCAGGAAAAGACCGGAGTGATCTGATCGATGAGTGAAAGACGGCGCATTCTCCTTGTCTCAACGCAGGATTATATTCACCATCCGATCCCCTCCCGCCACCATTATATCTCAGAAGAGCTTGCACTCCGGCATGATGTCCATGTGCCGCACTTCCATGTCAGCCGCGGGCAAGAGCGGGAGACCCGGCTGAAGGTGCATGAAGCAACGCTCTTTCCTCTCCAGAGCCCGCTTCTTCATTATACGTTGAATGCCCCCTATCACTTCAGTGTAATCGACCGAATCATCAAGGAGGAGGATATTGATATCATCGTCGGAGCGCATGTCCTCGCCGGAGCTGCAATGGTTCGGGCGGCTGAGAAACATAATATCCCGGTCCTCTTCGATCTCAAGGACTGGTTTCCTGACTCCGCGGCAGCATATTATAATAATAGGTTCCTGAAGGAAGCGATCCGGTCAACTGTCTGGAAGATCACCAGATGGAACCTCTCCCATAGTACAAGGGTGACGACTGTTTCTCCTTCGCTCGTCCGCCAGCTTGCAAAATATGGATTCTCTGCAGGACTCATCACAAACGGGGTAAATACAGATCTCTTCTATCCCCGTGATCTTGACGTGTGTAAAAGGGAGATCGGTCTTAATCCTGAGAGTTTTGTCATCGGGTTTGCAGGGAGTGTCGAGCGATGGTATGCAATAGATCAATTGATACGGATGTTGCCGGAGATCCGATCCTTCTGTCCCGAGGTCCATTTACTTATTGTTGGTGGATCGCTCTTCACCGATTATATCGATGAACTGAAGGTACTTGCCGCATCGCTTGGCCTTGCTGATATCGTCACCTTCACCGGAGGGAAGCGGTATGATGAACTCCCGCTTTACATGAATGCAATGGATGTCTGCACTATCCCACTTTCTCCGCCTCAATGGGTGGAGATTGCACTTCCAAACAAGTTCTTTGAGTACAGTGCCTGTTCCCGGCCGATCCTCTCGACCCCGATCCCCGATGTCGAAGCGATCGGGGGCCCTCATCTTCAAATATATCGGAGTTCGGCTGAATTTGTTGAGCATGTCAGGAGGATCTATCAGGAAAGGGCGAAATATACGATTGACTTTTCACAATTCTCCTGGAAGAGGAAGGCTGCTGAGTTTGAAACGGTGATCGAAGAGGTGCTTTCTGGTGATAGAGAGGTGGAGAAAGAGGATGAATGATCCACTATATTATGATCAAATACATAGAATATTCTGATGCCAAAGGATTTGAATGCTATACTATCAAAAAAAGGACTCCGATACTCTTTCATCGGCGTCTGTTTACTTGCCTTCTCCTTTCTTACGTTCTGGCTGAGGACACTTCCGATCCCCCGGATCGTCTCAGAGAACTGGGTCAATCTCCTCGGAAATGATCCCTGGTACAGTCTCCGTCAGATCGAACAGATGGCGCTTGATTTCCCGGCATACTCCTGGTTTGATCCGATGACTCACTTTCCGTTGGGGGAGGTGATCTACTGGGGTCCGCTCTTCCGGTTACTAGCGGTTATTCTTGTGATCCTGGCCGGGGCATCAACCCGCCCGGAGATTATGTATGTTGCATCCTTCCTCCCGCCACTTATGGCAGCTGCAATGGTGCCGGTGATGTACGGGCTTGGTGCAAAGCTTGTTGACTGGAAGACAGGGCTTGTGTCTGCTGGTTTTATCGCAATTGTCGGTGGGCAGTATGCATACCGGTCGCTCTTTGGGTTTGTGGATCACCATATCGGAGAGACGCTCTTCTCAACGCTTTTCTGTTTGTGTTTTATTATCGCACTTCTGAAGCTGAAGGAGAGCGGGGTGAGACTCACTGATCTATCAAGCCTGAAGAACCCGGTGCTGATCTATCCGGCGCTTGCGGGTTTTGCCTTCTTACTCGGCTTTTATAATATGACAACAATGGTGATGTTTGGTTTCATCGTTGCTGTGTATACACTTGCACAGATGATCCTGGATCATGCTCGGAATTATCAGTCTGATTATCTCGTGCTGACAAACTGTGTCACGTTCCTGGTGGTGATCGTTGGGATAATTCCATTTGGGCTGAAACAGACCGGGCTTGGTATTGGCAGCTATACACCCGGACACATCCTCGTGTACAGTCTCATCATCATCGGGACACTCCTCCTCTATGGCATCTCCCGATACCTGGCAGATCGCCCCTGGTACTTTTATCCGGGAGCACTTGCAGGTGTTTCGGTTCTTTCTCTTCTCCTTGGATTCATCATATTCCCAACGCTTGTTGGGGCATATATTAATGCTTTTACTGCTGTTTTTGGGATGCAGGCAGTGGTTCTCACCGTACAGGAGGCGATGCCCTGGCAGTTTGAAAATGCCGTCTCGGTCTTTTCATGGGGCTGGATCCTTGTGGCTGGTGGTATCATCTATGTACTATACCGTATCTGGAAACAGAATGATGCTCCGGCACTTTTTACCCTTATATGGTTTGTTCTTATCTTCCTCGCAACAACAAGGCAGGTTCGGTTTGAGTACTATCTTGCCGCAAATATCGCACTGATGGCAGCTCTTGCAGTTGGGGGAGTTATACAGTTTGGGGGGCGCGATCTCCTCAGATTCACTAATTTAGAGAAGTTCCTGACGCCAAAAGATCAGGCTGTGTTACCTGACTCGCCCCTGGAGGCTCCTGAGGATGGGGAAAAGAAAGGGAAAAAGCAGAAACAGAAATCGCAGAAGAAATCTCCAGCCCCTCCTCCGGCCAGCCCTCTTCGGTTTGGTCTCCTTATTGTAACATTTGCTATTGCACTCCTCTTTGTATATTCCGGTGCAACAGCGAATTATAGCCTCGGCTCAAATATCGGTGGGGGAATGAACAGTGACTGGCATGCCGCGCTCACCTGGCTGGGGGAGAATACGCCGGATCACGGTGTGGATTATTATGCAATGTATGATTCACCAAAAGCCCGTGATACCTTTGAGTATCCGCCCGAAGCGTATGGCGTTCTCTCCTGGTGGGATTATGGTCACTGGATCACCTTCGTCTCCAAACGGATACCACATGCCAATCCGTTCCAGCGTGGAGCGACAACATCTGCTCACTTCTTCATAGAGACTGACGCGGATCTAGCCTCTGCACAGCTGGATGAGCTTGGTATCCGGTATGTGATCACCGACATCGAGATGACTACTGGTAAGTTCTGGGCGATGACTACCTGGTATGACCCGGTGAATGCGACTGCTCCATTCCAAAAAAGGATGCTCTATGAAGAGTCTGAGGGATCCTATTCACAGGTGCAGCTCCAGCGGGAGAGCTATTTCCAGACGATGATCCAACGGCTCCATGTCTTTGATGGATCAGCAGTTACTCCGAAAGAGATACTGGTTGTGCAGTCTGCACCGGCATCTTCGCTCGGGCTTAGTGGATCCTCAATGCCTGTGATCACGGGTATTGGTGAAACGAAATCAATAGATGAAGCACATGCATATATCGCCGAGTTTGAGAAGAACGCACCTGCTGGACATAAAGCAGAGATCCTCACCCCTGAGATGTTCGTTTCATCAACTGAGCTAGATGCACTCCAGCGGTTCAGGCTTGTGTATGAATCACCACAAAATGTACTCAGTGGTGGTGGCGATATCCGGTATGTGAAGATATTCGAGTTTGTTCCTGGTGCAATTTTCCAGGGAGAAGGGACAATAGAGGTTCCAATCAAGACGAATACCGGTAGGACATTCACCTACCGGCAGGAGAGCCGGGACGGGGTTTTTGTGCTGCCATATCCAACCGAGGCAGGACCAAATGATGTGGTTGTTGCAACCGGGCCGTACCGGATTGTTGATTCTGGGCGGGAAGTTTCTGTGCCGTACCAGGCAGTTATGGATGGATTGAGGATCTGATAATGGGTCTTTTGATCAACCTCGTTTTCCCTTTTTTTCTCATCAAATAACTACATACGTCTGTCCGTCAAAACACTAAAGAACCAGTCGGGGATTATCCATGTCGACCATCAGGAACGCAATCCATATTCTCTACTCTCTCTTTGGTCCATTCAAGAAGATGCTCGCACTGTATCTTCTGGCGGTCATTGCACTTGCGGGACTCGAGGTCTTCCGGGTCTCACTCGTCTACCCGATCATCAACTACGGTCTCGATGTCGAGAACCAGCACCGGCTGCTTGATACTTTCTATGATTTGATCCTGCCGGGATCGATACATCCTTTCCTTGCTTCTGCATTGCTCCTTCTCCTGATGACTGCTGTTATTGCCGGTTTTTATGGAATTGTCGCCTATTCAGGGGCGTATGTCTTTGCCACGGTTCGTGACTCGCTTGATCGGAGGATCTTTGCCCGGCTGATGGGTAATGATTACAGTTATTTTGCTGCAAAGAAGCAGGGTGATCTGCTGTATATCGGGCAGGGTGCAGTGACAGAGGCTGGTCACTCGATAAACAACTTTATGGAGTTTATTAAGAACTCCCTGATGGCATTACTGTACTTCCTTTTTATCGTCTACCTTTCGTTCTGGCTTGCATTCGCGCTTGTGGTACTTGGGGTGATCTATGCATATCTTATCAGGCAGCAGCTCTTCACTCGTGTTTACAGAAACAGTTCGGCATTGAATACTGCGCTTATGCAGAAGTCGGTTGCCTACCAGGAGTTCATCTCCGGGATCAAGACGATCTTTATTACAGGATCGCATTCTTTCTGGGCAGAAAAATATGATGCTGCTGTTTCAAAGCTCAGGCAGGCATACACCTTTGTAAATGCCCTTGGAAAGCTTCCCTCAATCATCAATGATTTTTTGATGTTCTCGGTCATTGCAATCGGTGCTCTTGCTCTCTATATCTCAACCGGTGGGAATTTCCTCTCCTATATCGGTCTTTTTGGTACATTCATGCTTGCGTTGTACCGCATGGTGCCAACGGCGAGTCAGGCACAGAGCAATCTCACTGCAATGGTCCAGTACCTTCCGGCGCTTGAACTGGTATATACTGAACTCATGAAGGAGGAGAGTGAACGTGAGAAGAGGAAGGCGCAGAGTGGTGGCAAGTCCTTCTCCTTTGATGGTATAATTGCCTTCCAGGGGGTAACCTTCCGCTATCCCGCAGGTTCGAAAGATACCATCAGCAGTATCTCATTTGAGATCCCAAAGAATACGTCGGTTGCGATAGTTGGTGATTCAGGCTCCGGGAAGACGACGATTGCAAACCTGCTTGCTCTCCTCTATACCCCGGACCGCGGGATGATATCGATCGACGGCGTGGATGTAAATGAATTTGATACTGCCAGCTATCTGCGATCACTTGGGTACATCAGCCAGGAGACCTTCATCTACCATGATACCATCAAGGAGAATATCCGGTTTGGCCTTGACTGTACAGATGAGGAGATCGTTGAGGCGGCCCGGCGTGCCGATGCTCATGACTTCATCATGCGGACTGATCATGGGTATGAGACAGTGATCGGTGATCAGGGGATGAAGCTCTCGGGCGGGCAGCGGCAGCGTGTTGCTATTGCCCGGATCATCCTTAGAAATCCTGAAATCTTATTATTGGATGAGGCCACAAGTTCGCTTGATAATATCTCTGAGAGGCGAATTATCGATGCGATCCAGAAGCTTTCAGAGAATATGACGGTGATTACGATTGCACACCGTTTATCGACGATCCGGGATGCGGATGTGATCTATGTGCTGAGGGGAGGAAGGATCGTTGAGAGTGGAAATCATGAGGAGCTGCTTGCGATGAAAGGGGAGTATTATCAATTGTACCTTGGGCAGGAGAAAGGATCTTTTGTTGAAAAGGCTATTTCTGATGCTGAGGAGAATACACCCTAAGATAGGATCTCAACGAGAACATGATGTTTATCTTCCTTTCTAATTCGATCCCGAAGGGAGCAGATACCAACGATCTTAAGAGAGATCTCTGTACCTGGTTTAATAGGAGTTACAAGGAAGCAGAAGAGTTCAGATCTCCTGCCTTCAATGCTTTCTCTGGTCTCCTGAATGTAGAGGCAATGGTCCTAAGCAGGATCGGGTGATACCCATGATTCCAGTGCAAGATGAAACAAAAGAGCGGAGTATATTCAAATGAAAACGATCATTCTTGCCGGAGGGAGTGGCACCCGGCTCTTCCCGCTCAGCCGGGAGTACTACCCGAAGCAGTTCATCAGGCTCTTCGATAATGTTTCACTCTTTCAGAAGACGATCACCCGTGCTCTCCTTTTCTCAACAGAGGCTGAGATTACCATCGTCACAAATGCGGATCATGCATTCCTCGTCCGCGATCAGCTCGCAGAGATCGATTGTCAGGCTTCGATCCTCGTTGAGCCTGAAGGAAAGAACACAACTCCCTGCCATCTACTATGGTGTGAAGACGATTGCAGAGGAGCATGGCCCATCCACAATCGCGGTGCTCTCCTCAGATCAGCTGATCGAGTCCGATAGCGACTATCTCTTAGCCTTCCAAAGAGCAGAACACCTTTCGAAGGATCATCTGGTCGTCTTCGGGGTGCTCCCGACATCCCCGCATACCGGGTATGGCTATATCAGGCCCGGCCGGGAGATTGGTGGTGGAGCTGGTGGAAGTGAGGCAGGTACTGCAGGTGAGGCAGATGGCTATACTTTGGATGCCTTCTTCGAAAAGCCAGATCAGACAACTGCTGAAGAATATCTCAACAAAGGATATCTCTGGAACAGCGGGATGTTTCTCTTCAATTCATCGATCTTTCTGGACGAATGCCGTCAGCACGCACCCGCTGTAGTGGAGGCCTTTGAACTCCCGGTCGATGAGGCATACCGGAACACCCCCAGGATCTCGATAGATTACGGGATCATGGAAAAGACCGACCGCGCGGCTGTCGTCCCGTTTGCATCGGGATGGAACGATCTCGGCACCTTCGATGCACTCTATTCAGTGCTCCCAAAGAACGGCGACAAAAACGCGGTCCGGGGCGAACATATCGGCATCAGGTCGAATGACAACCTGATTATTGGGGATCGGCTTATCGCCACCATCGGGATCTCCAATCTCGCCATCGTCGAGACGAAGGATGCGATCCTCGTCGCCGCACGCGACCAGGCACAGCATGTTGGTGAGGTTGCGAAACTACTAAAAGAGCGTGGTGACGAACGTACCTCCTTCCACACGCAGGTGCACCGGCCCTGGGGCTCCTATACGACTCTTGAGGACGGCGGCATCTACAAGATCAAGCGGGTCAGCGTGCCGCCCGGCCGCCGTCTCTCACTCCAGATACATCACCACCGGAGCGAGCACTGGGTCGTGGTGAAGGGAACAGCCGAGGTGACGGTTGGTGAACGGACATTCCTTCTCCGAAACGGCGAGTCGACCTTCGTCCCCGCCGGGACAGTACACCGGCTCGCCAATCCCGGGATGTTGCCGCTTGAATTGATCGAGGTGCAGATCGGGGAGTACAAGGGAGAGGATGATATTGTCAGGATTGAGGATGATTTTGCGAGGGTTTAATGTTGAATAATGATAAAAACTTGTTTATTAATCCAAATCATTCGCTCTTACTATACAATGGATCACCATCTGAGGATACGACATGAGAAAAAAGGCATTCATCACCGGCATCACCGGCCAGGACGGCTCATATCTTGCAGAACTCCTGCTTCATAAAGGCTATGAGGTGCATGGCCTTGTACGGCGGTCATCCACCTTCAATACCAGCAGGATTGATCAGATCTATGTGGATCCGCATGATCCTGATGCACGACTCTTTCTCCATTATGGTGACCTTGCAGATTCCGAACAGATCTCAAATATCATGTACAATATCAGGCCGGATGAAGTCTATCATCTCGGTGCCCAGAGCCATGTGAGGGTCAGTTTTGATATACCTGAGTACACCGGGAATGTAACGGCACTTGGCTCCACCCGGCTCCTTGAAGCGGCACGCCGGAGCAATAATTGTGTGAAGTTCTACCAGGCATCATCGAGTGAGATGTTTGGAGCGGCACACCCTCCCCAGAATGAGTCTACCGAATTCTGTCCGCGGAGCCCCTATGCCTGCGCCAAGGTCTATGCATACTGGATGGCGAAGAACTATCGTGAAGGGTACGCTATGTTCGCCTGCAATGGCATGCTCTTCAACCATGAATCCCCAAGACGGGGTGAGACCTTTGTGACCCGTAAGATCACCCGGAGCATCGCCCGCCTTTTCTCCGGGAAGGAAAAATACCTGTACCTCGGGAACCTGGAGGCAAAACGGGACTGGGGATTTGCTCCCGAATATGTCGAGTGTATGTGGATGATGCTCCAGCAGGAGACAGCAGATGATTATGTGATCGGTACAGGTGAGACGCATTCGGTTGCAGAGTATCTGGATGAGGCGTTCTCCTATGCGGGTCTCTCAATTGATGATCATGTCAGGATCGATCCCCGGTACTTCCGGCCGACCGAAGTTGATGTCCTGATCGCAGATGCGACGAAGAGTGAGGAGAAGCTTGGTTGGAAACCGAAGATCACTTTCCCCGCCCTTGTGCGGATTATGGTCGATGCCGATATGCGGGCAGCCGGGCTTGAACCGATTGGTGAAGGGGATGCGATCATCCGGAAGGTCTTCCCGGAGAAATGGTGGCGTGGAGATTAGCGCCAGGTTCATCTCTTAGGATATGACTACGCCGACATTTTGCTTCTATGTGAGCGATTATGGCAACGGGCATGCGGCCCGGTGCATCGCTCTCATCAGACAGATCTTTACTGAATGGAGCGGGGCCCGGATCTATGTGAAGACGGCAGGCCCTTTCTCTTTTCTGAAAGACTCGCTTGTTTCGTATCCTGATTGTGTTGTCATCGAGACGGAGAATAATATCGGTGTTGTACTTCAAGCCGGGCAGCCGGTAGTCGATCCTGCACGAACAAAAACCCTGCTCACTGACTGGGTTGCGTCCTGGAATCTCTATATCTCTTCTGAAGAGCGGTTCTGCCGGGAGCACGTAGTCGACTGCATCATCTCCGATATCGCGCCGCAGCCGTTCCTCGTTGCGGATGCTTTGGCGATCCCCGGTATTGCTATCTCAAACTTCACCTGGCACCTGATCTTTGCGTCTTTGTATGGTGATACTCATGAGACAAGGGAGCTTGCACGTGCATATGGGTGTTGTGATCTCGCACTGATGCTCCCCTTCCATGAACCGATGGAGGTCTTTCCGAATCGAAAGGAGATCGAGCTCGTCTCACGGGAGGTGACCGTTGACCGGGAGACCCTGCGGAGGAGTCTTGGGATTCTGCCGGAGGAGACACTCGTCTTCCTCAACTGCGGTGCTGAGATGCCCAAAACCCTCAAAAAGACCATTTGTGAAGCACGGGTACCCGGAATCAGGATACTCGTCTCCTCGCACCTTGTGTTTCCGGAAGAGCATATCATCTCAATTCCTGATGGCGAGATGGAGACGCAGAACTATCTTGCTGCCTGCGATCTGATCGTCTCAAAATGCGGATACAGCACCATCTCCGAAGCTGTCAGGGCGGGTGTACCGTTACTATTGTACCGGAGGGTGGGGTTTGCTGAGGATGCATACCTGATCGATTCGGTCACAGCAGAAGGTTATGGGAGAGAGATCACCTGGGATGCATTGGTGGCGGGGACGTGGCTCTTTGATGGTGCAGAGAGAAAAACAGAGAGAGAGGCAGATACAAGCACTCATATGAGAGAAGGATCAATCTCTTTCAATGGTGCCGATGACGTCCTCTCTCTTCTTCATGAAGTTGTACAATGATTATTCAGGTGGTGTGAATGACATTCTGGGATAACAAAAATATTCTCCTCACCGGGGGTGCAGGGTTCCTCGGATCCTATGTTGTTGAGCAGTTTGCAAGCCGTGGTGTTTCGAGGGATCAGATTCGGATCCCACGCAGCCGGGAGACCGATCTCCGGGTCTGGGAGAGCTGTGTTGATGTTGTGTCGGATGTTGATATCGTCATCCATCTTGCAGCGAAGGTCGGCGGCATCGGTTTCAACCAGAACAATCCCGCCACCCTCTTCTACGACAACGCGATGATGGGTATCCAGCTGATCGAGGCGGCCCGGCAGGAGGGTGTCGAAAAATGCGTCATCGTCGGAACCGTCTGTGCATACCCGAAGTTCACGCCGGTCCCCTTCAGTGAGGATGCCCTCTGGAACGGCTATCCCGAGGAGACGAATGCACCTTATGGACTCGCCAAGAAGATGCTGCTTGTACAGTCCCAGGCATACCGGCAGCAGTACGGGTTCAACTCCATCTACCTGCTGCCGGTGAACCTTTATGGTCCACGCGACAACTTCGATCCCGAGAGTTCACACGTCATCCCGGCGCTCATCAAGAAGTTTGTTGAAGCAACCCGAGACGGGAGCAGGGAGGTCGAGGTCTGGGGCACCGGGGCGGCATCCCGGGAGTTCATCTATGCAGACGATGCCGCCCGCGGGATCGTCATGGCCACGGAAGAGTACAACAAGCCCGATCCCGTGAACCTCGGCTCTGGAAAGGAGATCTCGATCCGTGATCTGGTGAACATAATCGTGAAAGAAACCGGTTTCTCCGGGAATGTACGTTGGGATACGACAAAACCGGATGGCCAGCCCCGCCGCTGCCTGGATACGAGCAGGGCGGAGCGGGAGTTTGGGTTCACTGCGAAGACGGAGTTTGCTGATGGGATCAGGCGGACGATCGAGTGGTACCAAAGGCAGGTGTAGGATTTAGGGGGGCAGTTGTGTGGGGATGAACATCTCAATATTCGGATGTGGTTATGTCGGTGCAGTAACCGGGGCAAGCTTTGTCGAACTTGGAAATAGGATGGTTTTTCAAAGAGGGATTTCAGTAATCCCCAATACGCAGTCTAGTAAACAGAGATGGCTTTTCTTGCTAATGGGATTTCATTTTTTTAGAATGTTCAAATAAGTGGATAAATAATGAGATGTTTGAATAATCCTTTTAAGGTGGATAGTTATGGTGAAAGAAGCATTAAACAACCATAAGATGAAAGCAGTAATCCTGGCAGGCGGGTATGGCACTCGTATAAGTGAAGAATCCTCCCTTAAACCAAAACCAATGATAGAGATCGGTGGCTATCCTATTCTCTGGCATATCATGAAACTCTATTCTTATTATGGAATAAACGACTTCGTCATCTGCCTTGGTTATAAAGGGTATATGATTAAGGAATATTTTGCAAACTACTTCCTTCATATGTCTGATGTAACGATTAATATGTCAAATAACACCATTGACGTTCATCATCGCTATGTCGAACCGTGGAAGGTAACCCTCGTGGATACAGGCGAGGGGACAATGACAGGTGGTCGTTTAAAAAGGGTTCGTGATTATATCGGTGATAAACCCTTCTGTTTTACATATGGAGATGGCATTGCCGATATCAATATTGGAACATTACTTCAATTTCATAAAAGTCATGGCAGGCCTGCAACAATCACTGCTATTCAACCCCCTGGCCGCTATGGGGCACTGGAACTCCACGATCAAACGGTGAAGAGTTTCATGGAAAAACCCCCGGGTGATGGAGCCTGGATCAACGGTGGCTTTTTTGTTTTGGATCCATCTGTTCTTGACCTTATCGAAGGGGATACAACAAGCTGGGAGGGTGGTCCTCTCTATGAACTGGCAAAAAATGGAAACCTGATGGCGTATAAACACCTGGGTTTCTGGAAGGCGATGGATACTCTACGTGATAAGAATCAACTGGAAGAACTCTGGTCAAGTGGTAAGCCACCATGGATGGTCTGGAAATGAATCAGTTTGCAGATATATATCGAAACCGGCGAATTCTGCTCACAGGGCACACTGGTTTCAAGGGTAGCTGGCTGGCACTCTGGTTACAAGAACTCGGTGCCGATGTCACCGGTCTTGCTCTCCCGCCCAATACCGATCCAAACCACTGGGATCTTCTCAATCTAACTATTCCTGAGTATCACGTTGATGTTCGTGATTATCAGACAGTAATGGATGTTTTTGAAGAAACAAAACCTGAAATTATCTTTCATCTCGCAGCTCAACCTCTCGTCCGCAGATCCTACCGCGATCCCTTGGAGACATGGTCAACGAATGTGATGGGTACTGTAAATATTCTGGAAACATGTCGTCATATTGATACTGTCTCGGCAATCGTCGTGATCACAACCGATAAAGTATATAATAATCAGGAGTGGTGCTGGGGGTATCGTGAAGATGATCGATTGGGAGGGCATGATCCCTATAGTGCTTCGAAGGCATCCAGCGAACTCGTGGCAGACAGTTATCGAAAGTCATTTTTTCATCATCCTGAATCCCCACTTGTAGCCACCGCCCGTGCGGGAAATACGATAGGAGGTGGGGACTGGTCGGAAGATCGTTTGATACCTGATCTTATTCGCTCCATAAACCAATCACAATTACTTGAGATCAGATCCCCGAATGCCACAAGACCTTGGCAGCATGTTCTTGAATGTCTCAGTGGGTACCTTCTCCTTGGTCAGAAGCTGCTTGAGAGGGAATATAGCTATGCTGAATCCTGGAATTTTGGTCCTTGTACATCGGATAACCGACGGGTTGTAGATATCCTTGAGATGATGAATGTTCACTGGCCTGAATTGGAGTGGTACCAGGGATCAAATGCGTCTTCTCATGAAGCAAATTATTTATATCTGGATAATGCAAAATCCAGGTTGAAATTAGGTTGGGAACCGGTCTGGGGTCTTGAGGAGTGTCTCCGGGCAACCGCGAATTGGTATCGTGAGTACTTAGCAGCGGGAGCTGTAATCTCCTCTGCCCAACTAAATGAATATATCAGGACTGCTTGCCAGAAAGGGTGTTCATGGGTGGGAGAATGAATATACATAAGACCCATATTTTCGGTGTGATGAGTGTAGAGACAACTCCTTTCATAGATCAGCGTGGTAGTTTTAGCCGCTGGTTTTGTGATGATGAGCTTTCATCCATTATTGATGGTAGGAGAATTGTTCAGGTGAACCACTCCTGCACCCGGGAAGTGGGGGCAGTACGCGGATTACATTATCAGAACTCTCCATATGCCGAGATGAAATTCGTCCGGTGTATACGGGGTCGTGTCTGGGATGTTGCAGTGGATGTTCGGGCCGATTCCCCGACCTATCTACAATGGCATGCTGAAGAGCTGAGTGCGGAAAACCAGCGTATGCTTGTGATCCCTGAAGGGTGTGCTCATGGATTTCAGGTACTTGAAGAATCCTCAGAGATGCTTTATCTCCATACTGAATTTTATTCACGTGATTCTGAGGGTGGTTTGCAATACTCCGATCCGGATCTTGGAATCACCTGGCCGCTTAAACCGACTGATGTGTCCGAAAGGGATCGTAATCACTCATTCATATCTGAGGGATTTCAGGGAGTTGTTTTATGAATTGTCGAAATTGTGGTGAAACACTTAATCAGGTTGTCTGCGATCTTGTCAGCGCCCCGATGTCAAACTCATACCTCTCGGTTGCTGAACTTGATGGCCCTGAAATATACTATCCCCTCTCTGTGTATGTATGTACTCACTGCTGGTTAATGCAGATAGAGGACTACCAAAAGTCACAGGAAATTTTTGGAGAGGATTACCGGTATTATAGTTCATATTCATCACTCTGGCTAAAGCATGCTGAAGAATACGTCAACAAAATCATCCCCCTCCTTGGCCTAACCTCCTCTTCCAAAGTTATGGAGATCGCATCGAATGATGGTTATCTCCTCCAGTTTTTTAAGAGACGTGACGTTCCTTGTTTTGGCGTAGATCCGGCAAAAGGGCCTGCCACAAAAGCAGAAGAGAAAGGTATTGAGACAGTTTGCGAGTTTTTCACTACTACTCTTGCAGAGGAATTAGTACGGAAGAAAGGATTGCAGGATCTTATTATTGGAAACAATGTGCTCGCTCACGTTCCCGACATTAATAATTTCGTCGCAAGTCTTGCTCTCGTGTTATCCCCACACGGTACAGTTACTTTGGAGTTTCCGCATCTTCTGGAACTTATTTGTGAAAACCAGTTTGATACAATCTACCATGAACATTATTTCTATCTCTCACTTACTACCGTCCACTCGATCTTTTCAAAACACGGACTGCGGATTTATGATGTGGAGAAATTATCTACTCATGGTGGATCCTTGAGAGTGTATGCGTGCCATACAAACGATACATCACACCCAACTGAAAGAGCTGTAAGTCTGATTATAAATGAAGAGCAAAGAACAGGTCTTTTTGAAATATTAACATATCATGCATTTCAAGAAAGAGTGGACCAAATTAGGATCAATTTCCTGCAATTCTTACTTGAACAACGAGCGTCAGGAAAGCGAATTGTCGGGTACGGGGCAGCGGCAAAGGGAAATACTTTGTTGAATTATTGTGGGATAAAAGGGACGACTTATATTGAATATGTAGCTGATGCCTCACCATTCAAACAAGGCTTTTATCTTCCAGGATCACGGATTCCTATTGTTGATTCGGAAAGAATATTTATTGATAAACCAGATTATGTTATCATCTTTCCATGGAATTTAAAGACTGAAATTATGAAACAACTTGCAGGCATTCGTGAATGGGGAGGACAGTTTGTTCTGGTCATTCCATCTTTGAAGGTGTTGCCATGAGAGTTCTTGTAACGGGAGCAACTGGTTTTATTGGTCAACATGTTGTGCGTCGGCTTATCAAAAGTGGGCATACTGTTACTGCAGTTGGCCGTGATATAGATAAAGCTAAAAGAATGGATTGGTACAATTCAGTCTCGTTTATTGCATGTGACATTCATCAACCTCATTTAGATCCACTTGAGAAATTTGGACCTGCTGATGCAGTGATTCATCTTGCATGGCCTGGGTTGCCTCATTATAATGAATTGTATCACTTTGAAAAAAATCTCCCTGCGGATTGTATATTCCTGAAAAAACTTGTATTTTCGGGATATAAACATATCCTTGTCACTGGAACATGCTTTGAATATGGTATGCAGGATGGTTGCCTGACAGAAGAGGCAGATACCCGCCCAGAAAACCCGTATGCGCTTGCAAAGGATAGTTTACGAAAATACCTGCAAAATCTCCAGAAACAAGAACCATTTATTTTACAATGGGCACGCCTCTTTTATATGTATGGAGAAGGACAAAATCCGAATAGTATTTTGGCACAGCTTGATCAAGCTTTAGATAGAGGTGATGAAGTTTTTAATATGTCCGGAGGCGAGCAGTTGCGTGATTATCTTTCTGTTCAGGATGTGGCAAATAAACTCGTCAAATTGCTTGAAAATCCCATATGTGAAGGCATTACAAACATCTGTAGTGGTAACCCCATCTCTATTATACGGTTGGTGAAGGAACATCTTGAATCAAGGGGAAAGTCAATTCAGCTAAATCTTGGATATTATGCTTACCCGCAATACGAACCAATGGCTTTTTGGGGGTCAGAAGATAAATTTTTATTATTTTTTAAAGATTGACATATTTTGGCTGTGATATTTATGGATAATAGTACAAACAATTTTACTGAAGAGGTGTTGAATCGTATTAAGGCTAATGCTCAGGATGTGGTTTTAAAACAAATCGCTACGAATTTCATGTGTGCATCAACTCGCCCAAAATATTCATACAATTTTTTCTGGCTTGGCCGCCCTATCATACAATATCCACAAGATATCGTCGCCATGCAGGAACTGATCTGGCAGGTGAAACCTGATCTCATCATCGAAACCGGCATAGCCCACGGTGGTTCTCTCATCATGAGTGCATCGATGCTTGCGATGCTAGATTATTGTGAGGCCGCACGTCAAGGGACGGTGCTTAATCCAATGAAGAGTCGCCGTCGGGTTATTGGTCTTGATATTGATATTCGTGCTCATAACCGTGCCGCGATTGAGGCTCACCCTATGGCGCATATGATTGAGATGATCGAGGGAGATAGCACAGATCCGTCAATTGTGGCGGATGTGCAGAATCGCGCCCGGGGATATGAGCGGGTCCTGGTCTGCCTGGATTCAAATCATACACATGCACATGTCCTAACGGAGCTGAATGCTTATGCGTCACTCGTCAGCAAGGGGAGTTACTGTGTGGTTTTTGATACGATCATTGAGGATATGCCGGAGGGTTCGTTTCCTGATCGGCCCTGGGATAAAGGGAACAACCCAAAGACTGCGGTATGGGAGTTCCTGAAGGAGCATGATGAGTTTGTGGTGGATGAGATGATTGAGAATAAATTGTTGATTACGGTGGCGCCGGAAGGGTATTTGAGGAGAGTGAGGTGATAACCGATTTAATTGTAGATGGGATGGAAAACCAGCCGCTTGTTAGTGTGGGTATTCCAACCTATAACAGACCCGAAGGACTGCGACGGACATTGGAATGTATTACTAAGCAAACATATGCTAATCTTGAGATTATTGTTTCTGATAATTGTTCACCTGGGGATGAAGTTGAACGAGTTGTTAGAGAATTTCAGGAGAAAGATGGTAGGATCCTTTTTTTCAAGCAAAAGGAAAATTATGGTCCAATGAATAATTTTAAATTCGTCTTGGAAAAGGCAACTGGCGAATATTTTATGTGGGCGGCAGATGATGATATCTGGAAACCCTTCTTTATAAATGATTTGGTTGATGTATTACGAAAAAACCCACAACATGTTGCTGCGATGATGGAATGCCAATATTTTGATGATAATCAACTTTTTGACTTCTTTAATGAAGGCTCTACTTTTTATTCATTTCTATCTGATAATAGTTATTCTCGACTCAAATTTATGCTAAAATCCAATTATGGCAATCTTTTCTATAGTGTTTTTAGAAGGAATGCATTATTTTCAGGAAATGATAGCTTTTTTATAAAAAATTCTCTTCAATCTCTTAATGAAATCCCTTTATTCCTATTTGTTATTGAAAAAGGAAATTGGCTCGTTATTGATAAGGTGGGTATGTATAAAAAAACAAATATCCAAACCTATATTCAGGCGAGGTGGGAAATAGAAGGTGGAAGGCTACCGACCATTCCATTGTCTCAATATCTTTTTTCACTGAATTATTCCTCAATATATCATTGGTATACATTTGTTGATATTATTAAATCCATAAGACTCTTACCTATACGATTAGTAGAGAAAATGAGATTAATGTTTCTGGCTAATTATTTGATATTCCGTCATTTTTACTACATCATATCTCGGAGAAGATAATAAAATGACGAAAGTTTTTATAGGTATGCCTGTATATAATGGTGCTCCTTATTTGCGATTCTCAATAGATTCTCTTATAGACCAATCTTTTACTGATTGGACTATGCTTATTTCAGATAACGGATCAATCGATGAAACTCAAGAAATCTGTAAGGAATATGTAAATAAAGACCCTAGAATAAAATATTATCGTCAGGAAAGTAATATTGGGGCTTCATATAATTTCAAGTACCTTCTTGATCAGGCAAAATCACCCTATTTTATGTGGGCGGCTGCGGATGATGAATGGGATAATGACTTTCTCAGTGCATGTGTCCGCATTCTTGACAATAATGAAGGGTGTGGTATGGCATTTAGTAATAT
>Ga0163225_100152_pt1 | contig 22211 bp, 23 predicted proteins | sample MSEWel2016_04_06_2_FD_113145 | JGI IMG/M metagenome (GOLD analysis project Ga0163225, IMG submission 113145) | Subsurface microbial communities from deep shales in West Virginia, USA - MSEEL Well Study Marcellus 5H_2016_04_06 ... | reverse complement strand
GCGGGGAGGAAGAGGTATCGTCCGGGTATGGTATACTCAGGAAAAAGTGTATTATAGAGGTGCGGGCTTCTGCTATGGGAGACGGGGTTTCCGGTGATCCCAAAGATAAGGGGGCAGTTGATGAGATTATCCGGTATATCCTGATTGAGTTCTGAAAACGTCTCTGCAAAACGTTCCGGATTTCGGCTTCGCATTCCATTCAGCCTGATGATCCTGGCAGCGGCCTCATCTGCCCTGATTGACCCGGTGTCAATGCAGAGATCAGCCAGTCCACGGTAGATTGGCATCCGCAGTTTTGCAAGATGGCGGATCTCATCCAGAGCCGACAGCCCGGTCAGCGGGGGGCGACTGCTCCTTTGTATCCGGGAGAGGAGAATTGTTGGATCTGCTGCCAGAAGGATGATATGTGATTGTTGACGCAGTATGCATGCATTCTGCGCATCCATCACCGCACCACCGCCGGTTGCAATGATGGCCGGGCCCCCGGGAAGAGAGGCGATCACCTCCCGTTCCATCTGACGGAATACCTCTTCTCCGGGATCAGAGAAGATCTCCGGGATGCTCCGTCCAGCCCTCTCCTCAATTAAGGCATCGGTATCATAGAGAGGTATCTGGAGCTTTTCTGCCATTCTCCTTCCGATAGCCGATTTGCCGGAACCCCGAAGCCCGATTATGACATACCGTTCCATAAGCCTGCTCCTTTCAGGATATCCCAGAATTTTGGATATGATTTGCCGACACATTCTGCATTAGTGATCGAAACATCACCAATCCCAAGGCCAAGGACTGCCCCGCTCATTGCGGTCCGGTGATCGTTTGCCGGATCGATCACACCCCCGTGCAGTTCTCCGGGAGTAATTGAAAGGGAGTTCTCGGATGTAGCTACATCTGCACCGAACCCGGATAATACCTCTTCAATTGCCGCTATCCTGTCACTCTCCTTATGCCTGAGATGTGCAATTCCCCGGATCACTGTAGTGCCACTGGCAAACGGTGCTACTGCTGCAAGTGTCTGGACGGTGTCCGGCATTCCGGACATATCACTGGTGATCCCAATGAGCGGGCAATCCCTGATGAGACGGTATCCATTCTCAAGAGAGGAGACCCTGCATCCCATCTCCCCTAAGAGAGAAATGAACTGCCGGTCCCCCTGTGGAGAGCCTGGTTTCAGGTTTGTAACAGCAGCCACCCCTCCGCAGACAGCAGCAATCGCAAAGAAGTAGGATGCAGACGAGTAGTCGCCTTCAACCTCGTAGCTTCTTCCGGTAAATGGCTTTTTGGATTCCACCGAGAAGGTTTTACCGGCATCGACGTTGACAGATATTCCAAATGAGGCCATAAGGTCAAGGGTAATATCCAGGTAGCTGGCAGATACGGACTGCTCCCGGAGCGTGATGATAAGATCCTCTTCTGCATAGGGTGCTGCCATTAAAAGCGAGGTGACGAACTGGCTGCTTATCGCTGGAGAGATCGCAACATTCCCACCAAGAAGCCTGCCTGACACTTCAATCGGGGGGTAGCCTTCCCTGCCAAGATACCTGACCTTTCCACCAATTGCATTCAATGCAGAGACGAGTTCACCGATCGGCCGTTCACACATCCTCTCGCTCCCCGTGAGAACGACAGGCTGATCAGCAAGCAATGCAACCGAGGCGAGGAGCCGCATGCTTGTCCCTGAATTCTTCAGATCAATAGTAACTCTTCCACCCGGGGAGAGGACTCCCCCTGTTCCGCGGATCAGAATTTTATTCTCACGCTCTTCAATGTCAACACCCAGCTGCCTGAGGGCAGAGAGGGTGAGGAGGGTATCCTCTGCTACCAATGGTTCAATGATCATTGAATCGCCCTCTGCAAGTGCGGCAGCGATGAGTGCCCGGTGCGTATAGCTCTTGGATGGCGGAGCCCGCACCTGTAAATCAACCGGCGTAGTCCTCTTCTCAAGTCTCACGATCATAACTGCACCATGAGCTTCGGGTAACACCCAAATTCCCTGACAGGAACAGTTTTCTTCAGTTCATTCAGAGCTTCCTGTGCTGCTTCCCCGGATTCGAAATCAAGGAAAAACCGGTAACTGCCGATTCCTCGTCCGGATGGGCGTGATTCGATACGTGAGAGGTTAATCTTACGTTTGGCAAAGGGGCTCAGGAGTACATGAAGAAGACCCGGAACATCCTGCTCTGGATCTATCAGGATACTGCATTTGATGATATCCTCCCCTGAGTATCCGTTCCTCTCGATCCTGATGAACCGGGTGGTATTTGAGGCGTTGTTCTCAAGTCCCCTGAGGATGATCGGGATGCCATAATACTCTGCTGCCGCATCAGAGATGGCAGCGGCACCCCGCCTGTTCTCCAGTGCCTTAAGAGCACTGGCTGCATTGCTGCTTGTATGGATCACCGGCAGACCCAGCCGATCGAATGCCTCGCTGCATTGCTCATGTGTCTGGGGGTGTGCATAAATTTCTGTTACCTCTTCTATTGAGACAGATGAGGCAAGTGTATGGTGGATCGGGAGATAGCATTCTCCGGTGATCTTCACATCATACCGGCAGAGGCCGTCAAGTGTCGGGCCGACACCGCCTGCCTCGCTATTCTCCAGTGGAACAATACCAATTGCCTCTCCCTTCTCTGCAAGGGCAAAGACCGCAGATATGGTCGGAAGGAGGAGTGGTTCGGCCCCACCCAGCCGCACAGCAACATCATGGCTGAATGTCCCGGCAGGTCCAAGGACTGCAATTACCATTCGCTCACCACCTGATCGAGGAGGTGATCGGTGAGAGGAAGTGCTTCTTTTTGAAATGATGCAGAGAGTGCAGCATCCTTATCAAATTCCTCCCTGAATACTTCCGGATCATGCTGTAGAATCATCTCACTCACATCTTTGACAGCCTTCAGATAGGCGGATATCACCTCTTCAATGGACGAATTACCCTGGAGAATGCCCCCATACAGGCTGCTATCCTGTGAAAGCGTCCGTGCCATAAAGGCAAATGTGGCATGGGCATTGGGGGTGGCAAACGGGAGGAGATCTTCGAGTTTACAATTCATGCTCCTGAGCATGTGCGCCATTGCAATGCTCTGAAGATGGATGATCCCCTGTGTCACCGCCACCGCCCTGTCATGCGTCTCTGGAGTCGATAGATGAACCTGCATGCCTGCTGCTTCGAATATCCCCTGTAGCCAGAGTCGGGTCTCTGGATCAGCCCTCGCGGCCGTCATGATCAGCTTCTGGTTCTCTATCGTTGCCATATTCGGCCCAAAGAGCGGATGAAGGCCGATCACCTGTGCATCTGATTCAAGCATTCCTGCAACCGGCTTCTCCTTGATTGAGGTGAGATCGGCAATCAGCTGGTCCTGCTCCAGAACGGGAGCAACTGATCTGATCACCTCTTCAGTTGCAGAAATGGGAACGGTAACCAGCACCACACTACATCGCTTGGCAAGCCCCCGGTACTCAGAAACCGTTGCTCTTCCGATCACCTCCACCAGGCAGCCAGCATCTTCGAAGATCTGCCTGAAGAGGGTACCCATCCGGCCTGTTCCACCAATGATTCCGATGGTGCGGCCATCATCTCTCAAGGATGGTCTCATCGATGGCAACCCCAAAATGCCGCCCTCCGGTCATCAGGTGCCCAAGCACCCGATCTCCTTCCTTTAGTTCAACGACGCTTCGAGCAACACCATCTTCCCCGACAAGCCTGACCGTCTCTGCATTCTGGATGACCGCACCTGCAATTCGCCCCTCATGCTCAGCTTCAACGAGAAGAAGAGGGCGACGTTCGATCTTTATTCTCCCAACAGAGACCGTACGGCTCTGCCCTTCCCCGGTTACGGCACATCCGGTATCCCCGGAGCCTATCTCGGAGAGGTAGCGGGTTTTGCCATCCGGGGAGAGGACATACATATGCACTGCACCCGCATTCACCCGGAATGGACGGGGGGAGACATAGGGGTTCTCCAGTGTCTCGGCTGCAACAAGAAATAAGGCAGAAGAGGTATTCCCTACAAGCATCCCTTCACCTTCATCAAAGAGAGAGCAGGTATCAATACAGACCCTGTCACCTACTCCCACAGGAGTGATCCGGGTAATGGTCAGGGGGAGGAGTGGCAGAGTGCCGCCATCCCCTTCAAGTAGTGCGGCTACTGACCGGATCTCTTCCGGATCCTGTGAGTTGAGCAGAATTCCGCCGACACCCTTCTCAAGGATGCCAAGGGCAAGTGCTGCCTCATGGGCATCGGAAACTTCTGCAAAGATCTTATCAGAAACCGCAACAAGGTTTTCCAGAGGAATAACGGTCCAGTCGGTTGTCCGTACAATGACTCGACCCACGCTGGCATAGTCTGCCGCCTGCTCTTCCGTTGCCTTGTCGATGATCTCAATCCGGTGGAAATCTCTTTCTTCGATAAGATCGCCATCCGGTGCAATAATGGGAATTCTTGCAAGTGATTTTGCCTCTTCACTACTGTTGAGAATAAGGGCTGTTGCACCACCCTCTATTGCAGCAAGTGCAGCGTCCTTGTTCCAGGGGCGGATATCAACCCAGAACTCCTTCATGAGAGCCTCCCAAGAGCCTTATCCGGCTTTTCGCGGTCATGGACAACCCGGCAGATTGTATTGACAAACTCGGTGGTGTTCTTCCTCTGGAATGCGTTTCTCCCCATGCAGACACCGGCTCCTCCGGCATTGATTGCATCATCAATCATCTTCAGGGATTCGAGATCCCCTCCCTTCTCACCACCGGCAACAAGCACGGGAACCGAGCATGCAGTAATGATCTGCCTGAATGCCTTCTCATCCTGTGGGTAGTTTGTCTTGATGAGATCAGCACCCAACTCTTCTGCCACCCTGACACAGTGGGCAACCGCACGTGGATCATTTGGATTGATCCCCTTACCACGGGGGTAGATCATAATCAGGAGAGGAATCCCCCACCTGGCGCATTCCCGTGAGACAACACCTGCCGCCTCGATCATCTTTGACTCCTGTGGAGCCCCGAGATTGATATGGATAGATACCCCATCGGCTCCCAGGGTGATCGCCTCTTCAACAGTACAGATCAGAACCTTGTCATTTGGATCGGGATTCATAGAAGTGCTGGCGGAGAGATGCACAATCAGTCCGATATCACGGCCATGCCTCCTGTGCCCTCCTTTTACCATCCCTTTATGCAGTATAATGGCATTTGCCCCTCCTGCACTCACCTCATTGACAACAGTCTGCATATCAAGCAGCCCCTCTATCTGGCCAAGGGTAAACCCGTGATCCATCGGGATTATAACCGCTCGCCCGGTATTTCTGTCCATAATACGCTCAAGACGTATCTCTTTTCCGATCATGATCAACTCCCCCTGAGTATCTCCAGAGCCTCTTCAGCAGTCCTCTTCTCCATCAGCACTGCCCGTGCCGCCTGCAGGAATGCTCTTGGATTTTTATGCTGGAAGACATTTCTCCCAATTGAGATCCCCGCTGCACCTCCAAGCATTGATCCTTCGATAACCTGAAGCATCTCGGGATCATTCATTTTTGAGCCTCCGGCAACAACCACCGGTACACTGCACCCTTCTGTCACCTCACGGAAGGAATCCGGATCTCCCGTGTAGACCGTCTTGACGATATCGGCACCAAGCTCAGATGCCACACGTGCAGCGAGTTTCACGTATTCGGTACCGTTTTCGTCAGTTATCTTCCTGCCCCTCGGGTACATCATTGCAAGGAGAGGCATCCCCCATTCCATACATTCAATTGAGATCCTTCCAAGATCTGCAAGCATCGATGCCTCGGAATCTGCACCGATATTTACATGCACCGAGACGGCATCTGCCCCCATCTTCAGTGCCTGAGTGACAGTATTTACGATCACCTTGTTATTGGGATCAGGCCCAAGCGAGGTGCTGGCGGAGAGGTGAAGGATCAACCCTATATCTTCTCCTGATCGACGGTGCCCGTGAAGAGCGAGGCCGACATGTCCGAGGACTGCTGTTGCTCCACCTTCTGCCACTGCGTCAACAGTTCCACAGAGGTCAATTAAACCCGTGATAGGGCCCTGCGATACCCCATGGTCGAGCGGGACAATGATCATCTTTCCCGACTTTCGATCCATGATCCGTTCCAGGCGAATATCTTTTCCATGCATAGTAAATCACAACACATACTGCCTTCTGACACCAGATTAAACATTGGTGTTTTCAGGCGTAGCTAAAAAAGCGATAAAAACCAAAGAAAGCCTCCGCTTGGGAGTCAGACTTCAGAAGAATTTCTGCGAAAAGAACAGATGCTATGCTACCGGATATAAAAGCATTCACCGGCGAAAAAACATCCACCACGCATTATAGTATTGTTATCGTGAACAATATAAATAGCTGTGGGTGAGCAGCATACCCTATAGCTTAATCGGGTAAGAATTCAAACACCTATTCGATTTATGTTGGAACCATCCGATAATCGATCGTGGCTACGATTAATCCTGATCATTTCGACGCTGGGATCATTTCTTACACCTTTCATCGGCTCGATGGTCAATCTCGCCCTCCCACAGATTGCAGCAGAATTTTCAGCAGATGCGATCCAGATCGGATGGATTCCAACCATCTTTTTATTGTTTTCGGCGATGTTTCTTATACCGATTGGAAAACTGAGTGATATATACGGGAGGAAAAAGGTTTTCCTCACGGGAATCATCCTCACCGGACTCACATCATTTCTCATACCCTTCTCACCGACATTTCCGATACTAATAGCACTTCGGGGGCTTCAGGGAATCGGGAGCGCCTGTATCTTCGGAACATCCGTTGCCATTGTTTCCTCCGTCTTTCCAAAAGAGGAGCGTGGCAAGGCACTTGGGATTAATGTAACCGGTGTCTATGCCGGCCTCTCACTTGGTCCGGTCATCGGGGGGGTGCTCACTTATTACCTGGGGTGGAGGAGCCTTTTCTTCATTCTTGTGCCGTTATGTATCCTGATCACATTCGCAGTCACACGCTGGATTACGGTTGACTGGGCTGATGCCGATGCTCCATCATTCGATCTTGTCGGAGCCTTCCTCTATGCAGCAGTGGTCTTCTGCGGGATATTTGGGATCACCTCGATCACCTCCCAGGAAGGAGTGGTAGCACTCATCCTCTTCCTCCTCCTCCTCCCCATCTTCCTTTCACATGAAATGAAGATACACAATCCGATCTTCGATATCGGGATCTTCAAAAATAACCGTGTGTTTACGTTCTCAAATATTGCAGCCCTGATCAACTATAGTGCAACCTTTGCAATCGGATACCTTCTCAGCCTGTACCTTCAGATCATCAAAGGTCTTGATCCAAAGTCAGCCGGACTGGTACTTGTGAGCCAGCCCCTGATGCAGGTGCTCTTCTCTCCATGGGCCGGGAAGCTCTCTGACCGGATAGAACCACGTTATATCGCATCTGCCGGTATGGGGCTGAATGCTATCGGCCTCATTATTCTTGCAGGAGTTTCAGCTGAGACGGTGCTTCCTGTCATTATTATGGCTCTTCTCTTCCTTGGATTTGGCTTTGCCCTCTTCTCCTCCCCAAATACCAATGCGGTGATGGGATCTGTAGAGAAAACTGAATACGGAATTGCCTCTGGCACTATTGCTACGATGCGTCAGTTTGGCATGGTTCTTTCAATGGCAATCAGCCTCTTTCTCTTCACCTTCTTCATCGGTGCTGTAGAGATTGGAACAGAACAGGCATCTGACTTTATCATAGCCCAGAGATATGCCTTTCTCATTTATGCTCTGCTCTGTTTTATCGGGGTTGTCATCTCACTTGCACGGGGCAGGACCTGATGAACAAAATATGCCTATTTGAATACCTTTTGTGCGAGGTTGGAGATGGAGAAAGCTGTTCCCATCATCCAGATCAGGAGAAAATCCTTCGCAACAAAGAATAGTGATTTATCCGGAAACTGGGCATCCCGAACATTTCTGACTGAAAAATATGCAAGGAGGAACCACATGGATGCAACAGAGGTCTGGCCAATAACCGATATCCAGAGACCAAGAGATGCAAATATGATGGAGAGTCCATATGCAAGAAGACTTGTAAAACTCGCTGTAAAGAAGTTCACCACCGCTCCCCTGTACAGGACATCCTGGAGCTGGGGGAGAAGCATGGCTGCAAGGAGGAAGGTGATGATCGTAATAGCAATATCCTGCCAGCTCATATGCTCTCCAGTATCCGGGCATCTGATCGGATTGAACCGTATCTATCTGATAGTTTGAACGTACTGGCATATGAGAGGATCAGAATTGTGATTTTTGATCAACAAGAAATTCATGGGAAAAGGAGTCCCGATGGAGATTATCACTGCAAACAACCTTGAAAAATACTTTGGCACCCTTGCAGCAGTTGATGGCATCAGTTTTTCTGTTAAAAAAGGTGAAATCTTTGGTTTCCTTGGCCCAAATGGTGCCGGGAAGACGACGGCCATGAAGATGATTCACTGCGTATCAAAACGAACCAGGGGGGAGCTTTTGGTATTTGGGTTGGATACTGACAAAGAACCCCGTACAATCAAGCAACGTCTTGGGGTGGTGCCACAGGAGAATAATCCCGATCCGGATTTTACTTCATTTCAAAATCTCGTCATCTATGCACGCTATTTTGGGATACCTCGAACAGAGGCTGAGGAGAGGGCAGAGGAGCTCCTAGATTTTATGCAGCTTTCTGAGAAACGCGACGCGCCGATAGAGACACTTTCAGGCGGGATGAAACGGCGGTTGATCATTGCACGTGCACTGATGAACGAGCCGGAACTTTTGATCCTTGATGAGCCCACAATCGGGCTTGATCCCCAGGCACGCCACCTTATCTGGGAGAAGCTCCGGCATCTCCGGTCACTTGGCTGCACGCTTGTGATGACAACGCATTATCTCGACGAGGCTGAGCGGCTCTGTGATCGCCTCGTTATCATGGACACGGGGAAGATCCTTGTTGAAGGGAGCCCGGCTGAGCTGGTCAGAAAATATGCCGGGGGAGAGATTGTTGAGGCAGAAGCAAGCCCGGAGATCACTGCCTGTCTGAAGAGAGAAGGAGTCGGGTTTGAAATATTTGGGGACACCATTCAGGTGCAGGCAGATGAGCCACAGATGGTTGCGCAAATCCTGATGGAGAAATGCCGCGGAGAGCGGATTACAGTCAGAAAGGCAACCCTTGAGGACGTCTTCCTGAAGCTGACAGGCAGAACATTGAGGGATTGAGCTGTGGCATACGGTGGTTTGAGCGGGATTTCAAGGGGGTCGCTGGCCGTCTGGCGGCGCAACCTGGATGCTTTTATCAAGACGTACCGGGTCAATTTCATACCCCCGTTTGTTGAGCCGGTACTCTATCTCCTTGCCCTTGGATATGGTGTCGGCGCCCTGATCCAGGATGTGGATGGAATACCATATCCGGTCTTCATTGCACCAGCTCTTGTCTCGATATCAGTGATGTACTCGGCATTCTTTGAATGCACCTATTCGAGTTATGTACGGATGTATTACCAGAAGACATTTGATGCGATGATTGCCACCCCCCTTTCGATTGAAGATGTGATCACCGGGGAGATCCTCTGGGGAGCAACACGTGGAACAATTTATGCGGCCCTGATGATCCCGGTACTCTTCCTCTTTGGAGTGATCGATATGCCGACATCGCTCTTGCTGATACCCTTTGCATTCCCGGCAGGCTTCCTTTTTTCAGCAATCGGGATATGCTTCACGGCAGTCACTCCCGGAATTGACGCACTCAACTACCCGGCATTCCTCTTCATCACCCCGATGTTCCTCTTTTCAGGCACATTCTTCCCAATAAGCATCCTCCCGCAGACACTCCAGTACTTCGCATTCGGCTTTCTGCCTCTTGCAAATATTGTCAATGTGAACAGGGCGATAACGATGGCAGAGTTCTCCCCGATGCTTCTCTATAATATCGTCTGGGTGCTTCTGGTTGCATTATTATTCTTTATTATCGGGCTCAACCTGATGAAGCGCAGGCTTGTGAACTGATCTGAAGATATACTATTACTCTTCTTTGGATTCCGGGAACCTGAGATAATAACAGTCTCCCCATTCCTTCCTTTCCCCGGGCATCAGGTTCCTGAGTTGTGTATCAGCATGCTGAAGGCAGACATATGATCCACAGCAGCCATATACCTGGCAACCAACTGCCTTTGCTCCACATATTGAACATCGATGATCAGTCATTGTAGTACACCATCCAGATGAATGCAGAATATCCTTTTACTTCTTCTGTTCAAATACCAGATGCTCAAGGACAGATACAGATCAGCTCACTAATAGAAGAATGAGTTTAATCGATATTTTTGCTTAATAATCAATTTTTTAACAGAATAAAAGCGATATCTATATATAGGAGCAAGGAAGTATACAGTGTATGCTCTCAGCGGGGGAGATTAAAAAAGAGATCGAAGCACGCCTGAAGGCGTACCTCTCAAGAGACAAATCAGGCATTCGGAAAGAACTGCTCACAATGTTCATACGCATACGTTCACTTACCATCTCTGAGATCCATGCACGATTGAATGAGAGATTCACTATCAGTATCAAAGCAGTTGCATCAATGGTCGGAACCATAGCATCCCGTATCGGCATTCTTCATGTTCGGCGAAGTAACGAAGGTACCACAAGTATCTATGAAGTAAAAGAACAGTATCTCGATCTGATGGCGCGTGTTGTTGCTACAAACTAAACACTTTCTTTTGATAAAGATCCTTACTCCAACAGAACCATTTTAATCAACCCCTTCCCATTAATCAGATACATGAGGAGACCATTTGGAGATATATATGAAACACCGGAGATCACCGTTGAAGATGATGTTCGCGCTTATATAAAGGAACGAGGATGTGACTTTCGGGTGTGTACATCCTGTGGAGGTCCGATTCTCCTCCCAACATCCATAAAAAATCCAAAATCATCAGATATACCATTACCAGTGGGGGATTACACTCTCTATATCTCACGGTACCAGGTGAAATGGATCCAGTCGATCACCATGCAGATGGTTCCCCGTTATTTTAGCTATGGACAATCAGATGAGTTTTGAAGAGCTTGATCATACCGCTGATGTCAAAATACGCATCAAAGCAGAGAGTTATGAAGAGCTCTTCTCAATTGCATCTTCTGCACTTTTCAGCAACCTTTATTCAGGGGATTGCAGGATAGAGAGAGTGAGAAGCCTTCAGGTTTCCGGAGATACTATTGAGGATCTGTTATGGGAGTTTTTATCAGAACTCCTCTTCATTTCTGAGGTTGAATCCTTTGTTGTCTGTGAAACAGAGGTGGTTTTTATCGAGGGCGGGTTGTCGGCAACTATCCGTGGAGAGACATTTGATCCGGAAAGGCATGGAGGAGGACGGGAAGTCAAGGGCATCTCATACTCGGATCTCTTCATCAGGAAGATTGATAGGATGATCTGTGCCGAGATTATCTTTGATATATGAGGTGATCTGCAATGCTGAACGGGATTCAACAAGCCGGTGTGCATGAATGGGAGATACCAGTTGGATATGTCCCCGATATGCGTGTATCCGGTCGGCTTTTTCTCTCGGAAGCTTTAGGCAGAACACTGGAGGAAGGTGCAGCACGCCAGCTTGCCAATGTTGCCACACTACCCGGAATCATCGGACATTCATTTGGCATGCCCGATATTCACTGGGGATACGGGTTCCCTATTGGTGGCGTGGCTGCTTTTTCTGAAAATGAGGGGATTGTTTCACCCGGCGGTGTTGGTTTTGATATCAACTGTGGTGTGCGACTGGTAGCAACACCCCTCACCCTGGCTGATCTGGAAGATAGACGATCCATTATCTCCAAACTCTACAAGAAGGTTCCTACCGGTGTCGGATCAAAAAGTTCCCTCAGGTTCCCCGGATCCAAACTGGATGAACTTCTCAGTGGAGGGTCCACTTTTGTCATCAATGAAGGACTCGGGCTTCCCGAGGATGCTCTTCTCTGCGAGGAGAACGGGTGTATGAAAGAAGCAAACCCCGATCTGGTGAGTGAGAAAGCCCGTACACGAGGTATCCCCCAATGTGGAACACTTGGATCAGGAAACCATTTCCTTGAACTTCAGGTTGTTTCCAGCATACAGGATCAGAAGACGGCACAGGTTTTTGGCATCACTGAAGGTACCATCTGTTGCATGATTCACTGCGGATCACGTGGGCTTGGACACCAGGTATGTACCGATCACATCAGGAATATGGAGAAGGCATCGAAAAAATATGGGATAAAGCTCCCCGATCGACAACTCGCGTGTGCTCCACTCGCCTCTCCGGAAGGCCAGCATTATTTCAGTGCAATGGCTGCGGCTGCCAATTATGCCTGGGCAAACCGCCAGATCATTACTCATGAACTCCGTCTGCTCTTTGAGAGCACATTTGGCATTGATTACAAAGAGATGCCTCTCGTCTATGATGTTGCACATAACATCGCCAAATGGGAAATGCATACAGTCTCCGGTCAGGAGCAGCGCGTATGTGTCCACCGGAAAGGGGCAACACGCGCTTTTGGCCCCGGGAGATCTGAATTGCCTGAGAAGTATCAGACAACCGGCCAGCCGGTAATTATTCCAGGAAGCATGGGAACAGCCTCCTATCTGCTTGCAGGAACAGAAACTGCCATGCAGAAGACCTTTGGGAGCACCTGCCATGGAGCTGGAAGGGTAAGCAGCAGGAAGGCTGCCAGGAATGCTCTCAGTGGAAACGAGGTTGCAGCAGCTCTCAAGCAGAAGGGAATTGTTGTCATGGCTCCTTCTGGCAATGCGATTGCTGAAGAGGCACCCTCAATGTACAAACCGAGCGATGAGGTTGTGCGCGTTGTCGATGAGGCGGAACTTTCCAGAATCATTGCAACATTCCTGCCACTTGGGGTGATCAAAGGATGAAGACTGGATCTCCCGCTGTCATATGGGAGGATAAACTCATGTTTCAGAGGCTGATCGATGACTGCGTGGGCTGCTGTGAACTTGTCACACCACAACTGCTTGCTGCTCCATTCTATCGAGGGTCATTTGGAGTACTTATTGTTCCGACAGGTTTTGCAAATAAAGAGTATTCGCGTGTCCTCCCTGCCCTCAGAGCTACAAAAAGTCGTATAAAGCGTTTTCTTGAATCAGGCGGAGAGATCCTTGTTTTTGGCGGAGGTGGGGATATCCCTGACTGTTATGACTGGCTCCCGTTTTCAGTTGGATATCATTTTGAATACGGGCCACAGAAGATAATAATTAAAAAAGAAACTGATGCAGCTTTACTCCTTGAAGGCTATGACCTTGATGCATTCGAATGTGACGGGTATTGTACCGGATATCATGGCGATCCTGTTGCAACCACACATAACGGCCATCCAATCCTCATTGAAGAAAAAATAGGATCCGGTCGCGTTATTCTGACAACAACCCATGAATACCCATCTCGGGCATTTCTTACAAGCTTCTGTGCCTGTAGAAAGGAAAACTTCTTTTAGATAGAACAGGTATGGTTCTTAGTGTTGGATGATGCATCAGTATACCATTGCCCACAATTCATCTTCCGATGATCTGGAGCCTGTTTTAATGACAATTCATACGATCGTCTCAGGACTCCCGGTTACAGGTAAGTCGGCAGACAAACCAGGAATCAGGATTGAAGAGGGAAAGGTCATTGACCGGGCCTATACCGGTCCGGTTCTTGAGGAAGCGATTGCAAAAAACCAGCTGATCAAGACCCGGCCAGCCACCGGCACATACAAAGGGGTTCCAGTTGTGGTTGCACCTCTTCACGACAGGGACGGAGAGGCGATTGGTGCGATCGGAGTTGTTGATATTACCGGTATCTTCGATCTTGCAACACTGATGGAACACCAGAGTTTTATTCTCCGTCAGGTATGCGGAACCGATCCCTGCCCGATAGAGTCCGAACAAATCAGTTCAAAAAGGTAATAGCAATGACAAACGCTGCATATAATGTCCTCAGGATTCTTGATCGTTCCGGAGAAAAGATCTCCGGGGAAAAGATCAGTAAGGAACTCGGCATCAGCAGATCTGCGGTCTGGAAACATATTCAGGAACTCCGCGATCTCGGATATGAGATTGAAGCATCCCAAAAAGAAGGATATAGTGTTGCGAGGCGCACAAAGCGTCTTCTCCCCTATGAGATTAGACGGTACCTGAAAACAAAGCGGATCGGATCAGATCTTCACTATGCCATCACCACCCCCTCGACAATCTGGCTTGGTAAACAGATGCTCCGTGAGATAGATGATGAGATCGAAGAGGGGCTTGTCATAATTGCTGAGGAGCAGACAGGTGGTATCGGGAGGCTCGGCCGATCATGGGCATCTCCTGCAGGAGGAGTCTGGATAACCATCCTTCTGAAACCGGGGATTCCGATCTCACGTGCCTATATGATCATGATGGCAGCCTCAGTAGCAGTTGCACGTGCTATCAGGAAAGAATATGATATTGGAGCTTTGATCAAATGGCCAAATGATATCTTCATTGGAGATAAAAAGGTCGCAGGCATGCACCTTGAACTCTCAGCCGAAGCGGATGTTATTCACTACTGTCTCCTGAGTATCGGAATTGATGTGAATGTGTCGGTATCTGATCTTATGCCGGTATTAAACAGGGACGTCACCTCCATCTCCGAAGAACTCGGATATGAAGTCGACAGGGCAAAATTCCTTGCGAGGGTGCTGACGGAATTTGAACGCCGGTATAATCTTCTTGAGCGGAATGAAGTTGAAGCTCTCATCCGTGAATGGAAGAGTCTCTCCTGCACACTTGAACACAGGGTGGAGATCAGGACACTCAAAAAGACATTTGAAGGTGAAGCAATCGATCTCGATCAGTCCGGAGCTCTTATCATCCGGAAAGACAACGGAAAGATTGAGCGGGTTATCGCCGGAGATTGCTATCTTATCTGAACCCAGGTAATTTTTTAATACTATATTTTTTATCGTCAACCGTCAAATTATGATCCAGTTGACGATGTATGGGAATATAAAGTATGCACAAAATCTGACGAGAACAGCGACATTCACTGCACTTATTGCAATCGGAGGATGGATTTCCATAACCATTCCATTTCTCCCCCTTGTTCCCTTCACTCTCCAGACGCTCTTTATCCTCCTTGCCGCAGTTGTCATGAAGAAGTATGCGGTACTGCCGGTAGCACTGTATGTTCTTCTTGGGATCTGTAACCTTCCGGTTTTTCATAATGGAACTGCCGGGATTGGAGTTCTCCTTGGACCAACAGGAGGATATATCATCGGTTTTATTCCAGCTGCACTTATTGCCGGGCTTTTGCTTGAAAAGAAGTTTAGATTTTCCGGAATTTCAGCGGTTGCAGCTGCCAGCATCATTATTTATGCAATTGGTACTGCATGGCTCTCGGTTTCAACCGGGATGCCATTTGTTGCAGCAGCCATGATCGGCGTCATTCCATTCATTCCGGGTGATATGATCAAAGGGGCGGCAGCAATTGCCATCGGAAAAAGGATCTTATGATAAAAATCAAGAATCTTTCCCATGGCATACTCGATATCTGTTCATTTGAGATATCCCGGGGCATAACAACGGTTCTCGGCCGAAATGGAGCCGGAAAGACGACACTGCTCTCTCTCTGTGCCGGGGTTCACCTCCCGGAACAGGGATCGGTGGTGATTGACGATCTCCTCCCAAGATCGCTGGATATAGGATGGGTATCTGAGTTCCCTGACAGAAATATCCTGTTTGATCAGGTCTTCAATGAGATTGCAGCGCCACTCAGATTCCGGCATGACCCGATCGATCAGATTGAAGATCGGACAACAGAGATTGCAGAGCGTCTTTTGATCACACATCTTCTGGATAGAAAAACCCGGACACTATCGGGCGGGGAAAAGGTGCTTGTTGCCCTTGCTTGTGCTCTTGTTACTGATCCTGTCCTTCTCGTTATTGATGAAGCAGACTCGCATTTAGACAGAGAGACCGCAAGCAAGGTTCAGGATGCAATTTCTTCACACTCCCCCAGATACGTTCTCCAGAGCAGCCATCACAGGGATATAGCAGCGGGATCGGATCACGTGCTGTTTCTTGAGAATGGGGAGATTATAGGATAGTGAGATGGTATGAGGCTCTCTGTGGAGAATATACAAAAACAGCAGGGAACATTTCTCCTCTCGGTAAATTACTCATTCTTACCTGGAACATACCTGATCACCGGTCCCGTCGGATCAGGGAAGAGCACCCTCTCTCTTATTCTCTCCGGGCATTTAATCCCTGATTTGGGGAGAATTGATAAAACCGGTATTACCTCAGAAACCATCTCCCTCCAGTTTCCGGAATACCATATTACCGGAGCAACCGTACTTGAAGAGATCCGCTCATGGGGCGTGGATCCGGATATGATAGAGAGAGCGATCCTCCCTGAAACCCTCTTTATGCGTGACCCGCTCCAGCTCTCCCGGGGTGAAATGAAAAGACTCGGCCTCGCATGTGTCTTTGCCAAAGAGCCAGATCTCCTCATTCTTGACGAGCCCTTCTCTTCACTCGACAACGAAATGAAGCAATGGCTCTGCAGGATGATTGAAAAGAGACGATCCGGCATAACCATCATATTTACCCATGAACGTGAGATCCTCCCAGAGAGTGGATATCACCTCAATATGAGAGACGGCTCTCTCTATCCGGCAGACGCTGTTTCTGTGATGCCGGAGGGAACCGGTGAAAAATCCTCAGCTTTCGAGGAGAAGCCTCCTGTTTTTGGAGATGGGCGTCTCAGGCTCCTCACCGTGATCCTCCTCTCGCTTGGAGCATTTCTCTCGATTGGAGGGGCAATCCTTGCACTTCTCTGGTGGTTTGTTGCCAGCTGGCGAAGGTGGGAGATTCCGGACAGATATCTCATACTCACTCTTGGAATGCTCATCCTCCTGCCGGCTCTCGTAACAGAGTTTTTTACCGGGGGTGGACTATCCTATGGTATCAGGATGGGTGTAATCCTCTTCATCTCTTTCTGGGTATATACAGATTACCGTGGGGGTGAAATGCTGGATCTTTTTGTCTGGGCAGGAACTGAGGGAAAGGGATTTGATATAGGACTTGCAGCTGAGATGGCGATGCAGGGGATATACCTCGCACGATCAGATCTTCAACAGATTCGAAGGGCATATTCAATTAAAAGGTTAAAAATTGGAGTTAAAACATTCATTCCTGCCTCCATATCATTGCTCATGATGCACATACGTCGATCAGATGAGACTGCCCTGCTTCTCGCACTCAGGGGTTTCAATGGAGGGGGCACCTATGCACCTTGTTTTCCCGGAAGAAAAAGAGACTTCCTGCTTACTTTAATTGCCATGATTCCCTTGTTTTACAGTTTACTGTCATTTTAGAGAATTATTTATACTAGCAGGTGTAATTTCTGAGAGGCTCGATTTTTAAAATTCCTCAGCCCACGAGGTGTTTAGATGACTAAATCAAAAGATTCCAGACTATACATCACAGATACCACGCTGAGGGATGCACATCAATCGCTCATCGCAACCCGCCTTCAGACTGAAGACATGATACCGATTGCCAAAGAGATCAATAAGATTGGTTTCTTTTCGGTGGAGGCGTGGGGCGGTGCTACATTTGATAGCTGTATCCGCTTTTTAAATGAAGATCCATGGATGCGTCTTCGTTCACTCAAGGAAGTTTTACCGGATACACCGATTCAGATGCTCCTGCGGGGTCAGAACCTTGTCGGGTACAGACATTACCCTGATGACGTTGTGGAACGTTTTGTCACAGCGGCCCATTCAAATGGCGTGGATATATTCAGAATATTCGACGCATTGAACGATATTCGAAATATGAAGAGCTCCATGAAGGTTGTTTCTGATGTTGGAGCGCATATGCAGGGAGCAATATCCTATACGACGAGCCCTGTGCATTCCATACCAGCGTTTATCGATATGGCTGAGGAGCTCTATTCACTTGGATGCGATTCGATCTGCATCAAGGATATGGCAGGGCTGATTATGCCCGAAACCACCGGTGAGCTTATTCAGGGGATAAAAAAGCGTGTGGATGTGCTGGTTGATCTCCACAGCCACTCTACAAGCGGCATTGCCCCGATGAGCTATCAGGCGGCAATTGAAGCGGGAGTAGATATCCTTGATACCGCGATGTCGCCATTTGCATTTGGAACATCACAGCCTGCTACCGAAAGTATTGTTGCCTCGGTGATCGGCACACCACGTGAGACAGGAATCGATCTGCTGGCACTCAGGAAAGTCCGGAATCTCTGTGTGGATGTCAGGAAGAAGTATAATGCCCTTGTTGATCCAATCTCTGAGCGTATTGACAGCGACGTTCTTGTCTATCAGCTGCCTGGCGGGATGATCTCAAACCTCGTCTCCCAGCTCAAGGAGCAGGATGCAATCGATAAGTTGCAGGCGGTCTTTGATGAGATCCCACATGTGCGTGAGGATCTCGGCTACCCACCACTTGTAACCCCGACAAGCCAGATTGTTGGTACACAGGCTGTTCTGAATGTCCTGATGGGCGGGCGTTACCAGAATGTCACCAAAGAGGTGAAGGATTATGTACATGGCCTGTATGGACAGCCGCCTGCACCAATTCCAGAAGCAATCCGGGAACTGATCATCGATGGGGAAGAGATGATCACGGTACGGCCGGCAGATCTGCTTGCACCGATCTATGAGAGTATGAAGAAAGAGGCAACGGAGATGGGTCTTGTCAAAAAAGAGGAGGACGTCCTGACATATATCCTCTATCCGGCAATTGCCCCGCCATTTCTCAGAGGAGAGAAGACCCCCGAGCCGATACCTGTTCCAAAGAAGGAGGGGTCAGGAGATGTTGATTTCCCACACGCAATGGAGGTTGAAGTTGATGGCGAGATCTTCTCTGTCAGGATTGTCTCTGTCGAAGGGAGTGCATTATCTTCTCCGGTTGGCAGTTCCGTGAAATCACAGATTCCACGCGGGGATCTCCCCGGGGGTATCAAGAGCAATATGCAGGGTATGGTGCTTGATATCAAGGTGAGCCTCGGCCAGGAGGTGAAGAAAGGAGATACACTGGTCATCCTTGAGGCGATGAAGATGGAGAACCCGATTCACAGCCCTGTTGATGGAAAAGTCCAGGAAATCTTCGTCGATGTCGGAGCGGTCGTACAAAACGGAGATATTTTGCTGGTGGTTCAATGACCTTCTTCGATAAGGTGCTCATCGCAAACCGGGGAGAGATCGCAATCCGCATTATGCGTGCCTGCAGGGAACTGGGTATTGAGACGGTTGCCATCTATTCAACCCCTGATAAAAATGCACTCCATGTGAAATATGCAGATGAGGCGTTTCATATCGGAGAAGCACACCCTTCAAAGAGTTATCTGAATATCGATCGGATCATCGATATTGCCACACTCTGCGAAGCAGAGGCAATCCATCCAGGATATGGTTTTTTAGCAGAGAACTATCATTTTGCAGAGCGTGTTGAAGAGTCGAATCTCACCTTCATCGGACCCTCTTCGAAGACCATTCACATGATGGGATCAAAACTGGACTCCAAAGAGGCGATGAGCGCTGCCGGGGTTCCGGTTCTGCCCTGGACCAAAGGCGGAGTTACCTCGAAAGAAGCGGGTATTGCTTTTTCAGAAGAGATTGGATATCCGGTCATTGTGAAGGCAAGTGCCGGAGGCGGCGGTATCGGAATGCAGATCGTCCGGGATAGTTCCGGCATTGCCGAGGCGATTGAGAAAGGGATGCGAATCGCACAGTCCGCATTTGGCGATCCGACAATCTTCATCGAAAAATATCTTGACAAGCCCCGCCATATCGAAGTGCAGGTCCTCTCTGATTATGATGGCAATGGTATACACCTCTTTGAGCGCGAATGTTCGATTCAGAGGCGGCACCAGAAGCTTGTTGAAGAAGCTCCCTGTCCGATCATGACGCCTGAACTTCGGGAGAAGATGACTGATTCAGCATTGACGGTTGCAAAGGTCTGTAATTATACAAATGCCGGGACTGTTGAGTTCCTCTATTCTGATGGGAATTATTACTTTATGGAGATGAACACCCGTCTCCAGGTGGAGCATACCATCACAGAAATGGTCACCGGAGTCGATATTGTCCGTCAGCAGCTTGCAATTGCGTCTGGTGAACCGCTTGCATATGAACAGGATGAGATCTCACTCCACGGTCATGCAATCGAATGCAGGATCAATGCAGAAGATCCCCTGAATGACTTTGCCGCAGATCCTGGTAAGATCGTCCGGTACCGCTCTCCCGGCGGACCCGGCATCAGGGTTGATTCAGGTATCCATGTCGGATATGCAATCCCGCCCCAGTACGATTCGATGATCTCAAAACTCTGTTCCTATGGACTCACCCGGATTGAGGCAATCGAGCGGATGAGGAGAGCCATTTATGAATATGTGATCCTGGGAGTCAAGACGACACTGCCCCTCCATCACTCCCTGATGCATAACCGACAGTTCATCCAGGGCAATACCCACACACATTTCCTTGTGGATCAGAAGATCATGCGCAACCTCCAGAGCTTCTACCGCGATGAGGAGTCGCGTATGCAGACGCTCGCCGCTTCCCTCCGTCAGGGAAAAGAGACAGCAGCGGTTACAGCAGCGGTCAATGTATATATCCAGAATATGAATAAGGGCAAACAAGCCTGATATCTGTAATTTTATCAGATACCTTTTCTTTTCTTTCTGTTGCAGGGCTTTTCTTGATAGCAGGTTCGGTGAAGCCATATGGCAAGCTATTTACGAGCAGCCACCCTTCTTATTATGCACAAGTCGTGCAAACATCAGATGCTGCGGTGGCCTAGCTGGTTAGGGCGCCAGACTCATAGGGTTTTGAGCAATCGAAGGCGCCATCATCTGGGATATCTGGAGGTCGGGGGTTCGGATCCCCCTCGCAGCACTTTTCTGATTGATTTTATATGCTCCGTTTATTTGATTTCTTTACATATTCATCCGTGAGCAGCAGGATCATTTCTGTTACCAGAAGCATTCATTAACCTGAGCATACCAGATACTGATCCGGTACCCATGACAACCATCCTCATCATCTATTACTCGCTATTTGGCCATGTTCACAAAATGGCAGAAGCTATTGCAGATGGCGTCCGGGCGATTGAGGGAGGAGAGCCCATACTCCGCCGTGTTCCAGAAACCCTGCCACCTGATATTATCGAAAAGATGGGGGCATCTGCTTTCCAGCGGGAGTTTTCAAGAATTCCTCTCTGCACTCGTGAGGATCTGGCAGCAGCAGATGCAGTCATCTTCGGCACACCCACCCGTTTTGGCAATATGTGTGGTCAGATGCGGCAGTTTCTGGACTCAACAGGAGGGCTCTGGCAGAGGAATATCCTTCTGGGCAAGGTGGGAAGCGTCTTCACCAGTTCTGGAACCCAGCATGGCGGACAGGAGTCAACGCTCCTCACAACCCATATCACACTCCTCCATCATGGGATGGTGATCGCCGGGTTGCCCTATGGATTTCCCGGCCAGTCACGGACTGATGAGGTAACCGGATGCTCGCCGTATGGTGCATCGACAATAGCAGGAGGGGGCAACGAACGCTGGCCTTCGGAAAATGAACTTGCGGGTGCCCGCTGGCAGGGGAAGTATGTTGCGATCCTTACGAAGAGACTTTCAGAGGATTATGAGGGGATGAGAGAGGAACTTGGGGTTTAATCCACTTACTCCACTCTCCTGAATGCTTTATACCAGAACTTTTTTTCCCCGGAAAACGACATGGATAATCATGTCCTCCCATTCCCGGATACCATATCTCCCAATCCTGATATTTTTCATATTGGGATTCAGCCTCATCCCCGAATGTATCTCTTCTCCTGATCCAGTCTCTGAGGAGCAAGACGCACTGCTGACATGTCCCCCACCTTCAGTTGATAAAAAAACTCCAGGCCATCCTCACTGATGGCATTACAAGAGCCGCCGTCCCCGGTGCAATTGTCGAGATCATTACACCGGACTGGAGATGGAGCTATGCGGCAGGGTACGCCTCCCTCTCACCAGAGTTGCCGGCTGAACCATGGATGCATTTCTTCATCGCAAGCGTGAAAAAGGGCTCTTCGCTAATCAGTGTGGGTTTTAAATAGGGTTTGATTCAACAATTTGCTAATCGGGGTTTGAATCATGCACGAGGAACTGTTCACTCTGGCTCTGAATATTCAGGAACCATGGATGGT
>Ga0163225_100151_pt1 | contig 22237 bp, 15 predicted proteins | sample MSEWel2016_04_06_2_FD_113145 | JGI IMG/M metagenome (GOLD analysis project Ga0163225, IMG submission 113145) | Subsurface microbial communities from deep shales in West Virginia, USA - MSEEL Well Study Marcellus 5H_2016_04_06 ... | reverse complement strand
TTATTGTTGTCAATTTCACGAATTTAGCGAATTATTGTCGCACTTTTGTGCGACTTAAAACGGCTATGCCGTTTTAAAAAAAGCTGTAAAACAGCTTTTCAATTCGTGCCGCTCGGCTTTGCCACTTGCTTGCAAGAATTCGTGGACAAAAAAATAATTGCGTAGCAATTAGCGTATCCGGCTAATTTTGATTGGGTTTTATTATATAACCTGTTTGGTTCTGGCTCGTCCAGGTTAGGGTTTTAATTCGATTATAATAAAGAAATTCTGAAGCAAATTGCAAATTTATGATTTAATCAGAAATCTATCAGAAATAATGTCAAATCTCTAAAAGAAATCTTATTCTACGGCACCAAAGGCTTGGAGCGGCAACAAAACGATAAATAGTCTTTGCAAGAAAACACCAACTACTGCCCCGAAGAAAAATCGGGGTAAACTGTTATTCTCGTTTTTGAAACAGTTATCCCGAAGTGGCTTTTGTAAGGTTTTTTACCCTAAAAACCAACAAAAAGCACAATCGGGACTCCTTGGTTTCAAAAACTTCACCCCCCCCGAAAAAAATCGGGGCAGGCTTTGTATTTGGCGCTTTCTTATCAAAGACTTTAAATTCCTTAGTTTTCTTGCTGACACTAAATAAACACTGACCTGATAACTAAAAAAAGCTGCGGAGCTGCGATAGAGATTATACTGAAAAACCTTTACTACCCTTCTTTCACCGCTCTGTGGTTCTGTTTACAATGAATTTTATACTTTTTCTATAACAATACTTCGTTAAACTTTTGCAATACGCTGCAAACCAATGGTTTGCACTCAAAGGTGTTTGTTTGTTAAAATTCAGTATATCAATATTTTACGAAATATCTTAAATCTTATATCTAAAAATCTAACGATCTATTGTATAATATTTGAACGAGTTATGCCGCCTCGTTTCCGCATGAGGGGGAGTCACAAAAAACCGCTACATTTTCAAAAAACAAAGGAACCCTTTCAATTTAATATTCTTACCCAAAAGAGCAAACTTGTGAAAAATAGTTTTGCACCAACAACCTAATGCAAAATAACTAAAAGCAACTAAACAGAAAGCTACCACCAACTACCTTCACTTAAACCCAAAAATAATGGCAAATACGTATCACCAAATGTATGTGTAAGCAGTTTTCGCAGTCAAATACAGAGATGCCATCCTGGAAAAGAAATGGAGAGGAAACTTTTTCGGTGTTATGGGAAACTTAATCAACGAAACAGGTTGCAAGAACATCATTGTCAACGGAATGGAAGACCACGTCCACTGTTTTATCAGTCTCAAACCAACCTGGGCTGTTTCCGACCTAATGAAAATTGTCAAGGCAAAATCATCCAAATGGCTCAATAAGACTAATTATTTAAACCATCGTGTCGAATGGCAAAGAGGCTTTGGATGTTTCACCTACAATCAATCACACATCCATCGGGTTTATCGATATATCCAAAACCAGGAGGAACATCACCGGGAAAAACGATTTCTAAAAAAATACACACAATTACTTAGTGCTTGCAAGATAGATTCTGACCCCAGGTATATCTTTGAAGAATTGAAATGATTTTTCATGGTAAGATCTTTATCCCTTGGATTTAGCCCTTGTGATTGAGACCCTGGATTTAGGCCCTTGGATTTAGGCCTTGGGATTTAGGCCTTGGGATTGAAATTCTATATTAAAGACCTGGGATTGAAATCCCAGACAACAAAATGCATCGTGCCTATGGCACTACAAAATCATCAAAGCTCCATAGGAGCGGCCCATCTTATAATCCGGGAATCCATTCCAGGGGATAAAAAAACAAAAAAACCGACAAAAAACACCTTTACCGGAACCAATCTCCAACACAACAATATGCATCGTGCCTATGGCACTAATTTCCATCAAACCATCATATTTTATTATCTTTGTGTTTTGTCAATCGAATAATCACAAAAAACCTTACAATATGAAGATAGCATTGATTGGATACGGAAAAATGGGAAAAGAAATTGAAAAAATTGCTCAGTCGCGCGGGCACGAAATTATGGCACGAATCGACCCTGTGGCAACGGGAGAAGATTTTGGTGACGGCAATTTTGAGAAAGCCGATGTGGCCATCGAATTTACCATTCCCAAGGTGGCTTTTTCCAACTATCAGAAATGCTTTGAATATAATAAGCCGGTGGTATCAGGAACTACCGGATGGCTCGATAAGCTGCCGGAGGTAAAAAACGCATGTGAAAAGGAGGGACAGACTTTCTTTTATGCTTCCAATTTCAGCGTAGGTGTAAATATTCTGTTTGAACTCAACCGGCATCTTGCCAAAATCATGAATGACCTCGACGATTATGATGTGGAAATGACTGAGGTACACCATACTCAGAAACTTGATGCACCCAGTGGGACTGCCATTACGCTGGCAGAAGACCTGTTGGAAAATATAGATCGTAAAAAAGAGTGGAAACTCAACAAAGGAGAAAAAGACAGCGACCTGGTTATTAAAGCAGAAAGAGAAGGAGACGTTCCGGGAATTCACACCATCAAATATGAGTCGGACGTGGACGAGATCACCATTCACCACAGTGCCAAATCACGCCAGGGTTTTGCACTTGGCGCGGTTCTTGCTGCGGAATTTGCAACCAAAAACAAAGGCTTCCTGGGCATGCGTGACATGCTCAATTTCTAACAAACAAAAAAACACAGAAACGCAATGTCATTAAGGCATTGCGTCTGTGCATTCAACAAAAACATAACCTACAATGATGAATCTGCAAAATGTAAAAAGGGCAAGCTGGATAAAATTTAGTATTGCCGCCCTTTTATTTGTCCTCTGGGTAATCTGGCTCGGTAATTTCTGGATATTACTGGGACTTCCTGTTATTTTTGACCTTTACATCACCAAAATCATTCCCTGGGACGGTTGGAAAAAAACCAAAGACGGCAGTAAGCCACCGGCATGGAAAGAGTGGCTCGATGCACTGGTATTTGCCCTGGTTGCAGTTTATCTTATCAACATCTTTTTCTTTCAGAATTATAAAATCCCCACTTCATCGCTGGAAAAAACTCTGCTGGTAGGAGACCATCTTTTTGTCAGCAAGATGAGTTACGGCCCGCGTGTGCCCATAACACCACTTTCTTTTCCACTGGTACAAAACACCTTTCCCATCATCAACACCAAATCTTACAGCGAAAAACCGCAATGGGACTATAAACGTCTGTCCGGATTTGGGAAAGTAAAAAGGGGGGACATTGTGGTATTCAACTTTCCGGCAGGCGACACAGTGGCCTTTCTGCAACCCAACCCATCGTATTTTAATATCATAAGGCAGTACGGCCAAGGCAGGATGCAAAGAAACGACAACAAGAAATTCCACGCAATGTCGGAATACCAACAACGCCTGGAAGAAAGAAAACTGGGCGCAGAATTTGTGAAAAACAACCCGGAGAATTTTGGAGAAGTAATTGGAAGACCTGTTGATAAACGCGACAACTACGTAAAAAGATGCGTTGCACTTCCGGGTGACACCTTCAGCATTAAAAACAATAAAATTTTCATCAACGGAGAACTTTTTGAGGAACATGAAGGTGTACAACACAATTATCACATCATCACCGATGGCACCACACTGAGCAAAAAGTTTTATGAACGACTGGAAGTTAGCGACCCCGACAGATATGCAGGACGCCCCGGCCCCTACTACTCGTTACCCCTCACCCAGAAAATGGCCGAAGAGGTAAAGAAAATGCCCTTTATAGAACAAATCGCCATCGCAGAATCAGAATCAGACAGTTCCGGGATGCAGGTATTCCCTTACAGCAATAATTTCCCCTGGAGTCGCGACAATTATGGTCCGTTGGTAATGCCAAAGAAAGGAGCCACAGTTCGTATTTCGCCGGAAAACATACTGCTTTACGAACGAATTATTCGCAACTACGAAGGCAACACGCTGGAAATGAAAGAAAATCAGCTATTCATAAACGGAGAACCCGCTGATGAATATACCTTCAAAATGGACTACTATTTCATGCTGGGAGACAACCGACACAACTCTGCCGATTCAAGATACTGGGGATTTGTTCCGGAAGACCACATCATTGGAAAACCCATTCTGGTATGGCTTTCACTGGATCAGAGCAAGTCTTTCCCCATGAATATCCGTTGGGACAGATTTTTTAAATATGCCGGAAAATAAAAAATGATTAGGCTGATATACACAATACTGCTGTCAATTCTCATTATTGGTACTGCTTTGTGGTTCCATATTGTCTGGACACCACTGACAGTACTGATCCTTTTATGGGTCAAATGGCGTTTTCGGAATCGATATGCTCAGTTAAAAAACAGATATATCCTTAAATCCCCTAAGATATACCATAGTCTTTCTGCTTTATTTATTTTAGGTATAGGCTTGGGTATGGGTCTTTTAATATATCGTTTTGGAGTAGAGTTGATCTCTGTTCCGTCTGCATCGATGGAAAAAGCCATCAATCCGGGTGATTATATTATTGTTAACAAGCTGGTACCCGGCCCCAGGAGGTTTCCAGAAAACCCGGACCAATATTTCAGAATGTCGGGAAGTTCCCCCCTTCAGAGGGGGGATGTTATACTTTTTAATTTCCCCGAAGGAGATACAATCCTGGAAAACCGCCCGGACGAAAGTTATTACTACCTGAAGCGTCATTACAATAATTTTGACCGGTTACGCCGTATCCGCAAATGGGGCAATCTCGTACCTTTGGAAGTAACAAACCGTCCACGATTTGTTAAACGCATTGCCGGGCTTCCGGGCGACACAATTCAGATCTCCACCGGAATCCTCCTGATCAACAACCAAAAAGCCAATCTTGCCCCAACCATCATCAGGAAATATCGTTGGAACAATTCCGAAGAAGCTTTTATGAAAGTAGAAAAGCAGGCCAGATTTTTAACTCATTACCAGCAAACCACCAACATTGTCGTTGAAATGACCAAGGCGACCTACGAACAACTTCCCGACGATATTAAGCAAAACCTTAATCCTGCTTTACTGGAAAGAAATGTTCCGGATATTCACACGTTTCCTTTCAATAAATCCACCGGCTGGAATACTGATTTTATGGGTCCCGTAAATATTCCGGCAAAAGGAGTTTCCATGATACTAACCAATGAAAACATTGATATTTACAAACGTGCGATAACAGTTTATGAAGGAAATACACTGTTGCAAAAAAACGGGGAGATATTTATCAATGGCAAACAAAGTAATTCCTATACATTCAAATTAAATTATTACTGGGTGATGGGCGACAACCGTCCCAAATCGTTCGACAGCCGGTTTTGGGGGTTACTCCCCGAAAATCATATTATTGGTAAAATACCGGAAAAGTTCATACATTTAGGAAAGTGAGGGGCCGGAGTTTTGGGTTCTGGGTTCTGGGTTCTGGGTTTTGGTAAATAACCATCTCTTTCAGCCACGAGCCAGTAACCAAACTGGATTAAACGGTGGAAGTTGGATAGGTATGTTGTCTTTGGACAGAAAAAAGAAACATTTTTATTGTCTATAATTGATAAAATAATGGCTATGGTTCAAAGTAGCGTTTTTTTCATTAGCGATTGCTTCGGTCAAAGCCCTCGCAATCTCTAAAAATACATACTCGACTATAAACTGAAGCCAAAAAAATCTACAAACCATGCGAAAACAATCATTTTCACTCTGGGGCTTTATATTTGCTGCCTTGATTCTGGTATTATTCTCAGTTCAGAATGCCGGAGAAGTGTCCTTTAAATTCTTTATTTGGGAGCCCTACCTCCCCCTTTCAGTATTGCTGATTGTTGCATTTTTACTGGGTTTAATTGTAGGGGCCATTTTTTCCTTCAGATCGTCATCTGCCCAAAAGAAAGAAAAACATAAGGAACCAACAATTGAGAAGCAAATAAAAGAACCGGATACAAACGAGACCTCAAAGATTTCAGAGAAGGAATATTAATATGTCTAAAACACCACTGCTTTGCCAGACCTCTTTCGGACCGGTTGACTATTTTGCACAACTTACAGTAGGGAGAGCTATTATTGAAAAACACGCTCATTACAGCCGGCAGACTTTCAGAAATCGTTACAGCATTATGGCAGCCAACGGTTCGCTCTCACTGACCATCCCTGTTGAAAAAAAGAAAAACCAAAAGATTGAAGACAAAGATGTAAAAATTGCCTGCCATACTCCCTGGCAACACAACCACTGGCAATCGCTTGTTTCGGCATACAATTCATCGCCTTTCTTCCAGTTTTACTGTGATGAAATAAAACCATTTTTTGCAAAAAAACACAACTGGCTTTTTGATTTCAACCTGAAAAGCACCGAACTTCTCTGCGAACTAATCGGAATAGATGTGGATATCACTTTTACAGAAGAATACCTGCATAATTCGGCAGCTGACATACTGGATCTCAGGGAGGTTATTCATCCCAGGAAGCAGCCGGACGAAGCACTCACCGGACTCACAACCATTCCATACAAACAGGTATTCGATGAACGCCACGGTTTTCAGCCCCATTTGAGTATTTTGGATTTGCTTTTCAACAAAGGCCCCGAAGCAATACTGGTATTGGAAGCCATGAAGGGTTAATGGCTGTGGAAATTTCAGTCCGTAATCAGTCCGACTATTCGTTTAAAAAAGTCTAAACGCAGGGACGCAGGGACGCAAAGTTTTTCATAAGAGAGTTGCATCCAACTCTCTGCGATGTGCAACAGGTTCGTATTCCGGTATTTGTAAAAGTTTAACGGAATATTGGAGTTGTAAAAAACGGACTTATCACCTTTTCATACTCCGCCATAAATTCATCCCTTGTTTTAAGATGTCCGCATGATCGAACGCCAGGTCGGGTAAATCATTGGCCGAAAACCACCTTGCATCGGAGGCATCATCGTTACCCTCTACTTCTGCAGTTGCTTCAAGACACGAAAGGAAAGCAACAGTAATGGTACGATGCCGCGGATCGCGACCAACTTTTCCAAAGGCCCCAATCTGATAAACCTCCACGCCACTCAGACCGGTTTCTTCCTCTAACTCACGAACGGCAGTAGTCTCTATGTCCTCATCCATTTCAGCAAATCCCCCGGGTAATGCCCACATATCCTGAAATGGCGGTTTCATTCTTTTAATCAACAAAATCCTGGCGTCCTCATAACTTGTTCCGGCCACTGCAACCACATCGACTGTAACAGCTGGCCGGGGATAGTCGTAACAATATTTTTTATCCATGAGTGTAGTATAAAAAGGTATATTTTTGCCAAAATCAAGGCTTTGAAAATTTTTGCACCGGAGTTAACCTATTGTTAATGAGGATTCAAAAATTTTCATTAACGAAGAGTTTGACAATAAAGATGCTTTTTAGACTGGGCTCATCCATTAATTATTCGTTTTATCACCCTCAGATGATGCGTATAACAGCGTTTCTCCTTATTGTAAATCCCCTGGTGGTCAAGAACATCAATTCTCACCGAGCCGCTTGCATGCAGGATGCTCCCATGTCCCAGACAAATTCCAACATGAATGATTTTTCCCTCTTCATCATCGAAAAAGGCCAGATCACCAATTCCGGCTTCTTCAACAAAGCTCACCACCTGACCAGAATTAATCTGTTGTGATGCGTTCCTGGGTAAGAATACCCCTGCCGCTTTATAAACATTCTGAACCACTCCGCTGCAGTCAATGCCATAAAACGTACGGCCTCCCCATAAATAAGGAGCATTAAGATAACCCCTTGCCATTTCTTCCAAATCGAAACGCCCGTCAGGCAACATTCCCTGCCAATAAAATTCTTCATGACCAATTCTAATGATATTGCGATCTTCCCCATTAAAAACAACTCTACTCCCCGAAGATAAGAGCATTGGAGTAGAATCCGACTCACGAATCACCTTTACAAAAGCCTTGGTAACAATATGCCCCGTAGAACGATTCCACAACTCAACATCACGATCATCCATCTTCACAACCAATTTTTCATCAATCCACCCTTCATAACCGTCGTAATGACATTTTATCAGACACCACCCGGGTCTATTTTCAAGTATATCAAAACTCTCACCAAATAAAATCTGGGTTTCAAGCTGAGAACATTCTGAAGGCTCTGTACGCACAGGAATAAATCCGTAGGTCGATATCGATTGTGTCATAAAAAAAATAAATTAGTCAACAATTAGCCTGATTAATTCATTATATCTTCGTGATGAGTTGTTCAAATATCAAGAAATAAAATTAATCGCGGATAAATTTGATGAAGGAAATTATGCATTATTTTCGAGAAAAAAGATACTGTTTTGCCATATTGCATTAAATCTCTTTCAGTTTTATTTTGTTTCTTAAATAGTTTTATCTGTGAAAACCGATTTCGACGAAGTGAGTTATCAGATTATGCCTGACCAAACAAAAAGCAGACCAAAAAGAACACCAATACATCATGCAGCAAAACCTTTTCACTATATTAGTGCTTTAATTTAAAAATACAATATGTTCCCGGGCTTTTAGGATTTAAGTTGCCTTTTTTAAACAAAGTTGTTTGTTCTTATATCTTTAAGAGATATTGAAAATAAAAGGTCACTCAATGAGTTTCAAAGGGAATTCAGGGACTAAAGAATAAATATTGACATCAGATTATTTTAGAACAGTTACATATACAAGATAAATAAAACACATTATGCCAGGATTTTTCTCAAGCATCAAAGATAATACAACGGCCATTTACAGGGTTCTGATATTTCTTGCTGCCATTACAATGGTGGTTTACATCCTGCCACGTGAAGGTAAATTTCCATACGAATACAGCAAAGGTAAACCCTGGAAGCATGAAATGCTCATCGCACCGTTTGATTTTCCCGTATATAAAAGCCAAACTGAAATTCAAAACGAAAGAGACAGCATTCTGAACAATTTCAGGCCATATTTCAACTTTGACACACTACGCAAAACAGTACAACTCAACAGAATATTAACAGAATTTGATCGTAAGAAAGAAGACCTTACCGAAAAATATCCATTTCTATTGGAGCCATCTGCGCATAAGGATTCCAACTTATGGCAAATTGTAAATAAAACAACTCAGAATGAGTTTGTCAAAATTTACACCAAAGGACTAATAAATTTGCCAGAGCAATATATCAACGCAAGCCCTTCATTTGAACTAATTCTTGTTCGAAACAACTTTGCAGAACCCTCCGGACTCAGTGAATTCCATAACTATCAGAGTGCCTATCAACAAGTCTCGTTGCGAATATTCCGAAAACTGAAAGAAATTACAGATACCGACCAGGAAGTATTGGATAATCTGATTTCCGATTTGCAACTAAACAAATATCTGGAACCCAACATTAATTATGACTCAGACCGTACTGACAAGGAAAGGGAAAAAATACTAAAAAACATCAGCCTTACAAGTGGGATTGTTCTGTCGGGTCAAAGAATCGTAGATACCGGAGAAATCATTGACGATAAAACCGTAAAAATACTGGATTCGCTGAAAAAAGAGTATGAAATTTCTCTGGGTAGTGGCTCCGGGTACTATTTCATCCTACTGGGTCAGTTTCTTTTCACTTTTCTATTTATGGGACTGATTTACCTGTTCCTCTATTATTTCAGAAGGGATGTGTACAACAACCTGCTTTCTATCTCATTTATGCTAATCATGGTGATAGGAATGTTGCTTTTGGTGCGGCTTTCGAGACTGTTTGATTTTTTTCCGCTTTACATTATTCCATTTGCCATTTTACCCATTATCATTCGAACTTTTTTTGATTCACGACTGGCCTTTTTCATGCATGTCATCACCATTCTCATGGCCGCTTTTTTCACCCAAAACAGTTTTGAATTTGTGTATATGCAGGTGCCCATTGGCCTGATTGCCATTTTCAGTCTATTCAGAATGGTGCGTCGTGAACAACTGGTTCGGGCATCCATTTTTATTATCCTGGCATATTCAGGCTTCTACACTGCAATGGCCATCTTGCAGGAAGGGGATCTAAAAAACATTGACCTTTCGTTATACGGGCAGTTTGTCATCAATGGTGGGTTTATTCTGTTGGTTTATCCTTTAATTTATGTTTTCGAAAAAGTTTTCGGTTTTATTTCAGACGTTACACTGGTAGAACTCTCCGATACAAACCATCCGCTTTTGCGAAAACTGGCAGAAAAAGCTCCGGGTTCTTTTCAGCATTCTCTGCAGGTTGGGAACCTGGCTCAGGAAGCTGTTTATCGCATTGGTGGAAACCCACTGCTAGTAAGAGCAGGCGCCATGTATCACGATATCGGGAAAACTGTTTCCCCCATTTTTTTTACCGAAAACCAAAACACCGGTTTTAATCCACATGCCAACCTGGCTTATGAAAAAAGCGCTCAATCCATCATTCAACATATTGAAAAAGGAGTGAAAATAGCAAGGAAACATAAGATTCCGGAACAAATCATTGACTTCATCCGAACACATCAGGGAACCACAAAAACCAAATATTTCTATAACTCATACCTGAATGAAAACCCGGACAAAGAGCCGGATATTGCACAATTCACTTATCCGGGGCCTACTCCATTTACAAAGGAGACTGCCATATTAATGATGGCTGATGCGGTTGAAGCCGCGTCAAGAAGTCTCAAAACTTTTACAGATGAAGAGATTGAAAAACTAGTGGAAAGTATTATTGATAGTCAGATAGATGAAAATCAGTTTGTAAATGCGCCGATAACATTTCGTGAGATAACTCAGGTAAAGGAGGTATTCAAACAAAAACTCAAAAATATTTATCATGCAAGGGTCGAATACCCCGAATTAAAAAATCAGAGTCAAACACAAACATCGGAACACCGGGAACCTCAAACACCTCCGGATAAACCGGATGATTAGTAAAAAGCGAAGCAAACGCTAAATTAACTCTGTGCTACTCTGTGCCTGCTCCGAGAAAATCTGTGTAATAACCACGTTGCATTGCTCCCTCTGTGCCCCTCCGTGCTCTCTGTGGTTTAACATTTCTGTCACCCCTGCCGGGGCTCTATCTTTTTTATTACAAACATTCGTTCTACCATACTGCCGCCCCTCTGGGGCTAATCCATCATAATAAGAAGAACCAAACAATATCCGTATTCACAGATAGATGAGAAAATTCCTGGCAGTATCTGAATCTATAGTATTTATGCCCAAGCTCTTTACCCTCTGCTCTTATCTCCATGCTTTTACTGCCGCCCCTCTGGGACTAATCCATCTTGATAAGAAGAACTAAGACAATTTCCGTCGTCACATATTGATGGGAAAAATCCTGGCAGTATCTGACTCTACAGTATTATATACCCAAGGTCTCCGCCCTCTGCTCTTATCTCCATGCTCCATGCCTTAACTGCCGTCCAGCCGGGACTTATCCATTGCTTCGATGAACACTTGATTCGGGATGAAATTTTTCATCCCCTTTTCTTACTGCATGAACGAACTAAAATTTTTCATAATCCTCAGAACCAAAGCTGCCCAAATCGAAATCCTGTTTTTCTCCTTTGGCTTTGGCTTTCAATTGTGACTGGGAAACAGCACAAGTTGCTCCATCCTCTTCCTTTTCGGACTTATGGGAACGAAACACAACGTCATTATCTTTTGATTCATTCGGTTTAGATGCAATATTTTTTTGATCCTCCTCAGAAAGACTAAACACTGAAATGGCGCGTTCCAGACGTTCAGACAGTTTTTCAATCCTCTGGGCGGCAGAATTTATCTCCTCCGAATTGGAAGCATTTCTCTGCGTAACCTGGTTTAATTGCTGAAGTGCATTATTGATTTGCTCCACACCCGAAACCTGTTCCAATGAAGCCACAGAGATCTCCTGAATCAGGGTGGCAGTTTTCTCAATTTCAGGAGTAAGAGCCAACAGCATCTCCCGGGATTCGCGGGAGGAGGTGATTGTCATTCCCGACACTTTATTAATATCATTGGCTGCCTGTTGGCTTCTTTCAGCCAGTTTTCGTACCTCTGCAGCCACCACTGCGAATCCTCTTCCTTCAACTCCTGCGCGGGCAGCTTCCACGGCAGCATTCAAGGCAAGAATATTGGTTTGAAAAGCAATATCACCAATCACAGAAATCTTAGATGTGATTTCTTCAAGATAACCGGCAGCCGTTTCCGAAATATCGTTACTCTGATTCATATCAACAGCCGCTTTCCGCGCAATTGATTCAGTCTGCCTTGCATTATCCGTATTTTGCTGAATATTGGCATGCATTTCTTCCATCGACGAAGAGACTTCCTCAGCCGCAGATGCCTGTTCGCCTGCACCTTCAGCCAATTCTGTTGATTCGCGGGAAAGAGAAGAACTGGCTTCAACCATTTCCCGGGTACCTTCAGTTATGTCAGAAATAATAATTCTGAGATTCTTAACCATATTATCTAAAGCCACAGCCAGGCGACCGACTTCATCCTTCCGTTTGGTATCAAACCGAACAGAAAGATTTCCGGCAGATACTTTTTCTGCCAATACGATTCCTTGCAAAATAGGGTTGGCAATGGTGCCGGGTAAGAAAATGGCAAAAGTCAGCCCCACCAAAAGCAAAACGACCAGTGCCACCACAACAAGTGTCTGTATTGATTCTACAATTCGGGCACTTTGGTTGCCCATGCCTTTGATATCTCCCTGGCCCATATCTGCAATGGACCGGGTCTCCCACATAATATCTTTTCCAAGTTCAAACCGTTTCACCTCAGCAAAACGGGCTTCCTGATAATTTTCAATAAAGGAAATGGCGGAAGAAATAAAACGATTCAGCACTGTTGTCATTCTTTCAGGAAGATAAACTGAGCCCACATCTTCCAGCAAAGAACGTGTGCGTTCTAACTCCGCATCCAAAGCCACTGCCTCCCGGTTAAAGTCTTTCGACTGAATAATTCCCCAAATACCCAGAGCCCGGTTTATGAGTTGCTGATATCGGGCATTAAACTGATTGTTTTCCGACAAATCCACCAATTCCTCTCCGGCTTGCCTCATAATATTTCGGTGACTGGCAGCTTTAACCTGAGCTGAACGATAATTTTCGTACAAAGACGAGTAGTTTTCCAGCTTTTCCTTTAATTCCTGAAATATTTCAGTCCGGGCCCCTTCACCTTCGATCTCAATAAGGTTATCCAGAGCAACCATCATCTGCGTATAATACCTTTCAGAAACCAGGTCGAAATATGGTTCGCTCGAAAAATCATAAGACCTCGTTACTTCTGTAAGTTTACGCCAGTTTTGATCCACAAGGCTGGCTTCATTAACGGTTGGAATATATTTATCGGAAAGGTCATTCACTCCCCGCCCAATCTCAAAAAGACTATACAAGGTAAAGCCCCCCATTAGGACAGTTAATGTCACTACAGCAGCAAGGCTACTTCTAATTTTTCCACTAATACTCAAATCTCTCCAGTTCATAATTGTATCGGAATATATTAAATAGTAAAGGGTGGGATAAAAGTCAAGGGAAAACAAAATCTCCTCAAAAGTTTAAAAATTTTCAACCATTTCAAAACAAAACGATGAAAAAAACGTATTTTCGCTCAAACGACTTAAGTCATTTAATTAATTATTCAATAAAAAGAAAAAATGAATCGTAAAAACCTTTTTTCATCCATTCTGGCAATCTCTTTATTTGTTATACTCCTCACAGCATTGTCGGGTTGCAAAAACAATGACAAAAAAAAGATTGGCTTTCTATATAGTTCTGATGTTACCATCCGATTCAATAAAGAAAGTCAGTTTTTCAAAGAAAAGGCAGAGTCACTGGGGGCTCAGGTCATTGTTGACCAAGCCAGCGACAATGATGCACTCCAATACGAGAAAGCACTTAAAATGATGGAGGAGGGAATTGATTTACTGGCTCTCATTGCCGTAAATATCAACACTGCCGAAAATATTATTAAAGAAGCCAATGCAAGAGATATCCCGGTAATGGCTTACAATCGGCTGATACCGAATTCGGATCTGGATGTTTACATATCGGGCAACAATGAAAAACTGGGAAAAGACATGGCAGGATATGCTATTGAACAAAGACCTTCAGGTAATTACGTGATTCTTAACGGTGACAGGTTTGACAGAAATGCTGTGGAGTTAATGACATCCATTGATAAAACACTTAAGCCTCATGTCGATGCAGGCAGAATCAATGTATTATATAAAACATACATTGAAAGCTGGAACCCCGACCATGCAGCTTATGAACTGGATCAATTTCTAAAAGCCAATCCGGAACCAATAGACGCACTCATATCCTGCTTTGACGGAATGTCCGTTGCCTGCATTGAAGTGTTAGAGAAGTACGATTTGGCCGGAAAAGTTATTGTTACCGGACAAGATGCCCAGATAGAATCATGTCGCCGAATTGTGGAAGGTACCCAACACATTACGCTGTACCACCCACTCCAGGACATTGCTTACAAAGCAGCCGAAGTTGCTGTTGACATTCTTAACGGGGAAAATCTGGAGAAAAAATATGACATCACTTTTTCTGATAATGGTTTGAAGGAGATTCCAACCATCCAAATCAGTTCCATTCCGGTTACTAAAAATAATATTGATGAAATTTTAATTAAAAGTGGATTTTATTCCAGAGAGGAGATTTATTAGGAGCAAAAGGAATGGGGCTTAAAGCTTTAGAAGAACTTGCGGCTTTTAGTTCACAACGGTAAACTATCACACCTCGTTTTCATAATTTAGGATGAAACTATCCAGAAAGTCTGGAAATTCGAATCTTCAGTCATCCTGAGTGCCTACCCCAAAATATTTTAGGGACTAATGCGTAGATGACAAAATTGACACGTCCCCGCAGGGGGCAAATTTGAATTCTCCTCCCTATTAAAACCGGGGCCAGTCATTTCTTGGTTCTGACGCTATACCACACAAGGATACTCCTGGCAGAATGTCATTCCGCTAAGTGTCATTCCTATCCTGCGAAGAATCTCGGACAAAAGGGATTTGGTCATTAGCTAACTGTTAGAGGTTGGTTAAAAATGAAGGTTCTCATCAACTTATAAACAAAACCAGAAAACGGATTGCACGATTGCAGTCCGTTTTTTATTTATTATCCGACACTTCAGTAACCAAATATTGAACTTCAGTAATTGTTTTATTAAATTATGTGGTTGATAAAATACTTTTGTGCGGTAACAATAGATCGTTCGATTTTTAGACATAAGATGTAAAATGCTTCGTAAAATCTTGATATACTGAATTTTAACAAACAAACGCCTTTAAGTGCAAACAATTGTCTTACAGCGTATTGCAAAAGTTTAACGGAGTATTGCGTTAAATTCACCATAAAAAAACAGGACTTTACAATGACAAAAAAACTCATGATACTCAAAACAGCGGCAGCTTTAATCATGCCCATCATTTTTTCGTCGTGCCATTCCCCGCAAGAAAATAAAGAATCCCCTGTCTTTGTAAAGACCACAGAAGTAATTGAGTTTGAATCTACCCTTACGAAAAATTATCCGGCCCGAATCAAAGCGGCATCAGATATTAACCTTTCATTCAGAGTGGCAGGGCCTATTTTAAAAGTAAATGTGAACGAGGGTGACGAGGTAAAAAAAGGTGAGGTTGTAGCACAAATAGATCCGCGTGATTATCAGATTCAATTTCAGGCCACTGAAGCAAAATACAACGAAGTAAAAGCCGAGGTGGACAGAATAACCGCCCTCTACAAAAAAAACAAAGTCTCTGAAAATGATTACGATAAAGCCACTTCAGGATTAAAGCAGATTACAGCAAAATACCAGGCTCACCAAAATGCACTTGAAGACACCAGGCTAAAAGCCCCATTTTCGGGCCAAATAAACAAGATATTTTTTGAAGCAGGAGAGACAGTCGATGCAGGAATGCCGATTATTTCTTTAATTGACAGCCAACAATATGAAATTGTCACCCACATTCCTGCACAGGACTTACTAAAAAAAGAAAATTTCACGAATTTTGCCTGTATATCGGCTAATCTTCCGGGCCGGGAATGGCCCCTGGAACTCAGAAATATCGTATCCCAGGCGAACCTCAATGGTTTGTATCCGGTGTTTTTCACTCTTAAAAATGATTCTGAAGATAATATCTTACCGGGAATGAGTGCAGAAGTACTCATAAAATACCGGACGAATCAGGAACACCTGTTTGAAATTCCATCATCAGCAATATTCGAAACAGCCGGAAAATCAAAGGTCTGGATTATCAACAAGAAAGAGAACACCATCACTTCGAAGGATGTAGCAATTGTAAAAATCAAAACTTCCGGGATTGCCGTAGTGAAAGGAGAACTGAAGAAATCAGATGCAATCATAAGCGCCGGTGTACATGGTTTAAAAGAGGGACAAAAAGTTCGTCAATTGCCGGCCCCAACTGAAAGCAATGTGGGAAATCTCATGTAAAATCTACGTGTCAGACATCTCAAATTACGATTTCAATTTTCAATACCTGCCTTATCATGACGGAATTTGCTTTTAAAAACAAAATACTTTTCTATTTCTTCCTTGTAGTTTTATCGGTTGGTGGCATTCTGTCGTTTCGGTCGATGAGCAAACTGGAAGATCCTGAAATAAAAGTTAAACAGGCTTTGGTTGTAACCATTTACCCCGGAGGCTCGGCTCATGAGACAGAGTTGGAAGTGACCGATGTGTTGGAGAAGGCCATAAAAACAATGGGGGATCTTAAAAAAATTGAGTCCCGTTCGGAGGCTGATTATTCGGAAATCACGGTTGAACTGGATCCAACCGTTGACCCGGATGAAATTGAGCAAAAATGGGATATCCTTCGCCGAAAAGTAAACCGGGCTGCTTCGCAACTTCCGGCAAAAGCCAATCCTCCCATTGTTGTTGATGATTTTGGCGACGTTTACGGTTTGTTTTATGCCATGACTATTGATGGCTTCTCCTACAGCGAGATACATGATTACGGAATGCTCATCAAACAGGAGATTGAAAGTCTTCCCGATGTAAAGCGTGTGAAAATATACGGAGACAGGCCCCCATGCATCAACATCAATATCCATCAGGAGAAAATGGCCAACCTTGGCGTACATCCCTCCGAGGTGTTGATGACACTAACAAGCCAGAACGAAACTGTTTACGCCGGATATTTTGAAGCCGGGCAGGAACGCATCAGAGTTGATGTCAATAACGATTTTGATAATATTGATGATATCCGAAATCTTATAATTCAGGGACACCAGGACGACCAGGTTCGATTAGACGACATTGCTGACGTTGAACGCTCCCTTAATACGCCCTACAGGGAGGCAATGCGCTACAATTCTCAGCCTGCTCTGGGCATTTCCATAGCCATGCAAAGCGGAGGCAATGTCATAAATCTGGGAGAGGCCGTAGATGAAAAACTTACGGAACTAAAACAAAGCCGGATTCCCTCCGGCATTGAATTTAAGAAAGTCTTTTTTCAGCCCGATAAAGTCAGTAAAGCCATCTCCACCTTTATGTTTAACCTGGCACAATCGGTGGCTATTGTAATCATTATACTGATGCTTTCCATGGGATGGCGCAGCGGGGTCATCATCGGAAGTGGACTTTTATTAACCATTCTGGGTTCTTTTGTGGTTCTGAACCTTTTCAACGGAACCCTTCAGCGGGTATCGCTGGCCTCACTCATTGTAGCCATGGGAATGCTGGTTGATAATGCCATCGTTATTGTGGATGGAATTCTGATTGACCTGCATAATGGAATGAAAAAGAAAAAGGCACTGATTAATACAGCACGCAAAACTGCCTGGCCATTATTGGGTGCCACACTTATTGCCATTTTTGCATTTTTGCCCATATTTCTCTCGCCCGATACCTCGGGCGAATATGTACGGGATTTATTTATTGTTCTGGCAGTTTCCCTGCTTCTAAGCTGGGTTTTGGCCCTCACCCAGGCTCCTATGATGGCCGCAAAACAATTTAAAAAGAGAAAAGAGAGCGACGGGAAACAAAAAAAACTATATAGCGGAAAAATCTATATTCTCCACAGACGCTGGCTCAGTTTCCTACTTTACCACAAAACAGTTGCCATTGGTTTTGTAACACTGTTTATGGCAGGTAGTGCGTTGCTGTCTCCGCTGATTCCCCAAACTTTTTTCCCGGATTTGACCTACAATCAGTTGTACATCGAATACAAAATGCCTGCCGGAACCCGAATAGAGAAAGTGGATGCTGATTTGGCTGAAATTGAAAAATATCTGATTGAGCAACCGGAAATAACCAATGTCACCACCAGTTTGGGAGGAACACCTTCCCGATACAACCTGGTTCGTTCCATTGCCGAACCCGCTATGAATTACGGAGAATTAATAGTAGATTTTGAAGACACGGAGGTATTACCGGATATGCTGCCAACCATACAGGAATATCTCTCCACCCATTATCCCCAGGCTTATGCACGGGTAAAACGATACAACCTGATGTACAAGAAATTCCCGGTTGAAGTCCTCTTCACAGGTCCCGATCCGGCAGTACTAAAAGACCTCACAGCTCAGGCTAAAACCATTATGGAAAAGGATCCGGGAGCTATTCTGGTTACGGATGACTGGGAACCGGCATCCAAGGTTCTGGTAGCCAATTACAATCAACAAATGGCGCGCAGAGCAGGACTTACACGACCCGACATCGCTTTGTCGTTGCTGACGGCCACCGACGGACTGCCCATTGGGGATTTTTATGACGGAACCCGCTCTATCCCCATCTATGTAAAAAGCACCAACGACGATGGCAAACCGGTAGAAAACCTGGAAACTTCACCGGCTTTCAGTATGCTTCCTGCCATCAGTAACCTTGACCCGGAACATTTAAAAGCTGTCATGTCGGGAGCCGTCACCATTCCTGAAATTCTGGAATCAGTGGTTGGAGCCGTGCCAATGAATCAGGCTGTCAGGAGCATTGACATTGAATGGGAAGAACCTGTTGTGCGCCGTTACAATGGTCAGCGAGCCATGAAAGCGCAGTGTAACCCGGCAGCGGAACTGACTGCAGAAGATGTCCGGAAAAGTATTTTGCCGGAAATTGAAAACATAGCATTGCCCCCGGGATATAATATGAAGTGGCAGGGCGAATTTGAGGCCAGTTCAGAATCTCAGAAATACTTATTCATGTATCTGCCTCTGGCTATTGTTTTGATGATCGCTGTGCTAATCGCGCTGTTCAATGATTACAAAAAACCGCTCATCATCATTTTCAGCCTTCCTCTGGCGATTATAGGAATCGTTTTAGGAATGCTGGTTTCTGGAAAGGAGTTCGGATTTATGGCCATCGTTGGAGCATTGGGCCTCATGGGTATGATGATAAAAAACGGTGTGGTTTTGCTTGAAGAAGTTGAATTGCAGATAAAAGAAGGGAAGCACCGCTTTGCGGCCCTCATGGATGCCTCAACATCACGTCTGAGACCGGTAATGATGGCCTCCTTGACCACAATTCTTGGGATGATTCCCCTCATCAATGACGCAATGTTTGGTTCCATGGCAGTGACTATGATGGCCGGACTGCTGGTTGGCACCATTATCACCCTGTTGATGATACCGGTACTTTACGCGCTTTTTTATAATGTAATTCATCCATTAAGCAAAAAAGCCCAAAAACAAAAAAATAACTAAAGAGATGACAATAAATAAATTCAATACGCTTCTGATTTTTATACTCAGTTCAACCATTGGAATAAATGCACAGGTTGAATTGAGCCATCAGCAATGTAGAGAAATGGCTCTTAATTATTCCAAACAAATAAAAATATCAGAAAACAAACGCCAGCAGGCAGTGCTATCAGGGAAAATAGCCAAAGCACAATATTTGCCGAAAATCAGTGCATCAGGACTCTATTTTTACAAACCGGATCCTCTGGAATATTCACTGGAAGGCGGGTATCTTCCTACATACAAGCCCGACCCGCAAGGGCAGATGCAACCCAATGTTCAGATAAACCCCAATACCGGCCAGCCCGTAATGGGTCCCGATGGTAATTCTGTATTCAACATGTATGCTTTCATGCCCGATATGCACCTGAATATTGGCATGGAAGGAGTCACTGCAGCCGGAGTTCAGTTGGAACAACCCCTTTACCTGGGAGGCAAAATCCGGGTAGCCAACAAAATGGCCAATACCGGCATTGAAATGTCGGAAACTCAAATGTCTTTAAAAACTTCGGAAGTTATAGTCGCCGTAGATGCAGCATACTATCAGTACCTTGCTGTAAAAGCCAAAAACCTGGCTGCAAACGAATACAAACTGTTACTCGATTCCCTGGTCTCAACAGTTGAAGAGAGTAAGCAGGAAGGAATGGCCACACGCAACGACCTGTTAAAAGTACAGGTGAAACGCAATCAGGCAATCCTTATGAAGCAAAAAGCCGGCAGTGGAGTTCAACTTTCAGCGATGAATCTTTGCCGCATCATTGGACTTCCATTGGATACTGAAATTGCCATTTCTGAAAATGACCATTCCCCGATTCCCGGAATCATCTCCGACAGCATCGACACACCCACCGAAAGACCGGAATACCAGCTACTCAACAAAGCCATTACACTTCAACAATACGAAGAAAAAATGGCTCGTGCCGAAATGTTGCCCCAAATAGGTGTATCGGCAGGTTATAGCTATCTGGGAGGTCTGGAAGTTAACGGACAGGGAACTGATGAAATGGCCTTTTCTGCTATGGCCTCGGTAAAAATTCCTATTTTTAAATGGTTCGAAGAGAAAAACAGGCTTTCGAAAGCAAAACTTCAGACGGAAGTGGCCCGCATGGAGTTGGAAGAAACCCAAAAACTCCTTCAACTGGAAATAGCACAAGCCCGTTTAAACCTTGAAGAATCCGTGACCCGATTGGAACTCACACAAACCTCCCTTGAACAAGCAAAAGAAAACCTGGAAACCAGCAAGGCCCTTTACGAATCAGGAATGGAACCCCTGGTGGATTTACTGGAAGCTCAGGCCCAGTGGCAGAAAGTAAAAAGTGAATACATAGATGCTCAAACATCACTGAAACTCAGCCACACCTATTACCTGAAAGCAACCGGACAATTAATAATGGAGTAACAGTTTTCCATGAAGAAACAGATCAACCAGATACCAGAAGAATTTAGAAACCCCCCGATATCAATAATTGGAAAAGGAATAAAACCCACAGTATTCCGCTTTTTGATTGTTTCTGCCATTGGTTTCTCTATTATTTTACTGGTTTATTTTTTATACGGGAAATCTCCGGATCCATTAGCTCTACCTTTCATTATTTCCATTATTGCCTTTAACCTAATCAGCGAAGGCAATATTATCATTAACAGAATACTGGATAAAAAATCGCCCTGGTTTTTTAAGATTTCCCTGCGAACAAGGCAACAACTTGCCTGGAGTTTTTTGTGGACCTTCCTCGTTGGGGTGTTTGCTTTCGTTAGTCTGCCGAAAACCATATACCAGCAACCTCACTTTTTTATGTCCGCTTTTCTGGTTTTCATTTTCGGGCTCATCTTTGTTCTTTTATTCAACAGCACGCTGTTCCTGAAAAGTTTTTTTCATAACTGGAAGAAATCGGTTCTTGAAGCCGAAGCACTAAAACAAGCCAAGTTGGTGGCCGATTACAAAGTATTACAAAACCAGCTCAATCCTCATTTTCTCTTTAACAGTTTTAGTACACTCATTTCAGAAATCCATTACAATCCGGAAACAGCCATTGAATTTGCGCAAAGACTTGCCGATGTTTATCGCTATCTTCTTCAAAAGAAAAACGACCTGACAGTACCTGTTCGTGAGGAATTAGCATTTCTGAAAGACTTTATTTTCCTTCATGAACAACGGATGGGAAATTCTTTAATTGTGAACATAAGAATTCCCGAAGGCTGTCTGGAACACCATCTCCCTCCCATGTCGTTGCAATTATTAATTGAAAATGCCATTAAACACAACCAGGCATCCGAAAAACACCCGTTGACCATTGACATAAGCGTAAAAGAGGAAAAGAACCTGTCCGTTTGTAACAACCTGCAACCCAAAACAAATATTCATGGCACCGGCACAGGCCTGGAAAACATATCGCAACGGTACGAAATGCTTACGGGAGAACCCGTTAAAATCATAAAAACGCAAGACTTTTTTTGTGTTGAGTTTCCATTACTTTTTCAACGGAACTTCCTGTCTAATTTTATCGGCAAATCACAGCACTCCCACTGCCAGACTAAGTTTAAGAGTTTTTTTGCTCAAATATGTGTGGCTAAGAAAAAATTAATACAAAAATTCTATAAAATA
>Ga0163225_100149_pt1 | contig 22405 bp, 23 predicted proteins | sample MSEWel2016_04_06_2_FD_113145 | JGI IMG/M metagenome (GOLD analysis project Ga0163225, IMG submission 113145) | Subsurface microbial communities from deep shales in West Virginia, USA - MSEEL Well Study Marcellus 5H_2016_04_06 ... | reverse complement strand
GAGCGATACGAGTGTAACGAAGTAACGCTTTACTTAGCGTTAACCCCGATTTAGAAAATGTTGGTTTTTCACCATCCTTATGGTGAAAACCTTACATTTTCTTATTCGATTGAGTGAGAATCGTTCAATTTTGGGTTAATTTTAATTGTGAGATATGAGAATCAATGATAAGTATATTACTATCCGGAATTTCTTTTTAGGAGCGATGATTTGTCTGGTTTTGTTTGTATCGGGTTGTGCATCATCCCGATACACCCAAAGCCATAAATCTGCTCCATGTCCATGCTCTCAGCGTAGATAATGCTTCTTACCTGAATTATTCAGATATTATCTGTTGCTATGCTCAACTATCGGCAAAATAAAAGCGTCCTTGCCAAATTTGTTTTGAAAATAGTTCACTATTTAGGGTTTGAGTGTAGTATAAAAAGGTATATTTTTGCCAAAATCAAGGCTTTGAAAATTTTTGTGCCGGAGTTAACCTTCTGTTAATGAGGGTTCAAGAATTTTCATTAACGAAGAGTTTGGCAATAAAGATGCTTTTTAGACCGGACTCTTTTATTTTTTGATACTTGAAGCATCTCATAACGAAAACCTATGAATAATACAGGCTAACAATTTGATGAAATGGTTTTTTAACAAAAATATGACGTATAATTATGTCGGTTTGCAAATTTGACGTATGTTTGCGTCAAATAGTTAAGTTATGGTACTCGCAAAAACAAAATTATTTGATTCAGATTTGCAGAATGCTTCCCTGCTTTACAAAGCTTTGGGGCATCCTGCACGGCTGCAAATATTGCGCTATCTCGCAGAGATAAAAGTTTGCATTACCGGCGACATATCGGAAGAATTGCCGCTTAGCCGCACGACGGTAAATCAGCATTTGACCGGGTTAAAAAAGGCCGGACTTATTCAGGGGCATGTGGATGGAAAGCGTACCAATTATTGTCTGAATCCTGCGAGAATTGCGGAACTGAAGATAATAAGTGAATCGTTTTTGAAGGAAATACAAGTTGATAATGTTCAATGTGGATAGAGTTGGTTCATAAAGCACCATTTGATGGGTTAGATATGCCCCAAAATCCTCATTACAAACGTTTTGGGATTGTGAATTGTGGCTTCGCAAACGTTGTAAATGTTTCTTTCCGAACAGACCCTTTGTTAAAAAACAATTAAATTATTTATAGTAGGACTGTAGAAAGTCCCCTGAATCAATAAAACATAATCTATAGCTTCCAGGTTTAAAAAACTCGTTTCTATAAACTAATGACTGGCAATATGAAAATTCTTATTTTATGTACCGGAAACAGCTGTCGCAGTCAAATGGCCCACGGTTTTCTCCAATCGTTTGACAAAAACCTGACCGTCGCTTCGGCAGGGACAGAAGCTTCAGGAAAACTCAATACCAACGCTGTGAAAGCCATGAAAGAAATCGGGATTGATATTAGTTACCATACTTCAGACCCTGTGGAAAAATTTCTGGGTGACGAATGGGACTATGTTATCACAGTTTGTGGAGGAGCCAATGAGGCTTGTCCTGCTTTTACGGGAAAGGTAAAACACCGTCTGCACATGGGCTTTGACGATCCCTCACATGCAACAGGAACTGATGAATTTATCCGGAGCGAATTTATCCGTGTTCGTGACGAGATTAAAGACACTTTCTATCAGTTTTATCAGGAAAATTTAAAAGAAAATTAATGAAACGAATCCTGGAACTTTGATTTCTCAAATTTGCCACAAAAGGCTTCCGGAGGAATTGGAGAAAGGATTTTGAGTTTCATCAGACTCAAAAAATAAAAATTGTACGAATGAGTGTAGTATAAAAAGGTATATTTTTGCCAAAATCGAGGCTTTGAAAATTTTTGCACCGGAGTTAACCTGTTGTTAATGAGAATTCAAAAATTTTCATTAACGAAGAGTTTGGCAATAAAGATGCTTTTTAGACTGGGCTCACGAATGAATACTATCCCTAAACCACAAGACCAAAAGGCCGTTATTGCTCTTCTGAAAGAGAATGATTTGCCTTTCAAAGACCTTGATTTTAACAGGTATAAATTTCGACTCAAAATGGAATCGGATGAGAGCATTGCTGTTTGTGCTGTTGAAGAATTTGGAAAATATGGCTTGTTGCGTTCCCTTTCGGTTCGGAAAGGTTTTCAGGGTAAAGGAATTGGGAAGTCTTTGTGTGAAGAGGTATTGTGTTGTTGCAGAAATGAATGAAAGAATCAATTTCTTATTTCTGTTGACTACAACAGCAAGTGGCTTTCTTGAAAAACGGGGACGGTCAGAGATTTGGAGGCAAGCTGTACCGGGAGATGTGAGTGTAGATAAGGAGCGGGATGAGATTGTTGAAAAAGGACTGTTTAAAAAAGCATGTCCCGTTTTTGTTTTTTCTGCGGTGAAATTATACAAAATTTAATTGAATAACCATGAATACACAAAATCTGAAATTAATAGTACAGAAAAAATACGGTGAGATTGCTGATGGTCGAAAATCGTGTTGCGGTGATGATAGTTGCTGCTCTACAGTCGATTACACTGTTTTTAGTGATGATTATTCCGGTCAGAACGGCTACAATAAAGATGCTGACCTTGGATTGGGATGTGGCCTTCCTACTGAGTTTGCTCAAATCAAAAAAGGTAACCATGTGTTGGATCTGGGAAGCGGCGCAGGCAATGATTGTTTTGTGGCTCGCACTCAAACAGGAGTCAACGGTAAGGTTACAGGTCTGGATTTCACGGAAGCAATGGTTCAAAAGGCCAATGAAAACCTTTCCAAAACCGGATTCGGAAATATTGAATTTGTGCAGGGGGATATTGAGGAAATGCCCTTTCCCGATGCTTCGTTCGATGTGGTTATCAGCAATTGCGTATTAAATCTTGTTCCTGACAAACATAAGGCATTCTCGGAAGTTTTCAGAGTGTTGAAGAATGGTGGCCATTTTTCCATTTCGGATGTGGTGATTGTTGGCAATCTGCCTGAAGGACTGAAAAAGGATGCCGAAATGTATGCCGGCTGCGTTTCCGGTGCCATCGGCAAAGAGGAGTATATCGCCATTGTTAAAGAGCAGGGGTTTTCTCACATTAAAATTCAAAAGGAGAAAGAAATCGTCTTGTCTGATGAAGTGCTGTTGAAGCATATTTCTCCGGATGAATTGGACAAGTTTAAACGATCGGGAAGCGGAATTTTCAGTATTACATTGTTTGCTGAGAAGTAATTGCTGCGCAATTATTTTTTAGTCCACGAATTATTTATTCACCCAATGTCCGACAATAAACGGCTACGCCGTTTAACAAAAGCTGTATTACAGCTTTAAAATTCGAGTAATTCGAAAAATTCATGGACAACAAAAATCTAAATGGTTTAAACCATTTGGATTTTCTTAGATTTTGTGGGAACCTTTTTCAGGTATGCATTATTTTACAATAGTCCGTTAAACTTTTGTAATCACTTAATGCTTAATTGTTTGTAAATTGCAAGGTGTTTGTTCTAATAATCGGATTATCAATGTTATAGGATTCATCTTGAATCTTATATCTAAAAATATAACGATTTATTAATTTTAATGAACTGGTTGATAAAATTGATATAAAACTCCGTGCTTTGGTGCCTTTGCGTTAAAACTTCTACACAATGAATACACAAAAACGAAAAATAGGTTTTTTTGAAAAGTATCTTACCATTTGGGTAGCGCTCGGCATTTTGGGCGGAGTAGGAATCGGTCATTTTTCGGGTGATTCCATTGAGGTTATCAGTAGTCTGGAGATAGCCAGGGTAAACATTCCCGTTGCCATTCTAATTTGGCTGATGATTTACCCAATGATGCTGCAGGTTGATTTTTCCAGCATTAAGAAAATAGGAAAACGACCAAAAGGAGTAGTTCTGACACTCGTTGTGAACTGGCTTATTAAACCCTTCACCATGGCCTTTTTTGCCTGGCTCTTTTTCTCCAATCTTTATCAGGCGTGGATAGAACCTGAAATGGCCGGCGAGTACATTGCCGGAGCCATTATTCTTGGAGCAGCGCCATGTACGGCCATGGTGTTTGTATGGTCGTATCTGACCAATGGCGACCCCAACTATACTTTGGTGCAGGTTTCCATCAACGATTTGATCATTCTGGTGGCTTTTGTTCCGATTGTAGGGCTTTTGCTGGGCATTACCGATGTTACTATTCCTTATGATACGCTTGTTGCCAGTGTCTTGATTTTTGTGGTGGTGCCACTGGTGGCAGGCGTTATCACTCAAAAAATTCTCCTGAGAAGTCATGGTAAAGAGTGGCTCAAAAATGTATTTTTGCCCAAATTGAAGCCGGTTAGTATTGTGGCGCTGCTGGTGACCCTGGTATTGCTTTTTGCCTTTCAGGGACAGAATATATTGAATAACCCTTTCATTATTTTATTGGTGGCAGTGCCATTGGTCATTCAGACCTATTTTATCTTTTTCATAACCTGGTTTGCCGGGAGAAAGATGAAACTTCCTCATCCGGTTTGTTCTCCGGCAGCTATGATTGGTGCCAGCAATTTTTTTGAGTTGGCCGTAGCAGTGGCAATTTCCTTGTTCGGATTGCAATCTCCGGCTGCCCTGGTAACGGTGGTAGGAGTGCTGGTTGAAGTTCCGGTAATGTTATCGCTGGTGGCTTTGGCCAATAAGTGGAAGTATTAGTGCTCCAGGAGTGACGGATTCTTTGTCTGACAAAACAGCAGAGTCGAAACCGAGCATCAGTTTTATTTGATATGACACTAGTGTCCGTCTCCAATGTTGTGAAAGCATTTTAGTAATCATCTGCCCGCTCAGAAGGTGTCATTTAAAAGGCTTGCGACACCCGCCTCAAGCATAAGTTGGGGCGAAAGTCTTCAAATACGGAGTTAACTCTTCGTAAAGAAGTAATTTCCGGATAATCGTAACGCAGTAGATGGTACCTTATGGACAAACAATAACTAAAATCCATCCACGAGATACTCTTTCAATTGCTGACTTTGTGGATTTTTCAGAACGGCTTCAGGATCTCCCTGTTCAACGATTTTTCCGTAGTGCATAAATACCACATTGTCGGCCAGCCGTTGAGCCTGTCTCAGAATATGCGTAACAATCACGATAGTGTAATGCTTTTTAAGTTCCCTGAACCTTTCTTCAATTATTTTGCTCGACATCGGGTCTAAAGCAGATGTGGGTTCATCGGCTAAAATAATCTGAGGTTTGACAGCCAGCCCCCTGGCCAGACAAAGCCTTTGTTGCTGACCAATGGAAAGGCTGTCGGCAGATGAGTGAAGGCGGTCTTTTACCTCGTACCACAAACCAACTTCTTTAAGCTTTTGCTCCACGTTGAAGGCAATCAGTTTCTTGTCTCTCACCCCTTTCAGTTTTATTCCGTAAGCAATGTTTTTGAATATTGAAACCGGCAGAGGATATGGCTTTTGAGAGAGTAGCCCCATTTTTTGTCGCAGCATCGGAATGTTGTGATTCGAGTTCAGGATGTCGTCTGCTCCTATAAACACATTGCCTGATACATCTAACTCTTTGTAAAGGTCGGTCAGTTTGTTTAGTGATTTCAGTAAAGTGGTCTTTCCGCAGCCTGAAGGGCCCAGTAAAACTGTAACCTTGTTTTTTGGGATTTCAAGGTTAATGTTATTCAATATATGATGGTCTCCGGCATATACATTCAGATTTTTTATTGAAATGGCCGACTCGTTGCGTGTTTTCCTTTGTGCTGCTATATCACAAAAGGTATCCGTTTTTTCAGCTGTCAGAGTATTCATAATTTCTTTATTTTAAATTTCCTTTTGAATAGCGTTTTGCAAAATACCGGGCCGACAAGCTTATTACCAGAACGATGATGGTGAGTATTGCCGCTGCAGCATAGGCGCGTTCTCTTACTTCCGGAATTGGCGAACTGAGTTGAAAAAAGATGGAAAGGGGCAAGGTGGCTGCCGGTTCATCAAGATTGGCAGGGATTAAATCGGTATATCCGGCTGTGAAAAGAACGGATGCTGCATCGCCGATGCCTCTCCCGAATGCCAGTAAAATGGCCGTAATTAAGCCCGAAAAACCCTGTTTTAAAAGAATCTTGAAGGCTGTCTGAGAACGGGTGAAACCCAACGACAGAGCTGCTTCCTGAAGCCCGATCGGGATGGTGCTCAACACTTCATCGAACGACCGGATTACGATGGGTGTAATAAGAAAAGAGACCGTTATGATTCCGGCAAGCAAAGAAGCACTCATGCCGAGCCATATCATCAGGGTAAAGCCAAAAGCCCCGTAAACAATGGACGGGATGCCCCATAGTGAGTCCAGGATATATCTTACTGTATTTTGAGTGCGCTTATATCGAATCAGGTGTGAATTGATATATAAGGCAGCAGGTACACCAAGAATAAGTGCAATCAGGGTTGCACCACCTGCAATGTACAGGGATCCCGCTATGGCATTCAAAACCCCGCCTTCTCCTCCGTAATAATATCCTCCCGATGGCAATTGAGTAATCATTTCCAGTGTTAGAGAACTAAAGCCTTTCCTGAAAATAATGAAAATGATGTACCCGAGAATGGCAATCAGGGAATAACAGGCCGCCCCTGTTAATACTTTGAAAATTCTTTCTTCGAAAATCTTTCCTTTTTGCATCATGCAATCGAATTATTTAGCCTGATTGGCAGCAATAATAAAATATCTGAAAATAAGGTTTATCAATAATACCACAATCAGCAGAATAAGGGCCGCGAACATAAGAGCCGAATCGTACAAGGGAATAGAGAGCATCTCCCCGTAATTATTGGCAATAAGAGCGGGGAGAGGGTATCCTGCCTTGAAAGGGTTTGCCGTTATCTGAACCACATTACCCACTACCATCATAACGGCCAGTGTTTCTCCAAAAGCTTTGGCCATTCCCAGTCCAAAGGCTGATATAATGCCGGGTCTGCCTTTGCGTAACAAAACATGTTTTACGGTCTCCCATTGGGTGGCACCAAGAGAAAAGGCGGCTTCTTTTAACCCGTAAGGGATCGTTTTAAAAGTTTCGATCAGCATATTCAACATATAGGGTATGCACATAACTGCCAGTACAATGCCACCGGCAAGTATAGAATAGCCGGACGAGGTGATACCGAATAAGGGGGCCAGCCATTCTCCCACCAAAGGTACAATGACGATGATGCCCCACATTCCGTAGATCACTGACGGAATACCGGCCAGAATATCTATGACGGGATGCATGATGCGAATGAGTTTGTCAGAAGCAAATTCGGTAAGATAAATGGCCGCGAGCAGGCATAAGGGAGCCGAAAAAATAAACGAAAGGATTGTTACGTACAGGGAACTGTAAAGAAAAGGCCAAAACCCAAACACCCCATCATTAGGGGCCCAATTACCAGAAAATAAAAGACTGGTCAAAGAACTGTTGTTTAGCAAAGGGATAGATTTGAGAAGCAGGGCCAAACCAATAATGAGCGGGAAAAGGAGTATGATTGCCAGGGCCACCAACATCCAGCTGCCTGTAAATTTTGATTGTATATCTCTGCTTATCATTCTCTGTTGGTCTTTTGGGTTTTTTGACGCAATGAATTCGAACTTTTGAAGACGCTAATTTACTTTTGATAGATAATCCTTTAGCTTCTCATCCGAAATGGGCACATAACCCGCTGATTTTACATACTCCTGGCCCGAGGTCAGGGTCCATTTGATGAAATCTAAAGTGGCCTTTTTTTCAGGTTTCCCTTTGGCAACAAAATACAACTCACGGGCCGGAGGTGAGGGATATACTTTGTCGGCAATGGCCTTTAATGCCTTGTCGAATTCATCGTAGAAGTTTTCTTCGGGGTCTGTTTTCCCGTTTTCATTAAGGTCGATCGGAATCACTTCTATTCCGGGATGTTTTTTCCCTGTGTTGATGTCGTAAATAAAAGCGGTGTTATTGTAGGCAATACCTGCAGGATTTTTGCCGACGGCTTCAGCGAGTCCGGGATCGCCGTGAATTCCCACTCCATTGAGGCCTTCCTGCTTTCCACCCAAATATTTAGCCCAGGTGCCGGCCGCTCCGCAGGCATCGGATCGGGTGTAAACCTGAATGGGTAGCGGTTCAATATCCGTCAGGAGCTCATTCCAGTTGGTTATGGTGCCTTCGATAAAAACGGCCTGAAATTCATCTTTTGTCATGCCCCGCAGCTTCAGCGCTTTCAAATATGGGTGGTCGGCACTAATTGTGGGGAAAACTGCATCTTTACACAGTCCCACCCACCAAACACCTTTGTCTTTTTCAGGTTGAGTTATTTCACGGGAGAACATCCCGAGGTCAACCGTGCCGCCAAGAGCATCGGCCATCCCTTTTCCTGCACCACCGGCCGAGATGTTGAAGCGGACTTCAGGGTTTTCTTTCTTGTAAATTTCTGCCCATTTTATAACCAGCGGATAGAGGGCAAATGCACCTGAAAAGCTTAAGGTGTTTTCTTTTTCTTTTTTTGATAAGCAGGCTGAAAGTGTTATCAGCACTGCCAGACAAAATATTGCTGTTTTCTTCATAATCTTTATGTTTATGGGGATTATTATAATACAAAATTACCAGTTTTTCTTTTGAGAAACTTCAGTCTTTTTACCTAAAAACCAGATAGGTATAAAGGCGTATGTGCAGTTGAGGTTGTTTGTTTTACTGAACTGATTAGTACTTTTCTTTGAAAATGTTGGTGTTTACGGTTAGGCTGACATAAAAGAACTGAGGCGATGCGGGATCGTTAATAGACTGAATCTGCTCGAAAGAATCGGTTGTGAGATAGAATAACCAGGCGGCTTTTAATGCTCCCCAGTTATTGATCTGATATTTTAATTCAACCTCATTTTCGTAGCCCAGGTATTTGTCGGACGGAGTGTTTTCGTTGGTTTGTGCCAGAGAGAAAAAGTGTCCTGTGTTTTTGAGGCGTAATTTTTCTGATACCTCCAGGTTTAGGTAGCCGTATAAATCAGTCAGGCCGCCTCCGTTGGTATGAGAGGGCATATTCCGGAAATAATCCATGTGACCGAAAAAACGGTGACGTGCTCCGTAAAGTACATCAAATAAGTGGTCTGTTCCTCCGTTAATGTCATTATTACCTGATAAATAGCTGATTCCAATACCAGGGGTCAGTCGGCCTGTATTCAGCATTATGTCGGCATCGGCAAGAAACGCGCTTACTTTTTGACCTCTGTTGTTGTTGCCATATTGGAAGTAAATATTGGTTTTTGCTTTTACCACATTGGAGTTGTAATTGAAATAAACCCCCGAAGTCTGGCGAAAATGCAAAGTGTTGGTTGTGTCTGTTTCTGTTACACCGGAAGCAATATGCAGGAAAGAGAATTTCAAATTATCGGTAAATTCCCGTCCCAGCCATACAAAGTTCAGGGATTTAATTCTTTTAGTTGGATAAGTATTGTTGGATGTTGTGGCATCGAGCGAATTCCATGATGTTCCGACATGAACATCCCATTTCTCTCTTTTCCATTTCAGAACCAGGGCGTCGTAAGCAAGACCATTCTGATTCCAGTTTCGCATGGCCAGTAGTCTCTGGTTATCATAAACCAATGTTTGACGGCCGATAGACAACCGGAGCGAGGATGTTGGTTTTAGTTCCACGTAACCTTCAAATAAGTCTAAGGAGGCATCATTGCCATAAACACCGGTTGAGCTGGTAAGATTTTCATCGCCCCAAACCCGTACATCCTGAGGCGAAAATTTGAGTTTTAGATTATCTGTTTCATAGACGAATGATAACCTCATGCGCTGAGATGCAATGATTGATGGAGCGGTACCTTCAGGAATCAGTTCACGGTACCCGTTGCGGACTTCGATACGGGGCCGGTATTGGGCATCAACTTTTAGTTGTGCAACAGATTGCTCAACAGGGAAAATGATGAAGATCGCGATCAATAATTTTTGGCTTGCTGAAAAAAAATTGTTCATGGTTGAATGTTTATTGTTTTCAGCAAAAATATGGTAGATGCAGGTTCTGGGAAACAGTTTTTTTACCTAAAATTATGTTACGTTTAAATACTTATGATTCTTTTTGGAACCGGTATCCCGGAGTTTTCTTCAAAGGCTAAACCGATTCAATCAGGCCCCATGTATCTGCTCCCCAGGTAAGCATGAGCGCTGTGAGAAAAGCAATCATAGGTGCCACCACCCACATTATAAAAAAACGGTTTACTTCGGTTTTAAGAAAGATATTTTTGAATCCGAGTTTGGCTACTCCAATCCCGATAATAGCCGCAACATTCAGTTGCACCAGCGAAGTTGGAATGCCTTTTACAATAGAAGCGACCAATAGCAATGTGGCTGAAATGAATGCTATGATGACAGCTTCAACCCTTCCAAAGAGAACAATCTCTTTTCCGGTGTTCTGAAGAATTTTTTTGCCGAAAATTGAGCTGCCAATTCCAAAGCTTGGAGCTACGATGAGGGTGGAAAGGAGCAGTACCTGTAAAAAATAAGTGTCACTTATGTTTAGTTCGTTTACGGCCATCATGGCGATTGGTCCGGCAGCATTGGCCACGTTGTTGGTTCCGATTGCGAAAGCCACATACATAGACATAGCAATGATACCTCCTTTAAACATGAAATGATCGTTTAGCTTTTTGGATATGGTATAGCCCTTTTTTCTTATTGGTTTATAGATGTATTTGCCAATCAGAAAAGATAGAAAAAACGAAATTACAGGCATTATAAACCAGGTGGGTAAAACATCGTAAAACAGTTTATCTGTATTCAGGGAATTAAAATAAACAGCAGGTGCAATGACTGCCATCACAGTAGCCTGACTCGTTGATTGGGGGATTCCGAACAAATTCGCAATTAGAAGTGCAAAAGCAACAGATATCAGAATAACGGATACAATGGTAAAAGTCATCATCTCCGGTTGCAAAAGGCCTTTGCCCAAGGTATAGGCAGTGTTTTTACCGCCTATTATCGCCCCCAGAAATACCATGACGCCAAAAAGACCGGGAATGGCACTTTGCTTTATCAGATTGGTTCCGTATGCTGCCGAAAAAGCCGGAGCAGTGCCGCTACCGCCCATATTAATGGCCAGAAACATTGCGATAACAAATGGTATAAGAAATGGAATCAGCATAGGTATTTACTTTGGGAAATTACAAGCAGCAAAAGTGAAAGAATATTTAATGGAGAAAAACCGCCAAAAGACGTATTTCATCGTACGTCTTTTGGCGTATGCCGTTAAATTTCAAAAATATTGTTTCTAATGGCGTAAACCACCATTTGTGCGGTGTTGGATGAGTGCGTTTTGAGCAGAATATTTTCTCGGTGTTTGTCAATCGTCCTTTTACTCACGTTGAGTGTTTCGGCTATTTCATGATTCGACATTCCCTTGCAAATATTAAAAAGTACTTCTATTTCCCGTTCGGTGAGTTCACTGTTTTTTGGGCCATTTTGCTTTTTATTGATATTTTGGATGATTCCGGAAAGAATTTCAGGTGAAAAATAGTTGTTTCCGGCGGCCACCTCTGTGATTGCTTTTTTTACATCATCGAGTTTTGAATTTTTCAAAAGAAATCCGCTTGCCCCTGCGTCGATCATCCCTGAATAATAATTTTCATTTCCGTACATGGAAAGGGCTATAACCTTCCAGTCCGGGGAATCTTTTAAACATTTTTCTGTGGTTTCTATGCCATTGATGCCCGAGAGTTCAATGTCCATAAGAACAATTCCGGGTGTCAGATTCCGGCTCATTTCCAAAAACGCTTCTCCACTTTCTGCTTCCTGAATGTCGGAAACGAAATCCCAGCCGGTCAGCAAAAAACGGAGCCCTTCCCGGAACAAATGATGATCATCAACAATAAATACTGTCATAAGGGTATGTTTATCTTCATATAAAATCCATCGTTTTCTTTGCTGAAAATATTCACTTTTCCACCGAGTGATTTTACTCTGGAGCTGATATTAGCCAGTCCGTTGCCTTTGTGCAAGTTCTCTTTCGGGGCAAAACCACATCCGTCATCAGTGTAATGCAGTTCCAGTGTTCCGGAATGCTCAAAAACACCAATGGAAATTTTGGATGCTACGGCATGTTTAAGGGTGTTATTAATGAGTTCAGAAAGAATACGATACAGAATAACTTCTATGTTTTTGGCAAGCTCTTTGGGAACGGAGTATTTTTCGATTTCAAGTCGGGGTTTCTCGGAAATAGCAATGGAGTTGTAAAATGAAAAAAGTGCTTTTTTTAGGCCGAAAGTTTCCAGCAGATGAGGACTCAGGTTGTTGGATATTTCTCTTACTGCAGTTACTGCATGGTCAATGGAGGTCTCTGTTCGTTCAATAATCATTTTATTTTTATCGCTTATTTCTTTTTTGTTTATTGCTGAAAAAGCCATTTTTATGGATGAAAGAATTGGACCGAGACCGTCGTGAAGCTCCCTGGCGAACAGGGAGCGTTCTTTTTCTTCTGTGTCAATTATGGCTGAGAGCACCCGGGCTTCATTTTGTTTTCTCATTTTATCGATGTTTTCCTGCAGATTAAAAATCCGTCGGATGTAGAAGGAAGCCACGAACATGAGGAGTGAAATGAGAACGGCGGTCCAGCTGTTGAAATAGTCCACCCTGCCCGGGTCTGTATTTTTTGTGAAGTTTAGCAGCTCACTTCCCCGCCTGATGGCCATTAAAAAGAATGCGATGGAAATGGTAATCCACGATACATTGAAACGTGTTCTCCTTATCAGACCTAAGGTTTTAAAAAACGCCCCGAATTGGAGAAGTACCGATAAAAAAAGTGCTATCTGAATGATCATTATTAGAAATAGATTGATTTTTTGAGTTTCGAAAATTGAGCTCACTCCTAAAAGGTTCTTTGTTGTCGATATCTTCGTTACCGGGAATTTTTAAATCCTCATTAACACAGAGTTAACTCAGGTTCAAAAATTCCCTGTGCCTCGATCCTGACAAAAATACCTCTTTTCAGAGCAGACTCAAAATTAAGATTTTTTTTCGACTGCATTGATCGCAAATTCGGTGATTTTCTTCTTTTTACGTCTTTAGACGTATGTTAATATATGTTTTTTAACGGTTTTCTGGTTGGTTTGAAAGAGTGAATTTTGCATTATGAGAACTTTGATGCAAAGACTCGGTGAAGATGTCCGTCTGAAAGAAGGACTTCATGCCTGCATGAGCTGTGGAATTTGTACTGCAGTATGTCCTGCCGCCGAATATTTCGAATACGATCCAAGAAGCATTGCTGTTACTGTTCAATCGGGCAATGAGGAGAAAATCCGGAAACTCATCGAAAGTGATACCATCTGGATGTGTGGTCAATGTATGTCTTGTAAACCCAGATGTCCGCGAAATAATTGCCCTGGGTTGATTATTAGTGTGTTGCGCAAGGTGTCGCAAGAGACCGGTGCGTTTGTGAAAAGTCGTCTGGGACGTCAGCAATATCTTATTCTAAAAACCATTGGTACGAACATTCTGGAAACAGGATATTGTGTTTATCCCGCATCAGTCGTACCGGAGAGTCACCCCGAACAAGGGGAGGTCTGGAAATGGATATATCAAAACATGGATTCTGTGTATGAGCGTGTGGGGGCTAATATTGGCAAGGAGGGGCCCGGGGCTGTGCGGAAAATTGGCCGTGAGAATTTAAATGAGCTGGAATGTATTTTCGCCGAAAGTGGTGGTGATACTCTTTTTACGACCATTGATGAATTTAGCCGCACTTATGCCAAAGAATCAGGTTTTATCGATGCGGACGGACAGCCCGATATGGAAAAATATACAGATTTTTTACTCAATGAGGACAATGATGAAAAATAGTCAGGTTAAAGTAACCAAGGATATTGCAGATGACAACTATTTTTATTTGCGGAGTTGCATTCGTCAGAATTTTTTTCCCGGATCTGAAAATGTTTTTCTCGATATTCTGAAAAATAAACTTGGGAAAAATATTATTGACAATGCCAACCATACATCCTGTACAGGTATTGGCTATCATTCTGATATCGTGCCTTATGAGACTTATCAGACCATGGTTGCCCGGCAATTTTCCCTTATGACGGGGCAAGGGTTGAAAAATGCAGCTGTTTCCTGTATTACTTCCTACGGAGGTTATAATGAAGTGCTTGAAACCTGGAAAGAATTTCCCGAGGAGGAGGCCAAAGCCCGTAAAAACCTAAAGAATGCCACCGGACGTTGTTTTGAAATTCCTGAGAATATTTCTCATTCGTGTGATATTATTTACAAGTTCAGACATGATATTGCTGAGATTGCCCAATACAAATTAATCAATAAACAGACTGGGAAACCGCTCCGGATTGTTGACCATATCGGATGTCATTATGCAAAGATTTTTCCCGACAAAGGGGTTGGAGGGGCGGAGAAAAATACAGTTTTGTCGGCTATGGTGGAGGCCTGGGGCGGACAGTCCGTTGATTATCCGGAGCGTCGTCACTGTTGCGGTTTCGGGTTCAGGCATTATCTGGTGAAAAATAACAGAAGTTATTCCATCTCCAATTCGAAAAAGAAATTTGAAAGTATGGAACCTTATAGCCCGGATATGATAATTACCAATTGTCCCGGCTGTAATATGTTTCTGGATAAGTGGCAGTATGCTCTGGCTAAAATTGAGGGGAAAACATACAGTGGTGATAAAAACGGAATACCTGTTTTGTCTTACGAGGAACTGGCCGGCCTGGTGCTGGGCTACAATCCCTGGGACATAGGTCTGCAAATGCATCAGGTAAATGTTGAACCTTTACTTGATAAAATGGGAATTGATTACAACCCGGATGAAAAATATCTTGATGCCGGAGGTAAGTTTATGGGGAAACCTGAGTTTACCGGATGTTTGCCTGAATAGTTAGTGCGTGCCCATAAAGTCGCATTTACTGCATGACGCTTAGTTTATTGACATACATTAATTAATGTTGACTTGTTTTTTTGGTAATAGAGTATTGTTAATCAAGGGTTAGTGTTTCTAAAGTTTGAAATTTCAAAGCTCTGTGATTATCTAACATCTAACATTCTAAAATCTAACCTCTATTGTAATGACGGAAAAAAGAAATATTGCCATCATTGGCGGCGGCATTGCCGGACAGGAAGCGGCATCTGTACTTGCGGGGCTTGGTCATAAGGTGACTCTTCTGGAAAAGCAGGAAAGTACAGGGGGAATGCTCAATAAATGGAGTAAACTTTTTCCTGATTTTTCTTTATCCCAACAAATATTGGATGCTGTTCAGGTTTCGGCCGATAAAGACCTGAGTTTGATTTGTAATGCTGATATTTCTTCCATAAGAAAAGAAAACGGACGGTTTGAGTTATCCGACAATTCCAGACTGAAAGTGTATGCCGATGCAGTTCTGATGACTACAGGATATAATTTGTTTGATGCAACCCTGAAAGAGGAATATGGATATGGGGTTTTTGAAAATGTAATAACATCGGTCGATTTTGAGCAAATTCATAAATCCGGCAGGAAGCTGACAACTATTGACGGGAAAGAGCCCCGACGGGTGGCAATAATTCATTGTGTGGGCTCCAGGGATGCTAAATCGGGTAATACTTATTGCTCAAAGGTTTGCTGCATCACTGGTGTTAAGCAGGCCATTGAGGTTACTCAAATGTGGCCGGAATGTGAAGTGTTCAACTTTTATATGGATTTGCGTTTGTATGGTTCAAAGTATGATTCCCTTTATCTGGAGGCTCAAAAACATCATAAGGTGCAGTTTATAAGGGGGCGTTTGTCGGAAATCTCTGAAAGACAAGATAAAAGTTTGCAGCTGAAAGCCGAAGATACGCTTCAGGGAAGGCCACTGAGGATGAATGCCGATATGGTGATATTACTGGTAGGCATGGAGGCCTGTGAACAAAATTCGGACTTGTGCCGAAATAATTCTTTGGAACTTGATGAAAATCGGTTTTTCAAATCGAAGAATATTCATACCGCCCGGAATATCAGTACGCAGCCCGGTATTTTTATGGCCGGAAGTTGCATCTGTCCCATGTCGGTAAACGAAACCCTCGAAAGCGCGAGGTCGGCAGCTTTTTTAGTTGATAAGTCATTTAAAACCGTGCAGGTTGGGGAATAGTTTGTTAAGCTTTGGTAATAACCTGAGATATAATTGCTTAAAGTTTGTAGGTTGTTTATATTAATGAACAGATTATCAGCAGAATACGATTTATCTTAAATTTTAACTCTAAAAATCTATCGGTCTATTTATGAGTCAATTTGATTTTTTAAAACCTAAATCAAGACAGATTGAATTTGAACAATTCGATGACCGGATTTTGACTTTTGTCCTCGAAAGAGAACGGTCTTTTCTGACGTGTATTTCTTGTGGCGGTTGCACTGCCACTTGCAGCGCCGGTAAACTGACAAGTTTCAACATCCGGAAAATCGGCCTCTCACTTCGGCGTGGCAATATAAACGACCTATCCGACGAAGTTCAGAAATGTATGTTTTGCGGAAAGTGCACGCTGGTTTGTCCGCGCGATATCAATATCCGAAATGTGGTGCTGTTGATAAAAAAACGCATTGCTCAACTTGAAACTGAAAAAGCATTATAAAACCCATGGAAAATATTATCAGCATACCGTTTCTTGTTGGGATGATTTACCTTTTTGGGGTATTGATTTTTCGATGCATTAAATGGATTTCCGGTCTTTCTAAATTTGATAAGATTCGCCTTTTTAAGTCGATTACAGGCAGGCGCTTGTTTCTGTCGATAAAAGAGACTTTCATGGAAGCATTGCTCCATAGAAAAATATTTCGCAAAAATCCGGTTTTGGGTTATATGCACATGAGTCTGGCCTTTGGCTGGTTTCTCCTTATTGTGGTGGGGCATTTGGAAACTATGATAGCAGAGCATTCTTTGTTTGTCCCCTTTCATAAGGCTGTGTTTTTTAGATATTACGAGGGTTCCGGCGATTTTTTTCTTTCCGGTTTTTTTGCTTTTTTGATGGATTTTCTGTTGCTCTTTGTGTTGTCGGGGTTATTGTTTGCAATTGTAAAACGCTTCAGAAAAAGATTGTTTGGGCTTAGGCGAACCACCCGTTTGAAATCGGGTGATAAAATTGCATTGACGTCTCTGTGGCTCATATTTCCCTTGCGCCTTTTGGCAGAGAGCACAACGGCAGCTATTTACCACAATGGGGGCTTTTTGACTTCAGGGGTGGGGTTTTTGATTGATTTTACAGGTAATCCGGCAATTCTGTATTACCCATTTTGGATGGCCTATTCTCTGTCGCTTGGCTTCTTTTTTGTTGCCCTGCCCAACAGCCGGTATATGCACATCCCTACCGAAGTGGTGTTCATTTTCATGCGGAATGCCGGTATCAGATTGAAGAAGCAGAACGATTCCTATACCGATGTGCAGGTGTTTTCCTGTTCAAGGTGTGGTATTTGTCTGGACAAGTGTCAGCTTTCCGTGGCAGGTATTGATGATTCCCAGTCGGTTTATTTGTTAAAAAATATCCGGAATAAAAATCTGAGCGACGAAAAACTTTTTAACTGCCAGATGTGTGGAAGATGTCAAATAGACTGCCCGGTGGGAATAGAAACGATTGAATTAAGAACCGTTCAGCGCATAGAATCAACCCGGGAATACAATTCATCGTACGATTATCTGATTCAGGAAACTGCTACGAAAGCTGATGTGGTGTATTTTGCGGGTTGTATGACTCACCTCACTCCACGGGTTGTATCATCCATGAAAAAGATATTCGGCACAGCAGGTGAAAATGTCTGGTTTATGGATGAAGAAAAAGCTCCCTGTTGCGGAAGACCGCTGATGCTTGCCGGACAATACGAAGCTGCCAGGAAGTTAATAGAAAACAACAGCAGGATGATTCTGGACTCCGGTGCTCATACTTTGGTTGTTTCATGCCCTATTTGTTACAAAGTTTTTAAGGAGGATTATAAGTTGCCGGATGTGGAGGTTGTTTTTCATGCCCAATACATCAATGAATTGATTGATTCCGGGCGACTGCTGGTTGATATAAATGGTTTGAGAATGGTTTATCATGATCCTTGTGAGTTGGGCCGTGGGATGGGTATGTACGAAGAACCCCGGCGACTGTTGGGGCGACTGGGTGAGGTAGTGCAAATGAAAGACGAAAAGGAGTATGCTTACTGTTGCGGGGGTAGTTTGGGAAATATAAAAATCAGTGGAGAGGAGAGAAAATTATTGCGCAATCAGGCGCTGGGAGCCTATGAAAGTTATTCTCCTGATATTCTTGTTACCGCTTGCCCCAAGTGTAAAAAGACTTTTGCCGCAGGACGAAAAATGAAAGTGTTGGATATTGCTGAAGTGGTTGCCGGTGCTATCCCTGCAAATTTTGCACAAATCGCAGAAAGTTCTTTTGAAAAACAGGATATTGATACTTTTGCACCTTATATGCCCTGTTAAATATCTTTTGCCATTTAAAGGATTTTCAAGGAAGTTAAAGGGTAAAAGAACAAGTCTGAAGCGGCAAGTTATTTCGGCACAATCCCTATCCACTAATCGGATTAATCCTAATCTGACCTCCGATAGCTCTTAATACTTTCATAATTGTCTCAAATTGAGGTTTTGATCCGTCCGATAATGCTTTGTATAAACTCGGTCTACTAAGTCCAGTTTCTTCAGCAATTTTGGTCATTCCGATTGCTTTTGCAATATTTCCAATTGCAGCAATAATCTCTGAATTGTCTCCCTCCTCCAAGACGGTGTTGAGATATTCGGCAATCATTTCATTACTGTCTAAATAATCTGCTATGTCAAATTTTGAAGCTTCCATATCTCTATTTTTTTAAATTTTTTAAAATCGCCTTTGCTTTTTCAATGTCTTTTTTTTGAGTCGATTTGTCTCCACCAATAAGTAGAATAATTATCTTTCCGTCTTTTTCGTTAAAATAAACTCTGTAGCCTTTTGCATAATCAATTTTCAATTCGCGAATTCCTTCTCCAACAGGTTTGCAATCACCAAAGTGTTCGTCAGTTTCAAGCTTTTGAATCCGGAATAAGATTTTTGCTTTGGCTCTTAAATCCTTTAATTTTCTTAGCCATTTGTCAAACTCAACTGTTTTCTTAATAAAGTACATTGGTTGTTGTATTCATTTGAATACAAAATTACATATTTTTTTCTAATCTGAAAGGCTTTAACAGTTGGTTGATTGCACTTTTAATTCTGAAGGGTTCCGAAGGGGTCGGGACGGTGAAGGGAGATCCGGCAGTTATTACTATTTTCATTATCGTTGACAATAAAAGTAGTAATTTGTCTGCATTCTATCAAACACCTATACCTCATTAAGGATTTGTGATAAAGTACAGGTTATCAGCGATATAAGAATCATCTTAAATCTCATATATAGAAATCTAACGACCTATTGTATCAAAGACTTAAAAAAAACCTGGTTTTCTTGCTGGCACTATATAGAATGTCATTTGCCTTGTTTTTGTTACTTTTGTTCTTTCTTTAACTGCAATTACAATGATAAAAGCAATGCTCATTGTCGGGCTTGGTGGCTTTATAGGGACTGTTTTCCGGTTCCTGATATCCCGTTATGTTCAGATTTCTTTTGCTTCCACTTTTCCATGGGGGACTTTTATGGTCAATATTATTGGAAGTTTGCTGATTGGGGTGTTTTTCGGGATTTCGGAAAGGGGGCAGATGATGTCGCCGGAGTGGCGACTTTTCCTGACCGTTGGACTTTGTGGCGGGTTTACTACTTTCTCTTCATTTTCAAATGATGCGTTGTTACTTCTGGAAAACCGGGAGTTGTTTCGATTCGCTGCTTATTCCGGGCTCAGTTTTTTTCTTGGTATTCTATCCGTGTTTTTAGGTCGTGCAATCATAAAAATTGTCTGAAATGGAAAAAAACAGAAAAGCATCTGTTCTTCGGATTTACATCAGTTCAACTGATAAGGACGGGCATCAGCCTTTATACGAATCCATCGTTTTCAAGGCCCGGGAAGCCGGTTTGGCAGGGGCTACCGTTACCAAAGGAATTTTTGGGTTTGGTACCAGTTCGGTAATTCATTCTTACAAGTTCTGGGAGGTTGCGGAGAAAGTGCCTGTAGTTGTGGAGATTATCGATGAGGGTAAGCAAATAGAGAATTTTTATGCATCAATTTCATCAATGCTTGAAGATATGCCTTATGGTTGTCTGGTGACATGTGATACAATCAACTTATTGCTTAAAAAGTCTGGCAAAACATCGAAAGGGTAATTGGAGCGAGAAACATCCCGAATTTGCAATTATTCACTAACATTGGGATAATTCCGGGTCAAAAATATGCGGAGCCTCGATTTTGACCAAAAAACTTCTTCCCGAAACTGTATTTTTTTTACTTTTTATTTGTTTGATTTGAATTTATTTGTCTGCTCTAATCGGTTGGTATAGAGTTGTTTTTTTGTAATTTTCAGTCGCTTGATGACCACTCCTTTTATTCAGATTAGCTACTTTTTTTGGTGGTGACATTTTTCTTCACGATTTTCCTTTTAACTTGCCACCGCACAAACAAAAACACACCAATATAATCTAATATGAAAACAATACAGTTAGTACTATTACTGACCTTGTTTGTCTTTGCGGCAAATGGTCAGGAAAACAAGTCCGTCTATATGGACGACACAAAGCCTGTTGAAGAGCGTGTTGAAGATGCGCTTTCGCGAATGACGCTGGATGATAAAATTGCCATTATTCATGCGCAGTCCAAATTTAGTTCTCCCGGAGTGCCACGTCTGGGTATTCCGGAACTTTGGATGACCGACGGACCTCATGGTATTCGTACCGAGGTGCTTTGGGACGAATGGGAACAAGCCGGCTGGACCAATGATTCTGTTATCGCGTTCCCGGCACTTACCTGTCTGGCATCTACCTGGAATAAGGATTTGTCCCTGCTTTACGGGCAATCCATCGGAGAAGAAGCCCGTTACAGAGAGAAAGACGTTTTGCTGGGCCCCGGGGTCAACATTTATCGTTCTCCTTTGAACGGCCGCAACTTTGAGTATATGGGCGAAGACCCGTATCTGACCTCCACAATGGTGGTTCCTTACATCAAAGGAGTACAGCAAAACGGGGTTGCTGCCTGTGTGAAACATTATGCACTGAATAATCAGGAAACCAATCGCCACACCATTAATGTAAATGTGGATGATCGTGCATTGTACGAAATTTACCTGCCTGCTTTTAAGGCTGCAGTTCAGGAAGGGAATGCCTGGGCCATTATGGGCTCTTATAACCGATACCAAAACCAGCAGGGATGCCATAACGAAAGACTGCTGGTTGAAATTCTTCGGAATGAATGGGCGTTTGATGGAGCTGTGATTTCAGACTGGGGTGGTGTTCACGACACGATGGAAGCCATAAAGAACGGTATGGATCTTGAGTTTGGCACCTGGACCGACGGACTCACCATGGGAGCTACCAATACCTACGATAGTTATTTCCTGGCCGATCCTTATCGTAAGCTAATTATAAGCGGCGAGGTTGGCACTGAGGAACTTGACCGGAAAGTGCGTAATATTTTGCGTCTCAATTTTCGAACTGCAATGAACCGCAACAAACCATGGGGCGCGTTGGGAAGTCCTGAACACTCCATTGCCGCACGCAAAATTGCTGAAGAAGGCATTGTGTTGCTGAAAAATGAAAAGAATGTTCTTCCTATTGACTTAAATAAGGCTGAAAAGATTGCAGTTATTGGCGAAAACGCCATTAAAATGATGACTGTGGGCGGAGGAAGTTCTTCGCTGAAAGCTCTTTATGAAATCTCACCACTTGATGGTATCAGGGAAAGAGCAGGAACACAAACTGAGGTTGTTTATGCCCGGGGATATGTTGGCGACGCCACCGGGAGCTATAACGGGGTGGTTACAGGTCAGGATTTGACCGAAAACCGGTCGGCAGAGGAACTGATGAAAGAGGCCCTTGAGGTTGCTGAAGATGCAGATTATGTGATATTTGTGGGTGGACTGAATAAAAGTCAACACCAGGACAGTGAAGGAGCTGACAGGCAGAGCATGGATTTGCCTTACAATCAGGATGAACTTATCCGTAAACTGGCCGATGTCAATAAAAATCTTGTGGTGGTGAATATTTCAGGAAATGCAGTAGCCATGCCCTGGGTGGATGAAGTTTCGGCTATTGTTCAGGGATGGTACCTGGGCTCTGAAACAGGAGCTGCTTTGGCTTCTGTGTTGGTTGGTGATACCAATCCTTCCGGAAAATTGCCTTTTACTTTCCCTGTTAAACTGAGCGATAATTCCGCCCATTCAGTTGGCGAATTTCCCGGTGAGGACGGTCAGGTACATTACAAAGAGGGAATCTTTGTGGGTTACAGATGGCACGAAAAAGAAAACATAGAGCCGCTCTTTAGTTTTGGTCATGGCCTCAGTTACACCACTTTTAAGTACGGAAAAGTATCGGCCGATAAAAATGAAATGAAGCCGGATGGAGAAAT
>Ga0163225_100148_pt1 | contig 22564 bp, 17 predicted proteins | sample MSEWel2016_04_06_2_FD_113145 | JGI IMG/M metagenome (GOLD analysis project Ga0163225, IMG submission 113145) | Subsurface microbial communities from deep shales in West Virginia, USA - MSEEL Well Study Marcellus 5H_2016_04_06 ... | reverse complement strand
TTCTTCACCGATCCTTCCGAGACGGTGGCGATGATCTTATTCCCGCACCGGCATTTCCCGGCAAGCGGCATCCTCCTGAACTTCAAACCGCACCGGGCGCACCGGAACCCCTGTTTTGAGAAGGCATTCAGGTTCCCGATCATATCGCGGATGAAATGGGTTGTGAGGACACGCTCTGCGAGATCATCCTCATCAACTGCACGGATCATCCGTGCAAGGAGAAGCTCGGCATCCAGCTTATCCACCATTGACCCAAGCCGGGTATACATCGTCGTAGCGGGCCCTGCCGAGATATCGGTTGTATCATGGGTGAACGAGAAACCCTCATACTGGCCGGGGGTGCCGATCCGAAGCTCCACATGATCCACCACCTTCTCAAGCTCCTTTGGTGCCGTATAGGTGAGGCATGCTTCATACACAGAGAGCGGGTACCGGCTCATCACATCCACGTTCAGCGTCTCCTTGTCCACCTCACTTGGGTCAATCCTGCTCGTCAGGACAAGCGGCGCATCCATTGAGCCGCCACGGGTCTCCGGCAGAAACGAGCGCGAGAAGTTGATCAGCCCATCCAGGAGCAGCATCACGCAGTCCTCATCACCATCGCACTGGCCGCAGAAGATCCCGTTTGCATGGAGGGAGTGATCGTCGGCCACCGTCACACAGTACACCCGGTCATCAAGGCAGGGAACCGGTTCTGCGGATTTGATCGTATCCGCAAGCACCATTCCTCCCTCCATCACCGGCACCCGTGCCCCCGGCTTCACCTCAAGTGCCCGGATCTTCTTGAGATATGCACAATCCCAGACAAGCATCGCATGATCGGGTGTTACGGCGAGCTTTTTACCCCGTTCTGTCTCAAAGAGGATGAGATGTGCAGGTGCCCGGTGTACCGAGACCGAGGTGACCTTCCGCATCTTCTGGTTTCCGTTCGTATCCACTGCAATCAACAGATGGGGGGATGCGGGATCCGAATAAAATGTCCCGAGACGGTCGCATCCCGGCTGGGATACATCAAAATTTTCGATGACAAAATTCCGGATCGGCATCTTCTTCCAGCCGGACTGCCCGTATACCTCAATCTCCGTATCGCCGTGGAAGCAGTTCCGCCGTTTTGCCGCATGGAAGAAGGGATGGGCATATCCGACAAGTGCCCTTGAGTACCCGATCAGCCGGGCAAGGACACCCGCACTCGTATGCGGAGCAAGCCCGATTAAGAGCTGGCCGACGAGATCCTGGGGATTCTCTGCATTATAGAACCGGGGCAGGCCATACACCTTCTCGAGGAGATCATCCATAAACCCTGCTACCTTAAGGAGATACTCGCCGCAATCTTCTGATACAAGGATATCCTGCGGCTTCAGTTCACAGATCTGGTCACTATCCACAAGATCCATTCCTTCGATATCCTTCAGGTACCCAAGTTCCCTGAGCCTCTCAGGAGACACCCCGATCTCGGATGGCCGGAAATGGGTGAGGGGGAGATCGATCATATCGTACCGGACGGTTCCGTCCTTGAAGACGAAGAGATCCCGGACTGCCCGGAGGATCCCCTTCTCGATCGGCTCAACAGAGCGATTCCGTGATATCAGACCCTTTACACCCTTCAGAAGCTTCAGATCCGATTGAACCATCCCAAGAGTAGTAAGCGCCGATTCGTACTCCTTCCTGATATTCACCTCAACCTCCTGGGTGCAGGTAAGCTGTGCATCGCACCGGGGGCAGCGTTCACCCTCGGTAATCTCCTTATTACAGTGAACACACCGAAACACCGGGATCGAATGGGCACCGCATGCACACCGGTTCCAGAAGGTCTTTTCGCCACAGGCAGTGCACCGGCGTTCACCCACCTCGATTGAGATCTGCCCCTGCGTCTCGATATCGATATAGAGATCCCCGTCCCCCATCGTCTCCTGCCGCCGTTTTGCACCCGCTCCCTGAAAAGAACGCCGGGCACCGCCATCGTTTCCGATCGGAAAAAGTGCATGCGGCGCCGTCTTCATCTTCCGTGGAGCGGATTTCCCGGGGCGGCCCATCCTACCGCCGATCCGGGTTCCTGCCTTTGAACGAAGCTTGAATCCGCTTAGGTGAGCCGCACAGAGAAGGCCGTTTGCACAGTCAGGCAGGCTCTCCCAGACGGGGCGGCGTGAGAGATCAAGGCCGAGGCCGAGGCAGGCGAGGAATGAATAGCAGGTTAATAGAACAATCTCGTCCCCCTCCACCGTGTGTGGAATAAGTGTCTCCTCAATCAGCCCTTTTACCTCGGGATCATGCTGCACCCTCAGTACGCCATCTTCCATCCGGCCACGCTCCACCACCAGATCAGCAAGCCGGCAGAATTCCTCATGGGAGAGATCATCAAAGAACCAGGTATAGTCAGGATGAAGATACGCACCATCCAGTGCGAAACTGATCGCTTCCATCTCATTTGAGGGATGCCGTGGCCCCCCCTCCTGGAGCCACCACTCCTCGCAATAGGAGGGAGGGATCAGCGGATGATTATTCTCAAGAAACTCCCCGTAACTGATTAAGACCTCGCCGACATCCAGGATCTGTTCGATCTCTCCAGCAAGAGCAATCGCCTCCTTTTCAGAATCGATCCGCCGCACCTCACCTGATCTGAGCCGGACCGTCGGCCCTTCGATCGAATCCACCGGCACGATTCCGGCCGCCTTTCCGGGCCGCTCAATCTTCATCTGGGTACCGGGGCAGAGGTACTCTCCGAGGATGTACATCGTTGCAGGATGGAGTCCACCTGCGGCAAGCCCGGTGTTCCTCGCACGGCCGAGCCGGAGCCGGAACCCCCCTTTCCGCATCGGATAGGCAAAGACAGGCCTGCCGGCGATGGTATCCTGTATGAATTTGTCTTTGGGTTTGATACCCTTCACCTGCTCCTCATCATCTGACTTTGCACCGGAGACGAGTTGATCGAGCCATTCCCACCCCTCCATCTTCATCTTTTTGACATTCTTCTGGACTTTCGGAGCCTTCAGGGCGAGGCCTTCTGCGATAACAAGCGCCATCCCTCCGCGAACGGCATTCGTCTCCACCCGCTCAAGGTTCCGGTATCCCGAGACCTCCTCTTTTTCGGTCGGCTCGCCATCGATACAGACCGGGCAGTTCCCGATGATCAGCCTGAGCTCTGCATCTGTCGGGGCATACTGGAGGCTCATGATATTATTATATTGCCTTATCTCCTCGATGTATCGCTCGATCTCATTCTGGCGCGGGATATATCGGTTGATCCCAAGTGCCTGCCGTACATAGTCGCCGACAAGCACCGAGAGTGCCTGTGCAGTACCCCCGGCTGACCTGATCGGCCCGGCATAGTAGATCCTGAGATACTCGGAACCATCATCGTTCCTGCCAAATCCCACCTTCGCAATCCCTTCCTTTGGGGCAGAAACAACACCCTCGGTCAGGAGTGCCATCGAACACCGGATTGCGTGATCGACCACCTCCTCACGCGACGTCTCCCCGAACTTCCGGGCGACAAAATCATCCCCGATCTTAAGCGCTGCTTCCTCACGGGACATCCCGGATTCAAGCTCACGGATCCGTACCGCCACACCAGGAATATCAAGGAGCGCCTCGACACGGTCGGCGAGATCGCTTGCGATTGGGATCTCCGGAGTTATTGCGGGATCAATACCCCGTGATCGTGCCTCTTTGGCTATTCCGAGCGCTTCGTCAAGCTGTCTGTTCAGGGAGGCAAGATAGGCCTCCATCGCTTTCGACATCGCTGGAAGCTCCATGGGTTTATTACTCCCCGTCTTCTGAAAAGAGTGTCATTATCCCTTCTTCACCCATCCGGAAGAGGACAAGCTCGGCAGAGGTGCGGAGGAAGGGATCATCTCCCAGGGATGCCTCTTTCAGTGCAGGTATGGCAGGCTCACCGATCCGGCAGAGTGACAGTGCCGCTGCTCCGCGGACAGCGACATCATCATCCGCGAGCAGCCTGACAAGGAACGGTATCACCGCTTCACCGAAAGACGCAATGGATGCGGTGAGATACCGCTGCACCTCGGGATCGTCGGAGCTCCTGATCGCCTCGATCACACGGTCAAACGCAGGAAGACCCATCCGGGCGATCGCACGGGCAAGGTACCACCGCATGGTAGCAGGAGCCTCCCCGAGTGCCCGGACGATCTCCGGTACCGCCTCCGGGCCGACTGCGGCAAGTGCTTCTTCTGCCGATCGCCGGGCAGCAAGATCGGGTTCGCCGACCGTCTTCTTCAGGGCAAGGATCTCCTCCCTACCAGTCATAGGTATCTCCTGGCTTGGGCTTGCCAATCTTCGCATCAGGTGCCTCTTCCTGGAAAGGAACCTCCTTCGGCGGAAGGGAACCTTTCACAGCCTTCATATCCGTCTTGAGAATATTATTGAACCAGAGCTCCCTCTGTGGGAAGGGTATCGCAATTCCATTCAGTTCAAGCTCGACCTTGATCTTCCAGAGCAGTTCCGTTCGAAGATCCCACCAGAACAATGATGGAGCCCAGATCTTTACCACAATATTGACACTCGAATCATCGAGCTTGTCTACATAGACAAATGGGGACGGGCTCTTTAAGGCATATGGTTCTTTCTCGATCATCCCTTTGATGATGGAGATCGCTTTTCTTGCATCATCCTCGTACCGGATACCGATGGTGTACTCAAACCGGCGTGCCGGGTGGATAACAAGGTTCGTGATATCGCTTGTGAAGACTTTGGAGTTTGGAACCCTGACATAGGTACCATCATAGGTCCTGACAATCGTCGACATGATCTGGATCTTCTGGACAGTTGCAGTCAGCGATCCGATGGAGATGTTGTCACCGATCTTGATCGGCCGCTCAAAGATCAGAAAAATTCCCGATACCAGGTTTGCAACGATATTCTGGGTGGCAAAGGCAATGGCAACGGCGATGATACCTCCTGCAACAAAGAGACCGGAGAGATCGAAATGGAGATAGGGGAGGATGCTGAGGATCACCACAATATATACAAAGTATGAGACAAGAGTGATCATCAGGTCGAAATCTGACTTCGGCATTTTATCGCCGAAACTCCGTTTCAACCACATCCTGAGGATACGCACAGTAAAGACACCAGCAATGGCGATAATTGCGACCCAGAGTACGTCGAGCAGGGCGATATCCCCAAGAACAGGCATTGAAAAGAGATCAAAGATTGAATTCCCGTTCGTTTCTACAGCATCATCAAGAGCATTCATCTAGACCAGCCCCTCCTCCATCGAATAGTATGCCAGTGTATCAACACCCGCGAGTTTCCGCGAATAGTAGAGCTCAATCGACTTCTGCATGCCGCTTCGTATCGGCTTATCCTCAAATGCAGTATAGGCGAGTTTCGGCTTGACAATCTTCATCCCGGCACTCATCGAGACGAGATCATTATCATAGTAGATCTTCATCCCATAATTCTCAAAGACGACGCGTGAAACCTCCGCCCAGTTCTTCGAGATATTCATCAGATCCAGCTCAACCACCCCATACAGGCTTGGATCAGGACTGGGATGACTCAGGAAGATCTCGCTCCAGTGGTACCTGGTGATAACACCGGTATCGGTGGGGCCGTAGAGGGAGTACTTCGGCGGCACCCTCGAGAAGATATCAATGCACCGGTATGCATCGTTCTTCATCAGGAAGACTGCGATCTCGATCGGAAAGGTGAGGTAAACCCGGCGTGTCGCCTCCGGTTCGATCTCAATTGGTTCAAACCGGATCTCAAGGAACCGTGTCACTTCATCAGGCAGGTTCAGAGGCTCCACAGGATTGATGATCACCGTCCCCGACTCAGACGCGATGATCCGCTCGACAACATCTCCGTTGAGGTTGCGGTGATAACGGATAAAACCATTATCTTTGGAGAAACAGACCTTCAGATCATCTTTCTCGACACAAAATTCATAGCCAAATTTCCCGTACACAGGAGTGATCTGGTATCCCCCAGACAATAAAGTTTCCCTATATCGGACATATTTCTCCAAAAAAGACGTTTTCGAGAGTCATTCTGATTTCCCGGCCCTCAGTTCTTCAATGAAAGGTAAGAGAGTTGGATCAGAGAGTTCTTCAAGAGAAGATGCAAGCTTCTGACGCCGGTTGGTATCAGCATCCGCAAAGATACCGGTGATCGCTTCTGCAAGACCCCGCTCCACCAGAAGAGTACGCTGATCTTCAGGAGAAGCCGATGTGATGGCTTCAAGAAGCGGGAGGATAACCGGAGATCCAATCTTTGCAAGCGACATTGCCGCTTCAAGGCTGACCATATCGACAGGATCAAAAAGGGCATCGATGAGAGACGGGATCACCTGATCTGATCCGATTCCCCCAAGTGCTGATAGAACGGCAGCCCTTATTGCCGGATCTGGGGAGGAGAGGGTGGCGAGCAGCCCGGGAAGAGCAGGCTCGCCAATAGATCCAAGCGCCAGTGCAACCCGGCTCCGGACATATGCATCAGGATCAGCGAGGCGTGAGAGCAGCGGATCAACTGCCCGGGGATCTCCTATCTCCCCAAGTGCGATCGCCACCTTCCACCGGACATCTTCATCGGAATCATCCAGCAGGATGATGAGCGGATCGACAGCAGGCGTACCTATCCGGGCAAGCGCTTCTGCCGCCTTCCACCTGAGCCCTGAATAGGCATCACTCTGCAGGGTTTCAATAAGGAGTTTGATGGCACGGGGATCATGGAGCTGGCCGAGGGCATCGATTGCACTGTACCGCTGATGCAGCTCACCATGAGCAAGGACATTCAGAAGTGCAGGGACATCATCGGCCTTTTTCATCCTGATAATATCATCCTCACTCACCATCATCGCCCGCACCCGGTACATGCTGTCCTCAAGTGCCTCCTTCACCTGTTCTTCCCTGATAAATGCAGAGAAGAGATACCCTGAGAGAACCCCGACAGTGATGAACGAACCTGCACGGAGAATTGTATCTGTCGTCACTGTTCCCGTCAGGAGAAACTCCGCGTAAATATGCACAGCTGCCAGATACCCCCCGGCTACAACCCCATAGTACCTGAAATAGAAGGCGGATACGATGATGATAATATAGTAGAGATGAGTATAGGCTGAAACAACGCCATATCCGGCATGAAAGATCAGCTCTGCTGCTGAGGCAAGGAGAAGGGCAAGGAGGACAATGGTGATCTGGAGATTCCGGTCTCCGGGCTGATCCATACCTCTCTATCATGCATTGTGAGATATATGCCCATCGAAAGGGTCATAATCCGATGAAGCAGGGAAATTATTGGATAATAAAAGGGAAACGGGGCCACTCTTTTGGATGAAGCCATAGAAGCAGCAGAAACCTTAAATCGTCACCTGACCGCAGCCGGACTCTCTCATACCTGAGACAACCTTTTTTATTCTATCCACCGTATCACCACTTGTTCTGAATGGATACCGGTATCCTGCTTCTTGGCATCGTTCTTGCAGCGACAATCATCCTCTTTGTGAGTGACCGTGTCAGGATCGATTTCGTCGCAATCAGCGCTGCAATTGCTCTTGCGTGGCTCGGCCTCATCACACCAATGGAGGCGATATCAGGCTTTGCCTCAAATGCGGTGATGGCGATGGCATCGGTGATGATCCTCGGATACGGGATAGAGAGAACCGGGATCACCTCCAGACTGGCCCGCATGATTATCCGGTATGCCGGAAGAGAAGAGCAGCGGGTCAGCGCAACAATCGGGATGACAGTCGGCCTCCTCTCCTCGGTGATGCAGAATATCGGGGCAGCCGCCCTCTTCCTCCCGGCGATGAGACGGATCAGCAGACAGACAAAGATCCCGGTATCCCGGTTGATGATGCCGATGGGGTTTGCCGCCATCCTCGGGGGCAGCATCACGATGATCGGATCAGGGCCCCTGATCGTCCTAAATGACCTCCTCAGCCAGTCAGGTGCAGAACCCTTCGGTCTCTTCGCCGTCACCCCGATCGGCCTTGTCCTTCTGATCGCCGGTGTCGCACTCTTCGCCTTCCTGGGAGATACCCTCCTCCCGAGGAGAGAGGAGGAAAAACCCGGCCCGACAGTGGCAGAGATCTGGGGGATCGATCACCCGGTACGGACCTGTATACTCCCTTCAGAATCACCGTTTGTCGGGCAGACCCGTGAAGAGGCATTCTTTAAGATCAGGTACGGACTCGATCTCCTCGCAGTCAGAACCGACTCGGAACTCACGATCGCCCCCTCACGCTCAACCCGTCTTGAATCTTCAGAGGAGCTGGCATTCCTCGGATCAGAAGAGAATTTTAAGAGGTTTATCGAGGATTCGGGGTGTATCCCCACCATTGAAGACAGCCGGCTGAAAGAGATCCTGGATGGCGAAGGGTTTGGGTTTGCAGAACTGACCGTCAGTCCAAAAGCTTCCATCATCGGCAGGACGCCACGTGAGATCAGGTTCCGGCAGCGGTTCTCAATCGAGCCGATCCTCCATGTCAGCGGGGAGGCCGAAAACCGTATCGACTTCTCGGATATCCCGCTTGCCGCCGGAGACACCATCGTAGCCTTCGGTTCATGGGATACGCTCCGGCTTCTTGCCGGAAACCGCGATCTGATCCTGCTCACCCATCCCGGAGACGAAGAGATGCGGCATAACAAGGGGACACTCGCAGTCCTGATCTTCGCAGGAGCGCTTGCCCTCACCATGACCGGGGTTCCCCTCTCGCTCGCACTCCTCACCGGGGCAGCGGCTATGGTGATCACCGGTGTCCTCTCGATCGAGGAGGCATACCGGGCGATTGAATGGAAGACAGTTGTCCTCATCGCCGGGCTGATCCCCCTTGGGATAGCGATGGAGACGTCCGGGGCAGCCGCTCTCATCGCCGGATCTCTTACAGAAGCGCTCATCGGCACCCATCCGATCGTGATTCTTGCGGCGGTGGCAGTACTTGCAACGGTTCTCTCACTGATCATCTCAAATGTCGCCGCAACCGTCCTGCTGGTGCCACTCGTGATGCTCACCGGTACCGGAACCGGGATCGAGCCGACCGCACTTGCACTCCTCGTGGCAGTCTGTGCCTCAAACTCCTTCATCCTCCCGACCCACCAGGTAAACGCCCTTTTAATGGGTCCTGGAGGATACAGCACAAGGGATTATCTCAAAGCAGGCAGTCTGATGACAGTGATCTTCATTGCAATTGCCACAACACTCATTTACCTCCTCATCGCATAGGGCAGTTGATACGCCTATGATCATCCAGCATTTTTTTACTCCCGGTATTGCCCAGAGCTCCTATATCGTTGCCGGGAACAAGACATGTGCGGTCATCGACCCGTCACGGGATATCGGCCGGTACATCGGCTATGCTATGCAGAACAACCAGAAGATCACCCATATCCTAAAGACACACCTGCATGCGGATTTTATCTCCGGGCATCTCGATCTCGCTGATGCAACCGGGGCTGCGATCTATGCACCGGAATCCGGGAACTGCTTATTTCCGCATACCCCTGTTGGCGAAGGCGATATGATCGAACTTGAGGATATCCGGTTTAATGTGATCGATACCAGAGGACACACCCCTGAACATATCTCCTACATCGCGACCGATGCCGCCCGTGGCGAGACACCGGTTGCCCTCTTCCCCGGCGACACCCTCTTTGTCGGCGATGTCGGGAGGCCGGATCTCTTCCCCGGGATGGCAGAGGAGCTTGCATCATCGCTCTATGATAATCTGCATACCAGGATCATGACCCTCCCCGATGAAGTCGAGGTCTATCCGGCACACGGGATGGGATCACTCTGTGGAAAGGCAATTGCAGCAAAGCGGACGAGCACGATCGGGTATGAGAAGAAGTACAATTACGCTCTTCTTATTAAGACAAAAGAGGAGTTCATCCATGCACTCACCTCTGATATGCCCGCCGCACCGGATCATTTCGCCCGCTGTTCCGAGATCAACAGGAAGGGGCCGGAGCTGATGCGAAACCTCAGGCAGCCCGTCCCCATTGATCCAAAGACCTTCTCTGAAAAGATCAGGGATGGTGTACTGCTGGATGTCCGGAGCTACCCGGCATTCTCTGGTATGCATATCCCAAACGCCTGGCATATCGATCTCTCCGGGAACTTTGCCACACAGGCGGGCTGGGTGCTCCCGCCGGAAAAGGAGATTGTTCTGGTCGTTGAGGGAAAGCAGCAGGCAGAGGAAGCCGCCCTCCAGCTGAGGCGTGTCGGGTTTGACACCATAAGCGCATTCCTCGAAGGCGGGATGCTCGCCTGGGGAACTGCGGCATTTCCGATCTCACGGGTGCCGGTGATTCCGCCTGAAGAGGCAGATGCACTGGTGAAAAGCGAAAAAGCGATCTTAATCGATGTCAGGTCAAAAGAAGAGTGGGATCTCGCCCATGCAGAGAGATCGATCCATATCCCCTGGCATGATCTCAGGAGTCGGTTTTCTGAGCTGAAGAGCGATCAGCACTACATCGTCATGTGCCGGGGCGGGCAGCGGGCGAGCATTGCCGCGAGCATCCTGAAGATGCATGGGATTAGCCATGTGATGAACCTCGGCGGCGGCTATACCGCATACAGCCATGCCGGGTTTGCACCGGTTCCCTAAAGGAAGGGAGAGCAAAGGGAGAGAAAAAGATGATTGAATGGTTTACAGCGGCGACATGGTCGCCATATATCGTCGGAGCGGGAATTGGTGTCCTTGTCTGGATCACCTTCCTCCTCTTCAACCTGCCCCTCGGGGCATCGACTGCCTATGCAAAGACCGCCGGGATGGTGGAGACGGCACTCTCACGTGAGAAGGCCGGATCGATGGCATATTACCAGAAGATCACGCCGACCGCTGATTGGCAGTGGATTATTGTGGTCGGGATTCTGATCGGGGGATTTTTCTCTGCATACCTCTCCGGCACCTTCTCCCTGCTGACGGTGCCGCCGCTCTTTGCAGGGGCTTTCGGAACAGATGCCCTTCTCAGGGTGGGGGTTGCGCTTCTCGGGGGCATCCTGATGGGGCTTGGCGCCCGGTGGGCGGGCGGCTGCACCTCGGGACACGGGATATCCGGCACACTCCAGCTCAGCCTTGCCAGCTGGGTGGCGGTGATCTTCTTCTTCATCGGCGGTATTCTCGTCGCCGGGATGATCTATGGGTTCGCATTCCTCTGAGGTGGCAGATAATGGCATGTGATGAACTGAGATCCAATACAAAGGCCCAGGTTCTTCTCGGGCTAATCTTTGGGATCGTCTTCGGCTTCCTCCTCCAGAAGGGAGGGGTTGCCAGCTATGATGTTATTCTCGGCCAGCTCCTCCTCACCGACTTCACGGTTGTGAAGATCATGATGACGGCGATCCTCGTCGGGATGATCGGCATATACATAATGAAGGCAGCAGGGCTTGTCCATCTGCATACAAAACTGGGATCAGTGGGGGCCACCATCGTCGGCGGGCTGATCTTTGGTGCCGGATTTGCGATCCTTGGGTACTGCCCCGGCACTGCAGCAGCCGCAGTCGGCTCAGGTGCACTCGATGCACTCGTCGGGATGATCGGGATCGTAATAGGCGCAGGGATCTTCGCCAGGCTCTACCCCCGGCTCGACCGGACGATCCTGAACAAGGGAATCTTCCCGGCAGAGACGATACCGGAACTGCTCGGTGTACAGGCGGCGTTTCTCGTGCCGGTGATTGCAGTGCTGATCGTGGGAGTGCTGTACCTGCTCCGGGTAATCGGCTTTTAAAAAGGAGAGATCAGGTAGAATCCTGCTCCACCCTTCCTTCAAGGGTGATCAGGGAGATTGGGATCTCAAAAGACCCGTCAGCCGATGGCGGATAGAGACCACGATATACTCCTGCCAGTGCTGAGATAAATTCCTCCCTTCGCTCACCCGGCACCAGCTCGATCAGGGGCCGCCATCTCTTTTCTATCCCCCGGGAGAGTACTTTCGCATCCTGAAAGAGAACCATCCTCCGGACATGATCTGCCCGTGACAGGGTGAACCCCGCTGCTTCAGCGAGCATGGCCACCTCATCCTTCCCGAAGAGACGGAACCGGAGAGAATCGTCGGTAAAATACTCCGACCATACGGGATCAGAGATGAGTGCCTCTATCTCCGGGAGAATCTCTTCCATGGGCCCGGCTCCCTCCACCTGGAGGAAGAGGCGGCCGCCATCTGCAAGTGCATTCCTGATGGAGCCGACTGCACGGGCCGGATCCAGAACCCGGTTCAATACATCGAGGCAGATAATACGATCAAATTCGGATTGATATGCCATTTCATCGAGCTCTGCCTTGTGGAATATGATATTATTGTACCTGTTCTGTCCATATGCTGCCTCTGACGGAGTGAGAAGAGCAGCAGACGACTCCAGACGCGTCACCTTCCCCCTCGGCAGGCAGGCGGCGATGGCAGCGGTCAGTACCCCGTCATCTGATCCGATATGCAGCACCCGTTCATGCCCCTTCAGGCCGAGTCTGATAATAGCTTCCCGTGCGATCGCCTCCGGAGGTGCAGGAGGATAGGCTTTTTCATCCGGCTTATGAATGTTCATTCTATCAATAGTCTGGATGAACTCAAAGACTGATAAAAGGAGTATATGGAAGGGGTTATTCGGTGGCTACCCGGACACAGTCCTCGATCGTGCCAAGCCGGGGGATGACACCGCACATCGCCGGGAGATAGGAGAAGGCTTTCCCTGAATTAGTCATGACTGAGCCGAGTTTATCGGTTGCCGGGGAGACGACCATGCAGGTATCTGCATAGACATGGGCACCCGACCGATCGATGGTTGTGACGAGATCCCGCTGCTCATTCAGCATTTCTTCTGAAACAAAGACGAAGAACGGTTTTGTCACCTTCTTCCCGGCGAGGAGATCCGCAACTGTGCGCAGTTCATCCGAAGAGAGATGCGGGCACCCGATGGCAACCGCATTCACCTCGATATCCGAGAAGACGGCGTTCACATCAGAGACGGAAATCTCAATCGTCTCGTTCTCATCCACCGAGAACGACTTCCTGAAGAACGGCACCCGTGCCTCGGGTGTGATATCCTCAACATGGAAGAGGGCGACTGCCCCTGTTGCCGCCATAGCAGCTCCAAGCGCCTTCAGGCGGTCACGGTTTGGTCGCAGCCCCCGGAAAAACGGAACACGGTTTCCAACCTCTTTTCCGGCAACAAAACCAAGCGCCCCGTACTCTGCCGGACCCCACTCCTTTGCAGCAGCCGGATCGTCGAGCGTAACGATAACGTTCGGGAGGCGGTTCTTCATGATATGCAGGCCATATTCGGGGGTCTTGCCGATCAGTGCCGAGGCGAGGGCGGAGGGCCCCCCTTCCCGGTTCGTCCGGGCACCAATAACCGAGTTGGCATAGGCAACCGCAGAGGACTCGGACCATGCCAGGTGATCGCCATACTGCACGATCTGGTGATAGTAGGGTGTGCAGGTGCAGGTGAGACGGACCCCAAGCCGCTTATATGCACTCAGGATCTCCTCCTGTTTCCCGGCAAACACCCCATCGATCCCCATATCGCTCCACTGCTCCCTCGGCATCCCGATCGGGTTTAAGAATGCCGGAACGACCGCACGGGCATCAAGCCCTTCCAGCCATTCAAGACCCGCATCACCGATCGTCTTGTATGATGCCCCGCTCACCTGCACACTCGATACCGGGATCAATCGCTCTGCATCGTATATTTTCCCAAGGGCGATTAAGATCTCAAGCATCACCCTCCGGGTCTCTCCATACTCCCCTGAAAGGATCTCTTCATCTGATCTGTCAAGCTCCATTATGCATCCCATCCTGCTCTGATATACTCATCTTCCCGTCCGGCGGGCATTGTTGCATCCACCCCGACTTTCACATTCAGGCCATCGGCAATCCGGGACGGATCAAGAGACGAGCCCCGGACACCGGAGATCACCATGATGTCGCAATCGCCCCGGACACGGGTTGCAATCGCAAACTCGACATCCTCGGGATCATGGATGGCAATATCGGGATCAACGATGACAACATGTTTCAGCGATGTGTGTGCGGCAAACGCCGCCATTATCGCGTTCTTCCCGTCTCCTTCAGTCTGCTTCTCGATCTGGACAACCGCATGGAGGTAGCCTGCACCCCCCCGTGTCAGGAGGACATCCTTCACCTTTGTCACTCCTGCTACCGACTGGTAGATCCGGGGCTCATAGGGTGCACCCATCAGGAGGCGGTGTTCGGCGCCTGCGGGGAGAATTCCATGATAGATCGGGTCCTGTTTCGCGGCGATCCCGGTGATCTCGATCACCGGCTGGGTCCTGATCGGATCATAGGTGCCGGTAATATCGACAAACGGCCCTTCCGGGGCACTCTCTGTGGTGAGGTACCCTTCGAGGATATATTCGGCATCAGGCACCCGGACGCCGTTTGCGAGTGTCTTCACCGGGATCTCGCCGCCCATCAGTTCAGAGGCATAGGCAAGCTCCTTTCCTGTCGGAACCCTGGTGCAGGAGGCAAACGTCACTGCCGGATGGACACCGATCGCAATGCCTATCGGGAGCTTTTCGCCTGCTGCATGGGCGGACTTCATCAGCTGGTAGGTATGGCGCCCCTCAACGATCCTGGCAACCAGCCGATCCTTTCCGGCAACGAGCATCCGGTGGATGGCGGCATTCTCCACTCCGCCAAACGAGGAGAAGACGATTCCCGCCGTAATATAGGCACCAGCATCCTTTGGGAAATGGGTCATTACCGGGATTGTGCCGAGATCGGGTGCGGAGGTTGCAAGAGTGCCATCGTCAAGAACGCTGCCATCATACCTGCACCCGGCTAGCTGCGGAACCATCCCCTCTGGCTTCATCCCAAGGGCAAGCGCCAGAGTCTCCCGGTTTGCAGTCACATTCATCACTCCCCGGCGCCCTCCCCCGAGATTTTTGAAGAGGATCGGCTTGTCGGTCTGATATGCCATCTGTGCCGCTTCAAAGGTCGTCTGAACCTCCTCATCAATCTCTTTCAGGAGACCTGCTTCCCGAAGGTTCTCGATAAATTCACGCATGGAATCCACCCCAACGGGATCCGATCGTATGCTCAATTCCCAGGTGATCAAGGATCCGCGAGACGACCATATCCACAAGATCCTCGATCGTCTCCGGTTTCTGGTAGAATGGCGGCGATGCAGGAAGGATTGTCGCACCGGCATCATGGGCTGCAAGCATATTCCGGAGATGCACCCCTGAGTATGGCGTCTCCCTCGGCACCAGGATCAGGGGCCGCCGTTCTTTCAGGCAGACATCGGCGGCCCGTCCGATCAGCGTATCCGAGATCCCATGAGCGATCCCGGCAACCGACTTCATCGAACAGGGAACGATCACCATCCCGTCGAAGCGGAACGAGCCGCTTGCGATCACCGCTGCCAGATCCGAATTTTCCTCACGGATAACCGAAAAGTTCGAGAACGAGATCTCTTCAAGGGCTGCAATCGTCTCTGCGGTCCCGCTCACCACCAGATGCACCCGGCACTGCTTCTCAAGTTCCATCAAAAGCCGTTCTGCATAAATCATTCCGCTTGCGCCGGTCACCCCGACAACCAGTTCCTTCATAGTACCTCTCCCCTCTCTTCATCTGTTTCTATTGGAAGCTTATCTTGTTTTGTTGCCGGACGGATCGAGAGCACCTCTGCTGCTGCGAGGGCGACGGCTTCACGGTGCTCCTCCGGGCAGTAGATGCCAAGCCGCCACTGTGAACGCCGGATCTCGTTCATCCCCCTGATCAGAGGCGATATCTCATCAAGTGAGACGACATCATGATGGTTCTTAACCAGCACCCCCACCATCATGTCGGTGGGAAACGCGGGTATATCCACACAGACCTCATGCGATGCGACACGGGCACGAGAGGCTATCTCTTCGGCCAGGGTAAAAGAGGCGCTGAGATCCGGCTGAGGGATACGGGCACGGTTGATCGACCCAACCCCGACATATACGGCACGCTTGTAGAGATTCCTGGTTAGGAGACGGTGGATCATCTCTTGTGCAATTCTGCTTTCAGACTCCCGGAATGCCTGGATACATTCGGAATCATCCATTGCCACCAGCCTGTCAGGGTCACCGCCACATGCACAATGATCATCTGCGGCAATAAGGAACATCCGCTCAGCTATCCTGGAGACATGATGAAAATAAACAGCCGGCCGCATCAGTGTTCGTGCGACCAGAAGCGATTCTGCTGCCTGAATCCCGGAATCTTCCAGGAGCAGGCCTGAGGATGTCAGCACCGTGCTCCTGATGATCCGGTGGGAATCAACCGCACCATAGGGTACCCCTGTGTAGTGGGCATCCCGGTGGAGGTAATCCATCCGGTCAACATCCAGTTCCCCGTGGATCGCTCCTGAAAGCCGATGATTCCCCCCGATCACAGCGGCAACCTCGACCGGATCAAGTCCAAGGGCTTCCAGTGTGGATACCGATGATCCATTCTCAAGCAGATGAGCCACCATATCATGCCCATGGCCGCATATCGACTTCATCAACGGTTCGATCGCATGCGAGAACGGGCCGTGGCCGATGTCATGCAGGAGGGCGGATGCACGGAGGAGAAGTGAATCATCCTGATCAAGAGAGAGATGGTGGCAGAGCCGTGTCGCAAGATGCATCGTCCCGAGTGCATGCTCAAACCGGGTATGGTTTGCACCCGGATAGACAAGGAATGAGAAGCCAAGCTGCCGGATCATCCTCAGCCGCTGGAGGACGGAAGTGTCGAGGAGGAGGCGGATCGGAGCGTCCACCTCGATATCTCCATGAACCGGATCCTTGATCATCTTGGTTCGCCCGGACAGGGGAGCCACTGCCCCTCGCGTGCACATAGTGAGATCTATGAGGCACGAGAGGTATTATATACCCCTGCCCGCCATCCGCCTTCCGGAACCCGGATTTCAAAGCAGGCACCACCCAGTGTGCCCGGGGATGCAGAGATCCCGATGTCGGTGATCGAGAGGATCTCGCTGATCAAAAAGAGGCCAAGACCGGTGCCCCTGCCGACACCGTACTCAAAGAGGTGCGGCTGTAATGTGGGATCGATCCCCTCACCGTCATCTTCGATGAGGATCAGCAGGTCGCCATCCTTCTCACGGCAGGAGATATGAAAACGGGATACTGCATTCCCGCCGTACTTACAGGAGTTATCAACGAGGTTATAGATGACCTTCTCAAGGAGGGGATCGGCATAAAGCTCGTACTCCGGCATTTCGTTCTCTAAGGTGATCCCCTCCGGGTTTCTGGTATCAAAGCCCCGGTTGATCACGCTCCTGAGATCCTGCCAGGCAGGGCCATGTACACCGATCTTCTGGTAATCCTGGGTGAATGCGGCGATCCTGTGGATCCGCTCAATCGTTGCCTCAAGCCCTGCACAATACTCGGATGCCTGTGGATCGGTGATCTTGTCCTTCATCAGTTCCGTGTATGCCGAGAGGATGTTGAGCTGGTTGAAGATATCGTGGCGTGTTACGCTCTGGAGAAGATTGAGCTTCTCATTTGACCACGAGAGCGCTTCTTCCATCTCCCGCCTGCGGGTGATATCAAAGATCGATGCCTCGATGATGGATCTCCCGTCTTCTCCGATCCTGTGCTTGATCACCTCGTGCACCCACCGGAGGCTGCCATCCCGCCTGAGGATCCGGTAATCGGCACTGAAACGGTCGCCTGGGGTATCGTAGAGGATATTATACCGCTCAATGATACCGGTTGCATCGGCAGGATGGATCAGCATTGACCATGAGGGATTGCCCGAACCAATCTCATCAGACCGGTATCCGGTGATCTCGGGCACAGCGCCATGGAGGAAGACCGGCTCCCCTTCAACAAACCGGTAGACGATGCCATGGAAATGCTGGAGGAACGAGCGGTGCATCTCCTCGCTCTCGGCAAGCCTCTGCTCCGCTTCCTTCCGGAGGGAGATATCCCTGATCATTGCGATATAGCCCTTTCCTTCCGGTATAGCAACGGGCGCAACCGTCACATCCGCCCAGAAGACACTGCCCCCCTTCCGGATGTACCGCTTCTGCGTCCGGTAGATCGGCATCTTCCCCTGCATCAGATCCATGATCCCCCGTTCATTTCCGGGAATATCATCCGGGTGTGTGATATCCCTGAAAGAGAAGAATAAGAGCTCGTCCCTCGAATACCCGATCATCCGGGAGAAGGCAGGGTTTGCTTCCATGATCATATAATCAGGACCGGCGAGGACAATACCCACAGGACCGTGTTCAAAGATCCTCCGGAACCGGGCTTCACTCTCTGCAAGCGTCCGGTGATCGGAATCGCGCTTCATTGCAGCTGCGATGATCCTGCCTGCGATCTCAAGCGCCTGGATCTCCGGCTGGCTCCAGACCCGCTCAAAGCGGCATTCATCAAAGCCGATGAATCCGGAGAGATTTTCCTGAACAATGATCGGAACGAGAAGAATGGATTGCGTGCCGGGACATGCCTTTGTAACCAGTTCGCCAAAGGATCCGAGATCCCGAAGCGGCCCTGCGATCGTCTTCCCACTGAGGAGGAGAGGCAGAGCCTTCCCATAGATCGTTCCATCCAGATGATCGGGTTTCCCTGCAGAGATACCCGGAGCGGCCCACTCACCTTTCAGCCAGGCACCTGGAAGATTACCCCTCCAGTCAATCACATAGAGGTATGCACGCGAGGCATCCGCCGCCTCCCCGAGCCCCCTGATCACCGTATCTATCCGGCTCTCCCAGTCGCTGTTTGAGAGAGAACAGGATGCTGCATACCCGACCGCTTCAAGGATGCGGTCACGGGATATGAGCTCCTTTTCACGTTGTTTATCAATGGTGAGATCATGGGCAATGTCAACAGATCCGGCAAACCGGTCATCCGGAGTATACAATGGAATGAAGATCGAGTAGACTATACGCTCCAGCCCGTCCTTTCTGGCAACAACAGCCTCACGTGTAAAGACCTGCCTTTCCCTGATTGCAGCGGCGATCTCCTCTCTCACTGCATCCTGATCGCCTGCACGATAGAAGAAACCACGTTCGAGCCCGATTGCCTCATCTGGGGAGTAACCGGTGATCGCCTCTGCTCCAGGGTTCCAGTCAGTGATCCGTCCATTGGCATCATTGATGCAGAATAGATTCGGGAGAATTCTGGTTACATATTCTTCACGTGCAAAGGCTCTTTCTGCACGTTCTGTTTCGGTGATATCACGCCATGTTCCGGAGAGGATCAGGTCCCCGGAACCTGGATCGCGGGAGACGACAGTCTGTGACCGTATGGTTTTTACATTACCGTCGGCTGCTGTGCAATGAAAAATATGTACATTGCCTGTTCTTTCAAGGGATCCCCCGGTAAGTATCGTATATTCATCAAGGGGAAGGATACAACGAAGAAGTGAGGGGTTTCCGATGAAAGAAGCGGGATCATACCCAAGAACCTGATTGACAGATCCGGAGATATAAACTACCTCCGGGTCACCCTTGCACAGGATTCTGAGCTGGATGACGATATCATCGGTCATTTCAGCCAGATAAGATAGGTAAGGAAGAAGATCTCTTTCCATGCCACCAGGATTCCTATAATGGATAATGATCAGCGAATACGAAAAACCTGCCTATTTTCGATCAACCGCAAAGACTCTTTTATTCTGAAGAAGAGATCATCAGTATGATTACTCTCCTCTCGGGAGGCACCGGAACCCCGAAACTGATCCGGGGTATGCGGCAGGTGCTCCATGACTCCGATATCGCTGTTATCGTCAACACCGCCGAGGATATGTGGGTCTCCGGAAACCATCTCTCACCCGATATCGATACCGTGCTGTACCTCTTTGCCGGGATCCTAAACACCGAGACCTGGTGGGGGATCCGGGGAGACAGTTTGGAGACGAACCGGTACCTGGAGCGGATCGGGCTCCCTGAGCCAATTACCATCGGGGACCGGGACCGGGGGGTACATATCGCACGGGGCAACCTCCTCAGGGAGGGAAGAACGCTCACTGAAGCAACCGCCGCAGTAGCATCCGCACTTGGTGTCGAAGCGACCGTGCTTCCGATGTGCGACACACCGGTTGCAACCCACGTGGCAACCGAAAACGGACCCATGCATTTCCAGGAGTACTGGGTCACCCATCGGGGCAATGTCAAAATTTCCGGGATCATCCGAGAATATGAGACGCCGCCGGTTGCAAGCAATAGTGTTCTCGATGCGATTTCGAAGAGCGATGCGGTGATCATCGGCCCCTCGAACCCGGTAACGAGTATCGGGCCGATCCTTGAGTGTGAAGGGGTGCGGGAAGCTCTCAGCGAGATCTTTGTCATCGCAATCAGCCCGTTCATCGGGAGCCGGCCGGTATCGGGGCCGGCTGCGGCACTGATGAAAGCCTGGGGAAAAACTCCCGATTCGCGGGGAACACGTGAGGCATATGGCAACATTGTCGATCTCTTCATCCAGGATCTCAATGACGAGACTGATGTGCCGGGCAGCCTCCGGCTCAATACAATGATGACATCGCAGAAACAGAGCGAATCCCTTGCCTGGGATCTGCTTTCGATCATCCGGGGACAGAGATAAGGCAGGTTTTTCCGGAACCAAAAAGGTAGCTTTATACCCTGTATCAGACGATACCTTCTCAGAGAGGTGCCACCATGGGTTTATTTAAATGGCTCAGATCACGTGATGAACAGAAAGAGGAGAGAACAGAGAGTGTGGAGGAATCACATCTTCCCCGGCTTTCACTTGACGATTCACTCGGCAACCCGGATCCCGAGGTACGGATTGCCGCAGTTCATTCGATCAGCGGTATCGGCGCCCCGGCAATTCCGCTTCTCATCAATTCCCTCAATGATGAGAGCTGGAGGGTGCGGAGAACAGCCGGATCAGGGCTTGCCGGGATCCGGGAGCCATCTATCGGGCCATTGATTGCCGCACTGGATGGTGCACGGACAGATGTACGGAAAGAGCTGATCCGGTCACTTACCCTCATCGGAAAGCCGGCAGTTTCCGCCCTTGCAGCGGCACTTGATCATCCGTCAGCAGAGATCCGATCCGGTGCAGTTGGTGCAATTGCACACATTAACGCCCCAGAGAGAGGGGAAGCACTCACCAAAGCCCTCGGTGATTCGGAACAGTCAGTCCGGGCGGCAGCCGCAGAAGCCTTCGGACATCTTCCTGACGAACAGGGGATACCGGTTCTGCTGGGGCTCCTTGCCGATCCCGTGGAGAGAGTACGGGATGCGGCGATTGCCGCCTGTATCAGGATCGGAAAACCTGCTGTTGCCCCATTGATAGGTACACTCGGAGATCCGGGAAGCGGGGTTTCCCCCTATGCCGAAGAGGCGTTGATCGGGATTGGATCTGCCGGGAGGGCAGATATCGTGGAGCTGTTGCATCATGAGAATGCGGAGATGCGCCAGTCCGGAGCCCGTATCCTTGGGGGAATTAAGGATATGAATACCGTCTCGCACCTTGTCGGGGCACTTGCAGACTCGGATCCCGAGGTGAGGAACGCTGCTATTGCCGCTCTCTCGGCATTCGGGAAATCGGCACTCCCGGAGATCACCGCCGCTTTTGAGAGTGACGATCTCCGTGTCCGTGAAGGTGCAATGGAGATTCTTGCTGCGATCGGAGAGCCGGCAGTTCCATCACTGATTGTATACCTGAAGAACGAGGACCCCTCGGTAAAAAAGCGTGCGGCAGTCATCCTCGGTGATATCGGGAGTTTTGAGGCGCACGAACCGCTGACCGATCTCCTCCATGACAGCGATCCGTCGGTCCGCCGCGAGGCATTTGAGGCGATCGAGCAGATCAAGAGAAGGTGAGGCTACTTCTGTTTTCTCCTGACCTTCATCGCATTGACCCGTGAGCTGAGAAAACCCGGATTTTCAAGGGGGAATACCCCCTCTTTTACCGAACGGACATCCTCAACAGAGTAGAAGGCATTTGGGTTGAAATGTTTGATCAGTTCTATTACCTCGATGAGCCGGGAGCGGTTGATGACACAGAAGAGCAGTTTGACCTCCCCGGTTGCACCTTCGGCATTGATAGCGGTGATACCGAAGTTCTTCTGTCGTAATGCCTCAACGAGCTGGGTTGCATCCCGGTTTGTGATCACCCTGACGATCACCTGGCCGATGGAGAGGCGATCCTCAAGGATGATACCGAGGTAATTGCCAAGTGCAAACCCAAGCCCGTAGGCAATATACGCGGCAGGATTATTCAGGTTCTTCATGATCTCGCCGATGGCAAGGAGCCAGATGATCACCTCAAAGAAGCCGAGTGCTGGTGCAAGGAACCGGTACCCCCGTGCAACAAAGATGATCCGGATCGTCCCCATGCTGACATCGACGATACGTGCGATGATGATAAGGAAGGGGATAAGAACCCAGGTATAGAGATCTGTAAGAGGAATGCCGATGATCTCCATATTCTGACCTTCTTAAAAAATAATTGGATGCTGATTATCCGGCTTCAGAGGACAAAGACAGCAGCTGCAAGTACGGTCACCCATTTGCCGTCCGCATCACCTTCTGCAGACTGGCAGATATGGGTTGTCTTGATGATCTTTCCGCTCGCCTTATAGATCTGTTCCCGTTCCTGCCATGCCTTATCGGGATCAAACTCGATCCCAAGGGTGGT
>Ga0163225_100147_pt1 | contig 22704 bp, 18 predicted proteins | sample MSEWel2016_04_06_2_FD_113145 | JGI IMG/M metagenome (GOLD analysis project Ga0163225, IMG submission 113145) | Subsurface microbial communities from deep shales in West Virginia, USA - MSEEL Well Study Marcellus 5H_2016_04_06 ... | reverse complement strand
GTAGATGTGATGGAGAATTTCTGCAGTATTGGTTTTGAATGTTTTAAAGAATTGTTCGGTCAGGTCTTTCGGCATCTGGTTTTTCAGAATATCGGACAGGAATTGTTTTCCGATTACAGCTCCGCTGCCTTCATCTCCCAGAATGAATCCGAGGGGTGGTACATGGTCAATGATTTTTTGTCCGTCGAAATAGCAGGAGTTTGAGCCGGTACCCAAAATACAGGCTATGCCTTCCTGAGATTGACAAAGAGCATGTGCGGCTGCCATTAGGTCACTTTCAACCCGGATGTGGTTGCTGATGAAAAATCGGTCGAGTGCATCCTTCACGGTTTTTTTTGTGTTGTCATTTGCGCATCCGGCTCCATAAAACCAGATGGCATCAAATTCTTTTTGCGTAGAATTAAATTCCTGTTTCAGAACTTTATATATTTCGGATGTGTCCTGATAGAAAGGATTGATGCCTGAAGTTTCAATAAAAATGGTATCTTCAGGGTTGTTATGGAGTATCGACCAGGTGGTTTTTGTGGAGCCGCTGTCAGCAATCAATAGCATATTGGATTTTTTTTTGTCGCCGATAAAATTGAGTTGGCTCCGAAAAGAGGTATTTTTGTCAATATCGAGGCCCAGAGAATTTTGAACCGGAGTTAACTCCATGTTAATGAGGATTTAAAATTTCCGGCAACAAAGATATTGACATCAAAGAACCTTCTCGGAGTGGGCTCAAAATTAGGAAAATAAAATTATGGAAAACATAGTTAAGGGGAATAAGATACGGTGTTTTTTACGTCACGGAGCCAATGAAGATTTATTAAGCAACATCTCGGAGTTTTTTAAAGATCCGGTGCCCGGCTTTGAAGTGATGGTATATGTGTTGACCACGGAAATATTGCGGCTGCCTCCTTTGCCGGAAAATATTGAAGTGCTCGAAGTGGATGGTTTTCAATCGTCGGGAATGTTGAAAAAAACAGCCTCATTGGTCGATCACAGCGATAAGGTAATCTTTTATCATGAAACCCGACCTTTTAAATTCGCCTACCGGGGGTTGCCCCGTATGGCTCAGGCGATGGATGTTCTTGAAATGGGAATCGTTTATGCCGATTATCAGTTAGAGAAGGAAGGAGTGATTACCCCGCATCCGGTAATTGATTATCAGGACGGGAGTTTGCGTGATGATTTTGACTTCGGTCCGTTGATGATGTATTCCGGGAATATTTTTTCATTTGTGGTGCGTGAAATGAAAGGGAACTATTCTTTTGCCGGATTGTATGATTTACGTTTAAGAATTGCTCACAAAAACCGTTTACTCAGGTTGCCGGAAATTATTTATACATTATCAGAATCCGATTCCCGGAAAACGGGAGAGCAGATTTTTGACTATGTGGATCCAAAGAACCGGGAAGTACAGGTGGAAATGGAATTGGTTTGTACGCAATATCTTAAAGATAACGGTTATTGGTTGAAGCCTGTTTTTGACGAGGTGGATCTTAAGGAGGGTACCTTTCCGGTGGAGGCTTCTGTCATAATTCCTGTGCGCAACCGGGCGAAAACAATCAGGGATGCTGTTGAATCGGTATTCTCACAAATGACTACTTTTGATCTTAATATAATTGTTGTCGATAATCATTCTGATGACGGAACCACTGATATTTTGAAAGAATTGTCACGGGTTGACCGACGACTGGTTCATCTTATTCCCGAACGTCAAGACCTGGGGATAGGGGGTTGCTGGACTACCGCTGTGATGCACCAGAGCTGTGGACGGTTTGCCGTTCAGCTGGATAGCGATGATCTCTACTCTGGTGACGATACCCTGCAAACCATTGTGGACGCGTTTTATGAGCAGCAATGTGCGATGGTTATTGGCGCCTACCAAATGGTGGATTTCGATTTGAATGAGTTGCCGCCCGGAGTCATTGACCATAAAGAGTGGACTCCCGATAACGGGCGCAATAATGCTCTGCGGATTAATGGTTTGGGGGCACCGCGGGCATTTTTCACTCCGGTGATTCGTGAAGCCGGCTTTCCCAATGTGAGCTATGGAGAAGATTATGCTGTAGGACTGGCAATTTCGCGCCGTTTTCGAATCGGACGTGTGTACAGGCCGCTTTACCTTTGCCGCCGTTGGGACGACAATACCGATGCTTCGCTGAGTGTGGAACAGATGAATGCTCATAATTTGTACAAGGATCGTTTACGTACCATTGAGTTGTGGACACGTAAAGCAGAAAATATTCGAAATAACCGGAATTAGAAAATGCCACAAAATTTCCAGCAGAAAATATTAACCTTAATAAATGAGCAAATCCGCGACTGGCCTTTAGCCCGCGAGAATTATCGTGGATTAAAGAAGACCAAAACCCTTCTGTTGACCGGAAATGAAACGCACAAAATATGGGTTCAGTTCAACCCTGCACGCATTCGGTCTTCGGCGGCTAAGGTGGATGCCTGGTCTGTCAGTGAACGTCCCTGTTTTTTGTGTCATCAGAATTTACCGGAGGAGCAAAAAGGAGTGGCATTTAAGGATAAATACACTGTGCTGGTGAATCCATTTCCCATCTTCGACCAACATCTGACCATTCCTCATATCAGTCATATTCCTCAACGTATCGAAGGAAAATTGGAAGATATGCTGGAATTGGCGCGTGAGTTACCCGGTTTTGTGCTTTTTTACAACGGGCCCCGATGTGGTGCCAGCGCCCCTGATCATTTTCATTTTCAAGCCATCGGAAAAGGAAATCTCCCCATTGAAGAAGAGGTGATGACTGTTTTTCAGGAGAAAGAGGTGAATTCTGAGAAAATGGTTCATGATATGGAGAGCTATGGAAGAAAATTCCTTATTATCAGGGGAGAGCAAGAGAAAGCTCTTCGGGACAGTTTTGAAAATATTTATGAATCACTAAAGTCTTTTCAGCCGGAAGAACCGGAGCCCATGATGAATGTTTTGTGCTGGTATCGAAATTCCGGGTGGGTGGTGGTCATCTTCCCCCGACAAGCACATCGTCCGTGGCAATATGATGCGGAGAATGCCGAAAAGATAGTGTTGAGTCCCGCTTCGGTAGATCTGGGTGGAGTGCTTATTACTCCTCGTCTGGAGGATTTTGAAAAATTGACTCTTGAAACTGTAGAAGATATTTTCGCTCAAGTTTGTCTCCATAAAGGAGGTATTGTCTAAAATTACTGATGTCCTGTAAAAACATTTAAAGGGTTAGCCAATTATATGAAAATAAAATTGATAAATGGGAATTGGCTACTTAAGGGCTTCCATTTCGCATTAAGAAAATCTCGTTAAGAAAAAAGGGTGGATTCCGTATAGAAATCCGATTTGTTTGAGCGCAGCGAGTTTTCGGATTTTAGGGATACAGCCTGATTTTTTAGAGATTTTCTTTAAGCGACGGCATTTTTTGTTTCCTTTTTTTTGCTGTAGAAAAAAAGGAAAAGCCAGCGCGGCTTGAGCGCAAAAAGAATAACAATTGTTTACCGGACATTAGTGGTCTAAAATGCCCGTTTTTCTCTTTGTTAGATTCTGAGGACTCATTGTTATCATTTGAAAAACAATGGTACGTTTGCAATTATTGGAAATATAATGTTAAAATTTACATTTTGGACAGTTCAAGCAATAAAACAACAGACAACAATGAATCAGCAACCTAATATCACTGTAGGAATTTTGTTTGCACCTGAAATTTCTTTCGCATTGCATGGTCGTTTCCATTGCCATAACACCGGAGATATTCTGACCGGAAATTGCCGGGTCAGTCAGGAGGGTCATGAAACGCAGCTTGAAACTGAAAATGGCATTCAGCATGTTCAGCTCCCGCTGGAACTGGAACCGCTAAATTATGCTGATTCTTGTTTCGAATTAAGGAACGTGGTTATTGGCATCAATTTTCATTGGGAACGGAAAGAAAACCAGAAATTCAGGGGCTCACTGAAGATTATCCTGGAGGAATCTCACTTTACCGCCATCAATGTGTTGCCATTGGAGGATTACCTGACCAGTGTTATCTCATCGGAAATGAGCGCTACTTCTTCGCCACAACTGTTGCGGGCACATGCTGTGATTTCACGCAGCTGGCTGTTGGCTCAAAAAGAAAAAGAAACAGATTTGAAGAAGCAGGGCACACCGGAGACAATAGTAGAAAAGGAGGGAGAGCGGATAAAATGGTATGACAGGGAAGACCACCTCAACTTTGATGTGTGTGCGGACGATCACTGTCAGCGGTATCAGGGCATTACCCGGGCATCTACGGCAAAAGTTGAAGCGGCCATTGCAGATACTTTAGGGCAGGTGCTGATGTACGATGAGAAGATTTGCGATGCCCGTTATTCCAAGTGTTGTGGCGGAGTAACCGAGGTGTTCGAAAATGTATGGGAGCCGGCCAATCATCCCTATCTTACAAAGGTAGTGGACAATGATGTTGTTCCTGAGGGTTTTGACCCGGATTTGAGCAATGAAAAAGCGACAGAAGAATGGATTAGAGGGTTCCCACCGGCATTTTGCAATACGCAGGACAGGTCTGTTTTGTCGCAGGTCTTGAACGATTATGATCAGGAAACGTCCGATTTTTATCGTTGGCGCGTAAAACTCAGTCGGCAGCAGGTTCGTGAGTTGTTGAAAACGAAGATCGGTTTGGATGTGGGCGATGTAAAAGACCTGATTCCGGTTGAACGAGGCGTTTCCGGCCGGCTGATAAAGCTTCGTATCGAAGGCACCACAGGACAAATGACCATCGGAAAGGAACTGGAAATCCGCAAGGCTTTGTCTCCTTCTCATTTGTACAGTTCTGCTTTTGTGGTTGACAAAGAACCCGGGGCAGACAATATACCCAAATCCTTTACCCTTACCGGAGCCGGCTGGGGGCATGGTGTCGGATTGTGCCAGATTGGAGCTGCTGTGATGGGGGCGCGGGGATACACTTATCAGGATATTTTGGCACATTACTTTAAGGGAGCGACATTAAAAAAGAAATATTAAAATACACCTATGCGTAGTTCTAAAATAAATCCCTGGGCCTGGGTTCCCACGCTCTATTTCGCACAGGGACTTCCTTATGTGATTGTAATGACGGTGTCGGTAATCATGTATAAACGACTTGGATTATCCAATACCGACATAGCTTTATATACCAGCTGGTTGTACCTGCCCTGGGTTATAAAACCGATTTGGAGTCCGGTGGTGGATATGCTGAAAAAGAAAAGATGGTGGATTGTCGTGATGCAGTTGCTGGTTGGGGCAGGACTTGCGGGGGTGGCGCTGACCATTCCTGTTCCCGGATTTCTGCAATACACTCTGGGCTTTTTCTGGTTGCTGGCATTCAGTTCGGCAACGCACGACATTGCTGCAGATGGCTTTTATATGCTTGCCCTTGATGAGCGGAAACAAGCTTATTTTGTAGGCATTCGAAGTACATTTTATCGTATTGCTATGCTGGCCGGACAAGGGTTATTGGTGATTGTAGCCGGTTTTTTTGAGGTTCGCACCGGTAATATTCCATTGGCATGGAGCATTACTTTTGGAGTACTTGCCGTCTTGTTTTTGTTGTTTTTTATTTACCATCGGTTTTTATTACCTCGTCCGTCAAGCGATGTTGGCACGTTGCAATCCAAAGAAGGGAATGTGCTGGCAGATTTTTTTGAAACGTTTGTTACATTTTTTGCAAAGAAAAATATGTGGCCTGCTCTGGCCTTTCTGCTTTTATTTCGTTTAGGGGAAGCACAATTGGTAAAGCTGGCATCTCCGTTTTTGTTGGATCCCGGCGAAGCGGGGGGACTGGGACTCTCCACCGGCGATGTGGGAATTATTTACGGAACGGTCGGTATTGTAGCGCTAACCCTGGGTGGAATTTTGGGCGGATTGCTGGCTTCGCGCAAAGGGCTTAAATTCTGGCTGTGGCCCATGGCTTTTGCCATGAATATTCCCAACCTGGTTTATGTGTGGCTCTCCTATGCGATGCCTCAAAGCATGTGGCTTATTTCGGCATCGGTGGGGCTGGAGCAATTCGGCTATGGTTTCGGGTTCACCGCCTATATGTTGTTTATGATCTATTTTTCTGAAGGGAAACACAAAACGGCGCATTATTCAATTTGTACCGGAATTATGGCTCTTGGTATGATGTTGCCGGGGATGATATCGGGCTGGATACAGGAAATGGTGGGATATTAACACTTTTTTATTTGGATAGTGCTGTGTACGGTTCCTGGGTTTGTTTTGTTGAAATTCCTGAAGATTGATCCGAAGTTTGGGCTTCGGGAGAGTAAAGAGCAGGGGGCATAGGGCATGAGGCCCAAGGCAAGGATCAGAGTGCATGGGCAGAAGACGTTAACTCTTGGTAAGAGAGGCCTTTTTAAAATGAAGTTGAATTTTTATATTGAATATCATTGGTGTCTGGTTAAAAATTTGAGATTGCTTTCCCGAATGGTCGGGATTCGCAATGACGGGACTTTACACGTTCTTGAGGGTTGGTAGGGGTTGATTTTCGGCTTTGCCGAAATCAACCCCTACCAACCCAGCTTAAAACCTGTAAGATAGTGTCATTGCGAGCAAGGCGAAGCAATCTCCTTTCAAAAAATATGTTTTTTCGGACACTAGTGCTTGACTATAGATTTCTCGATTTATTGGTAGAGGTAATTTTTGTGCGATGTTCACTTTTCATGGTAGATCAACCCCGGCAAGGGGTGACACTTTTTCAATAATCAGTACAAAAAATACCCCTTTGCCCCTTCCTTAAACTCCTCAGCCTCTTTTGTCCACAAATACAGTATGTCTTTAACCAAAAACATTTCGGAGAATTGTCTGCGCACTTCATCGGTGCCACAAACTTTATCAAATATCGAAAGTCTCGCAGGATCACACATCTCAAAAACATTTTTTTCGGGATAGAGTTTGTGGAGTTCCTGAAGTACATAAAACTGTATCAGCGAAAGGTTTGCTTTTTTTGCATCGGTAAGGTGAACCTGCACCCCTTCAATATTTTTTTCTTTAAAGGTACTGTAATAGGGTTTGTAGTGGATTGGCCTAAATAGCACACCGGGTAAGTTGAGACGTTCAAGATTTCTTGCCAGACTTTCGGCGTCAATCCAGTCGGCTCCAAAAAGCTGAAAGGGAAGTGTGTAGCCAACACCAATGTTCATCACATAAAGTTCGCCCAATATGCCTGATGAAGGATAAAAAAAGGAAGTATTCGAATACGGAATATGAGGAGATGAAGGCACCCATGGCAATCCGGTGGCGTGGAAATCCGCATCCCGATTCCATCCGTCCATTTTGATGATTGTTAGACTGCACTTGGCCTGATTGGCCAGAAGTCCGTTTTCGTTGAGAAATTGCGCCAGTTCGCCAACCGTAAATCCATGCACATAAGGGATGGGGTAACGACCTACAAATGAGGCAAATTCAGGTCGCGTGACGGGCCCTTCAAATCGGTTGCCACCCAGAGGATTGGGCCGATCCAGTACCATGAACTCAATGTTGTTTTCGGCCGCTGCCTCCATGGCCAGCCCCAGGGTGCTGATGAATGTATAGGAACGGGAACCGATGTCCTGAACATCGTATATCAGAATGTCTATACCCTTTAGCATATCAGGAGTGGGCTTCCGTGTTTTTCCGTACAAACTGAAAACAGGCAGCCCTGTGATGGAGTCTGTGCGGGATTCTACTTTTTCTCCTGCAGCAATATTTCCGCGTACTCCATGTTCCGGACCAAAGAGTGCCACTAAATCCACTTCAGGTGCCTCAAACAGGATATCAACGGTAGATTTCAGCTGTGCGTCAATGCCGGTAGGGTTGGTGATGAGCCCCACTTTTTTATGTTTCAATGGTTCGAAGCCGGTTTTTCGTAAAACTTCAATGCCTGTTTCCACTTGCGCGGTCAGGTGAGCAGAAATGAGGACTAAAACGGTAAGTATGGCAGATTTCTTCATGGTCAATGCAATAGAAAAAGATTCAGACCACAAAAGAAGAAATAATTTGGATATCCTCAAACACAATAGTTTGTTAAAGAGCCCAAACGCAGAGGCGCAATGACGCAAAGTTTTTATTATTAAGAAGTTGTACTAAGGTTCTGTCACTGCATAAGAAACATTTTAGTCGTTGTTCTGCGAATTGTATAGGATTTCGTAAACAGGGAGCGGTGTTTAAAGGAGATGAAGGCAAACACTTTTTTGTACCGGGTGATCTTTCTATCTGTCAACGAAACCGATTGCTACGAGCTACGAGCTACGAGCTATGAGCTACGAGCTACGAGCTATGAGCTATGAGCTATGAGCTACGAGCTATGAGCTACGAGCTATGAGCTACGAGCTACGAGCTATGAGCTACGAGCTACGAGCTATGAGCTACGAGCTATGAGCTACGAGCTACGAGCTACGAGCTACGAGCTATGAGCTACGAGCTATGAGCTACGAGCTACGAGCTACGAGCTACGAGCTACGAGCTATGAGCTATGAGCTACGAGCTATGAGCTATGAGCTATGAGCTACGAGCTATGAGCTACGAGCTATGAGCTACGAGCTACGAGCTAATTGTTCCTGTGACACGCATTATAATCCTTCACCATTGTTTGTAAATACTCCATATCTGATTGCTGAGCCATGGTGTTGGTCTTCTTTTCGATGGCTTCCCGGGTATTGGTCAACAGCTGAACATAAGTATCCGGGCGATTGTGGCTTGCGGTGGTTTGGATGACTTCCTGTATTAGCCGGACATCCTGATCGGAGAGTATTTCAGCTTCAGGATACCGCGGTTCATAATTTTCTTCCACGTCGGTCCACAGAGTTTGCTGAAACGTATGTTTCCGGGAGGTTTTCAGGATGGTGGTTCCGGCGGCAAAATCCCCCAGGCGCTGGCCTTTACCATTGACAATGATAAAGATGGTGGCAAGAGCTCCGGTGGTAGCTGTGACATCGAAAAGCCGGAAAATCCAGCGGACAAAGCAACTTCCGGGTGTTAGTTGGGAACCATCGGCTTTGAAAACTTTAATGTTCATCATCTTTTTACCGGGACTCTGGCCCTGAAAAAGAAGTTCAAACAGGAAATGGTAAAAAGGCAAAGGCAGAAAAAACAGGAAGAGCATTATTTCAGCATCCATTTGGAGCCATGCCACGAAAACCAGCATAATGGCCAATGCGTAAACTCCCATTATTAATATATCCAGTAGCCAGGCAAGAATTCGATCGGCAACACTGGCAACGGGAAACTCCAGTGAAACATTCTGAGTGGTTTTTAATTGAAGTGTTTCCATAAGGAAATTGGGCAAAGTTGGTTCAACAAGTAAGCAAATATAATAATTTTCGCGGCTCAACAGTTTTTCTTTTGGGAATCCGTTGTTTTGTTGTTTAAAATCAGAAGCCTCTTGTTGAATTATTTCCGGCTCCCCGTCAAAAAGCCTTAACGAATGACCGCTTACTTGTAAATTTTTAATTATTTTGGACACGATTTTAATATCAATAGTCCGTTAAAAAAACATAAACGCAAAGACGCAAAGGCGTAAAGTTTTTATTATGAGGGAGTTAAACACTTTGCAACGAATTGTGCAAGCCATTAATTATCAAATACTTCTAATCCCGATTCGGGATAACGGAGTATTGTAATATAACCCTGCGTGAGAGAAGTAACCTTTATAAACCGAAACCGAAAACGCTGGCAGGACTTTGAGAATAGAATGACTGCCCCGCGGCGTATGCAACCCGATGAACTGGCTGATCACTATATTCAGCTCACGGACGATCTTTCCTATGCGCGTACTTTCTACCCCCAATCCTCGGTGGTTCAGTATCTCAATTCACTTAGCAGTAAAGCCTACCATCTGATTTATCAGAACAAAAGAGAGAAATCTTCTCGTCTCAGCACCTTTTGGACCCGCGAACTGCCCGTTGATTTGTACCACGCGCGGTATAGTTTTCTGCTATCTCTTATTATTTTTGTGGTGTCCATGCTCATTGGAATGGCATCCGCTCTTGAGAACGATGATTTTGCCCGCCTGGTGATGGGCGATGAGTACATTAACAGAACCCTTGATAATATTGAGCGTGGAGACCCTTTGGCCATTTATGGGTCGATGGAGGAGTTGCCAATGTTTATGATGATTACAGGCAATAATATTTTTGTCTCTTTTTTGGTCTTTCTTTTTGGATTGCTCACTCCGCTGGGAACCGCTTTTCATTTATTTCGCAATGGTCTTATGGTGGGGGTATTTCAAACATTCTTTTTTCAGCACTCGCTTCTTTCTGTATCTTCTCTGGGTATTTATTTGCATGGTACACTGGAGCTTTCGGCGATAGTCCTGGCGGGTGGTGCAGGAATAGTGTTGGGCAGAAGTATGCTTTTCCCTGGCACTCTTCCCCGAAAAACGGCTTTTGTTAACGGGGTGAAGAAAGGCACGAAAATTATGTTGGGTCTGGTGCCGTTTTTTATTATAGCGGGGTTTATCGAGAGTTTCGTGACACGTTATTACAATCAAATGTCGATGTTTGTTAATTTGTTGATTATCATTCTGTCGTTGACCATGATTTTAGGATATTTTGTCTATTATCCTTTTTATATTCATAAACAATTAACCCAAAAAGAATTGAACAATGAACAATCCTGAAGTTGAATTGGTAAAGTACCGTGATTTCACCGATGTCTTTAATGGCTCGTTTGCTTTTATTTCCCAGGAGCTAAAGCAGCTAATTCGTGTGATTGGCATATATGCCGGAGTGCCGGTGATTATTTCTGTAATTTTAAGTGCTTTTTATGCACAGGATATGATGGGCACTGTTGTTGAAATAATGAATGGCGGAGATAGTGCCGGACCTGACCCGATGTTGATATTTCTTACCATTGTGGTGAGTTTCATTGCTCAAATATTCATCGGTGGTCTGGTGCCTGCCTATTTGGGCGAATACGAGGAGAAAGGTCGCAATGGCTTCACCGCTGCTGATGTGTGGGGCCGATTTGCCCGTCATTTCTGGGCTATTGTCGGATATAGTCTTCTGGGGGCGGTTTTACTCGTGTTGGGCTTTGTGTTCCTGATTATCCCTGGTATTTATCTTTTTGTTCCATTCTCTTTTATCCTTTATGTTAAAGTAATTGAGAATAAGGATTTGGGTGATACACTTAGCCGTTGTTTTCAATTGGTAAAAAACCGGTGGTGGGCAACTTTCGGGATTATTATTCTTGCTTACCTGATTGTCGGAATTGTCAGCTGGGTGTTTTCTGTTCCTTCGATGATAGTTGGTGGAATTGAAGGGTTTATGGCGGCATCGGGAGCCAGAGAATCAATGGAAGGTGGTTCTCTGGCCATTGTGCTGAGTACTGTTTTTGCCGGACTGGGACAATATATTCTGTACCCTGTTCTGTACATTATCATAGCTTTTCAGTATTATACCCTGCGTGAACAAAAAGACAGGTCAGGTTTGATGGGCCGGATTTCATCTATAACAGGAGAAGAATAATGCCCAGATTTCTACTGCTCTTATTCATTTGTTTATTTGTTGGTTCGGATTTCTACTCCGGGGCACAGACTACGGCTGATTCTGTTTCGGTGGATGAAGTTGAAGTATGGGATCAGGGTGTGGTAAATTACCGAACTCCGCCTTACGAACAAATTGAGCAGTGGAAGACCGATCCTGATTATCTTTATGACCGGGCTGAGGGGCCTGGTTTTTGGAATTACCTCCTGACACGGATTTTTTATTGGTTGGGTTCGTTTGTGGGTAATCGTCCCTGGTTTTTTTATGTGATTCTTGCTTTTGCAGGATTGCTGGTACTTTATCTTCTTTTGCGGTTGTTGGATGTTCCCGTGGCCGGATTGTTTGTTATTTCGCATCAAAGAACCGAATCCCGCCTCAGATTTGCTGATGATGTTCATGACTACACCATCCCCAAACTACTCGAAATGCTTCAGATGTTTAGAAACAATAAGGCATGGAGGGAGGCGGTGAGAATGATGTTTCTGCTATATCTGAGAGAACTGGATGATAAAGGTGAAATAACCATCAAACCGTTTAAAACCAATCAGGAATATTATCGCGAAATTTCCGATTCAAAGATTAAAGAAGATTTCCGGAAACGAAAACGGCTCTTTGATGTGGTATGGTACGGTCACGTTGACCTGGACGTCAATCAGTTTCAGCAGGTAGAGACCCTTTTCAATAGTCAACAAGGGAAGGAGGCACAGGCATGAGTAAACCCCAAAACAAGCATTCTTTCCTTACATGGATTATTGGATTTTTGTTGCTCCTGCTTGTGGTGGCTGCTATTTTTGCTCCGCGACCTATTGACTGGAGTTTCAGTTTCTCTAAAAATGATGAAATTCCTTTTGGCACCCGACTGGTTTATGAGTCGCTGCCCGCCCTTTTTCCTGACCAGGAAATGGTGACTGCCTGGTTGGGGCCAAAATCGTTCTTCGACAATAAAATACCGGTGAATACAAACTTTATTTTTATTAACGGGCGGATAAGAATGGAGGATGAGGATGCCAAAGAACTGATAAAAGTTGCTTCGGAAGGAAATCATGTGTTTATTGCCGCCGAGCATGTTTACGGATTGCTGGCAGATACTTTTCAGCTCGATTTTGAGCCGGAGATAGTTCCTGATGTCAATGTTTTTAATCGCGACTCTGTGGGCTTTCATTTTGCCAACCCCAAACTTAAAAGGCAGTTCGGTTACTGGTATCCACGGTGGATGACCCGGTTTTTTATTACGGATTATGACTCCACTCGTACTACCGTGCTGGGGCATGACCATAAGGGAAAAACTAACTTTATTAAGGTTAAGCAGGGCAATGGGTTCTTTTATTTCAACAGTAATCCGCTGGCTTTTACCAATTATCATTTGCTTTCGCGCGACAATAGTGAATATATTTTTAAGGCACTTTCGTATCTTCCGGAACAAGCAACGGTTTGGGACGAGCATTACAAACCCCGCTCCTTTCATCAGGAGGGATTATTCGATTTTGTGCTCAAAAACAGGTCGTTGCGGGTGGCCTGGTATATTTTGTTTTTCAGTGTCCTGGTGATGTTTATTTTTGGTGCCCGGCGCAAGCAACGGGCTATTCCGGTTTTGAAAAAGGCCGAAAACACCTCGCTTAGTTTTGTGGCTACTGTTGCACGGCTCTATTTCAGCCGGCGCGATCACTTGGATATTGCCCGAAAACGATATACCTATTTTCAGGAATTTCTGCGAAACCGCTATTATATGGATACCGCCGGAGATGAAAGCAAGGTGATTGCTGAAGTTTCGCGGAAGTCAGGAGTTTCGGAACGTTCCGTGGCTGCCTTGTTTAAAATGGGCAATCGGCTGGAGCATTTGCGACAAATTTCTCAGGAAGACCTGGAACAATTTAACAGACAAATAGAATTTTTTTACAATAACTGCCGATAATTATGGAGTTGAACAATCAAACCAACGACGACGGAAAATCTCTGTTCGAGAACCGTCTCAACGTAGAGGAACTAAACCATGCAGCGTTTAAGATTCGCAACGAAATAGGGAAAGTAATTGTGGGCCAGGAGCGGGTGCTTGACTATCTGTTCACAGCTCTGCTGGCCAACGGGCATGTTTTGCTCGAAGGAGTTCCCGGTATTGCCAAAACAATGATTGCTAAATTGCTTTCCAAATGTGTGGATACCGGTTTTTCCCGGATTCAGTTTACACCCGACCTGATGCCATCCGATGTGCTGGGAACCATGGTTTTTCATTCGGCCCGTTCCGATTTTGAATTCAATAAAGGTCCTGTATTTTCAAATTTTGTGTTGATCGATGAGGTCAACCGGGCTCCTGCCAAAACCCAGGCAGCATTGTTTGAGGTGATGGAGGAGCGGCAGGTGACGATTGATGGCCAGACGCACCCGATGGATCGCCCTTTTATTGTGCTGGCTACCCAAAATCCGGTGGAGCATGAGGGAACCTATCGATTGCCTGAAGCGCAGCTGGATCGGTTCCTCTTCAAAATCAAGATTGATTACCCGTCGGTGGATCAGGAAGTAACTATTCTCCAAAATACCCAGGAACGGGGTGTCGCGATGGAGATGGATCAGGTATCCCCGGTTATTTCTGCCGAGGAGATTGTTGATTTTCAGAAACTGGTCACCCATGTGAAAGTGGAACATGATATTTTGAGTTATATTGCCAATATCGTTGAGAAGACCCGGAACAACAGCAGTCTCTTTTTGGGAGCAAGTCCTCGGGCTTCCATTGCTATACTGAAATCGGCTAAAGCTTTTGCGGCACTGGAAGGTCGCGACTTTGTCACTCCTGAAGATGTAAAAGAAATGGTGGTTCCTGTGTTGAATCACCGGGTTATTCTGACACCCGAAAAAGAGATGGAAGGATTGAAACCCGAAAATGTGATTAAACGGATTGTGGACTCAGTGGATGTGCCCCGATAAATATGCCTGTGGATGACCTTTAAAGCTATATATCTGCGAAACCGCTTCTATTACGGTCTGGCATTGCTGATTGCTCTGTTTTTGCTGGGACATTTCTGGCACCTTTTCTTTGTGCTGGGATTGGTTGGACTTGCTGCGTTTGTGTCGCTGGTAATTATCGACCTGATGATGTTGTTTCCCCGCCAAAAAAGGATTTTAACCGGCCATCGCAATCTTCCTGCCAGGTTTAGCAATGGGGATGTCAACAAAGTTTCTGTGGATATTGAGAATTACTATCCTTTCAAGCTTGGTATTGAGGTGATTGAAGAGTTGCCTTCTCAGTTTCAGATTCGGAACTTTTATCGGCAGGCCCGACTGAACCCCGGAGAGGCGTGGTCTTTCTCGTACACCCTGACTCCAGTTGAACGTGGTGAATATCATTTTGGCTTTCTCAATGCTTTTATTCATACCCGCCAGGGACTTCTGGGGCGTCGATTCCGTCTGACCCAGCCTGCCAAAGTAAAGGTTTATCCATCGTTTATTCAGATGCGCCAGTTTGAGTTAATGGCCATCTCGGACCGCCTGAGTGAGGTGGGCATCAAAAAAGTCCGCAAGTTTGGTCATCAAATGGAGTTTGACCAGATAAGGGAATACATCAAAGGAGACGACATCCGCACCATAAACTGGAAAGCCACTGCCCGTCGGGATCAGTTAATGGTAAATCAGTACCAGGATGAAAAATCGCAGCAGATTTTTTCTTTAATCGACATGGGCCGAACCATGCAGATGCCCTTCAACGGTCTCACATTGCTCGATTATGCCATTAATACCTCATTGGTGCTTTCCAATATCGCCATGCTTAAGCACGATAAGGCCGGACTCGTTACCTTCAATGAAAAAATAAAGTGTATGTTGCCGGCCCGGCGAGAACCCAATCATCTCCAGCTAATTATGGAGATGTTGTACAATCAGCAAACCGGCTTTTTGGAGCACAACATGGAGGCACTCTATGCTATTGTGAGAAAGAAAATTCCTCAACGCAGCTTGCTGATTCTTTACACCAATTTTGAAAGTCTGAAATCGGCCCGCCGCGAACTGCCTTTCTTGCGCCGCCTTGCTGCCAGTCATTTGTTGCTGGTCGTGTTTTTTGAAAATTCTGAAGTCGGCAAATTGATTTTGAATGAGGCCAACGACCTGGAAGACATCTATAGTCAGACGATTGCCGAAAAGTTTATGTTCGACAAAAAAATTATCGTTAAAGAACTCGAACGCAATGGTATTCATGCCATCCTCAGTTCTCCCGGGAAATTAACCGTTGCTACCATGAATAAGTATCTGGAATTTAAAGCGCGGGGCCTGATCTAAGGAGTTTTGGGTTGAGTGGCTGGGTTTCTATCGGGGAGTATGAGTTTTCAGAAGTTTTTATGAGTTTAGCACCATGCTTCAGCATGGTGATGCGATACCAGCCCTCCACCTTTATAGCCCGCTTCAGCGGGCTTTCCTATGCATCTATTTGTAGGCCTGTTTCCGGCAAGCCGGCTACAGAAGCCCCTTTGCCTTTACACATAATCACCCGGCTAAACCCGGGTGCTATTCTTATGGGGTCTAAAACAAAAGTCGTAAAGTAGAACTAATTATTGAGGAGATTTTTCGGTTACGTGTATGGTGTCGTTTGGCGATTCGAAGCACGAAACTATCAAACCGTTACAAAGCTTATTAGATGTAACGCCCTTGAAGTTAGCACTATCCGCTAAATGCACTATACACGATGTGTGTTTTCGTGCTTTATTGTCTTCTGTCCTCCTGTGCGTTTGGGCAACCATACTTTTTGACAAGTTTTGGTTTGTGTGTCGGCTTTTTGTGCGACTTGGCAATGGGTATGGGTTCGAAGATTTAGCTATCATCATTTTCATCATCATCATCCTCATTGTCATCATTATAATTAAACTCAACCTTACTTTGAATAATTATTTCATTCAAAATATCATCTAAATAGTCTAATTCAACGGCTTTTTTAAATCTTTCAGTCAATTCTTGGATATTGATAATCTCTTCTATGCAATCAATATATTTATTTACGACCGCTTTAATAGAGTATTGTTTCTCTGCATTAGATCTTATCTTCTGGAGTAATGTTTCAGATGTTTCTTCCGATTTTACAACAAATGTTATCGGAAATTTTTCAAGCTTATCAATATCTAAAAAGTATTTTTTTACATCAGTCGTTTCTGTTACTTGGAAAAAACGTCCTAATGGCTTCATTACAAAATCAATACCGCCATCATTTGCATTGGTTCGCCCTGTTTTGAAAAGTTTAAGATTTTCTTCTTCAATTTCATCTAACTCAAATCCAAAATATACAGTTTGGTCTGAATAATAATATTTTAATATGGAGAAACTTACAATTTCAAAAATACGGGCATCAATATTTGGTGCAAGTAAACCCAAAACAAATTCAGAAGTTATAGGAGCATTCTCTTCGTCGATTTCTCTTAACTTTTCGCAGATTTCAATAAACTTTTCAAAAGAACCTCTTTTCGCTTCAATATATGAATCAATAATTTCAATTACAGATTCTGCAATATTGAAATTCTTTTTATTTGCTTTGATTTTCAATAAATTTTCATTAAACCAATAACAGTTAGTTGCAGGTACTCTGATTATTGGTGTGTATTCACATGTCGGAAAGAATTTTTTAAATTCTTCATTCATTCTATGATAAGGGCATGATTCTGAAGTCTTGAGCCAAAATGTAACTCCCTTTGCCTTTTGAACAAATAGGAAAACTTAGCACCTTCATAATCAGAATATCCTTCTTGTTTATGGAAGTCTTTTTCAATATAATCTTCGACGAGAACATATATTGCATACAAATTTCCAAAACTACCTCTTGATTTGGAACCTTTATTTGCAGATTTTGTCTTATGATTTAGATATTGAAGTAATTCGCTGTTTTTATATACTTGTTCGGCATTATCAGAAAAATATTTTTCTAAAATACTATCTATTTTATCGGTAAATGGATGTTTCATAATTTTGGCTCAAACAATGTTTGTTGTTGATGATTTTTAATTTCATATATTTTTGGTTCTCTGTTTAATTTTTCGCCATTTATTTCTGATAATTCTTGTACACGCCTTAACCCAATTTTTGTAAATTCTTCATTTATTTCTATACCTATTGATTTTCGACCTAATTTTTTTGCAACATAAGATGTTGTAAACGTTCCAGAAAAGGGGTCTAAAACGAGGTCATTAGGGTTTGAACTTGCTTTGATAATTCTCTCAAGTAAAGCAATTGGCTTTTGAGTGGGATGGTTCTCATATTCTGTCATTCTGTATCGCACTCTTGGAAAGTCCCATACATTTCCTGGAACTTTTTCATTACTATACAGTTGTGGAGGATTCTTTCTATAATCTATTAGCTTTCTTTTTGCACCAGTTTTAGCTTCAACCTTAATATCATCTGAATTAAAAGTATAGTTATTTTTGTCTTTAACACAAAAAAGTATTGGTTCATACATAGAACCATAATATTTTTTGGCTTGAACTCCTGAGCTATCATATGCCCAAACTAAACGTGATAATATATCAATCTTATTGCGTAAATAAATATCAAAATATGGCATGAATTGAGTGGATGTCATGACATAAAAACTACCAGTTGGCTTGAGCTTATTTAAGCATAAATCAATCCATTTATAACACCAATTTAGATAATCATCATCTGTTACCCATTTATCTTTTAATCCGTTAAAGTTTTTCCCGATATTGTAGGGAGGGTCAACAAAAATCAAATCAACACTTGAATCTTGAATTTCGTTTTGTAAGATTTCAATTGCGTCTCCTTGATAAATTAAATGCTCATCGTGTGTATGTTTTATCATATCATTATTCTTTTTTATAGTTGACTTTTTGTTCTGCCACTTTTAGCGCATCTTGTCCGTACGGTTCATCTTTTATTTCATAAATTATTTTATCAGATAGCCACAATACAGTTAATTCTTTTTCTGGTATCTGGAAGTAATAAGCTATATCTAATACTTGTTTTTTAGTCGGGATTTTTTTCCCGTTTTCAATTTTACTTAAAATAGCTTGGTCCATATTCAGATGAAATGCAACAATGCGTAAAGGCTCTTTTCTTTCCTCTCTTAATGATTTTATTTTCAAACCTAAATCATTCATGTTTTTGAATCAATTTGTTTTGACAAATATAGTCAAGTTAAAAATAGGTATGATATCATTGGGAAAAAAGTAATAAGAAAGTTTTCAACATGGTGAAGGCAAAGAATTGCACTCTTTGGCAAGTTTTGGTTTGCGCTTGGGCTTGTGCGACTTGACAATGTGTGCAATGCGGGTCGGCATCTTTTATTAGTCATCAAGTTTTTCAATATGCACGGTCTTTTAGCATGAAACAACAACTTGGTAATAAAAACCCTTGATGTATTTGTTCCAGCCCCCGGAGGCGGGCGACAGTATTGTAATAATAATAGAATTTGCGGGTGGGGGTTCCCCTTAAAGGGGGTCAGGGGGTAGCGCGCAGGAGGGTAAACACTTGGTATCCAGGAGCGAATGATAATCTGTGCCATAAAATACATCTGCTACACAGTTAACTTTTGATGTTGTTCCAAAAAAACTACTCATTGTAAATTGCTCTTAGATTTTCAATTATTGATTTCGGGAAGCAACAAAAATATAAATATTGTTCAGTTCTATAGGTAGATTATCCGGTTTAATTGTGAGAATATGTTGGAATGAGGTTCTCATTTCATTACAATTAATTTCAATTACCGGGCGGAGGGTTACAATTTGGAGTTTTTGCCTTGAGTTTAGCACTTGAGTTTAGCACCATGCTTCAGCATGGTGATGCGATAACGATCCTCCACCTTTATAGCCCGCTTCAGCGGGCTTCCCTATGCATCTATTTGTGGGCCTGTTTCCGGCAAGCCGGCTACAGAAGCCCCTTTGCCTTTACACATAATCACCCGGCTAAACCCGGGTGTTATTCTCATGGGTGTTTTTACTTATGGCTTCACCTGGATCCCGGATTTTTCCTTGATATTCAGGTTTTTCAAGATTGAAAGAAACTGCCCCTTGTTTCCGCACAAGGGGGCCGTAACCCGTCGTCTTTGACGACAAACGACCCAGCCAGCGACCTGTGGCCCACGCTCTGTGCCGGCCAAACAAAAAATAAGTGTCACCACTGGCGTGGCTCAGTCTCTATATTCGTAAGGTTCATTTTTACCATACTGCCGCCACTGCCGTGGCTGTTCCATCTTGATTAGTGGATGTAAATGTTTTCTTATTTTTACTAATGCTAAAGAAGATTTTTCCGTGGCTCAGTCTCTATACCTCCGTCGGGGTGGATTTGTAATCCACTCCGTTTTCCTTTCCTGGATTTGTAATCCAGTAAAAGCAATTGTTTGTTATTAAGCTATTTGTAAGTTGGATAGATATTTGTTTTTAGCCATAAATTATTATTCGGCTATTCCAATTTTTATGTTAATTAATCCATGTTCTGTGTTTGGTAGCGGATTACAAATCCGCAAATAAGAAACCGTGTGGATTGCAAATCCACACGGACGTTCCGGCCCGGCAGTAGTGTTTCACGGGAAATCCGACCGGACGCGGGTAGCTGTTAGCTCATAGCTGTTGGCTCATAGCTCTTAGGGATGCTTGTAAGCTCTTTACCCTCCACCGTCCCACCCTCTAACCGTCCCACCTTCTCACCTTTCCCGCCCCTTTCCCCCTCCTTCTACTCCATCCGATTAATCCACCCGAAAATTTTATTTTAATAATTTATTTGATAAATTCACAATCGATTAACACACTATTCCTAACTTAAAATTATTTACTATGAAGAAAAAGACAATTAAAATCACTGTTGATACCGACAGTTTGATTGATTTTTTTGGAAAAGATCCCACATGGGGAACAGCTTCCAAGCCTTTGGTAGCCGATGATTTCTGTAAAATTGATGCCCCCGATATTAAATGGGAAGGCAATAAAATTTTACCGTTGGAATCCGATACCGAGTATGTGATTACGCTGGTCTCTAATTCCAAAAAGTACCCTGTTACTCTTTTCGACCAATCCACCGGAGAAATCAATGGCGAAATCAACATGGATTTGATTACGCCTACCATTACGAAAAAGAAGGAGTGGGCCGAAATATTCGATCTGGATCGCACCAAGTGTGAAGCTACCCTCGATGGCCATTTGATTGTGAAGCCTACCAAAGATGACAATTTTTCTGTTTTTACCCCCGAAAAGATTAAATTAAAAGAGAATATTTTTTACTTGATTAATTTTAAAATTGGTGGCGCTGATAAAATGGCTGTGATTGATCCGTTTATTAACAATAAAACTGACCCCGATGATTGAATATGTTTTGCTACCAATGATGTAATCAGATAATTCTGAATATGTATCTAATATTTTTGATATTAAAAAGGACTTGGATAGGAGTATATTTACTCCTATCCATTTTTATCTGTTATCCGTTGGTAGCGGAAAACTCTTCCAATAAAAATGAAATAGACAGTTTAAGTAATCTTTTAGACTCGATATCGGATAATGGTCAAAAAATCAGATTGTTAATTAAGATCTCAGATGCTTATTCAGGGAGCCCGGTTGAAATGTTAAATACTGCCAGAGAGGCATTATTACTCTCAAAAGAAATCAATAATAGGAAATTGGAAGGTTATTGTTATGAGCAAATTAGTCTTGCTTATAGAGCGTTTGGGAACTACTTTGACGCAATCGAATCTTCATTTAAAGCCTTAGAAATCTATGATGAATTAAACCTTCCAGAGAAAGCTGCCGGAATGCAGCTCCAAATAGGCAGCCATTTTGGTGCCGAAAAGAATTATTCCAAATCCATTCTATACATTTTTCAGGCGCTTAGGATCTTTCAGCAACGTAAAGATACCGCCAATGTGGTGCTTGCCATGATAAATCTTGGGGAGACTTACCGGTTGGATGGCAATGTCGATAGTGCTGCCATTTTATTTAAGGAGTGTCTGGAGTTAAATCAAAAGCTAAATAATGATTATGTAGAAATGGTAAAAGGCTATGCCCGGGGAAACCTGGGAATGGTATATGCCACGCAGAACAAAGAGGATGAAGCCATCGAACTGCTGAAATCTGCGATGGAGATCCTGGGTGAAATGGGCGACTATTACTCCACCTCAGTATTTCAGTCGGAGCTGGCTCAAATATACATCCGGCAGGGAAAAAAGGAGCAGGGGGAGGAATTGTTGCGCGATGCCCTGCAAACGGCAGAGCGGGAGAAATTGAAAGAACAAATCAGGGACATCAGCAAAGATTTATCCCGGTTTTATGAGCATACCGGGCGCTACCAGGATGCGCTGGAACTGCGAAAACAGTACGAAGTTTACCACGACAGCCTGGTGAATATCGAGAACGTGCGCAAAACAGAACAACTGGAGAGTCAGTACTGGCTCGACCGGAAAGATGCCAATATCCGTATTCTGGAGGTGGAGAATCGGAGTAAGCGACGCACCGTAACTGTTCTTTCTGTGAGTGCTTTTATCCTGTTGGTGTTGCTTTCCATCCTTTATCGTTTGCAAATTTTGCGTAAGCGGGCCTACAAAAAAGTGGCCGAGCAAAAAGACATTATAGAAAAGCGGGAGAAAGAGAAAGCCCTGCTGCTGAAAGAACTGAACCACCGGGTAAAAAACAACCTTCAGATGGTATCGAGCATGTTTTCGTTGCAAGCCGCCCAGTTTAAGGGCGAACCGGCTGCCGATGCACTGGTGGCTGCCCGCCGGCGCATCGATGCACTGATGCTCATACATCAGAAACTATACCGCGAAGATGTGGATACTCACATTCGACTGGCCGATTACATCAAAGAACTGGTGGACAATCTGGTTTATGGTTTCGGCAAAGAAGTGGACTTACATTTAGATCTTTCCTCGGCTAAACTGTATATCGACCTGGCCATTCCGCTGGGAATCATTATCAATGAGCTACTGACCAACTCATTGAAATATGCATCCGGCGAAAGCAAGCTGCGTATTGATGTGGTGCTTAAAGAAGAAAATGATAAATTGCGGTTGATTATTGCCGATAACGGGCCGGGAATTCCCGAAGGGTTCGATTTCAGAAAGAGTCGCTCCCTGGGAATGAAACTGGTTCACTCTCTCATCAGGCAGTTGCAGGGCGAACTGACCCAGACCAACGACAACGGCTGCCGATGGGAGCTATTGATGAGTTCAGACAAACTACAGAATTAATGCATGAGCAACAAGATTAGTATTCTTATTGTTGAAGATGAATTTATGATTGCCGAAGACATAGCCATGCGCCTGGAGGACATGGGCTATGAGGT
>Ga0163225_100146_pt1 | contig 22750 bp, 16 predicted proteins | sample MSEWel2016_04_06_2_FD_113145 | JGI IMG/M metagenome (GOLD analysis project Ga0163225, IMG submission 113145) | Subsurface microbial communities from deep shales in West Virginia, USA - MSEEL Well Study Marcellus 5H_2016_04_06 ... | reverse complement strand
TCTCGTTTTTGAAACAGTTATCCCGAAGTGGCTTTTGTAAGGTTTTTACCCTAAAAACCAACAAAAAGCACAATCGGGACTCCTTGGTTTCAAAAACTTCGAAAGCCCCCGAAAAAAATCGGGACTCGCAATGACTCTGTCTTAAAGGGTTTAGCCGGGTTGGTAGGGGTTGATTTTCGGCAAAGCCCTGTCATTGCGAATTCCGACCATTCGGGAAAGCAATCTCATTTTTTTAACCGGACACCAATGCAAAACATTCAAAATCAATTATCAGCGAAATAAGTATGCTCCATTTTCGGCAATAAAATGAACTTCCATCTTTGATTTTTCCAACTGATCCTGCCAATCATCAATACACCAGGGGGGACAAGTTTTAGCTACAATCAGTCGTTTGCTGCTGATTTGAGATAAGAACTCTGTCACATCGCCTTTCACATTTCCTGATAAAACAACACCTTCGAAAGGCGTATTGGAATTGAACTTCAGCCGGTTCACATTAACATTTCCCAGAACAAGAAACTGTCTTTTTCCAACAGAACAAACCATTGCTTCTCCTTTTGTATTCCAACATTCCGAAAGAAACTTCCGTTTGACATTAAAAGAATTCCTGGCAAAAAACCCACTACAGGCAAAATCAATCTGTCGGTCAGAGGTGATACTATCAGCAATAATAATTCCCTGTCCCGATTCTATCATACCAAAAACATTTTGGCGTTTCACATCAAAAACCACAAAAGCAGTGGTTTGGGATTTTCGATAATAATCCAGATGAACAACAATCAGAAAAAGAAGCATCAGAAAAAAAGTTCCTTTAAACAGAGAGCGAAGGCGGGTATGGTGCCAAAGCATAAAAGCAATAATTCCAAGATATAAAACCCAAACCGACACCTCATTAATCCACAAACCTTTTACATAAGAATGAGGCAAGGAATCCAACCACTCCACAACCCCAAGCATAAAGCCCAACAAATCGTTCAACACTCCTGCCAGCATAAGTGATAAAAACCGGAATTCCGAAAATATCACCAAAAACTTGGCAAGCACAAGAATTGGAGCAACCAAAGGCAAAACAAAAAAATTGGACAACAAAAACCAGGTGGGAAACGCGCGGAAGGTAAACAGTGACAAGGGCAAAGTTCCTATTTGCGCCGACAAGGAAACAGCGGCGAGGTCACCCAACCACCTCACGAAAAGTTTTTTATCAGAATAAAGTTTTTCAAAAACAGGATAGAAGGTTACGATGCCTGCCACCGCCAAATGAGACAACCAAAAGCCAATATGATACAACGACATTGGATGAACCAACAGAATAATAAAAGCCGAAACACCCAACAAATTGTAAACGTTACTGCTCTTTTGTGAATACTTCCCAATCTGAATTACGGAAAGCATTACCACTGCCCTGAGTACGGATGGTGCACCACCGGTAAACATCGCATAAAATACCAACACCCCAACAACAATTATCACCCTGACACTGCTTCTTTTGGGTAAAAATAAATCAAGCAACCAATTAATCAGAAGAAATATGACTCCTGTGTGAAGGCCCGATACGGCCAGCACATGAATGGCACCGGAATGAACAAACCAGTTTTTTATTTCATCATCAAGCATTCCACGCACCCCCAGCGTCAGGGCCGATAGAACTTGTAACTCGTCTCCTACAATCCCATTTTCCCGGTAAATTTCTATGGTTTTCCCACGCATCTCATTCATGTAACCTCTGATGCCGGGTAACCTGCTATTTTCCACAATACGAAATTGTTCTTTCTCCACAAAACCCCATCCCGAAATACCCTGACGAAAAAGGTATTTTCCATAATCGAAAGTATCCGGATTCGATGGTTTATCGTGACCGGAAATTGAAGTACAAAATTCCACCAGATCTCCGGGCGTGGCCGATGGCATCAGAAGCGAATCGTAAGGCTCCACAATTAACCTCCATTTCATTGTGCGAAGATCAGTAAAAATCGTATCGGTTTTTAATCTCAGTGGCGCAACCGTATAGCTGTGATATCCGGAATAGGTGATATTGGCCTCTTCAACAAGTGCAGTACATTCTACCCTGAAACTATTCTTAATGCGGATGGGACGATAAAAAACAGCCAGATAAAATCCTGCTGCAAGAAGCAACAGAAAAAAACACCCTCCCGGTAACCAGCGACTTCTATACCGGGGTGCAAAATGTGAAGTATAAAGAATGCAGAGAAAAAACACCAAGACCACAGCCACCGGAATCCAGGAAAATGGTAAGAATTGCTCCTTAAAAAAACGGGCAAGCCAGATACCCAATCCAACAGAAAATGCAAAGAACAAAAAAGGGATTCGTTTAACAAGTCCTTTCAGTGCCATAAAAAATGGGTTTTGTGCATAACAAAAAGTGACACATTCCCTCAGAAAGGGGAGCCACTTATGAGTTCGGTCTAAAAAGCATCTTTATTGCCAAACTTTTTGTTAATGAAAATTTTTGAATCCTCATTAACAGAAGGTTAACTCCGATACAAAAATTTTCAAAGCCTTGATTTTGGCAAAAATATATCTTTTTATACTACACTCACTTATGCAATACAAAAACCCCAATTATGCATTAGCCTCTGACTGACAAGCTAATAAATCATTTTAAGAAAGTCAACTATGAGCTTTTAATCTTTCCGGTAAAAATATTGTAAAGTGCTAAAAACAGATATTTAACATCTGTAAGGAATGGCCTTTTCAGCTTTTCGGACAGGTATATTCTTTCTGCTTCAATATTCCCCTGTGCATCCGGCATCAAGAGTGCCACATAAGGAGGAATACATCCCGGCTTAAAGCGAATCCGAAGTTGCTGAATATCCTCAGGCAGTTCATTAAATCGCGAACGACTCAAAGGCCGGACGCCAACAATATTCAATTCACCTTTAAAAACATTCAGTATCTGGGGAACTTCGTCCAGCCAGTATTTGCGATAGAACCGCCCCCAGGATGCAACACGGAAATCGTTGGCCGGTTTTCCGGTCTCGTTGTACCCATTCAGTTTTGTGATGTATTCCTGCAAAAACTCGGAAAACGGATGCATCGTCCTTAATTTATACACCTTAATCATTTGACCGTTTTTCCCCAATCGATCCATTGGAAACAACGGCCCAAAACTGGGTTTCATATTCGCCACAGGATCACTGGTTTTCATGACAGCAAAATACAACAGACCTTCAATCTCCTTATATTCAATTATCTCAAAGCCACAGCTAACTACACGCCCAAGTGTTTCTCCCATTGTAAGATACCGATACTTGCCCCTGGTCAGAAAAAAATAAATTTTCTGAAAATATTTAACCTTAGGCATGATGCGATGAAAAACAAATATCAACGCCCAATAAGTAGAAAATAAAAATGACCATTTAAAATTTTCTTTTTTTCTGGCCTTCAGGTTTTTAACGGGTTCTACACAGCCAATAAAAAATCCGGCATCAGGCATTGACCGATTAATATGAATCAGGAACTTATTGACATAACGAACTTCGTTGAGCTTTCGGAGATTAATTATGGATCTGGTGTTCTCTTTGACAAGTGTATCAATGCCCTCCTTAGTATTGGTGTTAATAAAAATTACGTTATGGCGTTCGGGAACCAGGTGATTCACAAAAAACTGATAAACCTCGATGCTGGTTTTTTTCAGGAGCGTTTCCTTACATTTATCTATACTCGGTTTGACAAAAGGAGTATGGAGACTAAGCTGTTCCTTTGGGATACAGTCTATAGTCCCCCTTGAAAGAAGTTCAGTGTTTTTAAATTTCATGGCCCTTGATAGTTTTTAATGTCATTCGCATTTTGCGTTCACTAAACAAATCTGTTCCTCCCCTTTTTATTACGTCAGCAATTTACATAGCGTCAATATGTTTGTCCAGCCATATTACACCAACAGAATAAAGAAAATGATTTAATTCAGGATAAAAAGCTCCTCTAATAATAAGAATAAGGTCTTTTAGAATCAATTCTTCTTCAATTAGTCAAAACACCTCCGGCAATGGTCGGATTTGAGGAATGGACAAGAATCGTTGACGGAATTTTTATAAAATCGCCTTTACTTTTTTCCCTGTGGAACTAATGTCCATCCGGTCTTTAAAAACAATCTCTTCCGGTATTTTGAAAGCAGCCAGATTGCTGGAGCAGAAGGCCTTTATCTCCTCCACGGATACCGCACTTTGTGGACTGGTCACCACAGTTGCCTTTAAGGCCTCTCCCAGTATCGGATGCTCCATCCCTTCCACGGTGCAATCTATCACTCCGGGCATACTCACAATAACCTCTTCAACCTCTTTGGGACTCACCCTTTTGCCGCCCACTTTAACAATCTCTTTCTTCCTGGCAGTCAGATAAATAAACCCATCTTCGTCGATTGTTCCCAAATCACCCGTATGCAACCAGCCATCTTTCAAAGCCGTTCCGGTAGCTTCTAAATCCTCATAATATCCGCTCATCACATTCGCCCCCAAAGCAATAATCTCGCCGGTTTCTCCGGGCTGAACCGCAAAACCTTTATCATCCACCACTTTCAACTCCACCCCCGGAATCCCTCTTCCGACAGAGCCGGTTTTCTCCGGCAAAAATTCAGGAGGCAAATACGATAAGCGAGCGGTTGCCTCAGTTTGCCCATACATTACAAAAAACGCTATATCGGGAAATAGGTCTTTAAACTCCAGAATAAATGCCTGATGTAATTTCCCTCCTGCCTGCGTAACATATCTGAGATCGGGAAAATGACCGTTACGAAATGAGTCTGATTTCCTCAACAATATCTGAAAATGGCTTGGAACCCCTGCAAAACCGGTGCAATGATATTTCTGCAGATCATTCAGAACATTTCCCAGAAACATAAAATTATTATTCAGTACAAGAGTTCCTCCTACTGTCAAATGCGTATGCAGCAATGACAGGCCGTAGCAATAGAAAAACGGCAGCACCACAAGCATGGTGTCTTCCCTGCTGAGATGAAGATAATCCAGAATGGAGGTGGTATTAGCTATGAGGTTTCCGTGGGTTAACATGACTCCTTTAGGCACTGAGGTAGAGCCGGAAGTAAAAATAATTTGCGCCAGCGCATTCGTTCCCAATTCCGGCCCGGGCAAATAACGTTTCTGATCAGAAGCACTCAGAAGTTGTTCGGTTTTCTGTTCATTCAAAAATTCTATCTCCGGTTTTAATCGTGCTGCCACAGTAGAATGTATAAAAGCAAGCGAAGCCCTGGTCTTTTTCGTTACATATTGAAACCCGGCAGATTCAACCCCCGGATTAACGGGAACACAAACACACCCAACCTTCATAATGGCCAGATAAGCCACCACAAAAAAGACATTATTAGGGGATAGCAGCAATACCGGAGTTCCCTGCTCATAATTTTCCTTCAACCAAAATGAAAGGGTGTGAACCTTAATTGAAAGTTCCCTGTAGCTTATTTTCTCCCGTGAGGAAACAAGCACCTCTTTTTCAAGTGAAGAAGTATTCAGGAAAAAATAATCGACAGCATTCATTCGTTTAAAATTTTGTAATTATCTGATAAAAAATCAATTAAAAATTTGAGAATTCCGACTGGTCGGAAGAACCGCTTCGCTCTCGCATAATATTTTTTTAACATGTTCGCTTGTCAATAGTTAGTTAAAAAAGTCTAAACGCGAAGACGCAATGGCGCAAAGTTTTTATTATCAGAGAGTTGTGATAAATACTGCGCATTATGCAAATTGCTAACTAACAGGCATTTAAAAAAGTTTAAGGTTTAAGTTTATAGTCGCGTATGTATTTTTAGGGATTGCTTCGGGCCAAGCCCTCGCAATGACGCCCTTTCACTTTTATATGGAAGAGGTTGGCAGATGGCTGGGCGGCTTCTTGGCCCTGCCATCTGCCAACCTCTTCTCTGTCACCGGAAGGTTCCGTCATTGCGAGGGCAATGCCCGAAGCAATCTCTCATGAAAAAACACTACTTTAAACTATAGCCAAGTTTAACAGACTATTGTCTTGTGATATATATGTTTAAAAAATATCATGCTCGTTTCATCAGAAAAAAATTAGAATGTTAAGCCCGGATGGAACGCAAACTCATGTAAAACTCTTAATTCCCAACAAATTAAGAATTCGGGAGATTTACAATATCAACAGCCTCTGTTCATCGTCAGACCAGAAAGTCATAATCGTGAACCGGCGCACTTCTCAAATAATCGGTTGTTTTCACTTTACGCTCAAAGTTGGCGTAATTGTTCAGCACATCATCCTCAGTCATACTCAATACCGAAGCCACCTCTTCAGCAGAGCACCCGTTTTCCCAGCCATACCAAAGCAAATCCATTTTCTCAAAAGGCATCTGGTAGAAAAACTCTTCCTGCGTCTGTTCGGCGGTATAAGTATCGGTGGTCGGTGTACGATCAATAATACTTTGGGGAACTTCAAGATATTGAGCCAACTGATACACCTGAGATTTATATAAATTTCCAATGGGCATCACATCGGCTCCCCCATCCCCGAATTTTACAAAGAAACCCTGTTTCACTTCATGTTTGTTGGGTGTTCCAATAACCGCATAATGATTGGATTCGGCATGATAATAGAGCATGGACATTCTGCTTCGTTGTTTAAAATTTGAAGCCGCCACTATTTGCAGGTAAGCAGATGGATTCAGTCGTTTGGATACCTGATTGCCATCGGCAAAAATTACAGTTACATAAAATACCGGTGGTAACTTCTTTTCTAAAATTTCCTTTGGAATAACAATCTTCATCTTATCCGTTGAAGGATTGTATTCCGGAACGATACTTTTCACAGCCTCATCGCGTCGCCGATAGCAGCCAAAACCATCCAGCGCTTTACTGATATTCTCTTCAACGGTTCTCACTCCATATTTACCGGCCAGTTCAAGAGCAAGTTCCTTACTATCGGGGCTGGAATCATGCTCGGGCAACAAAACACCCAAAACTTTATCCGCACCAAATGCACGAGCCGCCATAGCCAAAGTTACCGAAGAATCAATTCCGCCACTGATCCCAACCACACCACCTTGCCGACGAAAACGGTGAAACACATCATTTTTGAGCTTGTCACAAATCTTATCCAGAAGCACTTCGGGCTCTTTGATCTTCAATATTTCTTTGGAAAAACTTTTCGTTTGAACCATTTTATCAGGATTTTATGGTTTGCAAATTGCGCACTTCGGCATTAATAATTTGTTTGGCTTGCAAGGGTTTAAAGTCATCGACAAACTGTTTCCACAACAAATGAGTGGAAAGCACAGCCACCAAAGCCATTTGGTCGATCTCGGAATGAGTGTTTCCCTGCATCAGTCTGGCAGTCAACAACTGAACACTACCTTCATCGAAAACACCAGCTGCCTTACAAACATTAGCAGACAACAATTCCGAAACATAATCGGGGGTATTTTGGCATTGCAAAAAAGGAGCTGCAAGTGGAGCTCTGTATGCCTGTTTGGCCCTTTCAACAACCTGTCGGGGCAGTCGGTTTTTAAATTGGTGTTTGAGCAGAACTTTCTCTTTCAATCCATTCAGTTTAAAACGGTCGGGTAACGAATGGCAAAACTCCATCACTCTGTAATCCAGGAACGGGTAACGTCCCTCCACACTATTTCCCATAGCCATCCGGTCGCCCTGAGACGACAATAAATAACCGGACATAAAAATGGTAGATTCCAGATACTGGGCTTTTGCCAGATCTGAGTGATTATTCAGCAGGGGAGTCAGCTCTTTCTCAAGTTTCTCAACCATGCGTTGCCCATTTTCCGGGCCCGGGAGCATCAGCTTCCGAATTTTGGAAGTATTGTTCCAGCGAAGCAGGTGAGAATAAAGAACTGAACCGGTATCCTGTAGGCGATATCCAAAAAATAACTTCAGCGCATTAGGAGACATTTTCTTCAGTTGAGACAAATAAGGATAAAGCCTACCCAACAATAAAGGCCTTAAAGATGACCCCGGATTCCGAGCCCAAAATCTACGAACCTGCATCTCTTTAAAAATATTGTAACCCCCCAACATTTCATCGGCACCTTCGCCTGTCATTACCACTTTAATATTATTGTCCCGAACCAGACGGGAAAGAAGCAGCATAGGCAATGGAGCTGTTCGCAACAAAGGCATTTCAGCATGCCAAACGGTCTCAGGAAAGAATTCCGAAATATCATCAGAAGCACAGGAAGTTCTGTGATGCCTGGTTTTCAGCAAATCGATCATACTATCCTGATAAGCACCCTCATCGTAATCTTTATCCGCAAAACCAATTGAAAAAGTTTCCAGCAACTCTTTGGGGGCATTTGCACGAATCAACAGAGCAATCACAGAGGAATCCAATCCGCCACTCAGATAGGAACCTACAGGCACATCCGCTCGCAAACGAAGTTTAACAGCATCAGTCAGCAAAAATTCCAGTTCTTCACCTGCTTCATCCATTGTTCCCTTAAAACGCTCTCCGGGTTCAGGAAAAACAGGAGCCCAATATTTTTTCAACTGGACATGTCCTTTTTCATAAACCATAAAATGACCGGGCGGCAACTCGTGCACCCCTTCAAATGCTGTTCGTGGCGATAACGTTGTCCAGAAAGTAAAAACCTGCTGCAAAGAGTAGTTATCCAGGTTTCGTTGAACTCCGGGAAACTCAAACAGGGCCTTAATTTCGGAAGCAAATACCAGGTTGTGATCGTGAATAGTATAAAACAAGGGACGAATACCAACTCTGTCGCGGGCCAAGAAAAGGCTTTGTTTCAGAGTATCCCAAATAGCAAAAGCAAACTGACCATTAAGTTTACTCAAACATTCAGCACCAAATTCACGATAGGCCAAAAGCAATACCTCCGTATCACTATGGGTTCTGAAATGACAACCCATCTGTTCCAACTGAATGCGAAGTTCCTGATAATTAAAAATCTCTCCATTAAAAGTAATCCAATAACGGTTGGAGTCGTCACACAATGGTTGCTGTCCGGAGGCCAGGTCAATAATACTCAGGCGCACGCTCCCCAGATTCATTTCGTCGGACAAAAAGATACCGGCTTCATCAGGTCCCCGGTGCTTTATCCGCGACAACATTCTGTTCAGGACAGAAGCCGACCAGTCATTCCCCTTTGCGCCTCCGGAAAAACCAACGATTCCACACATACGCTACCCTTTTTTTTGAATCACATATTTCTCTATGGCAGTGAGGTTTTGAAAATTTTCTTCCATCAGGTCGGTATCTTCTGTTTTGACACCATATTTTTCTTCCAAAAAAGCAATCAGATTCAACAATCCCATAGAATCAAAAATTCCTTCCTCAAAAAGCATGGTCCCTTCCTGGATTTGTTCGACATCGGTAAAAGATGTTTCTGCAATGTACCCCCTTATTTCTTCCTTCATAGACATAGTAAAAAATAGATTATTTGAGCAATGAGTCCTGTCTAAAATACTCCGTTATCCCAACGCTTAGATATTACAAACAACTGATAATTAAACCATTAAAAAATCAGGCAAGCAAATCTCAACTCACTCATAATAAAAATTTTGCGTCATTGCGTCTCTGCGTTTAAGCTTTTTTTTAACGGACTTTTGACACTACTCTCATCAAAAAAAAAGCATTGATTTTAGAAGCAAGTTAACGGGAGTAGTCTTCTTTTTCCAGCCCTATTTGTCAGGTGAACCGATTATTTACATGAATTGGTTCTAAATAGTGACAACAGAACTTTTCAGGCTTACTGATCATCCGGCCAGAAAAAGCGGGAAAGCATTTTTTTCTTTTGTTTGTAATTCATCCCTTTTGAATTAAACTTGAAGCGACTCATCAGCACCAGCCGCTTTTGCACATCAATTGACATCACTACTTTGGCAGGATTACCCATCACCACAGAATTGGGAGGTATCTTCCCCTTTACCACCGCGCCTGCAGCCACAATAGAATTATCTCCTATTTCGGTGTTTGGCAATAACAGCACATTAAAACCAAGGCACACGTTGTTCCCCACTTTGATAGCCCCAAAAATATCCAGATCGGGATATTCGGGCCGAAAAACCCAGACTGCTCCGTCATGAGTCAGGAATCGAACGTTGTTAGAGACTACAACATGATCACCCAGACCTATCAAATAAGGTTCTGTACCCCAATCTGCTTTAAACAATCTGCAATTCTTGCCAATTTTAACCCCCACTTTTCTCAACATCCATATCCGCATTGAACTTAAAGGCAAGATTCTTGAAAGTCTAAGAATTAGTTTCACAAATAATTTCATGCTGAAATTGCTTTGGTTTGGCCCCATTTTAATCAAAGAGATTGATGGCAGCATCACCCCTGCCTGTCATTCCCCTGTGATATTTCCCTGGTCGCCTCTGTCTTCCAATACATCCACCATCCTTTTACAAAAAAGAGGAGATATGCGATTTGCAAATGCATGTGATGGATGAGAATCTTTGGGGCCTGCAGCATTTTGGGGCAAAAGATAATTACCCCCCTCTGTTTCCAACCACCTGAAATCCCAGATAAAAATATTGTCTCCCGGTTGATCCCATTCTTCAACCACCCACTTTGAAAATAAAGTAGCTGCTTCTGCGGCTTCAGGTGCAGAATTTTCTTTGGTTAGTGCAGATGGAGTCCACAATAAAAACTTTGTATCCGGGTAGTTCAACATCTCCGCTTTCAACGCTCCATATTGCAGTTTGTAATTCTCCAGCCTTTTCCTTTCCTCATCAACCGAAACATCGCCATCAAACACAATTCGGCTCACCGGAAAGCAGTGTTTCAAAACAATTAAGTTATATTCCGGAGTTAATGTTTTAAGAGTTGGTTCCTCCATATAAAAATCCTGATTTCCGTTCTTTACCCAAATATTGTAATAATCGAAGGGATAGTTTTTCCACCCATAGGGTTGCTTCTTGGGAAACTCCAGATCGTCTATCTCATAAAAGGTTTGATTATCTTTATTGTAACGATTAAACCACCTCTCTACAGTGCTTTTCATCCCCAATTTACCTTTCACTTTTGTAACAAAATTATTGCCTCCCTGCCAAACAGTTTTCCCTGTGCTATGATGCAGGAAAATTACTTTTTGTCTGTTTTGGTCTTTCCTATCACCCGAATTAGAATTTTGACAATTAGAAGTTGTAACCATAATAAATAATATACTGAAAAATATCTTCAATTCTTTCTTCATGACTTTCCCTTTTTCAGAATTAACAATGCCCGAAAAGTAAGGTTCTCAGAGATAATTGTCCAGTAGTTTTTGACCAAACAAAGATTATGAAAGACAAAATAAAATTTAACGAATACTGAAAATCCTATCAAACAAAATGCTCTATTTTAGTAAAAATCAGCATTTTTTGACGAAAGGCAGATTTTCCCTGGTTAATGTCTTTAACTTTTTTTAACTAATATCTCCCTATATCAAATTTTTCAAGCTTTTTGAAAATATATCACACTCATTCATCCTGACATTATAATTGACGAAATAACATTTTTCGTAATTCTCCGTAATTAACCCCGAATCACATTATTAAAATTTTAAAGAAGGCCATGAAGAACAACTTTTTGAACAGGACTATTGTGTCCATTGGGGTTATTGGGTTAATATGGGGTTGCGAACTGGAAACTATTACTCCGGTAACTGAACCGATGACCAAAGAAAGTATTGAACAAGAAAAACAAGAACAAGAAGATCAGAAACAGGAAGAAGAACAAAAGGAAACACCACAAGATACCACAAGCACTTCTGACGATAGCTACAAGATACCCGCTTTTTATGAAACCAAAGCTTTCCCATCTGCCGAAGGATACGGTCGCTTCACCAGAGGCGGACGTGAAGGTCGGGCTATTTACGTGACTTCCCTGGATGACAGCAGTGCACCCGGAACTCTTCGTTATGCGCTGGAGGTAGCAACCGGACCACGAACCGTATTGTTTAAAGTATCCGGGATTATTGAATTGGGCACCTGGGTGAAAATCAAAGATCCCTACATCACAATTGCAGGGCAGTCGGCTCCCGGGTCAGGAATTACCCTGAAGAACTCAGGTATTCAGATTGAAACACACGATGTCATTATCCGTCACATCAGAATCAGACCTGGTGATTCCAGAGACGGGACACCTCCAACAGACCGAGATGCACTGTTCATCTATAAAGACAGAAATTGTCACAACATTATGCTGGATCACGTTTCATTTACCTGGAGCATTGATGAAAACGTTTCTTTTTCGACCGGAACCAACAACCTGACCATGCAAAATTGTATTGTAGGCGAAGCCCTTTCGAACAGTTTGCACGAAGAAGGTGAACATTCCAAAGGACTGTTGATGCTGAATAATCTGGACAACATTTCGATTGTAAACAACCTTTTCGCTCACAATTACGGACGAAATCCACTTATTTCGAGTAACACCCGAAATGTTCATGTGGTGAATAACCTGATTTACAACTGGGGCCCTGTGCGACCCGGATATGGAACACATACCCAGATATTTAAGGACCAAATTCCCATCAACGATGCAGTAATTTACCGAAACATGTATCGTAAAGGACGCATCAGCTCGGATTTACCGTTGTATCGTACCGGGAATTGGTATCTCGTAGATGGTTCAACAATCTTCCTCGACCAAAATTACATGGACGATGGTGGAAACATCAATCCACTAAAAGAAGTAAGTACCTCTTACCTTGACAAGCCTGAATTCTTTGCTACATTCATGATAACCCAGGCACCTGCCCGCTGGGAATCGGAATATTCCAAAATCAGAAGCATTAATGAGGTTGAAGATTATGTACTGAATAATGTAGGAGCAAGAATTCCCATTGTGGATAAAGTTGATGAAAGGATCATAAACGAAACCCGCACCCATTCAGGTGACTTTGTTGACTCACCAAATGACAGAGGCGGATACCCGTCACAGTTCCAGGGAACTGTGCCTGCCGACCGTGATGAAGACGGTATCCCGGACAAATGGGAAATCAGCAAAGATTTGAATCCTGATTCGCACAACGATGCCGGATCATACACGCTTTCTCCCCATTATACCAATCTGGAAATGTATTTGAACGAACTGGCAGGAGATTACTCCATGTAAAAGAAAACCGAATTAGTGAATTAGTGAAACCGCAGATTACCCCTGGAGTGCATCATCACCGCGCTTCAGGGGTTTTTTATTTTCTATCAGCCAGTAATAGATATCAGCAAACCTTCCTGCAATCTTTTTCCAGTCATAATCGCGCAGCAATCGCTGATATCCTCTCTGCGCAATCGCATCGCCCTCTTCCTTATTCTCAAGCAGATAATGAATCCTGTCCGATAGCCGATCTGCATTCCCTGTTTCAAAGAACAACACTTCGCCTCCGTCAAACACCTGGGTATTTTCAGAGATGTCGCTGCAAATAACAGGAATCTGAGCAGACACTGCTTCCAATAACATATTAGACATTCCTTCGTGAAAGCTGGGATAAATAAACATTTTGGCATTTTTCAGATAAGCCATCAGAAGTGTCTTATCCTTAATGATATCAATAAAACGAACATCAAGTTTTTGTGCCATCATTTCCAGTTTTCGGGCATAATCCGGAGAATGTTCCCTGTTCCCAATAATCAGCACCCGCCCTTGATAATTGAGCTTATTCAAGGCCTCCAGCATCACATGAACACCTTTGGAGGCAATTACCCGTCCGGAGGCAAACAACACATAATCTTTTTCAGCAATTTCCGGTAAGGGCTTATCGTCAAAAACAATTCCGTTGGGGATAAATAAAATTTCCCGGCTGGTACGATCACGAAACAGCTCCGCAACCGGTTTACTCACAGAAGTAACCACATCCGCAGGCATTTTAAAAAAGAGCCACTCCATGAAAACAAAATACTGCCTGACCAGATAAGGCCATTTGGCCGCAAGTTGCGGACGGGCCCGGTGCCCCGAAACCACCCGGTAGCGCAACCTCAGCAAGGGAACAATAAAAGCGGCATCTACGTGAAAAACATGCACCACATCAAAACCGCCTTTAAACAAACAATAAAAAGTGAAACGCAGATAATAGTACATGGCATTCAGCCGGGAAATAAAAAACTTTTTAAAAACCACTTGTTCAACACCATCGTAAACACCCGATATTCGTTGAGTGTGTGTTGCGGTATTGAACACCACAAAATGAAAACGGTCTTTCAGAAAATGCACCATATTTTCCCCCGCTCTTGCGGAACCACCATAAGCCGGCAGTCCTTTGAGTCCGATAACTGCTATTCTGGGTTTTCTGTTGCTATTTCTTTTTTCCATAACTTATCTCTTTGAGTTTCGGGTTTCTTGTTTCTAGTTCTGGGTTTCGGGGGTGTGCGCCGGAGGTTCCCCTTTCAGGGGGTTAGGGGATAAGCGAAGGTTATGGGTTTCGGGTTTGGTCTTCAAGGAGACTCAGGTAATGATTCAGAAAAGAGCGGGTAGAAAAACCCGCTTTCAACTTTTCATATCCATAATGTCCCATTTTCAATCTTAACTTCTCATCATCCAGTAAGCGATCAAGAGCATCCGCGATCGCCTTTACATCACCCACGTTAGTCAGGTAACCATTTTGTCCTTCCTCCACCAGATATTTATTATCTCCCACATTGGTGGCCACCACAGGAAGTTCAGCTGCCAGGGCTTCCATCAAAGAGTTTGAAAGGCCCTCCCGCAAGGAAGTGCTGAGATAAACCGATGCCTTATGGAAAATTTCCGAAAGATTATCAGGTGCAATAAGCAATTCCACATGTTCCTGAATGTCCAGGGCCTTTATCCATTGCCTGATTTCCTCCTCCTGTGCACCATATCCTGCCAGAACATAACGAAAGTCCATACCCCTACGCGCCAACTCTTTAATGGTCAGAAGAGCCGTATAATGGTCCTTTTGAGGCAGGAACCTTGAGGCCGTCAGTATTGTTGGTTTAGCATTTCCATCCTCCTTTTGTACAATACCATCCACATCAATTCCATTGTGAATAACCAACATCTTGTCTTTTTTAAAACCACGAAGAGCCAGTTTTTCTGCACCTTCGTGGTTATTAAAAATGGTCCGATGCGAAACAAAATTGTGCAAAAACTTTTGCCAACGGAATTTGGACGGAACAATATCGCAATTCCGGATGCCACCATATATCTGCTTAACCCCGGCCAGACGCCCCGCCAAACCACCTGCAAAATTGTTTATCAATAAAAAATTAAACAGATGGGTTACCTTTTCGCTTCTCATCAGCTTAAAGAGTTGAATAAACCTGCCTATTAATGAACCGCTAAGAAAAACAACAGGCAATTTTTCCTCATTGATAAGCCGCTGATATTCCGGTGCGACGATTTTTTTTGTCCAAACCACCAGAAAAGCAGGAAAACGCTTTCGCAACTCACGGGTAAGCAACAAACTTTGCTTTTCGGCCCCACCTAAACTCAATTGTCTGATAAAAACTGCAACTACCATAAAAATAATCAGTCTGGTACGGTTTAAAATTTACAATCACCCATCACCAAATCGCCCAGAATATTCAGCGTGTGAAAGGAAGTTTTCCAACTGTACCAGGGAAAATAAATTTCTTCAGTAAATTGTTCCCGGTATTCTGTTTCTGAAAGGTTTGTCACTTCACACAAACTCACCCTGCCCCCATATATCCGGGAACAATTTTGTCCGGGCCGGAATATTTTCCCATCACGAAAAAACAACGGCCCTGCCGGACGGGCACACCGGTTATCCGAAACAACAGGATTTTGGGGATGCGAAATCCACTGATCCTGAAGAATATCATCACAATAAAAAAGATACAATTCCTGATAAGTGGAAGCATTCTCCGAAGGTTTATGAAGGGAAAAAATCCACCATTTTTCCAGATGATAAAAAGGTGTGGTATCCAGCCATTCACCATCGTTAAAAACCACCCTGAAACGTTCCCAAGTATATGGAAAATCAGTCGCCTTGTAAATAACCAGTTCTCTGGCTTCGCTGCTCTCGGGCATCATATACCAGTCATCTTTCACCCGAAAAACAAAAGGATACGACAAATGCGTATCGGTTTTCAGAATGGTAGCAGGCAGACCTTCAATTCTATGCAATTGTGGATTATATTGCGAAACCGCAAGCTGCCCTTTCCCCTTAACGATATGCTCGGCAAAAAGGAATATTTTCCCTTCGTGCGATATCAGGAACGGGTCTGCCCAACCACCATCTTCCCGTGCGTCGAGATATTTTCCTTTTAACCTTTTATTGTCCCGTAAAGCAGCAACGGTAGTTTGAACCAGATGCCAGTGAGGCTTGAAGAATTTACTCCTCACTTTGTGATGAAATTCCCGGAAAGGATAAGCAGTAAATTTCTTGAAAAGATTCATTTTCGGATATTTCAGTTTGGAAACCGGATAACCCAGAGGAGTACCAAAGACAATATAATCGAGAATTTTCTCAATATTAAACCGCAGATATTTATCGTTTCGGGCAAATCTGAATGCCCGTGTTTGAAACCAGGCATGATAAAAACATTCATTTGCTGCATCTTCAAAAACCAGAGGACGCCCAAACGAAAAGAACTGAATAATATAATGCCAGAAACCACGGAATCCCGGTGAAGTAAACAAGCTTCCTTTGGCCACAAAATAGCATTTCTCCGGGCCAAAAGTTCCGCCAAGGAAATTTTGCGAGGGCCCGGAAACAAATCCCAGCAGCGGGATATTTGTATTTTCTTTTAACGTATCAAAAGATTCTGCAATGTTTTCAAATCCAAAAATCTTAAAGAAACGATGAAAAAATATTTTTTCCACCCAAGGTTGTCCCCGTCTCTTCGGGCTCATCAGCAACAGGAAAATTTTCACACTCCTGTTCCGGGCATAAAATTTCAAAGCCGCTGCAAACCATGGAGCAACGGAAGAATTTTCGAGTGCTATGACTATCTCTTTTTGCATTGATTTACCGCTTAAATATTTGTGAACTGAGTCTGTGATTTTCTTAAGCTTTTGATTATGTCACCAAAATAAGCTTTAATTTTCCTTGCAGCTCCTGGCAACTAACGTCTGCCGCAACTCCGCAGCTTCTTTCTTGCTAAATCTTTTCTTCTACCGTCCTGTCACCGCTCAGCGGTTTATTGCTCCTGCCAACCTCTTACTTCAAGTCTTCATCTTTTTGCTTCGAGCTACTTCTCCCATACCAATAAGTTTATTTCATCTGCCTTTAATCCCCACTACTGACTAACAATACTCCGTTAAACTTTTACAAACAACTGATAATTAATTTATTACAAAACCAGGCGAGCAGACCACAACTCACTCATAATTAAAACTTTGCGTCATTGCGTCTCTGCGTTTAAGCTTTCTTTTATCGGACTATTGGACTAAGGGATTGTGCCGAAATAACTTCGTTAAATCTGTCAATTTATTTCGCGACAAACCCTAAATTACTTTTCCCCTCCAGCATCTTCTGAAGATGGTTCTGCAACCGGGTAAAACCATTTGAATCCTTCAAATGGAGATCGTCCGGTATTTCAAATTCTTCTGTTTCATTGGGAAGAGACATCGGAATTCCCAGTTCATCCTCATCCTTAATAATATTCCCTTCTCTTTGTCTGATGTTCGATACCAAAAGGCTATCCACCGAATCCCGGTTCCCGGGACGGGCTCCCGAAGAGAGCAACAACCTATCCTCCAGCACATCAGAACTGATAACAAAATCTACTGTGCCGGTGAACGGAGCCTTGCTGACCGGAACAAACCGATTGGATTTATCAAAAAGCTGCACCTCAAAATTTCTCTGCAAACGACCTTTATGACATGTGGTATTGTCGGCCCAGAAAACATTTAGGGAATCTGCCACTTCCTTATGTACCGACAGCAGGTAACGATTCATGTTGTCGGGGCCGGTAATATAATGGTTCCCCTTCAGGAGAACATCCACAGGATAATTTCGCGGCCCCCGGCTTCCTATGTATATGGCATGCGATGCAGAATTGTATATCAGATTATTGATGACCTCCACTTTTCGGGAATCCCCGCGGATGGTAGGGTTTCGGTCGCTATTGAATGCCAAAACATTTCGTATCAGACTCACATTAAACGAATTAAGTACCAACAGACCGCAGGAATGTTTCAGTGCATCAAGAGAATAACCAACAATTGAATTGCTGATGGTAATTCCGGGCCCGGCATTCAGAATAGTGAGGGTTTCATCCAGTCCAAAAGTAAAGGAGCAATGGTCGAAAACAACATTGAAAGCGCGCAAAGAAGTTCCGCTTACGGTGGCACAATCGGATTGTTTCTGATGTTTTGCGCCCAAACGGAAGCGCATATCCTGAACCAACACATCATGCGTTCCAATCACAAAAGGATATCCCCATACCGCAACGCCTTTTCCGGGAGCCGTCTGACCGGCAATATGCAAAAAAGGAACCCGAACCACCATGGGCTTTTTCAAAAAAATATCTCCGGAAACTTCAAACACAACAATCCGTGGAAACGGACGGTTGATTGCATCCCGCAGAGAGCCGGGACCCGAGTCGTTCAGATTATTCACCACCACAATTTGGGGCAATTCGCTTCCGCCATAAGCACCCGATGACTGAGTCCCCATCCCTTCGGCTCCCGGAAAGATGTTCTGGCTGCCTAAAGTAACCGGAAAACCTGCCAGGAAAAGAGATACAACGATTATTTTCCAATATTTTTTCACCCTCATCGTTTTAAACTATTCCTGTTACTTCTTTGAAAACAGCCTCATGTTCCGATACCAGTTTTTCAATAGAACACTCTTTAATCACATACTCATAACCATTCTCTCCCATTTTCCTTGCCAGTTCGGAATTGTCAAGCAATTCACTTATTCTGTCTCCCATGCTGACGAAATCATCCTGCGGTACCAGATAACCGGTAACACCCTCACGAACCACCTCATCAACGCCAAAAACATCGGTCGCTACCACCGGTTTCTTAAGAATCATATATTCCAGGAGGCTGTTGGAAGTTCCTTCTCCAAAAGAAGCCAGTACGGCCACATCAAAAATATTGACCACCTGTTCCACATCATTGATTCGCCCCGTAAACACAAAAAAATGTTTCAAATCATCCGGAATCATTGATTCCAATTGAGACCGATCTTGTCCATCACCCACCACAAAAAAGACCACATCACGGCGTTTTTTCAGCAAAGCAATTCCTGATTTTACGAACAAGGGGAAGTTCTTACGCCCGTCAATAGTTGCAACCATTCCCACTATTTTTTTACCCAAAGGAACCTGATATTCCTGTCTCACCAATTCATGATTATTCAGTTTCTTTATCCGATCGATATTCATTCCGTTACGAATCAACCGTCCCTTTGCTTTGGGTACTTTATAAACCTCCATCCCAATTTGAGAATTTCCGATGATGACCTTGGAAAACAAAAAGGAAATTTTTGCGCGGAACCATTGTGTGGAAAAAACCGGAAGTCTCGAATTCTGTACCATTTCGTTAACCAACGGCACACCCTTCAAAATCCGAAAGGGAAGTGCCACCATATTGGGAAGCCCCCCCCAACTATTAATCACATCAGGTCGGAATTTTTTTGCTTCCCGGTAAAACCTGGCAAACACCAACGGATCCTTTCTATGCGCCCGGTGCAAATATTTTACTTCCACACGCTCCATAGCCAGCAACTTTTGGAAATGAATTTCATCTTTCAGGATAAGCACCAAAATCCGGTATTCGGGGATGATAGCCAATACTCTAACCAACTCCTCTACCTGCCTTTGTTTTCCCCCGTCTCTCAGGCTTTCTATTACAATTAACACTCTCATCTATCTCGTCTTTTAAACATCCTACATCAAAGAGCCCGGTCTAAAAAGCATCTTTAATGCCCACCTCATCAATTCAGGCGGGATGAACACCATTCTACAATCTCACTGGCACGCTGATCCCACGTATATTTTTTCAAAAAAGTTTCAAGAGCTGCTGCACCAAGTTCATTTCTTAGTTCCGAATCATTTCCCAACCGATCCAGTGCTTCAATCCAGGCTTGTGAATCATCCGGATCAACAAGTATGGCTTGCCGTGGAGATAAAACCTCCTTCAGCACCGGCATATCACTGACAATTATCGCTTTCCCTGCCGACATATATTCAAATATTTTCAGCGGTGACATAAACATACTGGTAGAGTACGCCTGTTTATGGGAAACATATACCTCCTGTTGGTAGGGAGCTACCAACACATCACAAACATTCCGGTAACGATAGACATCAGAAGGGGAAATAAATCCATAGAAATAACAATTTCCCGGCAAGTGACCATAGGCTTTCATATCTTTCTTCTCGGCCCCAAAAAAGTGAAAGCCAACGCGATCGCGGGCTTTGGCCATTTCCAATATCCGCTCGATTCCGCGTCCCTTAAATACACTTCCAAAATAACCCACATTCAAATCATGATTTCCTTTTAGCTTTTCTTTTTCGTGGCGGGGGACAACATCCGAGCCATCGTGCGCAACAAATAGCCGGTTGTCACGAACACCCTCACCAGCGTACATTTTCTTCAAAGCTCCCGAGATCACGACCATTCCTCTAAGCGATTCCTTTTGCATAACTGATTTAAAGAAGAAGCGATGAAAAGCTCTGGCAGCCTTAAAAAAGAAGGAATGCGATTCAAGCACCAGATTGCGGGTTACCTTCGACATAAAGAAAGCAGAGGTAATCGTCCGGGTATATGCCAAATCGGGCTTCCACCTCAAAACCTCCTTCATGGCTGTCATTCCAAGCATCAGGGAAGCTATCCGCCCCGAACCGGGAGCTTTGATGAAACGAGCTTGAAAAACCTGCTCCACACCATAATATTCAAAACAGTGCTCCATGGTTTCAAAAGAATTGCCCCTGAATGCCAGCAACCTTACTTCATGTCCTGCTTTTACCATAGAACGACACATGCGCATCACATGAATACTGTCTGCTTTCTGGCCAGGCATTGTCGCCTCTGCGACATATAAAATCTTCATATTATCCTTACTTATTTCTATTCAATATTAATCCTGCTCGAAATATTCCCTCTTTTAAATGTCGCTTCAAGTAAACGTTTGCCCACGAATAGTTTTTTTCAGCTTTAAAGCTTCTTCCCGGCTTTAAGATGAATTTCCAGTGAGGCGATTCCCTGAATCAAACGCCCATGGTCAGCCAGTCCCTGCTGATGTTCCTTCCATAAAACATTTGGTTTTATCACATCCGGAAGAATTTTTCTTGCCCGGATATCCTCCATCTGGTTAAAAACTAAACTTTTAAATTTTTGATTATCAATTAATTCTCTGGAAAAATCGAAATAATTCAGTTTCGGATTTCTCCAGTTCTTCATGTGCTGCATCAATGCAAAATACTTCCTTCTTACCTTGGGGCGCCATGCCGCTGCACCCAACGGAAAACCAATATTATTTTTTACGGGCAATGCAAATAACCGGGGTTTCCACCATTGCAGGAACTCCTTGAAAAATTTCTGATTCCGTTTTTGTTCCTCTGTCAACCCCAGAAAAAATGCCATCAAATCGGGATGATTAAACGGTGCGCGGTGTTCAAAACCCTGAAGCATGACATGTGGGGCGATGTATTTGTTTTGCCTGTTGAGCAAATCATACCCCTCTTCAAGGGTCAGAAAACCGAGTTCCGGTTCAGGAACTTTCAGATGCTCAAGAGAGTATTTCAGTCCACCGGATAATAAATTTACATCCTCATTTTTGATATAACGATTGAAATCCAGGAATTTTATTCGCGCTTCTTCATGCGAGCCGGTCAGAACTCCCTTGACATGATCCCCTGTAATTGATTCGCCCAGGAATCCGGACCAATGCACCCCGTCAGAAAAATCGCGTTCAACAAAACGGAGCGGAGCATGGTAAAACATGAGTGACTGATGATCCATACGTCGCGAAGTCTCAATCAATTCGTCCAGCGAATATTCATACTTGTCGAGAGGAATACGGATGTTCGAAACTCCCAGAAACCGTGCAACTTTTGCTGCAATTTCGTAATCAAAAGAACCGGGAAGACCAAAAGTATAAGTAGTTATATTGGAAGTCCCGGTAAACTGCAAAAGCCCGGCAAGTACAGCACGACTATCCAGACCGCCACTTAACGGAACCACACAATTCTGACCTACTGAGAATCCTTCTTCCAGGGATCTCATCCATTTTTGCCGGGCCGTATTGAACAATTCCTCACGGGTAACGCCTGACTGTTCAACTGCGCTAATTCTCTCAGGCAACCGAACGGTTTCTTTCTCATAGTCAAGAAAGTAACCAATATCTAAAAATGACAGTATTTTTGAATGTATATCCATAAATATCGGGTCTGTAAAGTGTTATATTTCGAAAATCTCTGTTTACCGAATAATAAATCTGAAATTCTTTTTCTTCTTTTTACAATAATCTATCACTTCGTCAGTAAATTCCCGAAAAAGCGGTCCGTTACACATCTGCAGGCTGTCTATTCCCACATCGTAATTGTTCAGTTCAATCATTTTCACCACCCCATCCCGATCCACACAAAAATCAAAACCGATTACCCGTGTGTAGAACTGTTTCCGGGCCAGCTCCTTCGCTTTTTGTGCAACTTCCGGAAATTTAAAGAGTTCCACTTCTTTATTGATTTCCACCTCCCCCACACGGGCAAGAGAATTCCCATTGCTTCCATAAACCAACCCATTGAGTTTTCCCGATTCATGATCTATTCCACACGCCTTCCCTCCTTTTTTAATATTATCTACAACAGAGCCGGGGCCCCCAACTCTCAGCATTGCCCTGAGAACATGGACAGAATCATCTTTAACCGACCGATAGGTA
>Ga0163225_100145_pt1 | contig 22777 bp, 18 predicted proteins | sample MSEWel2016_04_06_2_FD_113145 | JGI IMG/M metagenome (GOLD analysis project Ga0163225, IMG submission 113145) | Subsurface microbial communities from deep shales in West Virginia, USA - MSEEL Well Study Marcellus 5H_2016_04_06 ... | reverse complement strand
TGTTCTTTTGTCCTTTAACTTCCTTGAAAATCCATTAAATAGCTCGCTATTCGCAGCATTTTCAAGTCGGAAAAGAACAAAATAACTTCGTTAAATCTGTCAATTTATTTCATTACAAACCCTAAGTTGAGCGATTCGAGTTATGCGAAGTATCGCTTTAACTTATCCAGAAGCATTCGGAACCGGTTTAGAAATTGTTGGTTTTTACCGAAGGAATGAGATGGAAACCTTACTATTTCTTCATTCCCGATTAAAACCGGTACAAGCTGTGAGCGAGAATCGCTCCGCCGGCACTGCCGCTTGCTTGCAAGAATCTGGGTTTCATCCGGCAATGTAGAACACTAAAACCGGAAGGCATAAGTTTATCGTCACGTGAGAATTTTTAGAGATTGCTTCTTTAAACTATAGCCTGCCTGAAACTGTTTACCAGAAGATGAGCGGGGCGTAGAAAGGCATATTTTTATACCAGCCCCATAAGATGCATGTTCCAAAATGAACCAATTAATAAGCTAATGAATTCTGAAAAACCAATTATCCCCCCCGTGCCACGGGAAGAACTGGAAGCTGAACTCACCCGGGAGCGTTTTGTGCGTTTTACCAATAAGGGGGAGAATAAAATTTATGATTTTACAGCCAACGATGCTCCATCTCTTATGCGCGAAGTAGGACGCTTACGTGAAGAATCGTTCAGAACTGCAGGTGGCGGTACCGGTAAAGATTGCGATATGGACGACTACGATATCGGTGACGATCCATATCACCAGCTCATAGTCTGGGATCCCAAAGCAAAAGAGATGCTTGGAGGGTACCGTTACATTATGGGCAGAACACTAAAGCCTGACGCAGAAGGGAAAGTCCATCTTGCCACAGCCCGGATGTTCCATTTTTCAGAAAAATTTATACAAGAGTATCTTCCGAAAACCATCGAACTGGGTCGTTCTTTTGTTCAGCCCCGGTATCAATCGAGTAAAATGGGTGCAAAAAGTCTTTATGCACTCGACAACCTGTGGGATGGTCTTGGCTCATTAATCATCAATTATCCCGACATGGAATATTTCTTTGGAAAAGTAACCATGTACACACATAGCAATTTGAAAGTCAGGAGTCTCATAAGGGCTTTCATGGACAAGTACTTTAACGATCCCGACAACCTGGTTTATCCATATAACCCGGTTAATTCGGCACTGACTGACAGTGAAGTAAGAGAAATATTTTCGGGAGAAACATTTTCGGACGATTACAAAACACTCAGCAAATCGGTTCGTGAACTGGGTGAAAATATTCCTCCTCTAATCAACGCTTACATGAATCTTTCACCATCGATGCGCACCTTTGGCACTTCAGTTAATGAACGATTTGGCGGGGTGGAAGAAACAGGAATCATCATCACTATAAAAGAGCTTTATCAGGCCAAGATAAGTCGCCATGTTCATACATATAATCCCGACCAGGAAAAAGACCATCAGTAGCAAAAATAGTTGAATAGCTAATGGTTTTTTCTGACAAACTTTTGTGAATGACGTATCCTGCAGATAAATATACTTTTGATGTTGTTGTTATAGGAAGCGGTCCGGGCGGATTCGCTGCCGCCAACAGAGCCACTGACTTTGGGAAGAAAGTTTGTCTCATAGAGAAAAGTCATATCGGGGGAGCCGGCATCATTAACGGAGTGCTGACCTCTAAAACCATGTATGAACTTTCCATGGATTATTCTGTAGCAGCACGCGTGGACAGAGGCTATCGTGCCAGCGCGCTGAATGTGGACTACAGTAAAGTTCGCAATACAGTACTGGAAGCTGCAAGGGAAAAGCAATATCAGATGCGAAGTCAGATTGAAACTTTATCCCACCGCTCCCAGAAAGGTACCATTAGTCTGATTACCGGACATGCAAAGTTTAAAGATTCCCACACGATTGAGGTCAATGACCAGGGAAAATTGCTCACCGTCAAAGGAGAATATTTCATTATAGCCACTGGTGCCCATCCCCGACAACTGTCTGGCGTAAAAACAGATGGCAAACGAATTATCACCTCCGACCACATCCTCTCCCTTTCAAAATTTCCCGGACGATTGCTCATTATTGGCTCGGGAATAATTGGTTGTGAATTTGCCACCATCTTTTCCAATTTCAATCAAACACAGGTTCACCTCCTCGACAGGTCGAACCGGGTACTTCCATACGAAGACGATGATGTAAGCGAATTTGTGTCCGACAATCTGGAAGCAAACGGCGTAACGGTTCATCACACGGCACAATTGAGATGTATTCGGGAACACCCCGGTCATTTAGAAGTAGTTCTCGACTACGATGCAGGAAACAGCAGAGTCATTGAAGTCGATGTTGCCCTCATTGCCATTGGCCGGGAGCCAAACACTCAGGAGTTGGGACTGGAAATGCTGGGGGTCACCCCCGATAAAAGAGGCCTTATTCCGGTAGATGAATGCGGAGAAGTGGAAAACACCAAAGGGCTTAAAAATATTTATGCCGTTGGGGATGTTACCGGGCATACACAATTATACAGTGTTGCCGAATTTCAGGGGCGACTGGCAGCCGAAGCCATAGCGAAAAACATTTGCTACATGCCCGATTATTCAAATATGTCAACGCTCATGTTTTTCAAACCGGAGGTGGCAGCTGTAGGAGCAAATGAAAAGGGACTTCAGGAAAAAAACATCGGATATAGAGCAGTCTATTATTCCAATCTACTGGTTAATCGTGCCATTGCCATGCGCAATACGCACGGGTTTGTAAAAATTCTCGTCAGCAATGATGAAGAACAGCGAATCCTGGGTATGAGAGCTTCCGGGCCTCAGGCCTCTGCGTATATTGTGGCCGTTGCCCACCTTATCAATCAGGGCAACAGCCTGAGCGAAGTATTGCGGGTTTTTTATCCCCATCCCAGCATTACCGAAGGCATTCAGGAAAGTATGAGAGCTTTGGCATCCAAATCAATCTACAAGCCGGTAGCTTTCCCAAAACAGATAAAAGTAAGCGAATGGAAACCAGGAGATCCAAAAACGCAAACCCCCAGAGATGAAAAAATCAAAAAAGACAAAAAAAAGTAAAGCATTTAAGATTATTATATTCTCCATTGTAGGTATTACGGCCCTTTACACACTGCTACCCGATTATCTGCAAAAGGGGTTGATATACCTTACGCCCGACATTGATGACTACAAAATCTTTGATAACAGGGAGGTAAAAACCGATACCCCTCGTCCATGGCCTGAAACCTTCGATTACAATCAATACACTCCTTCCTCTCAGTCCATCAATGACTCTATTAAATTACTTAAAACCACCGGAATTCTGGTCATCCAGAACGACTCCCTCCTTTATGAAAAGTATTATGGAGGCCATGAGGCAACAACCATTTCCAATTCCTTTTCCATGGCCAAAAGCATTGTATCTTTGCTTGTCGGATGCGCTGTTGACGACGGACACATACGAAGTCTTGACGACAAGGTGAAAAAATATTTGCCCTGGCTCAAAGGACCTTACAGTGAAAAACTCACCATCCGGCATCTGCTCACGATGAGTTCGGCATCAAGTTGGGACGAGCATTACAGCTCACCCTTCTCCATTACCACCCGGGCTTATTATGGAAGAGATCTTCCGGGAACCATAAAAAAAGTCAAGATTCTGAAAAACCCCGGAATCATGTTTAATTACCGGAGTGGCGACACACAATTTCTGGAAAGAATTCTCACCAGCACAACCGGGAGGTCGCTGGCGGATTATGCATCTGAAAAACTATGGCAACCCCTGGGTGCCGAGACCCCGGCACTCTGGTCGCTCGATCGTCGCGAGGGCACTGAGAAAGCCTATTGTTGTTTCAACAGTACACCCCGTGATTTTGCCCGAATAGGCAGTCTGGTTCTTAACCGGGGAGAGTTTATGGGACAGAGAATTCTTTCGGCAGCCTTCATTCAGGAAATAACAACCCCCGCAAAATACCTTACCAATGAAGAGGCCCAAATGGTCGATTACTATGGATTACACTGGTGGATAATGGATTTTAAAGGAGAACAAATTCCTTACGCAAGAGGAATATTGGGACAATATATCTTTGTAATTCCATCACAAAATGCGGTGGTAGTGAGACTGGGACATCAACGAAGTAAAGAATACCGCAACCACCACCCCCTGGATGCCTACACCTGGCTACAGGCCGGAATGGGCATTATTGAACAAAGAAATTAGCTTAGGGATTGTGCCGAAATAACTTGCCGCTTTAGGGGTTATTAAAGATTGCCCCCTGCGAGCACGGGCCAATTCTGTCACAAATTCATTGTGCCCCGGAATTTTCGAGGCAGCCATTCGCAATGACCTCTTTTTAATGTGGTTGTGGCAGGTATGAAGAGGTGTTTTAAACTACAGCCATCTTCATTCATTCTTCGAATCTTTCAAGTTTTTTTACTAGTAAGCCCTGCTGTTTATTCCTTCAATAAAGTTAATAAATGAAGTATTTACCACTTTATTTCCACCGGGAGTGGGATAATTGCCGGTGAAATACCAATCGCCCTTATCGTTGGGGCAGGCTTTATGCAAATTATCAACCGTTTGATAGACAATCTCCACCTCAGCATCAATATCAACCGGTGTCAGCATCCGAGCAATTTTATCAGAAATCTGCTCGTTAGAAAAAGGTCTGTAAATCTCTTTCACATAATTCACAATCTCCTCTTTCTGCAGGTTCTGTTGGTCTTTACATTGCCGGTAAACATTTTCAATCACATCCTCCTGCCCTGAATCTTTAAGCAGTTCAATCGCTGCTCCAAAAGCACAAAAGTCTTTAAGGCGTGCCATATCAATTCCATAGCAATCGGGGAAACGAATCTGAGGGGCTGATGAAACCACAATAATCTTTTTCGGATGAAGGCGATCCAAAATCTTTAATATACTCCGTTTCAGGGTAGTCCCCCGAACAATAGAATCGTCAATAATAACCAGTGTATCCACTTTGTTTTTAACAATCCCGTACGTAACATCGTAAACGTGTGCCACCAAATCGTCGCGACTGTTATCATCAGTGATAAAAGTGCGCATTTTCACATCTTTAATGGCTACTTTTTCAATGCGGGGTTCCAGACTCAAAATTTCAGAGACTTTTTCTTCTGACAGATCATTCCCCAATGCCATTATTTTTCGGGTTTTTTCTATATCAAGATGCGACCTGATGCCCTCTATCATTCCATAAAAGGCAGTTTCGGCGGTATTGGGGATGTAAGAAAAAACAGCATTCTCTAAATCGAAATCAATTTTATCCAGGATAATGGGAGCCAGTAAACGCCCCAGTTCTTTCCGTTCTTTATAAATATCACGATCGCTACCACGCGAAAAATAGATTCGTTCAAAGGAACAGGAATTCTTCTGCTGAGGGACGTTCACCATCTCCTCCGAAATAGAACCATCTTTTTTAATTATCAGCGCATGCCCCGGCTTAAGATCCTGCACCTCAACCGCTCTAACATTCAGAGCAGTCTGTATCACAGGCCGCTCCGAAGCAACCACCACAAACTCGTCATTCGCATAATAGGAAGCTGGTCGAATTCCCCATGGATCACGCGTTACAAAAGCATCGCCATGACCAATAAGTCCGGCAATGACGTAGCCTCCATCCCATCGACGGCTCGACCGCTCCAAAACCTTCCTGACATCCAGATTTTTTTCTATCAGGGCTGATATTTCTTTGTTAGAATACCCCTCATTCTTAAATTGCCGAAACAGCAACTGGTTTTCCTCATCCAGGAAATGTCCCACATTCTCAAGCATGGATTCGGTATCGGTATAATCCTTCGGGTGTTGCCCTAAGTCAATCAGCGTTTTAAAGATTTCATCAACATTAGTCAGGTTAAAGTTGCCTGCCAGCACCAGATTTCTGGATCTCCAGTTATTCTCGCGCATCACCGGATGCACATAGTCGATGCTGTTGTTCCCAAATGTACCGTAACGCAAGTGTCCCAGATAGAGTTCTCCGGCAAAAGGCAGATTTTCCTTAGCCCATACCGGGTCATTGAGTAACTCGGGATGATGGTCATAAACCGCATCAAAACGAGTGTGAATATCCGAAAAGACTTCCTGAATAGGATTTCCTTTATTAGAACGCTGTCGCGACAAATATTTTTTCCCGGACGGCTGATTCAGTTTTAAACTTACCACTCCTGCGCCATCCTGTCCCCTATTGTGTTGCTTCTCCATCAGAAGGTACAATTTGTTCAGGCCAAAACGCCATGTTCCATACTTCTCCTGATAATAACTCAGAGGTTTCAACAGTCTGATAAGGACAATACCACATTCATGTTTAATCTGATCACTCATAACTCAAATCAAAAATAAAGTAACCTACTGGAATATTTTTTACAAAAAGAAAAGCCCGCTTGATTTGCAAGCGGGCCTGATTTTATTTAAAAGTTCTTAATGGAATATCAGCAACTTTCACCACATAACAAGCCGGAAATATCTTTTTCAATTTGTCAAGCATGGGCAGTGCTTCATGTTTGTGTCTGAAGCCTCCTACCCTAACGCGCCAGAATGGGGCGCTGTATTCAATAAATACATCCTCATCCGGAAAATCCGACAAAACTTTCCCTTTTATATCAAGCGCTTCCTGTCTGGCTTTGCTTCCCACTCCGCTATAAAGCTGAACACGGAATCCTTCAACCCCTCCGGTTCTTTTATTCATACTGATGTGAGTATTCACAAGAGCTCTCATGCGGGCGGATTGCTCAATAGTAATGATTCCCTCGTCGCTATTAACCTGCTCCAGTTCGGAAAAGATGTCGGAATTGGAATTGTCGTATTCGCCAGGCATTTGGGCCTTCATTCCAATTACAAACAAAAAAAATATAAATCCTGCAACTATTCTCATCTTAAACGATAGTACTTTTGCCGGCAAAGATACAATTTTTATTCCTTTACCGGAACAACTAAAACGGGAATATCGGCAAGATTGAGCAACTCATTTGCAAAGGGTCTGAAAACACTGTCAAACGGGCTTAGTGATTTACTCAGATGAATGGCAATAACGGTAGCAGACTCCTCCTTTGCATAGTTAAGAATATTTTTTGCATCCCCTCCCCACTTAAATGGAGTCACAGAAACATCCAAATCAGTATTACTCTTGATGTACCGCTCGGCCTGTTTTGCATAAATATCGCTCAATCCCGGAAGAATCCACCTTGATTTACGTTGTAACGCAAGAATGCTGATTTGGGCTTTGAGTAACTTGGCAAAACCGGTCACTATAGGAACAATTTTCCGGGTGAGTTTATTGTGATCCAGAGGTAACATTACCTTATGAGGAAATTCCCATTTCATTCCTTTCCGGACGGTAAACACCGGGCAGGGAGCATGTGAAACCAGCCGGTAGGCATTACTTCCGAGCCATCGGTCTTCCACGCCAGAAACCCCATGAGTTCCAACGACAATAAGACTCACATCGTCATACCGGGCCTGGTTGGTGATTTCTCTGACAACATTGCCTTCCCGTATTTTAAAATCAAACTCACCGTTGTAAACACGGTAGTCCGGGCTAAACTTTTCAATCAGATGTTCCAGCCACGCTTTGGCTTGCCCCTTCAGGCGCTCCTCGGGATTATCTCCCAAAAATTCGGGGGCATATTTCTGACCTGTCTGAACATGAATTATCCTGAGGCCTGCATGTAAGTAATTGGAAAGCTCTACTCCTATTTTCAGGGCAAAGACCGAGTTATCAGAAAAATCGATGGGAACAAGAACGCGTTTCATTGGTTTAATTTTTCACAGTTATAGTTAAATGAACCCCATATCTACCCCGGAAAAAGTTCCGGAAACTCAGGAATTATGTCGAAATAACTTCGTTATAATGACGACTTATTTCATCGCACATCCCAATAAAAAAGGACTTCAAAAGCTTATTAGCTTCAAAAAGATGATTACACTGGAGCTAAAATAATTCGGACTTTGAGTCAAATCATCCATCCACCACAAAATCAGCACCCTCCTCCAAAGGCCGATAAAACCCCTTTGTTCCAAAAAAAGTTTTACGAATATACGTAATGTGCACAAAAGTAGTTGCACAAAACACCCTTTTCTTATTCAGATTCAAAAGAATTGGCAAGTTCATCTGTTATTTCCAGATTGTGAAAGACATTTTGAACATCGTCATTATCCTCAAACTCATCGATCATCCTCAGAAGTTTCCTGGCAGTTTCCAAATCCAACTCTTTATAGTTATTCGGAATTCTTTGCAAGGCAGCATTTTCAACAACAATCTCCAATTCATTCAGTTTTTTCTGAACAGCACCAAAATCCTCCATTTCGGTGGTAACCACTATCAGCTCTTCATCCTTTTCAATTTCCTGAGCTCCGGCATCAATCAACTCCAATTCCAGCTCTTCGAGATTCATCTCCTCACTTTTAACAATCTGGAAAACGCCTTTGCGTTCGAAAAGAAAGCTCAGAGACCCGTTTGTTCCCAAACTTCCACCTCGTTTATTAAAAATTGAACGAACGGCCCCAACGGTGCGATTGTTATTGTCGGTCATACATTCCAGAAATACTGCAACGCCACCGGGGCCATATCCTTCAAAGGTAATTTCCTGAAAACTGTCTCCCCCTGCCTCAGAAGCTTTAGCAATGGCACGATTGATATTGTCTTTTGGCATATTTACCGAACGACCGTTCTGAACAGCCAACCGCAAACGCGGATTGGTTTCGGGATCTGCTCCCCCCTCTTTTACAGCAACCTGAATTTCCTTAGTTATCCGGGTAAACATTTTCGCTCTCCTGGCATCCTGCGCCCCTTTTCGATGTTTAATATTCGCCCATTTACTATGTCCTGCCATCATTCAATATTTTTTCAATAAATTCAATTTCCATCTGTTCAATTAGATCGGTAGATTTCCAGATATGAGATTTAAGATGATTCGTATCCCAAATCCTTAGTAGGTATAGGTAACTGATAAATAGGTACTTACAAAAGTTTATGACTATAGTTTAAAGTAGCGTTTTTGTCATGAGAAATTGCTTCGGGCATTGCCCTTGCAATGACGGAACCTTCCGGTGACAGAGAAGAGGTTGGCAGATGGCAGGGCGGAGAAACCGCCCTGCCATCTGCCAACCTCTTCCATATATAAGTGAAAGGGCGTCATTGCGAGGGCTTGGCCCGAAGCAATCTCTAAAAATACATACGCGACTATAAACTATAAGCCAAGTATAACAAAGTATTGTTTTGTTGTCATCCCCCATTAACCCCTCCCAAGCCACTGAAAGCCGTTCACCCGCAAACAAAAACAACACAGGCAACCATTTATTAATAAGCCCTTTAGGCCATTTCTTTTTTTTTGCATTCTACTCATTAAAGAACGATTGGGTAGTACGACTGAAGCACAAAACTACAAAAAACAAGATCTTCAGACAAACCGTTGATTTAATACGAATTACTGCAAAACATAAAAAAAAATCTAAAGAACTATGGCTTTGGGGAAACCGCAGATAAGCATTAAATTTGCCGATTACAATATTGAATTGAAATGAGAGACCAGGACCAAGAAAAGAAACAAACGGCAGATGCCGCAGAGAGTGTTCTTACTTACGAGAGTAACGGAAAGAAACTTTACATCGAGACTTACGGGTGCCAGATGAACTTTGCCGATAGCGAGGTAGTAGCCTCTGTAATGCAAATGGATGGTTACGAAACCGCCAATAGTAACGCAGATGCAGATGCCATCTTTATCAACACCTGTTCAATACGGGAAAATGCGGAACAAAGAGTATTAGCAAGAGTAAGAGAGCTTAAAGCCATTAAAAAGAAGCGCCCCGGCCTGGTTATCGGCATAATTGGATGTATGGCGGAACGGGCAAAGGAAGAACTCTTTGAAGTGGGTGCCGACCTGGTTGCCGGGCCCGATGCATATCTGGATTTACCAAACCTGGTGAGTCTTGTGGAACAAGGCGAAAAAGCCATCAACGTTGACCTCTCGACAACAGAAACATATCGCAACATTATTCCCAAGCGATTAGGGCCCAACAAAATTTCTGCGTTCATCAGCATCATGCGCGGATGCAACAATTTTTGCACCTACTGCATAGTTCCCTACACCCGCGGGCGTGAAAGAAGCCGGGATCCTGAAAGTATCAAACAGGAATTTTCAGACCTGGTAAACGCAGGTTATAAAGAGATCTCCCTTTTGGGACAAAATGTGAACTCCTTTCTCCACAAAAAAGATGAAAAAGAGATGGATTTCCCGGGACTATTGGAATTTCTGGCCGCTGAATTTCCGGCAATCCGCATTCGTTTCACCACCTCTCATCCGAAAGATATGAGTGATGAGACCCTGAAAGTAATGGCGAAACATGATAATTTGTGCAAGCATATTCATCTACCCCTTCAATCGGGCTCTTCCAAAATACTTAAATTGATGAATAGGAAATACAGCGCCGAATGGTACAAAAACCGCATCGAAGCTATCCGCAAAATTCTACCAGGTTGCGGTATTACCACCGATGTTTTTTGCGGATTTCATTCCGAGACAGAAGAGGATCACCGGGAAACTCTGGAACTCATGAGGTGGGCCGGGTTTGACACATCCTTCATGTTTAAATACTCCGAACGTCCGGGAACTTATGCACACAAAAAGTTACCCGATAATATACCTGAAGAGGTTAAAAGTCGCAGACTACAGGAAATCATCACATTACAAAACCAACTCTCGCTGGAAAGCAATAAACAGGACATCGGAAAAACCTTTGAAGTACTTGTGGAGAGTGTTTCCAAAAAATCGACCAAAGAGTTTTTCGGTCGCACATCGCAAAACAAGGTAGTGGTTTTTCCGCGAGGAGAGCACAAAGCAGGAGAAATTGTAAAAGTCAGAATTACACAAGTTACTCAGGCCACACTGCTGGGAGTTTCTGAGGAATAATCTTAAATAAAACATATCATGTCGGATCAGATAAAAGAGTTCAGAGAATTTCGTTCAAAAATGAATAAACGCATCCTCTCGCAGGACAATCTTGTAATCAAACGACTGTTTAATCTGGACACCAACACATACAAAGAAGGAGCGTTACCAACCAAAACCAAGGAGATGCTTGGTTTGGTAGCCTCTATGGTGCTACGATGCGACGATTGCATCAAATATCATCTTGAACAGTGTTACGAACAAAACATCAACACAGAAGAGATGATGGAAATTTTCTCGGTGGCCAACATTGTCGGAGGTACCATTGTGATACCACACACTCGCCGAGCCATGGAATACTGGGACATATTGAATGACCATCAATAAAAACTATTGCAAAAACTTAATGTTTCCCGGCTCCCCTCAAAAAGATATTAACACACCGCTAATTTCCGAAACCGATTTGTTTAAAGTAATTTTGCTCCAAACAAAAAAAAATAAAATGGCCAAAGAACTGGATTTTGAATCGATACGTCCTTATAAGGACCATGAAATTCAACAGGTATTTGAACGTCTGAAAAATGAAACTTCATTTCTGGAACTCATTGGGTTTCTTTACCCGGAATTGTCGCCTCAACGATTCATCGATGGCATGATGCAGATCAAAAGCATTCGTCAGTTCCAACAGGAAGTTATTTCTCCCTATATCAAGCAAATAATCAAAACCACGACCAAAGAGGTCACTTCCGAAGGGTTAAATGAGCTGGATCCGAAAGAGTCGTATCTTTATATTTCCAACCATCGTGACATTGTGCTGGATCCGGCAATTTTAAATGTCATCATGTTTGAAAATAATTTCGATACCACCGAAATTGCCATTGGTGACAACCTGTTAATCTATCCGTGGATAACTGATCTCGTGAAGCTAAACCGCACCTTCATTGTGAAGCGTAACCTTCCGGTGAGGCAGATGATGGAAAGCTCCACGCTGTTGTCGGAATACATTCGGCATACCATTACGACAATTGGCCACAGCATCTGGATAGCCCAACGGGAAGGCCGCTCCAAAGACGGTAATGACCGAACACAGCTCAGCCTGCTAAAAATGCTCAACATCAGCGGTAGAGACGAGTCGGTGGCTGAAAACTTTAAGCAATTAAAGATTGTACCCGTGTCTATATCGTACGAATACGACCCATGCGACTATCTGAAAGCCAAGGAGTTTCAACAAAAAAGGGACGACCCGGAGTTTTCAAAAACCCAGGAGGATGACTTACAACACATGGGAGCAGGATTGCGGGGACGAAAAGGGCGCGTTCATTTTGCGTTTGGTCAGCCAATCAATAACGAACTGGATATACTGAAAGACATCGAAAACAAGAATGAGAAAATAGAATTTCTTGCAGGTTTGATAGACAAACATGTTCATGAGAACTATCGATTGTGGCCCGGCAATTGGGTCGCCTGGGATATGCTGAACACAACCGAGGAATACAGCAATATGTATTCGACAGAGGAAAAAGAGATATTTCTTCAATACATTGAGGAACATCTCGAACGTATTGAAGGCGACAGGGAGTTTTTAAGAAAAACACTCCTTGAAATGTATGCCAATCCGGTAGTCAACAAACGGGAACTATTGGGAAATGCTATGAAATAGAAAAGAGGGGCCCCCTAAATCCTCCCAAGGGGGACTTGAAAAAGAAAAGAGGCTGTTAGCTCTTGATAAAATAGCCAGCAATAGATTAATGATAAAGAGGGGTTGATTTTCGGCTAGTCCGAAAATCAACCCCTCTTTTCTTATTGAGAGAAATTATTTCTGCACTTTGCTTTTCAATTCAAGCATCAGCTCGGCAAGTTGTGCCTCACTGATGGCAGACGGAGCATCGTTCATCACATCACGACCGGCATTGTTTTTCGGAAAAGCAATTACTTCCCTGATAGAATCCAGTCCTGCAAATAATGAAACCCAGCGGTCAAAACCAAACGCCACACCACCGTGAGGAGGCGCCCCATACTTAAATGCATTCATGAGGAAGCCAAACTGATTTTCTGCTTCCTCTTCAGTAAATCCAAGAATTTTAAACATTTTCTGCTGAAGCTCATCGTTGTGAATTCGAATGGAGCCACCACCAATCTCCACCCCGTTAATCACAAGATCGTAAGCATTGGCGCGAACCTCTCCTGGTTTGCTGTCGAGTAGTTGAAAATCCTCCTCTTTTGGAGAAGTAAACGGGTGGTGCATGGCATAATAACGTGCTGTTTCATCATCCCATTCCAACAATGGGAAATCGACTACCCAAAGAGGCGCAAACTTATTTTTATTTCTCAAGCCCAAACGGGTTCCCATCTCCAGACGCAACTCCCCAAGTGCGGTAAGCGTTTTTTGTTCAGACCCGGCCAGAATCAGCAGCAAATCACCAGGTTTTGCACCACACATCTCAGCCCAGGATTTAAAATCTTCGGCAGAGAAAAACTTATCCACGGATGTTTTAAAAGAACCATCCTCATTATATTTTACGTAAACCAGCCCCTGAGCGCCCACCTGAGGCCGCTTAACAAAATCAGTAAGCTGATCCAACTCTTTACGGCTATACGTTGCACATCTCTGGGCACAGATGGCCCCAATGTACCCGGCATCATCAAATACTTTAAAACCTTTGCCGGAAGCTGCTTCTGTCAAATCAACAAATCGCATATCGAACCGTATATCCGGCTTATCGCTACCATAATATTTCATGGCATCGGCAAAAGGCATTCGGGGGAAATCTCCTTCAATTTCCACACCCCGCAAAACCTTAAACAAGTGTTTGGTCATCCCCTCAAAAGTGTTCAGGATATCTTCCTGATCGACAAACGACATTTCGCAGTCTATTTGAGTAAACTCCGGTTGGCGGTCGGCACGCAGGTCTTCATCGCGGAAACATTTCACAATCTGGAAATAGCGATCGTACCCGGCAACCATCAGGAGTTGTTTAAATACCTGGGGCGACTGAGGAAGCGCATAGAACTGTCCGGGATTCATCCGGGAAGGAACCACAAAATCACGGGCGCCTTCAGGAGTTGATTTCATCAGCACCGGGGTTTCCACCTCCATAAAGCCTTCCCTATCCATATAATTTCTAACCTCAAGGGCCATTTTGTGCCTTAATTCAAGGGCTTTGCGAGCAGGATTCCGACGAAGATCCAGGTATCTGTATTTCATCCTGAGTTCCTCACCCCCGTCTGTATTATCCTCAATGGTAAACGGCGGAAGGTCAGAAGAATTGAGCACCTTCAGTTCAGTAGCCATCACCTCAATATCACCGGTAGGAATTTTATTGTTTTTACTACTACGCTCAGCAACCTTACCGGTTACCTGCACCACATACTCACGACCAAGATTCCTCACGGCCTGACTCAGCTTATCGTCAGCCTCATTGTTAATAACAAGTTGGGAAATCCCGTAACGATCCCTCAGGTCAACGAAAGTCATTCCGCCCAAATTGCGAACACGCTGCACCCATCCGCTCAGGATAACGGTTTTATCAATGTCTGCAATTCTTAATTCTCCACAGGTATGTGTTCTATACATTATAATTGTCATTTTTGGGGTATTAATTGCCCCGGATTCAATAGAAATTTTGATTTTAGAATATCTTTGCGAAAATATAAAGAAAAAAAAGAAACAGCGACATTGCATTTCAAAAAGGTCAAAAAATATGGATAAAATTGATTTTACCGACCAGTATTTTATGAAACAGGCTTATCAGGAAGCTAAAGAGGCCCTGAAAAAAGACGAAGTTCCGGTAGGAGCCGTAATAGTGAGTGAAGGCACCATTATTTCACGGGCTCATAACCTCACCGAAACCCTGAACGATGTAACAGCCCATGCCGAAATGCTGGCCATTACTTCCGCATCGGAACATTTGGGCGGTAAATACCTTAACAACTGCGCACTCTATGTCACGTTGGAACCCTGCACCATGTGCGCGGGTGCATTAAACTGGTCGCAGATTGGAAAAATCGTTTTTGGTGCTGCCGATGAAAAACGAGGATATAAAAAATTATCGCCCTCCCCGCTTCATCCCAAAACGGAAGTTATTGGCGGAGTAATGGAAAAAGAGTGTAGTGAACTGGTGAAACAATTCTTTGCCCGAAAACGATAATATCGAATTTCTTGATACCGAACCGTTTGGTTTCCGAAGGTAAGAAGTTTGAAACCGGAGGTTCGAGAAACTTCGAAGCACTGATACTCTGCGCCTTTACAAGAGAACCCCTTTCGAAAGAGAAATTGAATCACTAGTGTCCGGAGAAACATGTTTTTTGAAAGGAGATTGCTTCGCCTTGCTCCCAATGACACTGCCTTACAGGTTTTAAGCTGTGTTGGCAGGGGTTGATTTTCGGCTTTGCCGAAAATCAACCCCTGCCAACCCTCAATATCCTGTAAAGTCCCGTCATTGCGAACGTAGTGAAGCAATCTCAATTTTTTAACCGAACACCAATGAAATTAAATCTTAAAATTTCGTGAAAGGTTAGCGAACAATTATAAAAAAGTCCCCTCTTCCGTAACCAGCGGAAGAGGGGACAACCCAAGTAACCCTATGAAATAATTAACGAACAGCTACTTTCTTCGTGGTTCTGTGATTACCAACGATAACATTTACAATATATAGTTGACCACTCGCTAATTCAATTTGGTTAAATCCTGAAGCAGCCTTACGACTGGTTACCATACGCCCGCTTAATGAATAAACATCAATACTAGCTTGTGGACCGGGCGCTGCAAGTAAGTTCTCATCTATACGAACATTTATTTGCCCATAATCACTTGTAACAAGAACAGGTTCTTCATTTTCAAACCCTTCGATAACCGAAGTAATCACTCTTGCACTACGTGACAAGTGTAAAACAAATCTCTCATGCTCAATACCCAAAGCCGATGGAGTATAAGAATAAACCGATGTTCTGAGATTGGTATATTGCCCCATCTCCTTGTCTTCAAGAACCACATCATACTCATCAGTAAAATCCTCAAGAAGGGCCGAAATTGTACACTCATCGTAAACCCGGTTTCTTACGCTAACCGGAACAGCAATGTAACTCCGTCCGTTTAAAGCCGCAAAACCATTGATGGCCATCGCTTCATTATTAATACGGGTGAAAATCTCAGGAATTTTTTCTGATGAATTAAACATCTTATGAGAATCTTCACGACCCAATCCGTCACTAAATGAATCATAGTAATAAATAACTGCAGCATCGTAAATGTATTGATTCTCTATTTTGAGCCGAATAAGATCATAAACTGTAGTTGACTTCAACAAGTTCCCTTCAGTAGCCACTCCGGTAAACTCATTTCTTTGTTTTTGTCCGTTTACTGCTGCACCAAGTGCGAAGAACAAAACTGCTAAACCGATAGAGTAAAAATTTTTCATAGGGTATGTTTTTTATCCCGGATTACGGGGGGGGTGTTTTCTATTCAATTGGATTCCGACTTTGACGAACATCATATTTTATTTGACCAATAATTAATATTCTTTGATGAGCGTCTTTATTCCTTTAACGACCCCACTCAAATGAAAGTTTCATTTTTTTTAATGTTTTTTTTGACCAATTGTCGTATTTCTTACATTAATAAATAATTTTTGTTGACAAACAACAATTTCCCCAAATAAAAGAAACAAACGTTATCCCCCGTTCTTATTCGTTCGAACGCATTCTATGCTAAAAAACTTAATTTTATTATTTTGACAAACGACGCTTTTTTGGTGATGAAAATTCAATTGCCGGTTTAACAAGGATGAGTGTAGTATAAAAAGGTATATTTTTGCCAAAATCAAGGATTTGAAAATTTTTGCACCGGAGTTAACCTGTTGTTAATGAGGATTCAAAAATTTTCATTAACGAAGAGTTTGGCAATAAAGATGCTTTTTAGACTGGGCTCAAGAATAATTACACATTTCATGCAATGGTTTGTTAGCAAAATATCCGAATGCACTACGCTTCCTTTCTAAAAACCTCCCAAGAAGCATGAGCAGTGCATACTCCTCTTCATCTGGCAATTGCGAACATCCGATAAAGCATCGTTTAAGGAGTTCCAATCAAAGGCAAATGTTCAGAAGAATTATCGCAAAAAAAATCCCAAAAAGCCTCATTGGCTTTCGGGGATTTCAAAACAGTTAATACAACAGTCAGGTATCGACTTTCCTTAGAACACTCCAATTGACCAGGCTGCAAACCCGATCATTGAGGATCGGACATTTCTCCTCAATAATCTGACGCACCTCAGAGGGACGTTCAACATTGGCATCGAACAATGCCATGGGGAAAGCAACATCAGACAATTCGGGTTCGGTATCCATATTTCTGAGTCCGAAAGTCCGAATAAATACCTCCTCATATCCCGGCATTATTTGTCGTACTTCGCGCACATAACTAAAAGCTCCCACTCTGTCTTCAGCAAAAACAGGGTGAACATGAAAAGCAATACTAATCTGCTGCATAAGAATTTGCCGAAATTCCCGGCCGGCAATACCGATAACCATCGCCGTAACAATCCCACCGGAGATTACAATTTCCCCCGGCTGGTATCGCTGATAATTATAATGACTTGGATGTGTATTTTTAAGATAGGTTGCCCAAAAAAGATTCTCACTCTTTCCGATAGGTCTCACATAAGGATGAAGCAACAAATCCCGGGCTTTAAACTGGTAGATTACATTCTCCATATCAATACTGCGGGTGCGGGCCAGAATCTGCTCTTTGAAACGATTGTTGTGATAAGGGGCTTTTCGTTCGGGAGGAATCGATTTCCGCGGACTGACTTCAGGGAAAAGAGAAATCCGGGTTACAGAGAAAACAGGTTCTCCCTTTTGGTTGAAAAGCAAATGAAAAGACTCAATAATAGTGTGTCCCTCTCTTCGAGCCTGCCGAATGTCAGTAATTTTAATAGAGCAGGAAAAAGTATCTCCCGGAAAAGCAGGATTCAGATAAAAAGCATCACGCATTTCCATTTTCAACACACTGGAGTGTGCAAAATTCTCAACCCCAAGGCTTAAAGTAAGATTCAACAAAAACCCATAAGGCAGAAAAATCTGATGAAAGCCCAACCGGCCTGCAAATTCCCGACTACTCTCGGGATAAGAAGCTGTGGGCATGAATCCGCTCCACATACTCAACACAGATTCATCAACACTAATATTGTAGCGGCTTACAATTTCTTTTCCAACAAAAACCTTATCCAAATCCAGACCGTATTCGGCCTTTCGGTTTGGTTTTAAAAATTCATCCATACACATCGATCTTCGCTACAAAAATAGGAAAAGCATGCCATGCATTCAAACGACAAACATCATTAGTTCAAAAGATTTCAATACTCCGTTATCCCGAAGAATCCGGGATAATAAAAAACTGATAATTAATCTATTACAAAATCAATCGTGCAGGACACAACTCACTCATAATAAAATATTTGCGTCATTGCGGCTCTGCGTTTAAGCTTGTTTTAACGAACTATTGCAAGAACTGCAAGGCTGGGATCAGAAGCGTTTCAGCATCAACAATCCGGCAATTAACACTGCCATACCAAGTAAATAGCCTGCATTGACCAGCCCGGCAAAAGGAACCAGAAAGATGGCTGCCAGAAAAGAACCGATGGCACCTCCGGCCACATCCCCAAAATATATAAGTGCTGCTGATTGCTGATAATTACCCTTGTGCAAAGTTAAACCGGCCACAAAAACCGCTCCGCCCAAAACAGCAAAAGCTAAAACCAGGAAGAATACAGCCAGGGGAAAAAACCAGGAATGCCCCATCACGTCAAGAAACGGAATCGACAAAACCGACAAAACCGACAACCCAATCAGCAAAGCCGGAAAATAACGTGCCTTGAAAAATCCGATTTCCCGGTGTCCAAGTAAAGCGCCAATTGCCAATCCGCCCATAAACAAAGAAAATAACAAGCCTGTGGCACGAAACAAATTCCCAACAACCAACTGCCAATAAAGCAGCAATATAACCTGCATTCCACCCAACACAATCCCGGAAAGGAATACCCCCCTGCTACTTTCCCGGAAAAACAAAAGACCTGAAACTAATAAAACACCTATAACAAGCGCAAACCAAGAGAGTTTTATATCCCAGAAATCACTCATGTCACGCAATGCCAGCTGAAACAATACAGGTCTGACACGTGTATTCAAACGCACTTTACTTTCCACAGTAGTCTGTACTTCCACAATGTGCGATTCGAGTATTTTAGAAGGGAAAAACGCTTCTTTCACAAACCGGTTGTTCTCAAAAACCTTCTGATGGTAATCCCACCAACCTGCAGTTATTTCCTTTTGCGACGCCACAAAAAACACTTTATTCCCTGCCCATATCCGCAAATAAGGAAAAACGGAACTAACCGTTTCTTCCAAAACCATTATCATATCACGCCGTGGCCCTGTCCAGGAAGACGAATAGTCAATACCCCCTGTCACAAAAAAACCATTCCTTCCTAAATTTTTAGCTATTAATTGAAAAAAATCGCCGGTGTAAAACCGCGTAGAAGCAAGATTATAGGGAATTCCACCGCCTAACAATACCACATCATAAGATTTTTCAACTGACCTTTTCAGATACCGGTGAGGATCGGCCTTAATAAACCTAACTCTTCCAACATCCTTTTCTTCGATGTGCAATAACTCCTTTTCCAAATTCAAACGGGCTTCATCAGGAGAAATAAAATCAACTTTTAAGCCTTCATATTTCAACGCTTCAGTCACCAAACCGGGACTGGCATTTATCAACAAAATATGACGTGGTGAAGGATGTAGCATTAACGCGGGGTGAAGCAACTCTTCGAGTTCACGGGGCACAGGAGTAGCCGAAACAAACCGGCCACCCATAAAGTATCCGGTTTTATCGCCATCCTGCCAAAAATTAATGCTGCCCCGTGGAGAAAAGAATGTCCCCGTCATGCTTCGCCCTCCTGCAATCAACTCACGCGCCATCCGGTACTGGGGTAAAACCAGGAGTATAATCACTCCCAACAAACCAATAAATATCAATCCCCTGTTTATTGCCCGCTTTATGGGAGCAAACAAAAAGATGGCCACCAGGAAATTGAAAACAACCACCAATGTGAGGGTAGAAAAAGCATTTAGCCAAACCACCGGAACCAGATAAAACAAAACTCCGGCAAAAAGGCTTCCCCATTGCTCGGAAATATAAACCCGCTCTGTTTGCCGCTCTCCGTATTGGTAACTCAAAACCGACGAAAACCAGGTAAACATCATACCCGTAGGGAAGCAAAATACAAAGGTGACAAAGGCGGTAATCAACAACCAGTCGGAAACACCAGGCGTCCCCCCGTCAACTGCCATCCAGTGCCGGGCAAGATACAACGACCACAATGACAAAAGTGCAGTAACACCAGAGATAAAGGGAAAAAAACCGGAAAAAGACCACTGAAATCCTCTGAAAAACCGCGCGAAAAATGCACCCATCCCGGAAAAAAGCATCCAAAAAGAGAGGAAAACACCAACAATCAACTCATTTACAATAAATAATGAAGACAATTCCCGCAACAACACCACCTGTACCATTAACATGGAAAAACCACTCACAAAAACAGCCATCCGACCTTTAACCAAAGAAGAGAAAGGGTTTGATATATTCTGATTTAACATTCGAAAAGATTTATCACAGTCATATTCAATTCATTTTTTATGTCCAAAGACAAGTGCTTCATAAACATAGACATTTGCATCCTTCCATCCATCCCAACCTATTCCGGCTTTATCTCTGGCACAATGACCCAGAAATTCCTCAAGGTTCCACCCGGTCTTTTCAGCCACCTGCGGAAGAAAGGTGCCACTTCGTCCATCCTTTTCAATGTAAATTCCATGCTTTCCCGGAACTATTTCACCAACATCATCCACCTTCCGTTTTGGAGTCAGGACGGAAATTTCAATATCCAGATCCCCGGCTTCATCTTTTGTTACCGGCAAAAACCGTGAATCATTCAAGGCCGCAGCCGCGGTCATCCGATCTATCACTTTCCAAAGAGGCGCATCACTTCCAAAATTGCCAATACATCCTCGTAATTTGCCGTTATTGTAGAGCGAAACAAAGGCTCCCACCGGGGCTTCCAGGTTTTCCGAAATGGAAGGATCGGGAGCTTTTGGCACTTTATCATTTACAGTTGCGTCAAGTGCCTGACGGGCCCTCTTAAGCAACCATCGTTGTTCTTCACGGTTCAAAGAAAAACCGGATTCTTCCGTTTTTGTTTGCGAGGATCGGAAAACAGCAATGGCATTGTAACCCACCACCCGATCCTTATCTCCTAAAAGGGTGTCACCCGAATTCTGATAATCAATTTTCTCAAACCTCAGATTTTCTTTACCCTGAGTCAGATACAGCAAAGTCAACACAGAAGACCATCCACACAAACTGGTGGACAGTCCTTCAATTTTCAGTTGACGATTTTTCTCCAAAACATTCAACAGTTCGACCGGGTCATTTTTCAAAATGGTGTCAGCAGTCAGGGCATCTACTTTTTTCGCATCTTCGTAAGCAGGAAAATGAGAAAAATCGGTGCTGATAACAAACAAATTTCCAGGCCTGAACCATTCTTCCAATACTTTAGCAATCAGGGGCGCATCATTAGCATCATGTGACCCCATAACAAGAGGCACCAGTTTGAAAGGATTTTGCAGATGATGTTGCAAAAAAGGCAGTTCCACCTCAAGGGAATGCTCATTGATATGAACAAAAGGGTCAGAAGAAATTTCCGGACTGCTGTCCACAAGCTTTTGTACAACCTCCCGATCAACTTCCACCCTTCCCAACGGAGTTAAATAATCTCCCTGCGTATAAACAGATGCTCCATTGAACGCAACACGATGGCTGGAACCAATCAAAAAAACACGGTCGATTTTTGAATCTGCCGGAATCTGGTTAAACCCCGAAGCTGCAACTTTTCCCGAAAAAACATATCCTGCATGAGGTACAATCACAGCAGCTACCTCATCATGGCTAACTGGTAATTCAGCGTGCCTGAAAAGTTCGTCAAGATGTTTCCGCAATGCTCCCGCATCTCCTTCATAAAACATTCCTGCCACAGCCGGCTCTCTGTCCTGAAATTGCATATCCATTCCTTTTATGTGTAAATAACCCCAATATGAAACGTCATCAGTCAATGATCGATAAAAACGACTTTCCGGTTAAGGAAAACTATCAATAATCAGTTCTTCCATATTTCGTTCTCCGTGAAGAATTCGTTCCCGAAAGTTACAAACATAAACTGCAGCCTCAAAAAAAAATCACCACATTAATTCACTCTATCCCCGAAGATTAAAGGGGTGAAAACATTTTTTAACGTCATTTTTTCAATAAAAGTCTTGCGAGTTCCAAAAGAACCCCCTATTTTTGCACCGCGTTTGAGAGAAACGGATGACTCAGTAGCTCAGCTGGTAGAGCACGTCCCTTTTAAGGATGGGGTCCAGGGTTCGAATCCCTGCTGGGTCACCAGGAAAAAACAATTCAATGTCATTAATCAGAAACCTCAATTAACAGTTGAGGTTTTTTTTTGTCAAAATATTTTCTCTCAAAATGAAAATTTTACTCTGGCTTGTAAAAAACAAGCGAAACGGCAAGGGAGAATTACCAATTTATTGTCGAATAACAATAAACAAAGAAATTGAAACGGTTAGCAACCTTTTAGGTCATTCATCAATCAGAACAACTCAAAAGCACTACGCCAAGGTTTTACACATGAAGATTGCGAGGGATGTGAGATTGGTGTTATGAAAATCAGTTTTGAGTTTGATTTGTAAGTTCTTGTCTCAGGGTTTCTATTTTGTGCATTAATTGTTCGTTCATTGTATTCATGCGCTTTATTGTTAAAGCATTCATGGTTTCAAT
>Ga0163225_100143_pt1 | contig 22904 bp, 20 predicted proteins | sample MSEWel2016_04_06_2_FD_113145 | JGI IMG/M metagenome (GOLD analysis project Ga0163225, IMG submission 113145) | Subsurface microbial communities from deep shales in West Virginia, USA - MSEEL Well Study Marcellus 5H_2016_04_06 ... | reverse complement strand
TGCTTAACAAGAAGGCGGCAAGTGCAAGGCTTGCGATGGCTGAAAAACAGGAGTTTACTTTTCGTAAATGACTGTTTTGAAGACGAGCATAACGCAGCAATTGTCGTTTTCTTGCAAGCACTAATTACATAATTTAGCAATATGTTTAAACATCTCTCCGATCTCCGGAAATTGGTGGAGCAGGCTGCTTCCCCTAAGAAGATTGTCCTTGCGGTATCGCAGGATAGTTTTTCACTAAACGCCCTTCATGAAGCCTATCATGCCGGTTTAATAATTCCCATTCTGATAGGTGACCGTGAGGAGACTTTTCACATTATCCATGAGAAAGGATTGGATTTTGAAGAGGTAGAGTTTGTTGATGAACCCGATCCTGAAAAGTGTGTGGAAATTGCCGTTCGAAAAGTTAAAAGCGGGGAGGCAGATATTCTGATGAAAGGAAAAGTTTCCACACCCGTTCTTCTGAAAGGTGTTTTAAATAGCGAATGGGGGCTAAGAAGCGGCAGATTGTTGTCGCATCTGGCATTTTTTGAGGTTCCCACTTACCACAAACTGATTGCTGTGACTGATGTGGCAATGAATATTGCTCCGTCACTGAAGGATAAAATTGCCATCATCGAAAACTCTGTTCGTTATCTGAATGCTTTAGGAATTGAAAAACCTAAAGTTGCTGTTTTAGGTGCCATTGAGATGGTTAATGAGAGTATGCAGGCCACTACCGATGCGGCTCTTCTAAGTAAAATGAATCAGCGCGATCAGATAAAAAATTGTCTCATCGATGGTCCTTTGGCATTCGACAATGCTGTGAGCTTTGAGAGTGCTCATCATAAAAATATTAAGAGCGATGTTGCAGGGGATACTGACTTGCTTCTGATGCCTGATATTGAGGTGGGTAATGTGTTGTATAAGAGTCTGGTGTTTTTTGCCAAAGCGAAAGTTGCATCGGTAATTCTCGGGGCTTTGGCACCAATTGTGCTGACTTCCCGAAGCGACTCTGAAGAGAGCAAGTTTAACAGTATTTTGCTGGCAGCCCTGGCAAAATAGCGAACATAATTTACTAATTCCTATAACCAATGTCTAAGTATGGAAAAATTTAAGATACTCGTTATCAATCCGGGTTCTACTTCTACTAAAATTGCTGTTTATGAAAACATTAAGTCGGTTTTACTGAAAACGCTCAGACACTCGTCCGAAGAACTGGCCCCTTTCGATGATATTCCCAGTCAGTATGAATTTCGAAAAAAAACGGTTCTCGATGAACTCAGAACTGCCGGAATTGATGTGAATGAGATTAATGCGGTGGTAGGGCGTGGGGGGCTTCTTCGTCCCATCCCGTCAGGGGTTTATGAGGTCAATGAATCCATGAAAAACGACCTGAAGAACCGAAGCGGAAAACAGCAACATGCCAGTAATCTGGGTGGTCTGATTGCCGATGATATTGCCAAAAGCATTCCGGGCGCCAGAGCTTTTATCGCCGATCCGGTTGTGGTTGATGAACTTCATGAGGTAGCACGTGTTACGGGATTGCCCGAATTACCCCGGACTTCGGTTTTTCATGCGCTTAACCAAAAGGCTGTAGCCAGAAATTATGCCCGTTCGGCAGAGAAAAAATATGAAGATCTCAATCTGATTGTCGCACATTTAGGCGGGGGAATCTCAGTTGGTGCACATTGCAAAGGATACATTATTGATGTGAATAATGCCCTGGACGGATATGGCCCTTTTTCACCTGAGAGAGCCGGTACTTTGCCTTCCGGTGCTCTGGTGGACATGTGCTTTAGTGGGAAATATTCTCGCGATGAAATGCGCAAAAAGGTTACCGGAAACGGGGGTTTAATGGCTCATTTAGGCACCAATCAGGCTCATGAAGCCAGTAAGCTGGCAATGGATGGAGATAAGCAGGCCGAACTGGTTTTGCATGCGATGGCTTATCAGGTAGCTAAAGCTATTGGCGGGTGTGTCAGTGTGTTGCAGGGACAGGTGGATGCTGTATTGATTACCGGAGGAATGGCTCAAAATGACTACGTCCTGGGGCTTATCCGTAAATATATCGACTGGATTGGAAATATAAAAATCTATCCGGGTGAAGACGAAATGTCGGCATTGGCCATGAACGCACTGGAAGTTCTCCGTGGCGATAGGGAAGCGAAGGTCTATTGATTGAATAGAAATCATAAGAATACAGAAAGGTTTGGCTATACTTTAAAGTAGCGTTTATTTCATTAGAGATTGCTTCGGGCATAGCCCTCGCAACAACAGAACCTACCGATAACGGAGAAGAGGTTGGCAGAAGGCAGGGCGGAGAAGCCGCCCTGCCTTCCGCCAACCTCTTCCATATAAAAGTGAAAGAGCGTCATTGCTGTAAAGGGTTGATTTCTGCCTTGCCGAAAATCAACCCTTCCAACCCAAAAATCCTGCAATGCCTTTTTCCTGAAAAGGACAATTAAACAAGAAAATGCAGTTGTTTTAAACCCTGTTGTTTTTTTTTCGTATTATTGACGAACATTAAACATTGGTACATCTCGTAAAACAAATATAATGCTGAGGCAGACTTTACTTATTTTATTTCTGATATCGAATATGGCTGTTTTTGCACAGGTTGGGTATGGTGGGAGGCCTTTGTTTAAAAGCAACGAACAATTGAAGAGGGCGGTTTCTGTAATGAAAAGCTCTGAAAAAGAAAAAATCCGTTTTACACCCCCCACCTATGATGAAATTGGTATTGATTTGGGCGCTAATGCGAAAGGACAATCCATGACATTTGCTTATCCGCATTTTGTTAAGCTGACCCCTTTTAATTCAGGAGTGACTGATGTGCTGGCTGATGGCCGCTTAATATGGCAGTTAACTCTGAATTCGCCCGGTGCCTATTCATTGAATCTGGTATTTGATAAATTCAAAATGGCAGCGGGTGACTCACTATTTATTTATGATGCATCCGGTAGTTATGTTCTTGGTGCTTTTACGGAAGAAACAAATAAAAAATGGGGCGGATTAGCCACTGCTCCGGTACCCGGTGATGAAATTGTGGTGGAATGGAGAGGCGTCCGGATGTCGAAAGAGGAGGGAAGTGTGATTGAAATAGGAGCCGTTAATCACGACTTTCTCAATATTTTTAAGGTAATGAAGGGGGCAGGCGACTTTGGTGCCAGCGGAAGTTGCCATATGGATTATTCTTGTTATGATGACCCGGTTATTGCTGATAACGGAAAATCAACCGGTCAGGTGATTGTGAACGGAACTGAATATTGCACCGGGACTTTAATGAACAACTCCAATAATGATGGAATACCATACATCCTGACAGCCGGTCATTGTCTTGGGATTTCAATTGAGTCTGAGGATATTGTGTTTGTGATGAATTATGAGGTGCCTGCCTGCCAGGAGAATATTCAGGGAACCCAAATACAGAGTTTGTCCGGTTCGCAATTGAGGGCTTTTGCAGATCGGTTGGACTTTGCTTTGCTGGAGATGACTGAAACGCCTCCGGCCTGGTATCGACCTGTTTATGCAGGATGGGATTTGAATCAATCGCCAACTACGGGAGTTCATACCGTTCACCATCCTTATGGTGATGTAAAAAAAGTTGCAATTGATAACGACCCGCCTGTTGCAACCAGTTTTAATGCCAGTTCACTTCTTGGAAATTCTTTCTTGTCAGATTCTCACTGGAAAGTGGCCAGATGGGAGGATGGATCAACCGAAGAGGGGTCTTCGGGTGCAGGTCTGTTTTTGGCTGATGGCAAATTGATAGGACACTTATCAGGTGGTTCTGCGAAGTGTGGGGATCCCGTTAACGATTATTTTGCCCGTCTGAACAGGATGTGGAGTCATTATCCGGAAGATACTGCCAGAGTGGATTTATGGCTCAATCCTTCCGGTGACGGGAGAATGCAGTTGGATAGTTACGACCCGTATCATGGAGCCATCGTACGATTGTCCCATTTTACCAAAGAAATGACTCCCGTTATTAAAACCGTGTCTGGTGGCACCGGAGCCTGGACAGGTATCAATAGTGAAGGCGTTTACTCGGTGGCAGAGCAATTCAGCGAATTTTCCTCTGTCAAAATATACGGGGTTTTCCTGATGCCCGGATTAAATGAAATACTGGGTGACGGAAAGCTGGATGTAATAATTTGGTCGGGTATTGAAGAGCCTGCTTTTCAGATAGCCGAGAAGAGTGTTTTTATCAACGACAGCATCAATAAGGAGTTTTTAGTGATGTTTGACCAACCGATTTCCGTTTCGGGGCCGTTTTTTGTAGGTTATGATTTAGATGATACTCCTACAGCTGATAAATGGGCTGTTTATCAGGCTTCTTCAAATGGAGGTGATAATACCCTAATGCTGAAAACATTAACCGGTTGGGAGGATTATGACGTAATTAGTGGCGATGTGCCTTCATTGGCATGGATCGAGCTGCTGGTAGGTGATGTAATATATACCGATTCTGTGTCGGTTGAACTACCTTCCGAAAATTTCATGGTTGTCCCCAACCCCGTGGTTCAGGATCTGACAATTTATTACCCCGAAGATGGTGCAGGAACGGTTACTATCTATAACCTGAACGGACAGCCGGTTTATGAACGCAACGTTCTTATTTACAATAACCGGTGCAAGTTAACAGCAGTTGCTGACTTATTACAAGCCGGGACTTATCTTATTCAGATGGATGTGGGTGGTAAAAAGTCTGTCCGGAAATTGATGGTTAGGTGAATGAGGTTGAACCACATAAGAACATAAGATAAAGAGAAGTGATGGAACCTTCCTTCATTTCTAATTGAGCACCTTAATGTTGTCGATACAAAACGTTTCCGGTGTAATCATCTCTCCTGATTCATTTGTTTTATTGGATGATAAAGAAAACTGAAGTTGGTTGACATTACCCAGGTCGGTCAGGTCAACGGTTGTCCATGTGTCCACTATGTAGTCACGTTTTTTGTTGTCGAACCGATAATCGGCCAGATAAAAGTCCAGACTGTTGACTATTTTGCCGGAAGCATCAATGCCGGTAATGGTGACCTTGAACCAATCCGGGTCGGTACTGACAGGGTAGCCCATTCGTGGGAAGCTGTCATTGCCATGTTTTAGCAGAAAAACACCCATCGTAGTATTGTTGATCTCGAACGATTTCAGTCGATGATTTTGTCCATCTTCAAATGTGAATGCAGGCACCGGTTGGCCAGACCCATTGGGGTGCCTGACAATCGAAAAAACATTGTTCGATGAAGAAGAATTGTAAACGCTGTTTTGTGGAATAGCCTCCTCTATTTGGGTATTACTCTGAATATTGCTTAATCCAAATCCGTTCCGGGAACTGTCTGTACTTAATTGGTTGGAGAAGAAAAGGTTTTTGTGAGAGAATCCTGTTTCATCCAATGAGCCTATCCAGCTACTGTCCTTTTTGAAATTTTCAGGAAAAAGATCCGTGAAATTGGCCTGCACAATTATATCAACCGAAATAGTTATAGAATCTGAACCGTATGGGGTGGTGGCACTAAAAAAGTATTCCATCCTCCCCAGGTGGGTGGCTGTATCTCTCAGAATTTGGGTGTCGTTATCAAGCCGTTCATTGTTTTTTCTCCATTCGTAACGGGCATCTACATTGTAGGTTATTTTTGGTTTAAGGGTGATGGTGTCTCCAATGCTCATTTCAATCTCAGCATCCTGATTTGCAATAAAAATCTCAGGAGAGGGTATTTGTTTCTCTTCCTCTTCGCAGGCAAAAAATAAGGCTGAAATTGCCAAAAAAACAAGAAATAGGTATTGGTGTCTGTATCGCATTTGATTATTTGTTTCCTGATGATCTCTTTTAGCTGCTAAATTTAATGGTTCCGGTTTAACTTCTAACCTCTAACTTCCGCTTTCTACTCTTCCAGGGTCTGAATATAACGGTCAATAAAACCCGGCAGATCTTCTATTGAAATTCGTTTGCCAATGATCTTTTTGTCCCTGCCCAAAACAAAAACCGTAGGCGTGCTTCGGATATCATAGTTTTCTCTAAAACCGGACTGTCTGTAAGGATCCCATACATTAATAAAGTCGTAAAGTCCATGTTCTTCAATGAACTCGCCCCATTCCGGTTGGTCTCCCTGGGTATAGACGGCAAATATTTTTACTCCTTTATTTTGTAGTTGTTCCTGGTAAATTTCATGTAGTTTGGGTATCGCTTTTTTGCAATGACCACAATCGGTCTCCCAGAATACCAGAATGGTAGCAGGCGCAACAATTTCGTGGAGGCGGTGATATTCACCGGTATATGCCTGCATTTTCAAGTCATGCGACAGGTTTCCGATAAGAGTAGGCTTGAGTTCCCTGACTCTTGTTTCAAGTTTTTGGAGAAACTCTTCATCTGCCCAGTCTGCCTCTCCTGAAAGGTAATATTTTTCTGCAAGTCCCACCATCATTTTATCCATACCCATGTACTCACTGCTGTTAGCAAAGTTGAAAAGATAAGATACCAGAAAGTTAAACATTTCAGGAGCAGTACGGGCCTGTTCAATGATTTTAATACTTTCAGCCAACAAAGTATCCGGATTTTGGGGTACAACGGAAGAAAAATATTGCTCAATTTTCTTTGCAAAATAAGGGGTTCTTAGCAGTCTTTTATCATTAAGCGGAAGGTTGTCGAAATAGTGGTTCCTGTAATAATAAAAACGCTTAATCCTTTGAAGTGAATCTTTGTTTTGCACATTGTCATCGATGTCGAACTGTGGAACTTCAATTTCCTGCATTCCTTTAATGAAGAGGCCCAACATGGATCGGGGGTTCTCATCAATCAGTTTGCCCCATTCGTTTTGAACCTGATTGTTTATATCGTTCAATTGTTCTTTGAGCTCTTCCGCTTCCTGTGAATCTGGTTCTTTGGCCTGAAGTGCTTCCTGCAAGGTTTTGGCTTGTTCCTGTCTGGAGCTGATAAAGCGTTGATAGTCATTAAATTTTTTTGTTTGTTCAGCGCCTTCGATCTCAAGGGATTTAACCATATCGGAAGTATCGGCGGTCAGACTGAAATATTGGTCTGCATCAATCAGGAGGTCGAAATATCTCTGATTGGGCAAATAGACTACGTAAAGTCCTTGGGGTAAAGACTCTGTATCTTCAAAAATGGCAGTGCCATTACCGTCAATAAAGCTGGTATCCTGTACATGAATGCTTTGGTTGAAGTAATACCCAAGTATGAGCGTTGTATCGCTTAAAGCGGGGATGTTTACCTCGATTTTATGGCCGTTGTCTTCGGGCTGCTGTGCCCGGCCAATTGTAAAAACAAATAAGAGGATAAGAACGGTGAGGTTCTTCATAATAGTTGATTTTTATTTTTGTTGCACTTCTGAACTTTAAACTCATAACAACGCGGCATGGATTATTTATCCATGCCGCGGAAAGCAAATTTTGCAACCGAATTAGAAAACTACAGTCCGTTAAACTTATTCAATAGCCCGGAACATTTTTGTTTACAAAACTTTTTTCCGATAAGATTTAGATTGTCAATATTATATGACTCACCTATGCTCTGACTATTACTAAAATTACGAACAATTTAGCTAACCGGGGCTGTTTTTTCTTTCAGCCATGCTTGAATATCTTTATCCACATGAGGAGCCAGTTGGTCAAACACTCTTTTGTGATAATTGTTTAGCCACTCCTTCTCTTCCGAAGATAACATGTCTTCCGATACAAGAGATAAATCTATGGGGCAGAGGGTCAGTGTTTCAAACTCAAAAAATGTGCCGAAATCCGATTCGCCGGCTTCCCGGGTGAGAATAAGATTTTCTATTCTGATGCCATATTCCATGGCCCGATATACGCCAGGTTCATTTGATGTAATCATTCCGGGTTCAATTTCAATGCCATTGTCCTGTGTGCGAATGCTTTGAGGGCCTTCGTGTACATTCAGAAAAAATCCGATGCCATGACCGGTTCCATGACCATAATTGAGCCGTGCTTCCCAGAGTGGGCGGCGTGCCAAAGCATCCAGATGAACTCCGCGAGTCCCTTTCGGGAATACTGCTTTTGCCAGTGCAATATGCCCCTTCAGAACCAGTGTGTAGTCTTTTTTTACCTGTTGTGGTACGGGGCCAAGGGCTATGGTTCGGGTGATATCTGTTGTTCCTGTAGGATATTGTCCTCCCGAATCGACCAGGTAAATACCTTTGGATTCCAGTTTAACATCCGACTCAGGCGTAACATGATAATGAACAATCGCTCCATGTGCAGCATATCCCGAAATGGTGCTAAATGATTCCCCCTGAAAATCAGCGTTCTCTGCACGGATTTGAGAGAGCTTTTTTGAAGCTGACAATTCTGTCACCTTGCCGGAAGGAACTTCCTCTTCAAGCCATTTTAGAAATTTCACCATAGCTACGCCATCCTGCACCATGGTTTGCCGGATGTTTTTTATCTCGGTTGCCGTTTTTATGGCTTTTAGTTGCGTAACAAGCCCTGTTCCTTCGATTTTTGGAATGGAGTGGGGGATAGATTCAAAAAGTGCCCAGTTGTTTCTGTTGGGATCAATATAAACCACTGCATGATCGGGCAGGTCATTTAAGTGATTGTAAATGTGTTGGTAAAGATTGATTCTGATATCTTCATTGGACAATTTTTTTCCTATGACAGAGGTCAGTTTGTTGGGGTTTATAAACAACGATACATAGTCCTGTGAAATTATTAAAAAGGCATGAAATACAGGATTGTAGGATATGTCATCGCCGCGAAGGTTCATAAGCCAGGCAATTTCGTCAAGTGCACCTGTAACGTAATGGGTGCTTCCTTTTTCTTTTAAAAGTTGACGTACCAACTCAATCTTTTCTTTTCTGGTTCGTCCACTAAATTTATCCTGATGTTCCTGAACCGGAATATCGGGAATAGCTGGTCTGGTTTCCCATACATCTTCAGCAAGCGTAAGTTTTGTTTCCAGGGTGATTTGCTTTTTACGCAAAGTACGACCCATCGCTCTTACTTTTTCGACAGAGAAACAGGTGGCGTTAATGGCTACTTTACTTCCGGGCGATAGGTTGGATGCTATCCAGTCAATATAATCCGGAACGTCAGGAAGTCCTTCTTTGATCAGTTTTACGCCGGTGCCTTCCAGTTCTACATCGGCCTGCAAATAGTAACGGGAATCAGTCCACAAACAGGCACAATCTACTCCAACGACAAGCGTTCCTGCGGATCCGGTGAATCCACAGAGATAATCTCTTATTTTCCAGTGGTCTGAAAGATATTCGCTGATATGAGCATCACTGCCGGGAACAATGCATACATCAATTCCTTCTGCCGCCATTTTGGTGCGCAGGCTCTGAATCCGATCTGAGTAGTCTGACATAGTGTTTTATTTCTGTGTTTTTATATTGATGCCCGCATTCGTGTTGAAAAGAATGAGGGTTGCTGTTTTTTCGCTGTTGTTGGTGTATTCTCCTGAAAATGAAATCTTATTCAGGTCGCTGATGACCTGAAAATGACCCTCTTTGTCGTGTCTGAAATTTCCGTCGGTGACTTCACCCTGAAGGGTATAATAAAGTTTTGGTGAAACAGTAATATTGGCAGGAGCGTTTTTATTAAAAACAGAAAACTCATTAGTTTGTTCCGACAAAGAGGTAATTAATAAACCGTTGGAAATTTCAAATTTCCCATTTTTTATTATCTCATCAATGGAAACAAAACAGAATTGCCCGTTGAGGTCAACATCCCTTACTTCGCCTACATTAATTCGAGCAGTATGATTTAAAAATTCCAATATGTCTGCTTTTCCGATGTCAACCTGACAATATTTTCCGGACAATGAAGCCGTTTCCACATTTTCAATTTTTAATCCTGAATTATAGAGTTCTGTTTCTGTAAAGCCTATACTTTTAAAGCTTGCCTCACCAAATGATATTTTGGAAACCACTGTGTCCACGGTCTGTAATCCTGTTTGTGTTAAGTTTCCGTACTCCGAATTAATTTCCATTTTGCCCGTAATATCTGTTATGGCGATATTCCCAAAACGGTTATTAATTTTTAGCTGTTTGTCAGTCGGCATAAATATCTCATAATTAATGCGGAAAGGGTGGGCTGAATGAAACTCTTCTTCAAAAGCAGTTCGCAGATAAGCCATTCCATCCAGCTTTGTGGTTCTGATGTTTAAACGGTTAAAAACTTCATCCGCCATTTCGCTACGGGTAGCAGTGACCACCATTTCTATTTTTACCTGTATGGTATCTTTCATCCATCCGGTAACGACAATATCACCATGTTGATTGTGGATTTCAACTCCTTTAAAATCATCAGCTACATAAATGTTTTTTTCATCTCTGCTGTAGGTATGCAGATTGTCCTGCTCCTGGGCGCGAAGTTCTGCAACGCCCAATAGCATTCCCAGAAAGATGGTTATGATAGACAGATTTTGCATTTCTATTTATTTACGATGGTTGGTGTTAAATAGTTTTACAGATTTCTGATTTTTTTTAATCACGGGCGCCTTGCTGACAAGGCGGTTTTTGCAAACTCTTTGATGGTGCTAAGTTAGTGAAAAAGCAATGAATCGGGAAATGACAATTTTTCTCAGATATTTAATAACAATACTCCGTTAATTTTTTAGAAGTGTCTGATAATTAATGGTTTACACAGTTTGTGACATGACGCATAACTCTTTCATAATAAAAACTTTGCATCATTGCGTCTTTGCGTTTATGTTTTTTTTAACGGACTATTGTAATAACCGATGAGAAAATGTAATTGTTTTTCCGAATGGTACTGATTTGCAATAAACAGGAAATTGCAGGGTTTTATAGTCTGGCTGCCTTATTGCGAAGCAATCTCTTTTCTAAAAAATATTTTCTCCGGACAAAAGTGGTTTGTAAAGTTGATTCTACAGGAAACCCTGATTTGTTCAGTAGGAAAAGAAATCCTTACATTTGTAGTAACACCAAATTAAAAAACATAACACGATGTCGGTAGTTCGTTTTGGGGTTTCCCTTGAGAAAGATTTACTTGATGAGATGTTTGAAGTTAATGAAGCACAAGTAGAGATTCCTGATTATGCTCCCATAGAAGCAAGTGCTATTTGTGATGAATGTGGTGAAATCTTTATGTCGTCGAGGGGCACAAAGAAAAACGGCAGGGTTTTCTGCCACACTTGTATGAACATATATCATCCGTTTTTGGACGGTTATGGTATTCATTGTCATTAGTCGTCAAAAAAATCTGTTTGTTCTAATCTTAATCGACATTGTGTCGTATAAATAAAAGCATACCTAAACTTTACTGTATGATAAAAGAACAACAGCTTGTGAAAGCACTGGATAATTCAGAAGGGATTATCCTGATAACGGAACCCGATGGAACCATCGTTTTTGCAAATAAAACTTTTGAAAAGGTGTATGGATACACAAGGGAAGAAGTTGCCGGGAAAAAACCTTCTGTTTTAAAAAGTGGTTTTCACTCCAAAAAGTTTTATGATGAGCTATGGGAGACAATTAAGAGTGGTATGAATTGGACCGGAGATTTTGTTAACCGGACTAAGTCGGGAGAAATAATTACTGAAAGAGCCTCTATTTCACCTATTTATTCTGATGACAATTCGGAAATTAGTGGTTATATAGCTGTTAAATACAACATTTCGGAACGAAGAAAACTAAAAGCTCAATTAGAGGAAAGAGACCAATTATTCGAAAAGCTGTTTGAGAATTCTCCTGTTGGCATTTTTATTCTGGAGGCTCAAAAATCGGATGGAGAACTATTCGATTTTCTAATTGAACAGGCAAATTTAAAATCTTCCAGCATATTTAATCGTATTTCATTCCTTGGGCAGAAGCTTTCGGGAGTATTGAAAAACCAAAATATTCAGAGTCTGTTAAAAGAACATCGCACTCAACAACACGGGGAGGATATTTTTGAATGGGAGAACTTTTGCAATGGGAAAATGCTGGAGTTTAAGCTTTTCGGACTTGGCGGGGTAAAGTATTGTTTGTTGGTTTCTGATGTGAGTGCTAAAGTAAAGATGGAAACCCGGCTAAAAGAGAGTGAGGCTCATCTGAGAGAATTAAACGATACCAAGGATAAGATTTTTAGCATCATTTCTCATGATTTGAGAAGCCCATTTCAGGCTATCATTGGTTTTGCTTCCTTGCTTAGTGAAGGGTTAGAAGACCAGTCGATACCTGAAATCAGGCAGATGGCGAACCGAATCAGCAGTATGTCGGAACAAACATATAAGTTGCTGGACGATTTGCTTACCTGGTCCAAATCGCAACTAGGGCAGTTGAAGCCTCTACCGGTAAAAATTGATTTAAAGAATCTGGTGAAGAAGTGTTATAATCAGCTTGAAATGGTTGCCGAAAAGAAAAATGTTTTGCTGCAGAACGATGTTTCGGAAGACTTATTTGTTAAAGCTGATAAGGATATGCTGGAATTTGTTGTGCGTAACCTGGTTCATAATGGCATTAAATTTACCAGAAATGGAGGCACCGTTCGGATTTATTCGGCTTCGGAAGGAAATCAAGTTCTTTTGCATATTGAAGACACGGGGATTGGGATTCAAAAGGTTAAGCAGAAAGAGATTTTTTCTCTTTCCGGGAATATGTCCACATCGGGTACTAGTGAAGAGGCAGGTACCGGTCTTGGTCTGATGTTGTCGAAACAAATGGTGGATCTTAACAATGGCAGGATATGGGTTACCAGTGAGCCGGGCGTAGGTTCTTGTTTTACGGTTGCATTTGAGGCTATGAAATGGTGATGGTGGTTTTAAAACCATTTTTTGTGACGAAAATAGAGAAGCATAGTAAGCGCTGCAATTATCATAAGGCTCCATGTAGCAGGATATCCGTATTTCCAAGAAAGCTCGGGCATGTTTTCAAAATTCATACCATAGACCCCGGCAAAAAATGTAATGGGGATGAAGATCGTAGCCACTATGGTCAGCACCTTCATTACTTCATTCATTCTGTGGCCCTGGTATGAGAAGAACAGGTTCGTGGTGCCTTCAGCGCGGGTTAGATTAATATCAGCTTCGTCGATGAGTTGCATCAGTTGGTCTTTTAAATCAGAAAAATAGGGGAGTGTTTTGGCTTTGATTTGTTTCGCCAGTCCTTTTTCGGTAAAAAGGATGGTTTCTTTCATTGGGGTGACCGCTTTTCTGAGGGCAAAAAGGTTCCGTTTTATCTCTTCAAGGGAAATGATGTATTCAGGTTTAGGTTCCTTCATAATTTGGTCGGGTAGCATATCTAATTGCAATTCTAAGTTGTTCAGGGTCGTGTAGCAATTACCAGTGATGGCATCAAGAAGAAGAAACAGAAGGTAATCGGCACCATTTTTTCGAACCCGGCCTTTTCCCTCCCGAATTCGGCCTCTGATGTGTTCAAAATGGTCTCCCTTTTTTTCCTGAAAGGATAACAGCAAATTGTCTTTGAGGATAAAACTAATTTGTTCTGCTTCGATGCTGTGATGATTGGACGGCAGTAAGGATTTTACTGAAACAAACAGAAAATCTGGATGCAATTCTACTTTTGGACGCTGATTAGTGTCAACAATATCCTGAATGATTAAATGGTCAATGTTAAATTGATCGGCGATTTCGTGAACAAGCCGTGTATCATGAATTCCATGCAGATTAATCCAGAGTATTTCCCCCTTAGATTGTTCCATATTGGCACGTATCAGGTCAAAATCAGCTTCGGAACTTAATTCTGAATATTTTAGCTCCGAAAAGCGAAAAAGCTGAATATCAGGGGTCTCAAGAAACTGTTGCCCCACAAACTGAATTGCCGGTTCAACCGTTTTTCGCTGAAGATGAAATCTGGACATTTTTTTTAGCTTTTTAATTCCCTGTTTAATGCGACCATTTTAATTGCTGTAATGGCTCCTTCATCGCCTTTGTTCCCGTGTTTGCCACCAGCCCTGTCGATTGCTTGTTGCTGATTGTTTGTTGTAAGAACGCCAAAAATAACCGGTTTGCCATATTTGGCATTCAGATGCGTTATTCCCTGGGTAACACCCTGACACACAAAATCGAAATGAGGGGTATCTCCTTTAATTACGCATCCCAGGCAAATAACGGCATCCACATCGGTTTTTTTGATGAATTGTCGGGCGGCATGAGTTAATTCAAAGCTGCCGGGAACATGTGCAACTGTAATATTTTCAGGTTTTGCTTCTTGTTTTATTAACGTATCCCAGGCACCTTGCATCAGGGCATCGGTGATAACCGGATTCCATTCCGATACGATGATCCCGAATTTCATATTTTCTGCTGAAGGTACTTGTGTTGGGTCGTATGCTGAGAGATTTTTAAGATTCGTTGCCATATTTAGGTTTTTATGAAAATATAATGTTTTTACGGATAACTAAAAAAGGTTGTCCGGCTAAAACAGACAACCTTTAATATAATAAATTTCAGAGAAATTTGTTTACAGCAAACAAATATTTAGTTCCTGATTTTGACTCTGGTAATGTATTTGTCAATCTGACGGGCTTCAGCGCTGTTTTTGTATTTAGTCTTAATTTGGTTGTAAACATCGATTGCCTTCTCATTTTCTCCTGATTCTTCGAACAAAAGTCCCAGTTTGAAAAGATAGGTTGGTGCGATAAGCTCATTATCCAGTTTTGAGGCCTTGGTGTACCATTTAATTGCTTGATCACGATCACCCAATTCCAGATATGCATCTCCGATAGCTCCTTCAGAAGTAGCCATTAGGATAGGCTCGTCAGTCGAAAACCCTTTCAGATAGTCAATAGCGGTTTCATAATCTCCGAGGTTCAGGTAACATACGCCAGCGTAATATTCAGCCAATTCGCCTACATCGGTAGCTCCGTATTGGTCGATTATTTCCAGAAATCCGGGATTCATTCCGTCACCGTTCAAGGCAATGTTAAAACTGTCGGTTTGGAAATATTGCTGAGCCGGGAATACAATTTCCTGAGCTTCCTTCTGCAATGGCTCCATGTAAAGTTTCTTAAAAGCCCAATAGCCACCTACAATAATAATTAGTGCAATGGCTGCAAAACTTATCAGCTTCTGATTGTCTTCGATAAATTGTTCGGTTTTTGTCAATGCCGATTCTACATTTTCAAAGCTGTCTTCGTGTTGTTGGTTTTTTGCCATATCGTATTTAAATTTTTTTTCTGTAGGCAAATGTAATTCTTTTCACTATTATTCAAAACAGCCAAAGACAAAAAAAAATGGTCGGTCTTGGCTTTTGCTCTTTTTTCTTTGCTTATTTTTGTTTTTTCATTGTTTTACCCGGTCTAAACAGGATTTTTATTGCCATTATCGAAGATTTCTTCGAGTCACCATTAAATAATACAAGTTGTGTATCTTAAGCATCTGAATATACTGAATTACAAGAATGTTTCGCAGGTTGAACTGGAGTTCTGTGACGGCATTAACTGCTTTGTCGGGCCCAATGGTGCCGGAAAAACAAATCTGCTGGATGCTGTTTATTATCTTTCTTTTTGTAAAAGCTATTTCAATTCCGTCGATAGTCAGAATATATGCCATGATGAAGATTTCTTTGTGATTCAGGGCGCTTTTGACAGGAATGACAGTGATGAGCAAATTTATGTTGCTTTAAAAAGGAATCAGAAAAAACAGTTTAAACGAAATAAAAAAGAGTATTCACGACTATCGGAACACATCGGCCTGTTGCCCCTTGTAATGATTTCTCCTTCGGATGAGCGTTTGATTGTGGAGGGCAGTGACCAGAGAAGAAGATATATTGACAGCGTGGTTTCTCAGTATGATAAACCCTATCTTGAAAAGGTGATTCGATACAACCGGGCACTGATGCAACGAAACACCCTGCTCAAAAAAAGTGATAGACTTAACGAAACCCTGCATGCCCAGTTTGATGTCTGGGATGAGCAGATGACCCTGTTGGGCCGACAGATTTTTGACCAAAGAACTGCTTTTATTGAACAACTTGTACCTGTTTTTCGGGAGTTTTATCAGCACATTAGTGGAGGAAATGAAGAGGTGGATATTCAGTATCAATCACACCATCAGTCTGGAAATGTTATTGAAAAACTCAGGGAACATCGTCAACGGGATTTAATATTGGGCTACACCACCAAGGGAGTTCACAAAGATGACCTTCATTTTTTGCTGAGCGGGCAACCCGTTAAAAAAGAAGGGTCGCAGGGACAAAAAAAGTCTTTTCTGATTGCCCTTAAACTAGCCCAATACGAGTTTCTCTCGCGTCATAACGGGTTTGGCCCCATTCTGTTGCTGGATGATGTGTTTGATAAATTGGACGAAGAAAGAGGCAATAGCTTGATTCAATTGGTCTCTCAGGACAGATTCCGGCAAATATTTATTACAGATACTCAAAAACAGAGACTGACGGAAATTGTAGCGAAAACCGGGAAAGAAAATCTTTTCTTCGAAGTGACCAACGGCAACGTGCAAACAAAATAGGACTATGAGTTACAAAAACCGGGACAATCGGAAGAATTCAGTGCAACCGCTGCAGGATATTCTAAACGAAATCATGGGAAAGCAACCTTCTATTTCCAGAGGGATTTACAATTCCCGCATTCCCGGGGCGTGGAAGGAAGTGGTGGGTCCATCTGCTGCACGGGTGACCAAAAGTGTGTGGTTTCGAAATGGAGTGGTTTATGTGACACTTCACAGTAGTGTTATCCGAAATGAATTGCAGCTTCACCGCGATACCATCATCCAAAATATGAACGATAAAATTGGTAATTCTGTGGTAAAGGAGTTGATTCTCAGGTGAATGTTTTTGGCTGTAGTAACAAATTAGAATGATGACGTTGACTTGTATCTGTCAGGCCGGGGCTTTCAGAACTGCAGCAAAGTAGCTGTTGAATTTTCTGATCTCAGGTCGCGTCCTTTTTGTTTTTTCTTTAACTGGATTCCAGTCTACCCGGTTAATCGTTTGTCTTAATTAAATTTCTTCACGGCGACCATTTACCATAATACGCATATAAACAGGAAGTAAACCATCTTTTGCTTTGTTCTTTCGATCGATAAACTGAATTCCGAAAGTATGGGTTGTTTTCATGACAATTCAATTTTTGAGTGTTTGAAACGTTTTGTTTAAATCTGGTGATGGTTCTCAATTGAGTTCACCAGAATACACTCAAATTGATCCAGACTGAATTGAACTAATATTCATAATGGCCTACACCTTGTAAGGGCGGTTTAAGAAAGGGAGGCGGCTTTTTTAATTTAGAAATTATATGGGTTGATGGAGATGGCACACAATAGTTGGACAAAGTGAGTCAATTGTTTTTTCTGTGCGATGGAGTCTATAAGCACTCAACATACTTTTTTAAAAAGGATTTTGAAGTTCTGCGAGTTAAAAAGTGTGATAATTTGTTCCAGTCTGTTTTTGGTTTTGTGAAAAATTTCTTTTCTTTGTATAAGAGAACTTTTTTTTAACCCTATACCCCTAATTATGAAAAACCTTAGAACTACCCATTCTTCGATTTTCTCATCTGAGATATACTCCAATCAAGTTCGTATATTTTTTTTTGCATTGATCTTTCTTTATACTGGCAAAAGAATTAATTGTACTTTTTAAATACTTCTTGAAATTTTAAAATTATTCTTCCTTATTATTCTGGTTTGGTTATGATTAAGTATTCCTCATTGATCTTTACAATAATTATTTGTTCAGCGTCTTTTGCTCAAGTCTCAGAGTATCAGGCTTTCAGGTATAAGTTAAATGGAACTTCTGACAGTTATTTATATTCCGAAAATGGATATGGAAAATATCATTTAATAGGAACCTATCCCGGATGGGATAAAGAGGGCATTTATATAGCTGGTTACAATTCTACAAATTTTGTTAGTTTGAAGACCCGAAGAGTATATGTTGGAAAATCTATAATTTTTGATCTTAAAGAGAAGGCTTTTGTTCTCGAGTCAAGAGAAAATCAGGGAATTAGAATAAGGCGTTTTCGAGACAAATTAGGTTGGGATGGTTCTGGGAATCAACCAGGTTATCATATTAGATTTGCTGGTTATCGTGATGTTGCCGGCAATGTTACCGGTGCCAGGATTTCAGCACTTCGCACAAATGCTTGTTGCAGTGGCTTGCATCAGGGAATGGAGTTGGCATTTTATGTGGCCAGAACCATTGCTGCCAATAGTGGGGGAGATGTGAATCTTGAGGAGGCAATGCGCCTTAAATCTAATGGAAATGTCGGAATAGGGACAGTTTCGCCTGATGTTAAACTTGATGTTGTTTCAACAGATTTTATGGGACTGCGATTAAAAAGAGACCCCGCTATTGGAGCTGGAGGAGTGGCGCTGAGTCTGGAAAACAGTGTTGGTGATGGCATCTGGACAATTGGAGCCGGGAGTAATCAAGAATTTGGAATTTTCCGGGAGGGCGACACTTTTGGCAAAAACTTTATTATTGATGAAAAAGGGAAGGTTGGAATTGGAACCATCAACCCAAAATACAAGTTTTCAGTAAATGGGCGGATTAATTGTAGTGGTCTTTTGTTTGATACAGGCTATTTGCCGGATGAGGATTTTTACTATGGAGGAAATTATCTTTCTTTTGGACATCAGGGACACTCAGAAGACTTTATTGGCTATCGTAACAATACCTTCTTTTTTAAAGATAGTCCCGGTGGAGGTGATACCAAAGATCCCAATATCTGGGTTGGTGGCAATATTACTTCTGATCAAACTATTTTTGCTTCAGAAATCAGGGTGGAAGCGAACGACCATACTGCTGATTTCGTTTTCTCTGAAAATTATAAACTTCGTGATCTGGAGCAGGTCGAAGAATTTATTCAAAAACACAAACATCTTCCGGATATTTTCAGCGCTATTGAGATGGAGAAGTCAGGTATTAATCTGGCAGAGATGAATAAGTTGCTTTTACAGAAAATTGAAGAGTTGACGTTGTATTTAATTGAAAAGGAGAAGAGAGTTGAAGTTTTAGAATATGAAAGGTTTTTTCAGGAGAAGAGATTAGAGAAACTTGAGTTGTTAATGGAATCTGTTTTGGCTAAATCATCAAATTAAAAGTCAATGAAAAAATATCTTCTTTTATTAATTATTTTGTTTAGTGTGAGCAATTTGTTTTGCCAGCACCATGAGGAGCATCTTAATATTTCTACCACCGGAGATCAGGTTATTCCTCTTGGTTTATATGCGATTGGGTCGGCTGTAAGAATTGAATGTCAGATAGATGGAGGATGGACTGAAGATGGAGGAATATATCATATTGTATCCGATTGGGGAAGTTTACCAAAGGTTTTATATAGAGGAGAAAGCTCTATTTCCAATCGATTACGGTTTTATAGTTATTTGCCTGATAATACAAATTCTAAAGCATATTTATTTGCTAAATGGACAAATTTATCTCCAAATAAAAGCTACAAAAACACCTTTCATTTGAGTATATACTGTGAAAAACCTTTTGATGTAAATAATATAGGAGATTTTTCCGGTGCTTCTGAGCTTGAAGATATTTTAGTTGTGCAATCAAAATTGTCAAGGGTGGGAATAGGAACCAGTAGCCCAGTTTCAAAACTTGACGTTAACGGTACCATCCGGGCAACAGAAATTAAAGTTGTAGCTCAAACCGCCGACTTCGTTTTTGAAGAAAACTATCCTTTAAGAAACCTCCGTCAGGTTGAAGAATTCATCAAAGAGCACAAACACCTTCCGGATATTCCTAGCGCATCAGAAATGGAAGCATCAGGAGTGAATCTGGCTAAGATGAATAAGTTATTGTTACAGAAGATAGAGGAGTTGACACTGTATGTGATTGAGAAGGAAGAAGAAGTTGGTAACCTGGAAGAAAGAGTAAATCAAATTGAGAAAATCCTTGAAAGTATCTATTTAAAAGGTAATTGACTGAAAAAAAAAGGATAAGAATCCTCAAAATTTTAAAAATCCGTTAGCTATGCTTAATCCTAAACCAATATTTAAGGTTATTTTATTATTGTTTCTGATGTTTCTACCCAAAGTTCATGGGCATTGTCAGGAATATCTTAGAGTGGATGGAGGTAATTTTTTAAAAACCTCCTTGCTTATTAAACGTGAAGGATATTCTTCTATTGAACTGAAATCAAATAAAGGTGCTTTTATTGATTTTAGTAATTCAATTGAAAATGATTTTGATGGACGAATAATCTGGAATTATAATAATTCCGGGAGATTTGATTTTTATGGAAAATCAAACTTTAGAAATCAACTTTCCTTTCAAAAAGGAATGGTAGGTGATTATGTTACCTTATCTAATGAAATACAAATTCCTTCATCTTTTTCCCCGGGAGATCCTTCAATAGGATTAAGTGATAACACAGGAAACGGGATTAATGTTCATTCAGCTTACGGAATTGGTTTTGCAACAGGCGGGACTCATAAGGTCGTAATAACTCCTTCAGGTCAGGTTGGAATAGGAACTAATAGTCCGGAATATAACCTTCATGTCAATGGTAACCTTTATTCTGAATCACTATTGGGTAATACCATGAGTATTAATCACCCAAACAATATTTCAGATTGGGATTCGATATGGAAATGTGGTTTTTTCGATGCCTTTGACACTTCTAATGCTCCAGAAGAGAATCGTTGGTTTTGGGGAATAAATTTAGGGCATAGATCCAATAGAGATGATTATAAATATGGAGGTCAAATTGTGATAAGAAATTCTCCTACCACTCCAAGGCTTTATTTCAGGAGCAGAGGTAGAGATGGGGAAGGCCTTTGGACACAGGTCTTGCATAGCAAAGGCAACCAAAACATAAAAGGTAATTTGAAGGTTGATGGAACAATTAGCACGGAAGAGATAAAAGTAGCCCTCTTATCTGCTTCAAATATGCAACTAAAAGGAACACTTGCTGCGGATAATATTACGTTAAATACTAGTGGGCATACTGCCGATTTCGTTTTTGAAGATAGCTATTCATTAAGAGACCTAAATCAGGTTGAAGAATTTATCAAACAGCACAAGCATTTACCGGATATCCCCAGTGCAGCAGAAATGGAAGCCTCAGGAGTAAATCTGGCAGAGATGAACAAATTGTTGCTGCAGAAGATTGAGGAACTTACTTTATATGTGATTGAGAAAGAAAAGAAGATACAGGAAATAATAAGTCAGAAAAAAACAGAAGAAAAGAAACGGGAGCGACTTGAGCTTCAGATGGTAGATGTGATGTCTCTTTTAAAAGAAACAAGCAAGCGATTAGATAAAATTGAGAATTCAAAAATGCAGTAAATATGATAAAATATGTTTTTTTTCTAATACTCCTTTTATTTCCAGGGATCTCATCTTATGGACAAGACAGTGAGATTGTTATTTATCCAAATCATAATTTTCCCTTTGAAGGGGAAAGCTTGTATCATTATGGAGTAGGTTTTCACAGGTTGCCTGGGGAAAATAATTACAACACGTTGTACGGTTCCGGATATTTTGGTGTGTCCCTTTTCACAGGAGGGAAACAGCGTTTCTTTATTACTAAGAATGGCTCAGTTGGAATTGGCATTTCATCACCAACAGAAAGATTGCATACTTTAGGTAATATTAGATTAACGAATACCGGGCAATCTGGTTATGGGATATTGTTTGATCATACCTTTAATGAATACCCTAAGACCACCTCGAAAATAATGTTTGATTATTATGGTCACACCTATGGAGGAAATGTAAACAAACATGGGTTAATCTATCAGTCAGGACGACCAGGATTTTCCAAACATTGGTTTATTGATGACAAGGGAGCCACTCAAATGCTGATAAGTGACAATGGAAATGTTGGTATTGGAACTACCGAAACTACAGACAAACTCACGGTCGATGGAAATCTTACATTTGGCAATACGACCAATAAGGAATACAGCATAATTTTCAGACCTTCAGATGATTCATGGAGAAATGGTTTGGTTGGGTTTTCTTCAAATGCTCCCAGTGATGATTATATTGGATTAAAAACGAAGTATGGTTCCATTCGATTAATAACGAACGCAGGGAATGAAGTGGTAAGAGTTACGGATAATGAGAGAGTTGGTATTGGAACCTCTACTCCTGATTATAAACTTGACGTTAACGGTACCATTTGCGCAACAGAAATTAAAGTAGTAGCCCAACCAGCCGACTTCGTTTTCGAAGATAACTACCATCTTAGAGACCTAAATCAGGTTGAAGAATTCATTAAACAAAACAAACATCTGCCGGATATTCCCAGTGCTATTGAGATGGAGAAGTCAGGTATTAATCTCGCAGAGATGAATAAGTTGCTGCTTCAGAAGATTGAAGAGTTGACTTTGTATTCCATTGATAAGGAAAAAGAGGTTCTGGATCTTAAAGAAAAGGATAAAAAACAAGCAGAAAAAATGGAGGCGTTAGAGGAGCGGTTGTTCAGTCTTGAGCAATTGTTAATGAGGAAATAAAAAGTGCTAGAATTTTCACATGTTTTTTGTTGAGAAATTAAAAAAAGAAAAAGAGACAAGAAATAGTTCAACCCTAATTAATTTAAGTTACAATGAAAAAGGGAATAGCTTTAATTCTAATGGTATTAATTGTTTGGGAAGTTTGGGGACAGGAAACTCATACCGTAAAACAATTAAATATTACCAAGTCCGATGGAACTACAAATTCTGATGGTGTTTCTTTGTTTCGGGCCGATGAATTAGTCGATAGAGCAAAATTAAGGTTGCGAATGGGGGATGAATATACTTCAGAATTCGAAATTGGATATCGATATTATAAGGATGGGGAGTGGTATAGTAATTTCTCGTTATCTGGTTATGGAGTTGGGTATTTTCGTTCAAAATTGGGAGTAGGTATTCAAAAGCCAGAAGCAATGCTTCATGTCGTGGGAGAAGATATCGATATAGGGAATACAGATGGAGAGCATCTTTTAAGGTTTAGAAGAAAGGAAGATGGTGCCCCCATTGGACAAGTTGGACTTTTAAATACTCATAATTTTAAATTTGCGCATTGGGG
>Ga0163225_100139_pt1 | contig 23118 bp, 18 predicted proteins | sample MSEWel2016_04_06_2_FD_113145 | JGI IMG/M metagenome (GOLD analysis project Ga0163225, IMG submission 113145) | Subsurface microbial communities from deep shales in West Virginia, USA - MSEEL Well Study Marcellus 5H_2016_04_06 ... | reverse complement strand
TATTTTTGCCAAAATCAAGGCTTTGAAAATTTTTGTACCGGAGTTAACCTGTTGTTAATGAGGATTCAAAAATTTTCATTAACGAAGAGTTTGGCAATAAAGATGCTTTTTAGACCGAACTCACGGATGTTTATTGCATCTCTGTCGAAATTGGTTATTGGCTGGGCGAACCCTTCCGGGGCAGAGGAATCATGACAGAAGTAGTTAAGCAATGGGCGATTATGGATTTAAGCATCTGAATTTGACCAGAATTTTCACCGGTGTGTTTGACTTCAACAAAGGTTCTCAGCAGGTATTGGAAAAAGCCAGCTTCAAAACTGGAATGTATCTTTGAGAAAGCCCTCATCAAGAACGGGGAGGTATGTGATGAATACCGGTATGCCATCATTAAGGGATTGTGCCGAAATAACTTGCCGTTTTAGACTTGTTCTTTTGCCCTTTAACTTCCTTGAAAATCCATTAAGGGTGTGTAATGAATTAAGGTTAGGTTAAAAACAGGATAATTGTTTATATTTGTTAAAGTGTTTTGTTTACACTTTTTGAAATAAAGAAATATAAACTAATTCTATGAAGAAAAAATTTTCCTTTTTGTGCCTGGGTTTACTGATGGTTGCAATGATGACATCAGCTCAGGACAATGAATTTTCCCGCATTTCGGTCGATGGCAAAAACTTTGTCAATGAGCAGGGAGAAGTTGTGGTATTTGAAGGTCTGAATATTGCAGATCCCGATCGTCTGGAAAAAGAGGGTCAGTGGAAGGCCGGACTATTTAAAGAGCTGGCTGCATGGGGTGCGAACATTGTGCGTTTGCCGGTGCATCCTAAAGCCTGGCGCGAGCGAGGCGAGGATGAGTATTTGAAATTGCTCGATCAGGGAATAGAATGGGCTAAAGAGTCCGGATTGTATGTGATTATAGACTGGCATTCCATCGGTAATTTGCGAACCGGGTTATTTCAGAATGAGATGTATCATACATCCATTCAGGAAACTCACCGTTTTTGGTACACCATCAGTCGCAGATATAAAGATGAGCCGGCGGTTGCTCTTTACGAAATTTTTAACGAGCCGACAACGTTCCTTGGCCAGTTGGGCACATTAACCTGGGAACAGTGGAGCGATATTTTGGTGGATATTATCTCAATTGTGCATGCCAACAATCCGGATGCTGTGCCTTTGGTTGCAGGGTTTAACTGGGCTTATGACCTTACTCCCGTAATGGAGCAACCACTGCCTGTGGAAAATATTGCCTATGTGAGCCATCCCTACCCACAGAAGCGTGAACAACCCTGGGTTCCAAAGTGGGAGCAGGATTTTGGTTTTGTAGCTGATAATTATCCGGTAATTGCCACCGAGGTAGGGTATATGTATTCCGATCAGAAAGGTGCACATATTCCTTGTTTGGGAGATGATGAGTATGGTAAAGTACTGACTGATTATTTTGACAGCAAAGGTATTTCGTATGTGGCCTGGGTTTTTGACCCCGACTGGTCGCCCCAGTTGATTAAGGACTGGAACTACACGCCCACCCGCGCGGGAGAATTCTTTAAAGGAGCAATGTCCGGAGAGAAATAGTATCCCCTTTACCGGGTAATTGAACTAGTAGAAACTGCCTCAGTCCAATTGCAGGAAATTTGGATTGAGGCAGTTTTTTGTTTTTCCATATTTGATTTCTAAGATTAATTTTTTTTTTTGTTTTTTCGTTAGCTCCTGTTATTGAATCGTTTTGCAATTCCGGGTGTTCGGTCATCCCTGATTTTGGAGGGCTGCGGAAAAAAGGGTGGATTTTGTTATAGAGCGATTTTTCCTAACTTTGTTGTCCTTTTCCCAAATTCTTTTTACAAAGTTTATTCTTTTTGGCTATAGTTTAAAGTAGCGTTTATTTCATTAGAGATTGCTTCGGGCATAGCCCTCGCAAAGACGAAACCTACCGATAACAAAGAAGAGGTTGGCAGATGGCAGGGCGGCTTCTCCGTCCTGCCATCTGCCAACCTCTTTCATAAGAAAGTGAAAGAGTGTCATTGCGATTCCGATGAGGTACGAGATCGGGAGAAGCAATCTCTAAAAATATATACGCGACTATAAACTTAAGCCTTATTTTCCTGTAAAGCATTGATAAAGAAAATGTTGGGTTTCCGGCGGCGTTCTTTGTTAAAGTAAATGATTGTCCCCTTAAAAGATTAAAACAGTTGGTCATGGCCCAAAAAAGCAATTACAAAAACAACAACAACAATCGCAGAACTCCTGCACAGGCAGATACTGAAATGGGAAGAATTCCTCCTCAGGCTGTGGAGATTGAGGAAGCCGTTCTGGGGGCTTTGTTGCTGGAAAAAGATGCTTTTATTGCGGTATCGGAACTTCTGAAACCCGAATGTTTTTATCGGGAGGCTCACCAGCATATTTTTCAGGCCATTTCCAATCTTTTCTTTCATGAGCAACCGGTTGATATCCTTACCGTAACCGAAGAACTCAAGAAACTGGACAAGATGGAGGAGGTGGGAGGCGCATTTTACGTATCCCAACTTACCAGTCGGGTTGCTTCTGCTGCTCATATTGAGTATCATGCCCGAATTATCTGGCAGAAATATTTGCAACGTGAAATGATTCATATCTCCAGCGACCTACAGACTCGTTCCTATGATGAATCGCTGGATGTGAATGACCTGCTTGATGAAGCTGAAAACAGTTTCTATTTGCTTTCGCAGGGAACCATGAAAAAGGAGGTAACTCAGATTGATCCCGTGATTCAGGAATCCATCGAAAGAATTAAGGAAGCAGGGAAACGAACTGACGGGTTAAGCGGGGTTCCTTCCGGCTTTACCGGACTCGACCGGATGACCTCCGGGTGGCAGTCGTCCGACCTTGTGATTATTGCTGCCCGTCCTGCAATGGGAAAAACGGCCTTTGTGCTTTCTATGGCTCGTAACATGGCTGTCACACATCAACAACCTGTTGCGGTGTTCTCGCTTGAGATGGCTAATGTTCAACTGGTGAATCGTCTGATAATTTCGGAAACAGAAATACCCGGCGAGAAAATTAAAAATGGAAACCTGTCCTCCCAGGAATGGGAACAGCTCGATTCTAAAATTCATTCATTGATGGGGGCACCCATTTTTGTGGACGATACGCCTGCATTGTCGGTGTTTGAATTAAGGGCAAAATGTCGCCGGCTGAAAAAACAGCACGATATTAAGATTGTCATTATTGACTACCTGCAGTTGATGAGTGCCTCGGGTATGAACCCGGGAAGTCGTGAACAGGAGGTGAGTATGATATCCCGCTCCCTGAAAGGTCTGGCCAAGGAGTTGGATGTTCCAATTCTTGCCCTTTCGCAGTTGAATCGTGGAGTGGAAAACCGTTCAGGGCTGGAAGGTAAACGACCGCAATTAGCCGACCTTCGTGAATCGGGTGCGATTGAGCAGGATGCGGATATGGTTTTGTTTATTCACCGTCCCGAATATTACGGGATGTTCGAGGATAATGATGGTTATTCGCTGGAGGGCATGGCCGAAATCATTATTGCCAAACACCGGAATGGTGCCACCGGCGATGTGCGTCTGCGTTTCCGTAAAGAACTGGCCCGTTTTGAAGACCCGGAACTTCAGGGATTACCCATGTCGGGTGATGGGTTTGACCCCGGTAACGGAGGCTCTGAACCCATGACTTTTAAATCGAAAATGAATGAGGATGACGCAGTGCCTTCAGGTAATATGTCTTCCCGGCAGGGTGGCGGGTTCAATGCGTCTCCTTCAGGATTCGATAAAGAGGCTCCGTTTTAGTGTATGGGGTATAACCTGCTAAAGCCACTCCATCAACTCCTTCAGGGATGAAATCTCTTTTGAAACTTTCTCCTCGTGCGGACTCTTTTCCGGATTAAAGTAAACCTGATCCACTCCAAATTCCCGGGCACCTTTTATATCATTTTCCAGGCTGTCTCCGATAACCAGACTTTCTGTTTTTCTGGCATTGGCGCTTTTAATGGCATATTCGAAAAAATCGCGATGAGGTTTGCTTGCTCCAATGTCCTCCGAAATAAATATGCGTTCAAAAAACGGGGTTAAACCACTTTTTTCCATTTTGGTATGTTGAGCTTCCCGAAAGCCGTTGGTGATGATGTAGAGGTGATATCTTTTCTTTGTGAGGTATTCCAAAACATCTATGGCATTTGGAATCACCTGGGTTTGCAGAGAATTTCCTGAAACAAAATCATTGGCAAAAGCCTCGGCTACAGCAATGTCGTCGAATCCTGCCTGAGAAAAAGTCTGGTGGAATCGCCCCACTTTTACAGCTCTCTTTGGGATGCGACCATGCTGGTATTCGTGCCATAATCCCGTGTTAATGGGCATGTATTGTTCAAAAAAATCATCGAAATCTTTGAAAAACCGGCCAAGGTTGTAGCTTTCAAAAAGCATTTTCAATGTGGTGATTTGATTGTTGTGAAAATCCCATAGGGTATGATCCAGGTCAAAAAAAAGATGTTTGTATCGCATGTGCCGTAGTTTAAAAATCCGGGCCCCTGCAGAAATTTTCTGAGGGGCCCGGATCTTGTATTTTTTTATTTTAATAGTCAATCACCATCTGTGTTAAAATGTATGCTAACATTATGGTAGCATTTTGCAAAACCTATATGTTTCCCGGTTTCAGGGGTTCTTATTTATTTTGCCTGAACAACCAGATACTTAGAGATACTCCAGAAGGCATCTTTGTCTTCAATGCTCAATATCATATTGCCATTGTCGTCGGCATACATGGTGAAAGATTCCCCGGGATGTGCTGTGAGTATTTCGACGTTGGACTGAAACAGTTCCAGACTATCGGTTTGGCGGATGTCTAATTCAGCAAAATATTCCTTCTCGAATTTGTCCTTGAGCAGTTCGGTCTTGCCAAAGAACAGAAAACCTTCGTGACTAAGAATGTTTTTTTCTTTCAATTCGTTTTTTGTGCCAATGGCGTAATAGGCGGTGTACATATCATCGCGGGTTGCCTGGAGCTGCATGCGGGCTTCCTCATTGGCAACTTTAATGGAGTCCATGGCAATTTCCATATCGGTGAGTGCATAAAACATATCATCGATTTCTGCATTTTTTTTCTTCAACAGATCGTTGAGTTGTTTTATCTCTACATTTTTTTGACGCAACTCATCATTCAAATTGGCAACGAGTTTATTAAGTCGGCCGGTTTCAATACCTGATTTTTTGAGCTGTTTCTCCAGAGATTCAATGCGTTCCTTATTCTGAACCATGAGGTCGTAAATAAGTCTGATGTCTTCATTGATTTGTTCCGCTGACTCCCCTGATGTTTCCCCCTGGCGAGCTTTTAACGCAATGATTTGCTCTTTCTCTTTTATTACCTGCAAGGTTGCTTGAATATCTCCGATGGTGTTTACCATTTGGTTCATCTGGCTGTCCTTCAGGGCAGTTGCCCGGGCCAGAGAATCATTCTGTTGCTTCAGCTCGGTGCGGCTGGGCCCACTCTGACATTGCCAAAGAAAAGGCACTGCAAATAATATTACTAATACCCGTTTCATTTTTTTTAAAGTTTAAGTGTTTAAATACTGCTGTAGTTCCCGATATAAGACGCTTCGAAAGCGTTTTTTATTGTATGCGGTCAGTAGAATTTATAATACTCCGTTAAACTTTCACAATAGTCTAAGCTTTAATTATTTAGAGATTGCGAGGCGTTAACTTCAATAGACTGATTGATAGGCTTATAGGATTTATCTTATATCTTATATCTGAAAATCTAACGATCTATTGATTTAGGATCAAAGTTATTAATCTTTTTTGCCGTTGACAATCAAAACAATTTCTCCTTTAGGTGGATGCTCGGAAAAGTGGGTTGTCAGTTCCTGTAAAGTCCCTCTTACAGTTTCTTCGTGAATTTTGCTGATTTCGCGGCAAACTGCGGCTTGACGGTCATTTCCGAAGTTTTCGGAAAATTGTCCAAGGGTTTTTATCAACCGGTGGGGCGATTCATAAAAAACCATCGTTCTTTGTTCATCCCGGAGAAATTGCAGCCTGGTTTTTCTTCCTTTCTTAACAGGGAGAAACCCTTCGAAACAAAATTTATCGTTGGGCAATCCTGCGGTTACCAGTGCAGGCACAAAGGCTGTTGGCCCGGGCAGACATTCCACCGTGATGCCTGCATCAATGCAATTCCGAACCACGAGGTATCCGGGGTCTGATATGGCAGGTGTTCCTGCATCAGAAATAAGGGCGGCAGTTTCTCCTCCTTCGAGGCGGGAAATTACCTTCTCCACCGAGGCATGTTCGTTGAACTTATGATGGGCATACATTCTGGTACCAATATTTAGATGTTTCAGAAGCTTGCCTGAAGTCCGGGTATCCTCGGCCAGAATAAAATCTACTTCTTTAAGAATCCGGACTGCCCTGAAAGTGATGTCTTCCAGGTTGCCAATGGGGGTGGGAATTACATAAAGTTTACTCATAGCGGCTTAATAATAGCGGCGCTCCACCAGTTCCATAAAACTCAGTACAGCTTCATTTTCCGGATCCCAGTTGAAGTTGGCCAACAGGAAATTATGGGCTTCATTGATGTCGCCCATTTGGTTAAGTTGTTCCAGTGTTTGACTCATAATATCAGCACTTCCATTAAAAAGTTCTCTTTGAAAAAAGAAACGGTCATTAATGCCCATTGCTTTTTTCAGATCGGTAATGGGAGGGGTGCTGAAGGAGTGTTTATGGGAGTTGCTTTTCTGGGTTTTTCCGAGTTGCTCGTTAAAAGATGCGTTTTCTTTTTTTAGCTTTTCTCCCAGTACTTTGTTCTCTTTTTTCTTATTTTCCTGAGATTCTGATTTCAGTGCCTGGGTAGTTTCTTTGTGTTCAGACGTTGATTTTTCTTCTTCCTGACTTTCTGTAACCGGTGTTTCCGGTGTTGTTTGCATGGACTGGGATTTATCGGTATCCGGGGCATCCTCTTTTTCGTCCGGGGCTTCTTTTACCGGAGATTTCTTTTGAGCAGAATCTTCAGTTGTGGCAGAAGGTTGGGGAATGGTTTCGTTCTCTGTCTCTTCTTTTTTATCGCTAATTTCAGGAGGAGAGATGTTTTTTATTTCCGCGTCAGCATCCCGGGATTGTGATGTGTTGTTATCGGGGAGAGAAAGTTCTTCCAACATCTCTATTTCTTCCAGAATGCTTTTGATTCTGTTGCGGGTCAGCTTAAAATAAGCTTTCGATAGTGGTGTTTCTCCTTTGGCATTTTCTGCCATTGCTTCCACTTCTTTCAGGTCGTGGATAATTATTTCGAGAAGAGCATCTTTTTCCATAATAGCTTGAGGCCCATTTTTGTTACATTTGCAAATGTAGTGATTGCAGTGCGAAAATAAATTATTCTTTAAATGTTTCTTGAAAATAAGGTTGATAAGTCCGAAAAACGTGGTTGGATTGAAGTGATTGCAGGCTCCATGTTCTCCGGGAAAACGGAGGAGTTGTTACGGCGGCTTCGTCGCGCCGGAATTGCCCGTCAACGGGTAGAGATTTTTAAGCCGATGTTGGATAATCGTTATAGCGAAGATGAGGTTGTTTCTCACGATTCCAATAGCATTCGTTCGACTCCGGTAGAAAGTTCGGGGAATATTTTATTGCTCAGCAGCAATGTTGAGGTGGTGGGCATTGATGAGGCCCAGTTTTTCGACCACAACCTGGTAAATGTCTGTAATCAACTGGCAGGACAGGGAGTTCGGGTTATTGTTGCGGGTCTGGATATGGATTTTAAAGGAATTCCCTTTGGTCCTATGCCCGGATTGATGGCCTCCGCCGAGTATGTGACCAAAGTACATGCAATATGTATGCGCTGTGGTGATTTGGCTCAGTATTCTCTGCGAAAGTCACAAAGCGAGAAGTTGGTGGAACTGGGTGCATCGGATAATTATGAAGCCGTTTGTCGCACTTGTTATCATAAATACTATAAAAAATGATTACATACACTCCCGAACAACTGAATGAAGCCTGCAAGGGGCATTTAACCAAAAATATTGATTCTCTGGTCGCTCGTCTGCTTATTGACAGCCGTTCGGTTTACGATGCTTCGGAGAGTCTTTTTTTCGCTCTGAAAGGAAATAAGCACGATGGCCATCAGTTTTTGCGGCAGCTGGTTGGAAAGGGGGTGCTGAATTTTGTGGTTAAAAAAGGAAGAATCCCTGAGGATGTTGCATCAAAGGCCAATTGGATTGAGGTAGATGATCCTGTCCGTGCGCTTCAGAATATTGGAGCCTGGCATCGATCCCGGTTTCATATTCCGGTATTGGGAATTACCGGAAGCAACGGAAAAACCATTGTAAAAGAATGGATTACCCAGATGACAGGAAGCGATGTGTTCATTGCCCGTTCGCCCAGAAGTTACAATAGTCAGATTGGTGTACCTGTCTCTGTCTGGCATCTCAATGAAACTTCAGAATTGGGAATCTTTGAGGCGGGAATTTCGCTTCCTGGAGAGATGACCCATTTGCAAAAAATAATTCAGCCTGCCATTGGTCTTTTTACTACCATCGGGCCGGCACACCAGGAAAATTTCTCTTCGCTTGAAGAAAAGCTTGAAGAAAAACTGGTGTTGTTTAAAGATACTTCTACCATTTTGTATAATTGTGACCAGGCTTTGGTGGATGAAATAATGGGCAAAAGGTTTCCGGAAAAAGAGCTGTTGACCTGGGGTAGGGCGGAGAATGCAACACTGCAACTTCTGAGCGAGGATGAAGTGAACGAACGGAAGCATCTGATGCTGAAATGGGGCGTGGATACTTTTGAAGTGGTTATTCCATACACCGATCAGGTCAGTGTTGAAAACACTCTGCCGGTGGTTCTGTTTATGCTTTACCGGGGGTATTCACCCGAACAGATTATTGAAAGGATTGGCGGGCTTGTACCGGTGGCCATGCGGATGGAGCAAAAAGTGGGGGTCAATAACAACCTGGTTATCAATGATACTTACAACGCCGATTTTACGTCATTGGAAGTAGCCCTTGATTTTCTGGTGCAGCAAAGTCGAAAGAAGGGGGTCAACCGTACGGTGATTCTTTCCGATCTTCTTCAGACAGGAATGCCCGATCGTGATCTGTATCCCCTTGTTGCTGCGCTGGTTAATGAGAAACAAATCGACCGTTTCGTGGGTGTGGGCCCGGCAATAATGCGTTATGCTTCCCATTTTCAGGTTCCATCCTCTTTTTTCGAAACGACTGAGGAAATGCTGGAGGCTCTTTCCACTTTTCATTTCAGAGGGGAAGCCATTCTTGTAAAAGGTTCCAGAAAGTACAGTTTTGAACGGATTGTTGAGCGATTGGAGTTGCAAAGACACGCCACGGTTATGGAAATCAATCTTGATGCCCTGGTACACAACCTCAACCGTTATCGGAGGCTGCTGGGGAGCGATGCCAAATTGCTGGCCATGGTAAAAGCTTTCTCCTATGGAAGTGGCTCCTACGAAATTGCTGCGGCTCTGCAATACCAGAATGTGGATTATCTGGGAGTGGCTTTTGTTGATGAAGGGGTTGAACTTCGACGTGCAGGAATTGCAACCCCAATAATTGTGATGAATCCTGAAGAGAAAAGCTTTTTGCAGATGCTGGATTTTAATCTGGAACCTGAGATATACGGATTTAAGGTGTTGGAAGCTTTTAATTCTGTGGTGCGTGCAGAGTCATCGGAGGTTATTCCCATCCATATTAAGGTGGATACAGGAATGAACCGGATGGGGTTTTTGGAGCATGAAATTGATGAGTTGATTACCCGTCTTAAAGAAATGCCCTCTTTGAAAATAAAATCAGTTTTTTCTCATCTTGCCGGGAGTGATGATGAGGTTCATGATGCTTTTACCCGACTGCAGATAAAGAAATTTGAAGACATTTGTAACCGGATGAAAAAGGAACTGGATACTGATTTTTGGATGCACATTTTGAATAGTGCAGGGATTGAGCGTTTTCCAGAGGCTCGTTTTGATATGGCTCGTCTGGGTATTGGACTTTACGGTTTCGGGCCGGGGAAGATTGAGGATTTAAGAAATGTAGTCACCCTGAAGTCGTATATATCTCATATTAAGCCGGTAGCCGGATTCGAGACGGTTGGATACAGCCGTGCGGGAATGTTGAAGCGTGATGGTCTGATTGGAGTGGTTCCGGTGGGATATGCCGATGGCCTGAATCGCCATTTGAGCAATGGTTGTGGTAAGGTGATGATCAATGGGCGGCTCGCACCCATTGTGGGCAATATCTGTATGGATATGTGTATGGTGGATATTACCGATATACAGGCCGAGGAAGGAGACGAGGTGATTGTATTTGGAGATGATTATCCGCTCACAAATATGGCCAGGCAACTGAACACGATTCCGTATGAAATTCTCACCAGTATCTCCCGAAGAGTTACACGTGTTTATTTTAAAGAGTAATTTTTCACCCTTTTGGGGTTAAAGTATGCATATATTGGTCATTGCTAATTGATCATTGCTAATTGCTAATTGTTAATTGGTCATTGCTAATTGATCATTGTTAATTGGTCATTGTTAATTGATCATTGTTAATTGGTCATTGCAAATTGGTCATTGCAAATTGGTCATTGTTAATTTCATTTACCCCAGTCGGGAAATCCGCTCAAGTTTTTGCTCGTCCAGAACTCTTATGATGCGACCGTCAACGGTCAGCACTTTTTCTTTTACAAAAGCCGTCAGTGTTCGAATGGCATTGGATGCAGTCATGTTTGAAAAGTTGGCCAAATCTTCACGCGACAGATAGATGCTGAGGGTAAATCCATCTTCCTCGTATCCGTATATGTCACGCAACACCAATATGCTTTCTGCCAATCTTCCCCGGATATGTTTTTGGGTCAGCGAAACCGTTCGGAATCGGGCAAATCCCAGTTCCGTGGCAAAGGATTTGATGATGTTCATACACAGAGCGTTGTTGGATTTCATCAACTCCATGATTACATCGCGCGCTACGTGAAAGATTACGCATGGCTCAAACACCACAGCGGATGCAATGTGTTGTTCATCGGCAAACAGGGCACGGTATCCGATGAAGCCCGGTCCGCTGGCCATTCGTACAATATGTTCACGGCCGGTCATTCCTTCCTTATAGATTTTTACTTTTCCCGATCCAATGCAAAGTAACCCGGTGGGTTTTTCGCCTTCCTGATAAATAATCTGGTTTTTTCTATAACGGGTGGTCGTATGATTGGCCTGAAGATACTCTCTTTCTTCCGGTGTCAGAGCATCGTAGAGTTGAGGAATATCCTGGATAGTTGGTTCCTGTAATGTTCCTTTTTTATTGCCCATTTTTAAATGTGTATTCTTTCAAAAACCTTTTTCGGCTGCTGCAATACGTTTTTAAGATTAAGCGGTAAAGCAATTCAGGACTGGCGTATTGGGAGTTGCTCCTGCCAGCCGGTATTCAATTTGCCTGTCAATTTGTTGTTCCGTAGTTGGTTAAGGCTTTGTGCTGTGTTGAGGGAAATTTATTTTATTTAGTCCCGGCAAGAAAACACATGTTTTTTCCAGTGCTTAACAAGAAGGCGGCAAGTGTAAGGTTTGCGATGGCTGAAAAACAGGAGTTTACTTTTCGTAAATGACTGTTTTGAAGACGAGCATAACGCAGCAATTGTTGTTTTCTTGCAAGCACTATTTAACGGATTTATCCTGGCTAATACGCATATAAACAGCGAGATGGAATCTCTAAAAAGCCATCATTGTTATAAAATCATGTTATATAACATGCAAAGTTAAAAAAAAGAGCATTCAAAATCATTATTGACTGGAGAAAAATCATTTAACTGCAAATCACACAAAACCATAATCTGGATCAGGGTTTAATGGAGGATATTTCTTTAGGAAAATGTTTGAGGACACTCTTGATTCAAATGTTTGGTTTATTTTCTGTTCACTATTCAATACTCCGTTATCCCGAAGCTTTTGGGTTGCAAATAGCCGATAATTAATCCGTTGTAAGCCCGGGTGAACACACCGCACCTCACCCATAATAAAAACTTTGCGTCATTGCGTCTCTGCGTTTAAGCTTTTTTTAACGGACGATTGCTCTTAAAAACCAATGGCTATTGGTTCAGAAAACGAACGGCCAGCCATGCCAGCACTCCGGTTGCTGTTTCCAGGCTATCCTCGTCAATGTTGAGCTGGGCCGTATGAAGTGCCCCCGTTTGCCCGTCTTTTCGACCTACCCCAAAACGGTAAAAAACAGATGGGAACTGATGGGTGTAATATCCAAAATCTTCTGCAGTCATGCGGATATCCATCCCTTCAACATGCTCCGGATTCAAAAAATCACGGGCAAAACTGATTGCCTCTTTGGTCGATTGCTCATGATTGTAAACAACCGGATAGCCATGTTTTATATCTACTTCGCACTCTGCGCCCATAGCTTTAGCTGTTCCTTCGGCTATTTCTTTAATTCTTTTCTGAATAATGGCTCGCCATTCTTCGTCCATCGTACGTAGGGTTCCGGCGATTTCCACTTTTTCGGGAATAATATTGGTAGCTCCTAGTCCTTCAATTCGACCAAAAGAAAGCACTGTCGGTATATTGGCCGGAACGATGCGTGAAACAACCTGTTGAAGAGCCACAATGACATTGGAGGCTATTAAAATGGTATCGTTAAGAGTATGTGGTAAAGCTGCATGTCCCCCTTTCCCTTTTATGGTGAGATACACTTCATCGCCGGAGGCCATGTACATTCCGGGTTTGAATCCAACGTGGCCTGCCGGCATATCCGGCAGCACATGTTGCCCGATAACCAAATCGGGTTTGGGATGCTCCAACGCCCCTTCTTTTAACATGAGACTGGCTCCCCCGGGAAATTTCTCCTCTCCTGGCTGAAAAATCAGTAAAACAGTTCCTTTCCATTGGTCCTTTAATTGTTTCAGGATTTCAGCGGCGCCAAGCAGTGCCGAGGTATGGGCATCATGGCCACAAGCATGCATTACGCCCTTGTTTACGGAAGCAAATGGCAAGGAAGTATCTTCCTGAATGGGAAGCGCATCCATATCTGCACGTAAAGCTACCGTTTTGCCCTTTCCGCTTCCTTCGATGGTGGCTACGATTCCTGTTCCTGCAAATCCCTGCTTAAAAGGAATGCCAAGTTTTTTTAGTTCAGCAGCCACATAAGCAGCAGTTTCATGCTCTTCGAAAGAAAGTTCGGGATGCTGATGAATATGGCGCCGGTGCTGGAGGATTTTCTCCATTTTTCCGGTTGCCAGGGATTGTATCAATTGTTTTAACGTTTCCATATTTTCTTTTTCAGATGTTGTGTCAGGCTCTCATTGTGGTTTGATGAGCCGGAAACATAATGAAGTTCTGTTATTGCAAAGGTAGTGGTTTCGGTTGATAAAGGGAAAAACAGGATGTTTTTGAAATTAATTGTCCGTTATCACGAATGCCTCGGGATTTCAAAAGCCGCTGAATCAGCGGTTTATATCTAAAAGTTGTTTTGTGTTAAAATGAAGATTTTCAATTCCGGAATTCGGGATACGATTTATCTTAATTCTTAGATCTACAATACTTCGTTAAACTTTTGCAGTACGCTGCAAACCAATTGTTTGCACTCAAAGATGTTTTTTTGTTAAAGTTCAGTATATCAAGATTTTACGAAACATCTTAAATCTAAAAATCTAAGGATCTATGTTTTTTCAGGGCAAGCCTGAAAAAAACCCCTATGTGGGATTTAGTCAACTTATACAACATGTTGGTTAGTTTACTGCCCTAAGCGCCTAAGGATCTAAAAATCTAAGGATCTAAGGTTCTAACCGTCTATCGTGAAATCAGGTGAGTGTTTTTTTGAAATTGGCATGGTTTTGGGTAAATTTCCTGGATCAAAATTATTATTAACTTTGTAAGAATGTAAAGAGGAACCTTTTGTTGATTATTGTAGATTGAATCAGCTGTTCCTCATGAAATCGTTAAAACAAAAATACAATGAAGAATAGAATACTATTGTTTGTGGCTCTTATGGGCATCGGATTTGGGTTGCAGGCGCAACAACCAAAACCTGCCATTTCTTTCGAAGAAGAAATTCATGATTTTGGGGAGGTTAAGGAAGATGGAGGAAAAGTAACTCACACTTTTAGTTTTACCAATAGTGGAGGTCAGCCTCTCATCGTACATACGGTTCGTGCATCGTGCGGATGTACCACTCCCGACTGGACCCGTCAGCCAATACTACCCGGAAAGGAAGGCTTTATAAAAGCTACTTTTGACCCAGGGAACCGACCCGGGAATTTTAATAAATCAGTAATTGTTACCACCAATGCTGATGAACCAACCAAGGTGCTGCGTATCACCGGTAAGGTTCTTCCAAAGGAGAAAACAATTGAAGATATTTACCCCAGGGAGATGGGGCCGGTTCGGTTAAAAACATCTCATCTTTCATTTACACGTGTGGCTCCTAAAGAGGTGAAGACTGAAGAACTTGAATTTATCAATACCTCTGATGATAAAGTGTCTATTACCTTTGATAAGGTTCCTGAACATCTTCAGATCTCCGTAAAGCCTGAAGTAGTGGCTCCAGGCCAAAAAGGTGTAATTTCAGCGGTTTATGACGCAGGCAAGAAAGATGACTGGGGTTTTGTGGTTGACCAGGTTTATTTAAAAATCAACGGAGAAGCCAATCGTGGCAATCGTTTGAGCGTGAGTGCTACCATTGAGGAAGATTATTCCAAATGGAGCGATGAACAGATGGCCAATGCTCCTGTTATTAATATTGAGGATCGGGTTTTTGATTTTGGCGAATTGAAACAAGGCGAGAAAGTATCTCATAGTTTTGTGCTTACCAACTCAGGGAAATCCAATCTGGTTTTGAGGAAAGTCCGTGCATCATGCGGTTGTACAGCTATTCAGCCCGAAAAAATGGTCATTGCCCCGGGCGAAAGTACTAAGGTTGTTGCTGAATTTAACTCCAGGGGAATGAGTGGAAGACAAAATAAGTCAGTGACCATTTATTCCAACGACCCCAAGAAAAGTACGATGTTGCTTCGGTTGACAGGGACTGTTGTGAAATAATCAGGAAACATCCTGATTTGTAGAAGAAAGAACTAAAATATTGGAGAATGGATGTTTGGGACGGACACAAACATGTGGAAAATGATCCTGCCTTTAAAGGGCTGAATGTAAATAAAGGGGTGGAAAGTCTGCCTTCTGTGAATCCTGATGCTGCAAAACGGTTTCTAGGGCGTAAACGTTCTAACCTCACCGTGGATCAGTATGTGGAGGGTATTCTGAAAGGCAATGTGACTATTTTGAGCCGGGCTGTTACCATGATCGAAAGTAGTAAACCGGAGCATCAGGTTGTAGCTCAGCAAATTATAGAGAAGTGCGTGCCGTATGCCGGAAAATCTGTTCGGATTGGAATCACAGGTGTTCCGGGTGCGGGGAAAAGCACCTTTATTGAAGCGCTTGGGATTCATATTTTACAAAGAGGCGGAAAACTTGCCGTACTGGCGATAGACCCTAGTAGTGAGCGTTCTCGCGGGAGTATTCTGGGAGACAAAACACGTATGGAGAAATTGTCGGCCGAAAAAAATGCGTACATTCGTCCCTCTCCCTCTGCCGGTTCATTGGGGGGAGTTGCCAGAAAAACCAGGGAATCCATAATTCTTTGTGAAGCAGCTGGTTTCGATACTATTTTTATTGAAACAGTGGGTGTGGGGCAGTCTGAAACGGCTGTGCATTCCATGGTCGATTTCTTTTTGCTGCTGATGCTTGCAGGGGCAGGTGATGAACTTCAGGGAATTAAACGAGGCATTATGGAAATGGCCGATGCCATTGCCATTAATAAAGCGGATGGTCAGAATATCCAGAAGGCCAAAATGGCCCGGACCGAATATCGCAATGCATTGCATCTTTTCCCGCCCACACAGTCGGGATGGACACCCCGGGTTGAAATCTGTTCTTCGCTTTTCGATGAAGGAGTGGATGAGGTCTGGAAGATGATACTGGAATACATTGAAATGACCCGTGAAAATGGTTTTTTCAAGAATAATCGTCGCGAACAGGCAAAATACTGGATGTTTGAAAGTATTAACGAACAGTTAAAAAGTAGTTTTTATCAACATCCCCATATTAAAGGGGAACTGAAACATTACGAGCAAAAGGTTCTTAATGCGGAAACCAGTTCGTTTATTGCAGCGCGTGAATTACTGAATAAATATTTTGATAAACTATAATGATTATTTTATGAGAAAGATTGGTTTTTTATTATTGACAGGCCTTATTGTTTTGGCATCTTGTGGCCAAACTGACCAATATAAGGTGAGTGGATCTGTAGAAGGAGTGTCGGAAGGACAGGCTGTTTTGCAGAAGATTGAAGCCCAGGGGCCCGCAGCCATTGACACTGCTGAAATAGTGGATGGAGCATTTACCTTTACCGGTTCTGTGGAATACCCCGAACTTCATTTAATTTATATTGATGACAATCAGGTTCCTGTTGCTTTTTTCCTGGAGAACGCCAATATCACAATAAATGCTGATGTTGAAAATATGCAGGATGCAGAGGTAACAGGTTCTGAACTTAATGCCAAGTTCAAGGCGTTTAACGATGGGGTCCCTTCTAACGACAGAGCTCAGGGATTACAGCAGGAATTTATGGCTGCCCGTCAGAGTGGCGACCAGGAAAAAATGCAGGAACTGGCTGAGGAATATCAGGGAATCATGGAAGATCAGCAGCAATATTACCGCGATTTCGTGATGGCCAATACCGACAATGTGGTAGGTGCTTTTCTGGCCATGAATATGGCAGCTTCAATGGAACTTACCGAACTCGAAGAATTGGTTGCTTCATTGAAAGAAAGCAATCCCGAACATCCTTATGTTATTGAGATTGAAGAAATGCTGGAACCCATGCAGAAACAGAAAGCTGCCGAAGGCGCTATCGAAATTGGTAAAACGGCTCCTGCTTTTACGCTTGCCGATAAGGATGGAAATGAAGTAAGTCTCGAAAGCTTCCAGGGAAAATATGTATTCCTTGATTTTTGGGCATCATGGTGCAGTCCTTGCCGTCAGGAAAGTCCCAATATGGTTAAAGCATATAAGCAATATGGTGGTGATAATTTTGAAATAGTAGGCGTCTCGCTTGATAAAACAGCTGAACCCTGGTTGAAGGCTGTTGAGGAAGACAATATGACCTGGACGTTGCTGCATGACCCTCAGGGAGATGTTGCCAATACTTATGGCGTTCAGTCGATTCCTTTTACACTGTTGCTCGATAAAGAGGGAGTTATTATTGGAAAAAATCTTAGAGGAGAACAGTTGAAGAGTAAACTTGAAGAACTTTTATAGGTTCGAGTCAAGACTTTTTAATAAAAGCCGGTTTTCCTTTGTGAAGACCGGCTTTCTTTTTATAATATTGGCCCAAATTCAACAAAGATTCAAATCGATTGTTTATTCTAAACTATGGAATTGTGACGTTATATTCTGACGTTTTTAACTTGTTTTTTACCCTTTAACGAACAAATATTTTTAATGCAAACGAATGGTTTGTAGCGTATTGCAAAAGTTTAAGGCTTGAGTTTATAGTCGCGTATATATTTTTAGAGATTGCTTCGGATCAGGCCCTCGCAATGACACTCTTTTCCTTTTATATGGGAGAGGTTGGCAGATGGCAGGGCGGAGAAGCCGCCCTGCCATCTGCCAACCTCTTCTCTGTTATCGATAAGTGAGGTCATTGCGAGGGCTATGCCCGAAGCAATCTCTAATGAAACAAACGCTTTTTTAAACTTTAGCCAAGTTTAACGGACTATTAATCTAATAAAGTAATATAAAATTATGAGTTACGATCTCGTTGTTATAGGAAGTGGCCCGGGTGGCTATGTGGCTGCTATCAGGGCTTCCCAACTTGGAATGAAAGTCGGTGTGGTTGAAAAAGCCGAACTGGGAGGTGTATGTTTGAACTGGGGCTGTATCCCCACCAAGTCGCTGCTCAAAAGCGCCCAGGTGTTTGAGTATTTGAATCATGCTCAGGATTATGGAATCAATATTGAAGGAAAAGCATTAGCTGATTTTTCGGCCATGGTAAAGAGAAGCCGTGAAGTTGCCGGTGGCATGAGTAATGGTATTCAATTCCTTTTTAAGAAAAATAAAATTGAGGTTATTCAGGGTACCGGAAAGCTGACAAAGGATAAAAAAGTGGAAGTCACCAAAAGCGATGGCAAAAATGAAACTGTAGAAGCTAAGCATGTTTTGCTGGCTACAGGTGCCCGTAGTCGTCAGTTGCCCAATCTGCCGCAAGACGGCGAGAAAATTATCGGTTACCGCAAAGCCCTGACGCTCGAAAAACAACCTGAATCGATGGTGGTTGTTGGTTCGGGAGCTATCGGGAGTGAGTTTGCTTACTTCTATAATTCTATCGGCACCAAAGTTACTTTGGTGGAATATCTTGACAATGTGGTGCCCCTGGAGGATGAAGAGGTTTCCAAGCAGTTGGGACGCTCTTTTAAGAAAGCCGGTATTAAAGTGATGACCAGTAGCGAGGTTACAAAGGTCGATACTTCAGGCAAAAAAGTGAAAGTCACCGTAAAAACAAAAAAGGGTGAAGAGACTATTGAAGCAGATATCGTGCTTTCTGCTGTTGGAATTGCTCCAAATCTTGAAGATATTGGTCTGGAAGAGGCCGGTGTGGAAGTGGAGAACGGTCGTGTGAAAGTAGATGAATTTTACCGCACCACCGCCGAAGGGGTTTATGCGATTGGTGACATCGTTCCCGGACAGGCTTTGGCACATACTGCTTCTGCCGAAGGAATTATTTGTGTGGAGAAAATTGCCGGGATGGATACAGAGCCACTCAATTATGGAAATATTCCTGCATGTACCTATACTTCGCCCGAAGTTGCATCGGTAGGGATGACCGAGAAAGCTGCCAAAGAAGCCGGATATGAATTGAAAGTGGGTAAGTTTCCTTTCTCCGCCAGCGGAAAAGCAAGTGCTGCTGGTCATAAAGAGGGGTTTGTGAAGTTGATTTTCGACGCCAAATATGGTGAGCTGCTCGGCGCTCACATGATCGGAGCCAATGTTACGGAGATGATTGCCGAACTGGTATCAGCCCGTAAATTGGAAACTACCGGCCACGAAATCATCAAAACGGTTCATCCGCACCCAACCATGTCGGAGGCCGTTATGGAAGCTGCTGCAGCTGCTTATGGTGAGGTCATCCATATTTAACATCGCGACCTGGTTTTGTTAAGATTCAGCACGGAATCGTTATTCAAAAAAAGCGGGTTTTTCGATAGTTATTTCGAAAAACCCGCTTTTTGTATGATTTGTGGTGGTGTTTTTTTAACGGACTTGTTCAATTAAAAAGCCTGCTTTTTTTAAATCTTCCCAATATTGGGGATAAGATTTGCTAACTACTTCCGGGTTCTCGACGGTTAACTTACCAACAGTGAGCGCAGCAGGGGCAAAAGCCATTGCCATTCGGTGGTCGTGGTAAGTGCTGATGCAGGCAGGAGTGGTGGTCTGCTCTTTCGTGCCGTCCCATTTTAAATCATCAATATCATTGGTGGTGAAAACAAACCCCAGTTTTCGTGCTTCTGCTATCAAAGCACTGATTCTGTCGGTTTCTTTTATCTTCAGGGTATGCAGCCCTGTGAGGTGAAATGGGATGTTGAGGCAGGCGCAGGTCACTGCAAATGTTTGTGCCAGGTCGGGCTGGTCGGTGAAGTCGTAACTAAACTTTTTAGTGAGCTCCCCCGATTTGGTGAGTTGAAGCCCTTTTTGTGAGAAGTTATGTTTTACCCCCAGCTGATTGAACAAGGCGGCAACAGCTGAATCTCCCTGCAAACTATATCTGTCGAGTCCTTTGAGCGTGACACTTGCATTGCCTTTTGCCAAGGCTACTATCTGAAACCAATAGGAGGCAGCACTCCAGTCGCCTTCTGCTTTGCTTTGGATGGGGTTTAACTCCTGTTCCGGAACAATGATGGTATCGTTTGTCCATTCATATTTTACGCCGAACTGCTTCATTAGTTTGAGGGTGAGGTTGATGTATGGGCGTGAGGTGATTTCTCCTTTTAGTTTCAGTGTAAGACCATCGGCAACGGTGGGGGCTATCATCAGAAGGGCAGAAATGTACTGGCTGCTGATGTTGCCGGGCAATTCCAGCGTTTTTCCCTGCAATGAACTTCCAAAAATTTTGAGTGGCGGGTATCCTTCCTTTTCGGTGTATTCTATGTTGGCACCAAGTTCCCGGAGTGCATCCACCAAAACACTGATGGGGCGCTCTTTCATTCGCTTGCTTCCGGTGATGATCCACTCGCCCACGATGCGTGAGAGAAAGGCCGTCAGGAAACGCATGGTTGTACCTGCGGCTCCCACATTAAATAGGCGGACATTGGAAGTTAATGCTACCTCCAATGCTCTTGTATCGTCACTGTCAGATAAATTTTTTACCGGGTATGGACTGTAAGAAAGTGCATTTAATATCAGCAGGCGGTTGCTGATACTTTTGGATGATGGAAGTTCGATTTGGATATTATTGAGTTCCCCGGGGGCTGTAACGTCTGTTTTTGTCATTTTTGTTTTTGGTTCGCGACCTTTTAGCGGGTTGCATAGGCCGGTTAATTCTACATTGTAAAATCAATCAAATATAGCTGATTTGATTTCTTCTTTGCTGCAATGAATGTCAATTACCGGAGTACCCACAGTGCTCAGAAGCGTAAAGTTTATGCGGTCTCCTCTGTTTTTTTTATCGTGCTGCATCAGGGAAAACAAGTCCTCAAAATCCTCAGAAGAAAAGCCATGCTCTCCGTACAGGTTGTTGATGTAGTTTTCTGTTTTTTTGGTAATATTTTCAGAGAATTGCTCTTTGGCAACGGCCAGTTTCAGTTCGGGAATCAGTCCCCAGGCAACCGCATAACCATGAAGGGCCGGTCGGTTTTTTTTCATGGCCAGGCTTTCAAAGGCGTGACCAATGGTATGCCCCAGGTTTAGTGCTTTGCGAATGCCTTTTTCCAGTGGGTCGGCCTCCACATAACGATCCTTTACCATCACAGAATCAGCAACCAACATAGCCAGCAGTTCTACTGAAAGGGTATCGGGTTCAATGTTCAATAACTTTTCAAGGGTTTCAGGCGCATCGATGAGGGCATGTTTCAGCATCTCAGCATATCCTGAAAGCAGATTGTACCTATCCAGTGTTTTCAGAAACGGTGTGTGAATTAAAACCATATCGGCAATGCGAAATGCTCCGATTTCATTTTTAAAACCGTTGAAGTTGATCCCGGTTTTGCCTCCCACCGAGGCATCAACCATTGAGAGCAGGGTGGTGGGGAGATTGATAAACGGAATTCCTCGTTTGTAAGTTGCTGCAGCAAAACCACCCAGATCACAGGGCATGCCACCGCCCAGATTGATGAGCAGTGAATGTCGGGATGCACCTCTTTCCGATAATAACTGCCATACAGATGATAGTGCCTCTGTGTTTTTAAAGTTATCTCCGGCAGCGATGGTGATTGTTTGCTCTTTGGCAATGTCTTTTACACCGCTGATAAGTGGCAGACAGTGCCGGAAGGTGTGTTCATCAGTGAGCAGAAAGACCTTGTCCGGAGATATTTTATTTATCAATTCATTCAGGTCGGCTACCGGGTCGGTACAAAGTGATACCGGCGCCGATTTTGAAGGTAATGGTTGCATGAGTAATCTTTAGTTATGTAATTGCTGCAAAAATAAGGTTTTTTATTGAGTTCGAACTTTTATCTTTGTATAGCGTAAAGGTGGGAGAAAGTCTCTGACATCAGAATATAACTTCAAATTATTATCTTATGATATCCAATCAGAAACAATCTGCACGTGCCCTGATGATTTTTTCTGGGGTTTGGGCCGGACTGGTCATTCTTTTTGCGCTTTCGTTTTTCGACCTTTTTTATTCACCGATATGGATGAGACTTGTTTTGGCAGGGATTATTGGATTGGTAGCGCTGTTTTTTTATCTGGGAGGATTTCATTTTGTCCGTATTGAAGTTGAGAATAATAAAGAATTGATGGTGAAATATTACAATCTTTTTCCTGTTGGCCGGAACTTTAAGGCATTTAAAATACCTCTTCAGAACTTTCATCACCACGAAATTCGTTTTGGGGCAGGTGGTCTCACGGCTTATTTAATTCTGTTTCAGCGAATGCAGGGTGGTGTTGCCAAATATCCGCCTGTTGGATTGTCGGCAGTAGGAAAAGAGGAAAGACAAGAAATGAGCAACTTTTTGAGAAAGCTGGAGAAAAAATAAGAAAAAGGCTTCGGGGAATAACATCCGAAGCCTTTTTTACTTCATTACCGCATCATAAGCATCAGCTCGTGGGCTTTCTTTTGGTTATATTCCAGTGTAAGGCTTCGGTGGTTTACAAGGTCAACAATGGTTCCGATAAAACACAAACCGGCTGTAAACAAGTAAAGAATTCCCATCCCTATCTGATTTAAAAGAAACCGGTGAATTCCCGATATTCCCAAAAAGCCGATTAAGGCAGTGAGTAAGGTCATTTGAGGGTCGCGTCGGTGTGAGCGGTAAACAATTAAAAAATCTTTTACCTGTTGATCGCTTTTTTCCTTGAGCAGGTTGTCCAGAAAGTAAGCCTCTTCCATTTCGGCTTCGGGCATCATTTTAAAAATACGTTCCATTGGGTGTTTAGATTAGTTTTCCTGACAGATGAATGTCGTGTTTAAGTAAGTTGTAACTTCTGGTTAATAGAATGACTACAGCTGGTATCCCCAAAGGATGACAATGAAAGGATGTTGCAATTTCTCCCCTGAAAAGCCAGGAGATTGAATGTCCCAGTCCGCATCCCGGACAAAAACTAAACCCCAGATTTTTTAACGGGCAAAGAGACAAGTGTCCCGAGCCTTCAGGATTGGTTGCCGCCAAAAGGATTACAGCCAGTATCCAGAAAAAGGCCTCCAGATGTTTTCTTTGAAATGTGTACTTCATCACAACCAGAGATATACCTAAGTTTTCTATCTTCGTGAAATTACAATATATTTAGTAATGAAGAAATTATTCTTTAAAATAATTGGCTTAAGTTTATAGTAGCGTATATATTTTTAGAGATTGCTTCTCCCGATCTCGTGCCTCATCGGGATCGCAATGACGCTCTTTCACATTTATATGGAAGAGGTTGGCAGATGGCAGGGCG
>Ga0163225_100136_pt1 | contig 23275 bp, 33 predicted proteins | sample MSEWel2016_04_06_2_FD_113145 | JGI IMG/M metagenome (GOLD analysis project Ga0163225, IMG submission 113145) | Subsurface microbial communities from deep shales in West Virginia, USA - MSEEL Well Study Marcellus 5H_2016_04_06 ... | reverse complement strand
TCAACATCATGGAAACAGAAGATGTCGGCAAGATTAACGCCAAGATCACTGAACTCACGGGCCGTGACCCGGGAGCATTTGCCGCTGACCCGATGGTTATCGAGGTCAAAGAAGCTGGCGGAGGCGGTCTTGAGACATCTGTTGCAGGAGCGAATCCCCAATTCCTTGAAATTGAGAAAAAGCTCAACGCAATTGAGAAGAAGATCGAATTTGCAGACGCAGAGATTGCCCAAAGGGTGGGCAGGAAGATCGGACGTGACATCGGCATACTCTATGGCCTTGTAGCAGGGCTCATCGTCTTCATCATGCTGCTTATGCTCCTTCCGAAAATTAGTATGCTCTAAGTGAGGTGTTCCAACTATGTTCAGGTTTGAGAAAGAACAGACCGTTCTCGACTTTAATGGAATCAAGATCGGTGGACAGCCAGGCGAATACCCAAGGGTACTCGGCGCATCCATCTTTTACAACAAGCACGAGACCGTGCTTGACGATCACACAGGAAAGATTGACAAACCAAAGGCAGAAGCGCTCTGGAACCGTTGTATGGAGTTGTACGATATCACCGGCAACCCATACTTCATCCAGATCATCGCCGAATATGGCGAGGCATTCGAGAGTTACTTCAGCTGGTTTGACAGTATCGACAACAAAACACCATTCCTTATGGACTCTTCCGCCGCACCGGCGCTCGCACATGCATGTGAGTATGTAACCGAGGTCGGTCTTGCGGACCGTGCCATATATAACTCGATCAATGGTTCGATCCCGCAGGAGAACATCGATGCACTTGCTGCATCAGATGTCAACTCCGCGATCGTCCTCGCCTTCAACCCCGGTGACCCATCAGTTCCCGGACGTGAGAAGGTGCTTGTTGAGGGTGGCGTTGCCGGTCAGGACAAGGGAATGCTCCAGATCGCAGAAGAGGCAGGTATCACCCGCCCGATCCTGGATACTGCAGCAACCCCGCTCGGTATCGGCTCAGGTGGTTCATTCCGTGAGATCCTTGCATGCAAGGCGATCCATGGTCTTCCAACCGGTGGTGCATACCACAACATGACTGTGTCATGGACGTGGCTGAAGCGCTGGAGAAAGAGTGTCCTTGCCGAACAGTATGCAGGTAAGGATGTACTCCTCGAACAGATGGCACATCACCACTTCGGCGGATTTGAGGGTATCAGGCAGACTGCATGGGCTGCACCTGACATCGGGTGCAATATCATGGCAATGACCCTTGGTGCCGATTTAATCATGTTCGGACCAATTGAAAACTGTGAAGGGATGGCAACGACTGCCGCATTCACCGACATTGTGCTTGCTGAGGCATGCCGCGAACTCGGCGGAGATGTACAGGATCCAAACCACCCCATCATGAAACTCGTATAAGCGGGTACAAAATAGAGATGGATGATTCAATCCATCGAGTTCTTTTTTTCAATCAATTATTCTTTGCGTGTTCTGTTTACTTTCATAAGCCATCCAATGCCATGGAGAGAGTGATATAGCTGTATAACTAACTCTGATGCATGGATCAGGCCGGAGGCGTAACAGAGGTATTCCCACAATATTCTGTGATACGAGATGAGATTGGATCGAAAACACCAGTTGAGATAGAATCGCTGTTTCGGGAGATGATCCTCTATACCATCTTCCTCAGGAGAGTAGAGACCGATCCTGCATACCGATGGAGTATCTGCATCAAAATTTCTTTGGATGAAGAATCTTCAGATATACTGCGCCACTCTATCATGAGAGGTGTTTCAGGGACAGAAGATGCCACAGAAGACGGTCTTCTCCGCCTGCGTATGATGGAGCAGAACCCTGATTCCACCTGCTGTCTCTTTGCTGAGGAGACCGGCCTCCCGCTCCACTACTGGCAGACGAAGAGAGCGGGGTTTTTGTACCAGACCATTTCATACCAGACCGCACTCCAGACCTCGCCTCCCGAAAAGCCAACATTCCTCCACCCGATGGATTATGCAATCCTCAGATCGTTCATTCAGGAGACAGAGGCAGGCATATACACAGAACCTGCAGAAGACCCATCAGTCACAGGAAGAATCACAGACGCCATTACTGCTGTTGCCTGTCATTTTTTCCTGCAATTATCCTATGAAGAGAGGATCTCCATTCTGAACAGGAGATATCCGGACGAAGGATGGGAGCCGCTCATCTCTGCACTGATGATCTTTGAGCCATCTGCAGAGGCGTTGCTTGTTGGAGCACGGTATTGTGCTGCAACACATCAGATTGAGGCTGCACGGAGCCTTTACTCGCTTGCATGCGGTCAGGCAGAGAGCCCGGGTATCAGACAGCTATCGCACCGTGAGAGGGGGCTTTTATCCCGGAACATCGGAGAACATGAACGTGCATTCTCAGAGTTCCAGGCTGCACTTGAAGCCGCCCGTGAGAGAGGCGAGGAGGCCAGAACATTTCAGGATGAGCTGATCTACCTCTGTGAAGCGGCCGAGAAGCTTGGTTTATCAGCTGAGGGTGATAGCATCTTCGATCGCCTCATCTCAATTGCCCGGGAGAGGGAAGGAGACGAACGGGTACACCTGCTCATGCAGATAGCCACATCATGCCGACGCTCGGGGTGGTTTGATCGCGAATATGCTCTTATCGAAGATCTAATCGGTGAGGAGGAGTGCAGTGATGCAGTCTTTGCACGATTGGATACCCTGAACCGGGCGATGAGAAGAGATGGAACACTTGATTTTGCCCTCCTCGCCGATCTGGAAGCAGGAGCAGAAGCAGACTATACCGCTCTCCGCGGTATACTCGCCTTTGGCGCATTCCAGTTCGATGACGCTTTTGCCTGGTTCAATGCCTCGGTTGCCATTCAAAACAAACCCGAAACCCGTCTCTGGAGAGCGAGGGCTGCATGGTATGCCAATAAACCACCTGTAGATATACGTTCTGAAAAGAATGATCATATCGAAACCAACATCATCTCAGGATTACTCAGTGGGAAGACAACCAGGGATCTCATCAGTCTGATCCCCGGCAGAGGAGAGGACGAGGGATATGATGCCATCCTCGTTCTCCTTGAAGGGATGAGAGGAAGATCTCTTTCGGAGACGATTAATACAGTTACCGGAGATCTTCTGAACCTGCCAGTACCCCAGGAAGAGAGAGCACGACTGCTCAGGATACTGGCAAAAGTGCTCTCAGAATGCAACATCCCCGATGCAATACCAATTTTTAGAAAAGCACTCAGAATAACGACATCAAAAGAGGCGCGTGCCGGGATCCTCTCTGAGATCGGATACTGGTATGAAACCCAGGGGCAGCCAAAGAAGGCAGCAGAGGTATATATGCGTGCAGTCACACTTCATCCGGAATTTCCCGGTGGGTGGGCAGGAGTTGCCCGGACAAACGCGCAGCAGGGAGAGTACGATTCTGCAGTGGAGGCGATAAACACCGCCATCCGGTACCTGCCGGAACGGGAGGAGTACCAGATGATCCAGTATCTGCTCCATAACCGGGTCAGAACTGATGGACTTGAGCCCCAATTACAGGAACAGATTGATGCCATTGATCGGAGCCTGTTTACCTGGAAAGATGCAGTACCCTCTTCAATTGCAGAGCGGTACCAGGTAGTGATCCAACACGAAGCTGCCACAGGGGAAGAGACAGGGCGTTCTTCGGGGGCACCGGAGATGATGTCAGCAGAAGAGGTGCTCACCATACGAAACAGCGCAATCAAAGCGTTACAGCGTTGAGATGAAGGAATAGATCAAGATGAATAATGGAAGAGCCTGATTATGATTCTGCCCCCTGAATGGATGTGAACAGAGATGAAACGCCTCATCATTGTAATTACAATTGCCCTTTCCATCTACATTCTGTTGGTGTTTGCCGGAATACCGTCAGGAGAATCATATCCTGTAGAGGAGAACCGGGCAGCACCCCGGGCGCTAAACATCCTCGCGCTTCTGCCTTTAAGCGGGGATGATATGGATCTTGGCAGGGCACAACAGTACGGGATCAGCCGGGGAGTGATTCAGCCACGAGATCAACCGATTATCCTCCATATAGAGGATTCACGCAGTGATCCCGAGCATGCAGTTGCACTCCTCAAAGAATGGAGGAACGCCCATACCATTCATGCACTCATCATTTCAGGGAGCGAATGTGTGCAGGCAACAGCCCCCTATGCTGAGGAGTGGGGCATCCCGATGACTGCCATTGCCGCTCCATCACAACCCGGAATGGAGACAGGCAGAAGCAGGATCAGTTTTTCACCACCAATAGCAACAGAGATTGATGCACTCGCTCCATTCATCACTGAATATTCTGATATCGCCTTTATCTACCCTGATACAGGAGAGGGAAAGGCTATAGCAGAGCAGATACGGAACATTCCAAATGTGCGGGATCTCCGGCTGATCGAATATACACAGGAGCTTAAAGATTATTCAGAGCTCGTGCGACCACTTCAGGTTACCCCTCCTGAAATCTTCATCATCTATGGTGAGACGCAGGTTCCGGCGATCATCTCTGCAATCAGAAGCCGGGGAGGACACCCGATCATCCTCGTATGGGAACGTGGGAGTATCATGCTGCTTGAGGAGGCTCCGGAGCTCGCTGAAGGAGTCTTTGTCCTTGCACCAGCAACCAATACTGCACACCCCATATTTTCCGGAATGGATGATCTGCCCTCCGATATGGCACCGGGAATCGTAGCAGAATCATTTGATGCGGCCAATACCCTATCAACATCAATTACAACATGCGGAGGCGATATGGAGTGTATTACAGGCTGGTTCTGGAACCGGAGCCATTCAGGTGCACTCGGGACTATCCGATTCAATGAGAGGAGAGAGGCAGCCTATCAGTATGAGATCCGTCAGATCCGAAGAGGTGAGGCAGAAACCGTAGGGATGATCACTGCGCCGAGTAAAACCGTTTATATTCGTGTCATTACCGGCTCAGGTGAAGGGTGGTTTGTTGATGAGGTGAGGAGGGGAGCTGAAACCGCACTCAGGGTGATCAATGAACAGACAAACATTGAACTCCCGCTCGCCACAAGTACCGGAATTCCCTCTCTCTTTGACGCCCGCGTAGGAGTACTCTATGATTTTGACGATATCCCGGAGGGAGCAGAGATTATCGGAACAATCACCACCACACCTGATGGAAAAACAAGTATCTCGGGTGGAGGCGTAGATCCTGCAAGGGAAATCGGAGTCGACAATAAAGCATATATCAGCCTCTGCTATGATATCCTCGATGAAAAACGGAATACAGACGGAAATGAACGTTCAATTGTCCTCCTCTCCACCCATCCGGACGATCCCCTCATTGAGATCGCCCGTACCACCGCAGAGTCACGCGGATACCAGATTAGAGCAGATAGTACGTATGAGAACAGTACCGGAATCGGTCCGGCAATTGATTCGATCATAAATAAAAGCCCGGAGAGCCCCCTCTTCGTTTCTGTAAGCTCACCCGGCGATGCAGCTGCGATTCAACGCTATGCACGAAAATCAGAGTATTACCCAGAGATGATCTTTACACTCGGAGATGCCTGGAAATCAGAATCATTCGTCAGGGGAACAGGAGTCTTCTCAGAGGGGATCATTGCCGGATCCGTTTACAAGAGAGAGTTTCTCGACCAATTTCAGGCGATCCGTAGCGTCAATACCCTCATGGTCAGGCAGACCGGACAGGAGATAAACGACATCACCGCCCGTACATTCACCGGTGTTATGATGATCGCAGATGGTGCAGAACGGGCGGAGAGTAGAGATCCTACATCCATCCACACAAGAATCCTGACAGCTCCCATGAAACCCGAATATGGGGCACTTTATGATGGAGGCACACATAGTATACAGATGAGAAACGGTGTATACCGAACCATACGGTAACCGGAAACAGAGAGGAAATACTAAAAAAACAAAGACAATTACAACGAAGAAGGAGTGAATATCCATGCCACGTGAACTAACACCCTTTGACATTGAGATCCTAAGAAAACTTGCACCCGAATGTGAAGATCTAATCTGCAATGGTTCAAGAACCGAGTTCCGATCCATTATTCCCCCGGTTGCCAACCACTACTCAGCAGATGAGAAGGATTTTGAAAGCCGAGTAAATCGCCTCACCGATACAGAGCTTGAGTACCTGATCGAACAGATGCGAACAGGAAACGAGAGTGTCAGCTGCATCTCACCGTTCTTCTTTTCAATATTCCTTGACATCGTCACACAACGGCTATCAAAGAGAGCCGGGCAGGAGCTCCTTTCAATCTATGAAAATGATGAAGGATGTGGATAGGCAGTTCAATAGACCTTTTCGCGCATCTCAAGAACCGAGAGAATCCGTTGTTGCTGCTCGGTCCCCCGGGTGCAGAAGAACTCCTTCTCAAATCCTATATCCTGATAGACGGCACAGTCGGAACAGTTGCATCCTCTGCTCTCATCGGTGATGCATCCATCCCGGCTCTTCCCGGTTGTGCAAAATGCACGATCACCTGCTTTCTCAGCACATTCGCGATATGTTGGACAGGTTGGACAGACGCAGTGTTCTTTTCGTGTCAGAATAATTCCTGCTCGCTCAGCCGGACTCAGGACAAGAGGGTGATCGGTGACAAGAGCAAGATACTTTTCAAACCTGGTGATATCCATAGTTGATCCCTTATCTTCCAAGGAGGATCTGAAGGTAAAAAAAGGTATTGTTGAATGGGGATAGGGATCAATCAGTGGTTGGCGAGATCGTTGATTGCAGTTTTGACAATCATAACAACAGATTCACGTCCAAACCGCTCTGAATTAAGCACCATATCATAGCAGGAGAGATCCCCGATATCGATTCCATAGTAGGCACGGTACCGCTGTGCTTCAGAACGTTCCCGTTCAATTGTGACAGCTGTTGCGGTATCACCGTCCTGAATATCACGGGCAGCAATCCTCTTTGACCGACATTCCGGGCTTGCTGTCAGCCAGATCTTGAGATCGGCATTCTCAATCATTCTACCGGCAAGCCGGCCTTCAATGATGATATCATCCGACCTCATCCCGATCTCTTTCTGCCGCTCATCAATAAGCCGGTCAATTGTCGGATCGCTTTCTGCAAGACGCCCAAATGCCGCAAGATCCATGTTCCGCTCTTCTGCACAGGAACGAAATACTTCACCCGCAGAGATGAAGGTGAAACCAAGATCCCGGGCAAGTGTTTTTCCAAGAGAGGTTGTTCCACTTCCGGGAAGGCCGCTGATGGTGATTCGCATCAGATGCCCCCGATATTAAGTGCCTTTCTGATGACCTGACTGATTGTCAGCGAACAGATCATATACCAGAGAATCCATGCAGGGAGGACCCAGATAGCCATCTCATTTAAGCTGGTGATACCGATATACGGGAAGACGATGGCAGTATCCATCGAAAGTGCAGCATTAAGATCCATCCCGTGAAGCCGGTAGAGAAGCCAGAAGAAGATGGGGACCGTGATGAGAATGATGTATGCCATCGGCTTGAACTGCTGCTGGGACATCTCAAGCTGATCCTTCATCATGGCATCGCGTTTTGCCTCAAGCTTCTTGATCACTTTCTCATCACCGGCAAGCTGGGCTTCACGGAACTTCGTCTGGAACTCTTTCATCTTCGCCTGCACTTCCTGCATCTTCTCATAGTCGATAGTGTACTTCTGAATCAGTGAAGAGTACAGACCGGTTGCCGAGGAGAGGAAGAGGAGAACCGCAAAGAACGGTAGTCCAAAGGTATCCGACAGAGGACCAAGGGCGATATCGATCACCCCGGCAATACCATCCCGAACCCACGCTACTCCATATGCAATCATAAGGCCAAATGCCAGGATGAATGCAATATATGTCCCGTACTTCTTCATCAGATTCAGCATCGTTCACTTCCACTATTTCAGGACTGCAACAAGGTCTTTGACACCCTGTTCAAGGAGATGATCGGCATTGGTGACAAGAGCAACCGTGCAGCCGGTGAGCATTGCATATGCTGCTGCAAATGACCGGTTCATCTGCTGGTGCTCGCGGATTGAGCGTGCACCTTCCATATCCCTGATACGGGATGCATCAGAGAGCCGGCGGAGAAGAATCTGATCATCATCTGTTTCCACGAGCACGATGGTGTCGGGCATGAGTGCGGTGAGCACCCATTCGGGAAGACCGGCAAGGTATCCTGCCGGGGTCTTCACAGATGCGTGGGTATCAATGATGATATTCCCATCGATTGCTGCCATCTTCTCAGCAGCACGTTTCTGAAGGCGTTTCTGGACAGTCCGATCGAGCTTTCGCATCTGGTCGCGATCGTCTGCGAGCCCCTCGGACTGTGCAACCTCAAACATAAAGGTACCAAAATTGATGTTCTGGTAGGAGATCCCTTCTGCTGTGAGGGCCTCCATTGCCTGGTTAATGACTGTTGTCTTCCCGACACCGGGAACCCCGGTGATGATAATCTTCTTTCCTGCCATGATCTTTTTCACTCCTTTCCAAAGAACGGCCTCATGAACGGATACATCTCCATGATCTGTTCGCTGGCGATCTGCTCGTACATACGATAGACGATACTTACCGCAAGCAGGAGACCGGTTCCCCCAACGGCACCAATGACACCAAAGAGGTTTGCGGCAACCGAAAGGACACCGACAAAGACACCACCGATGACCGTCACACGCGGAATGTACCGGTCAAGGTACCGCTCAAGCACCTGGGGATTACGGCGGTACCCCGGAATATGCATACCACTGTTCTGGATCTGCCGTGCAACATGGCTTGAATCAAGCCCTGCCGTCTTCACCCAGAAGAGAGCAAAGATTGCACCGCCGACAACCATGATTGTTACATCTATTCCAAGACGCACGATAACTTCCCATGGCGCATGGCCGATATCGCTCATCCACCACATCCAGTCCTTGGGACTGTTTATCGGTGCAAGGAAGTACATGATACCATCAACTGGCTGTGTTCCGTCAAAACGTCCGAATATTGAGATCCCCATACTTGAGAGGAACATCCCAAACATCTGAACATTCGCCTGAAGGACACGGACAAGGATCATCGGGAGCACACTTGCGTAAATGAGCTTTACCGGGAATTTTGCTCTCGAACCTCTGACATTAGCATGGGCAAGCGGGATCTCGATCCGGGTTGACTCGACATAGACAATCACCATGAAGATGATCACCGTTGTGAGCAGTGCGATGATATCGGGTGTAAAGTACTGAAGGAAATTTCCACCTTCAAATATGATCGCGAAGAGACGCGGGAAAAAACCTACCGGGTAGGGATCCGTCACAGGAGTCCAGTTAAAGAACCCGTTAATAATTCCCTGGGATACACTTGCAACGATGAAGAGACCAACACCTGATCCGATACCCCATTTCGTCACAACCTCATCCATAAAGAAGATCAGAACACCACCAAGGCAGATCTGCAGGAAGATCAGGAATGACACTGCCGATAAACTGCCTCCAAAGAATGCTGCTGCAATAGCTGGATCCGGCTGGAGGAAACCACCAACAAGGTTTGGAGCTGCCTGCAGGACGATCATAACAAGGATGAGAACCTTCTGGAGCCCCATGTACATAACCTGTCCACGGACATCGGATGTATCGAGGGGGATCAAATCTGCGCCTTTCAGAAGCTGAAGGACAATAGATGCCGTTACAATCGGACCAATACCCACATGCAGAATAGATCCGCTCGCACCTGCAAGAAGTGCACGATAGAACTGGAAAATATCCACAGAGTCGGGGTTAAGTCCAAAGACAGGAATGTTTGTCAGAACAAAATACAGAAGCAGAATAGCAAGTGTCCAGATTAACTTATTTTTAAAATGGACATGCCCTTCCGGTGCCCTCACCGCAGGCATCCTTGCCAGCAGAGGCTCCATTCGATCCAGCAGTTCTCCCATAGGTCACCAAAAAAATTAGTTGGCCAATGCCTGGCCACCGAGCTCTTCGATCTTTGCCTTCGCACGCTCAGAGAATTCCACAGCCGTAATATTCATCTTGTGATGAACCCGACCTCCTCCAAGGATCTTCTCGATGCCGAGATTGGCTGCATCAAGCGTGATGCATCCATTCTCCTCGCGGGCAATGCCCTGAATAACCAGCATGGGGATCATCTGATCGATCTCACCGATATCAAGGACAGTAACCTCGACTGATGTTGGTGAGATAAAACCATATTTTCCTTCACGCTTGCCAAGAAGGTGGAACCGGGTGAAGTTATGGTCACGCCATCCTGCTGCACCACGGCCACCCCTGTTTCCTGCTCCACGGCGGTTCTTATGCGTTCCACCGCCACAGGTTCTCGAACCACGATATTTTGATCGCTTATTGACTGGCATCGCGATTTCACCTCATCTTATACAGGAGAGCGTTAATCTCCCTGCCATAATAGCCAAGCGCTCCACCCTGGTTAAAGGTCCGCTTGATGGTCTTATATCCCTTTCTCGGGGGGTGCATTCTGAGTACCGGTTTGAGTTCGGGGATATCCTTCAGCTTCACTTTACCTTCTGCAAGGTCTTCTGCGAGTTCGCTGACACTTCCATACTCTGATGCACTCTTCAGGTACTCATCGGTGAGAGGTTTGTTGCCAAGAAGGCGGCCGCGTGTCCTGAGAATCGCCTCAAGCGTCTCGGCATCAACTTCTCCGTAGGCGACAAAATCCTTCACTTTCCGGATCATCCCGAGGTACTCGGGAGTCTCAGGGATGAGGACGCAATGATTGATATGGTGGAGACGAAGCATCTTCAGCGTCTCTTTGATCTCGTGGCGGGTATTGACGACGCCGCGCACCTGCACGACTGCGTACATTAGTGCCGACCTCCCCCGATACGAATCATATTCGTCTCTTTCAATGCCTCAAAGGTTGCCTTTGCATAGTTGAGGGTCGTTCGGGTGTTTCCTTTTGTCATCACCCAGACATCCTTCATACCTGCAAGATCAAGCACCTTCTTTCCAATCTCACCGGTCACAAGGCCGATGCCCTGTGGTGCGGGCTTCAGGGTGACACGGACACTCCCTGCCTTTCCTTCCACCTGCATGGGTATCGAGTGCGGATTGCTGCATCCACATTCCCAGCTGCCGCAGCCTCGCCGTACTTTGATGATATTCAGTTTTGCTGAAACAATCGCCTTACGGATGGCGGTACCGACCTGGACATCCTTACCCTGGCCAAAGCCGATGTAACCGTCACGGTTACCAACGACAACAACTGCACGGAACTTAATCCGCCTGCCAGAGTCAGTCATCCTCTGCATCATATCGATGGAGAGCACTTCATCACTGAGATCAGGGATAAATGCGTCAACGATACCTGCCTCCTTTATCGGTCGGCCACTGTTCAGTACATCTTCAAGAGATGCATACTCGCCTGCGGCTACTGCTGTACCAAGGCCGGTGACAGGGATCCATTCCTCACGTTCAAATGCCATGTCACTCAAGCTCCTTCATAATGGCATCTGCCACTTCTTCCACATTTGCAACAAGATTGCCTGCCCGATCAGGGGCATATTCAGCGATTATAACACCTTTGACACGGTCTTCATCCGGGAGGATCTCTTCACCATGTGGGATGTCAAATCCAGCCTCAACTGCTCCTTTCAGGGCAGCAAAGACTCGTGCACCTTTTGTTGCACGATTCAAACCAATATCAAGGATACCACCCTCATACCCTGCTTTCTGGGCACGGACGGCACAGAGCATGCCTGTAAGATATGCAGCCGGGGTATTGCCGGTGTATCCGGTATATCCGAACTTCGAAAGTTCGCCGCTGGTTGCCGAAACAAGTGTCCGGTCTCCGGTCATCTCAGCAACAACAAGCTGAACAATGATCTGGCGGGATGTCTTCCTGACAACGAACCGTGGTCTTCTTGAGATGATAAGACGCATCCGCTGATAGTAATCGGTTCTTCCTTCCTTCCGTCTCCTGAACGGGACGAAATATCGCGCACCTGTCGCCATATCAGTTCACCTTCTCCTTGTGCAGCTCAATGTTCTGTTTCAGATGTGAGATATTCCTGAACTGGCCACCTGCTGCACGCCTGTAGAATTTCCGGTATACCGAGCGGTCAATTGTGCCATTATCACGCATCTCACGGAGTATCGTGCGCTGAGCACGGATCTTCTGAATCCAGACCCGTTTTGATGGAGTTCTGGCACCCTGTGCGCCTCTCCTGCGGCCATGCCCTTTGCAGTGGCCATAGGCGCGTTTGATGATACGGAGGCGTGCCCGTCCACGGCTTACACCTTTCTTCTGGTGAGCCGTGATTGCACCGTCACCGATGAGATTCCTGATATCCTCACGTGATACCGCATTGGTTATCTCATCGATCTGATCGGGGTTGAACCATACACGGTTCTCACCACATTTGAGAATTGCAGCTGCAATCCGCCTCTGTGATGCGAGATCACTCATCGTCGGTCACCTCATCATCAGAAACCTGTTCGTCATCGGAATCCTCTTCGACTTCAGGCTCCTCTGCGGCAATTATCTTCGGATTTAATACTTTGAACCCGCCAGCGAGTGCCTTCTCCTGAATCTCCATCCGCTTCTTCATCCCGACTGTTCCGCCAATCCGGATTGCAGTGGTTTCCGCGTCAAGAGACTCAAGTGTGGCAACTGTCTTAACAAGAGCTTCCTTCATTCCACATGGGTGGAAGCCACGAACAGCAACCGGACCTGCAAATCCCGGAGACGGGATTTTGCCCTTTGCTTTCTTCTGTTTTCGCTGTTTACTCTGACCGCCGCGGGGTCTGCGCCATACATCGTCAAGCTTGTCTTTTGCATGCAGGCACTGACGTTGGAAATTTCCCCTTTTTGCATGGCGGTCACGAATCAACCTCTTAATAGCAACCATCTGGATCACGCCATCTCCACTCTGTAAATGCCATCCTGGAAGACACGCGGATCACGTTTCCTGATCTTTGTTGCCTTCTCTATGTTGGCTGCGGTGTTACCCACCTTCTCCTTGTCAATGCCTGTCAGGAAGACTTCGTCTGAGCCCAGCTTCACGGTGACGCCGTCTGGAATTTTTGCGCTCCGCACCATTTTTTCACCAAGGAAATTTCCTATCTCAAGGATTCCCGGGTGAAGTTTGAGCTGGATCGGGAAGTGGTTGTAGACAACCTTCATTGAGAGCTCATATCCCTCGGTTACACCGGTGCACATATTGCGGATGTGGGATGCAAATGTCCCGACCATCGCATACACCGCCTTCCTGCTGGATGTGGTGCTGATCTCAACAACTCCGTCTTCAATGGAGACTGAGATGCCCGGATAATAGAGGAAGCGGCTAAGCTCACCCTTTGGGCCTTTGACGATGATCATATCACCATCAATTGAGACCTGAACCGAGTCGGGGATCACAATTTTTTCTGTGTGTATCATCTTCAGTGCACCTCAGTAGACATACCCGATCAGCTGGCCGCCAATTCCGGCTTTTCTTGCCTGTTCATGTGACAGAACACCCTGTGAGGTGGTCAGCATCAGGAGACCAAAGCCTTTGGCAGGCAGGTACCGTGTCTCCCACGATTCCATGTCTTCCGTCTTTACTGCAAAGCGGGGCGAGATTGCGCCGCACTTATTGATCCGGCCTGTCAGCTGGATTGAAAAACGGCCTCCCCGGCCATCATCAATGTATTCAAAGCCGGCGATGTATCCGTTCTCCTGCATGATACCGAGCATCGCACCAAAAAGCCTGGAGGCTGGTTCTACCGTTACCTCAAGCCTGCCTGCATCGCCTGCATTCTTGATGGTGCTCATCGCATCGGCAATAATATTCTGTTGTGTCATTCTCCGGCCACCTAGTTCATCTTCTTAAAGCCCATCGTCGGAGCCCACTCGCGGAAGCACTGGCGGCAGAACATGATATTGTATCTTCGCACAAGACCCTGCTTACGTCCGCACATCTGACATTTATTGCTCCCGTAGCTGACTTTCTTCTGAGGAGCCTTTGTCTTCTCCGCCATTATTCTACCACCTCGACATTGAAACGTTCCTTCATAAACGACATGGCTTCATCTTTCTTGACATGTTGTTTTGTCGGAAGCTTCATCTTCTGTGCAGCCCGCCGCGCAATCCTGACGCCTTTCTTCTCGATGACGACGTTGATATCCATACCATAGATACCGATCTGCGGATCATAGGACTGCCCCGGGTAATCAGTGTGTTCTTCGATCCCAAAACCGAAGTTTCCATTCTGATCGAACCGGGTCGCATCGATCTTATTGCCAACGATTTCAAGCGAGGTTTTCAGGAATGTTTCAGCCTTATCTCCTCTCAGGGTGAGTTTACACCCCATTGACTGTCCTTTTCGAAGGCCAAAGGCAGGAACGGTACGCTTTGCGATGGTCCGGACAGATGTTGCACCGCCGCAGATCTCCTTCATCAATGCTTCCGCTTTCATCAGCTTGTCTCCGCCTTCACCAACACTCATATGGACAACGATCTTATCGACATAGAGCTCCTGCATCCCGGTCATACGGTAATCCCCCATATACCAAGTGACGGCTCTTCGCGCCCGACCATAAAGATATACGGCTCGATTGTCTCAAATACATCTCCTGTTGAGAGCTCCTCAAGGCTGACACGATTTGGGACACTTCCCTGCACCGGGATCACTTCACGAATCCTGGCTACCCTTCCGGAGTGCTGGCCACCAACGACCATTGCAACATTTCCGACTGCATAGGGGAAGTGATCGGTAATCTCAAAGCGGGAATCTCCATCGACACCGAGTTTCAGGATAACCGAATCCTTCGGCCGGTATGAATCGTCAGCGACAAGATTTGCTCCGGAAAGGAGGTTTAACTGAACTTTTCCACCTGGAAGGGTTGTCTTGTTCCTGATCTTTGAGAGACGGATTTTTGCTGCCTCTGCATCGACCGCGGATGCTGCAAATCGTCCACGCTTGTCAAGGAGCATGATGTAATGCTTCCCAATACGCGGGAATGAGATGATATCAAAGACGCCGATTCCAATATGCGGATCAGTACAGATCCTGCCATTAACAAGAACCTGGCGATCATGAAGGATCTGTTTGACCTCCTTCATGTTTCTGGCAAGGCTCATGTGATCCCGCATCCAGACAGCAATCGGGAGCGCACCTGCATTATGAGGTCCGGGAGCTGTCGCCGGGGAATAGGTACTGACTTTTCTTTCGATACTCCAGGAACCCGGAGCAACTATACGCTTTATATGTGCCATTATTCCTTCACCCCGAGACGTTCCGCACGCTTTGGATCCTTCAGGTTCAGTTTTGTGATCATCACCTTTGAGGGATCAACCGGGCGTGCAACCTCAGTTCCATCTGCTTTCTTCACGGTAACGCCATGAACCTGTACCGCCAGACGTTTCAAATCGATTCCATCGACAACACCGGATTTTCCGGCATGCTCACCACGAAGCACCTTTACGGTATCTCCGGTTACAACCCTGAAGTGACGGCGGCCATGCTTTTCACGAAGCTCAGGTGAGAGCATCGAATGGAGAAGCGAACCACGGAGGTGATTCGGTGCATTATACCGGATCTTCCGCTGTTTTCTTGGCTGACTGCTTGCTATTCGCACCATAAAGCACCTCAGATGATGATCGTCGCCATAGACGCGATCTTTGGAAACCGTGCGGCAACTTCACGTGCAACCGGGCCTTTAATCTCGGTACCACGGGGATCGCCATTGTCATTGATGAGAACCATTGCGTTCTCTTCGAATGAAACACGGAGGCCGCTTGGCCTTCTAAATTCTTTCTTCTGCCGTACTACAACTGCTTTGACGAGTTTTTTACGCATGTCGGGAGTCCCTTTCTTGACAGAGACGGTGGCAACGTCACCAAGCCCGAGTTTGGGCTGACGCCTTCGCACACCATGGTATCTGTCAACTGAGACCACTTCAACAACACGCGCACCGGTGTTATCAGCGCAGACCATTCGCGACCCGGTCTGGAGTGCGCGGGGAATTTTCGATCCCAGCGCCTTCATGCTGATTTCACCTCAACAACGACGAAATGCGTCGTCTTGTTCAGAGGCCTGCACTCCGCAAGCTTCACCTCGTCTCCAACCTTCACATGAAGGCAGGGGGCGATGTGGGCATGGAGCTTGGAAGAGCGCTTCTCATACCGATCGTACTTCCTGATGAAGTGCAGGTATTCGCGCTCGACCACAACAGTCCCTTTCATCTTCTCGCTCACGACTTTGCCGGTAATCACCTGGCCGCGCACCGGCAAAGTGCCATGAAACGGGCAATCATCTTCGTTACATTCCTGTGTTGGGAGTGTAACATTCAACCCAATGTTTCGTGCCATTAACAACCCTCATTTTCTGATGCGCATGGTGATCCGCTTCTCGGGCCGGCCGATAATCGTCGACCCGGAAAGTTCCACCTGCACCCTGTCCGGGAGGGTAACCCGGAATATAGTATGTTTCTTCGGAACATGCTTTAATCCGACGGGTGTCAGGATTGAAATCATGCTCTTCGTCTCATCGACGATCATACCCGAAATTCCCTTCTGGACAGGGTTTGTCGCATGCACAACCAGAACGTTCCGTCCGATGAGCTCGTGACGAAGAACGTTTTCTGGCGTGATCATACTCTTCTTCTCTTATTCTGCTCGGTTTTTATCCGGGCAATGGTTCTTCGGAGTTCGTGGATCTGACCCGGGTTATCCGGGGCACCACCAGCACTGACCTTACCGTACTGCTGAATGAGTTCGGTTCTGAGTTTGCTCTCCTGTTCGATCAGTTCGACATCCGAAAACTCTGCCACTTCACGGGCGCGGAAGATTGCCATCAGAGATCCTCCCTCTCATATTTGTCTTCCGGTGATGAGACTGACGCAAGTTCGCGGTCGATATCGTCACCAATATCGCCGACATCCTCAACAATAATCTCCTGCTCCTCCGGTGGAGCTGCAGGCGGGATGATTTCAAACTGGTCAGGAATTCGTGCAGTTGGCGGAATGAGTTTCACCTGGACACCGATGGTGCCGAGTTTTTTGATCGCCACCGCATATCCGGTTTCGACGATACTGATTGCAGGCTCGCCGGAGTGTTTGATGTATCCTTCGACAAACTTCTGAACACGGGAACGTGATCCGGTCAGTTTTCCTGCAATGATCACTTCACACCCAAGGGCTCCGGATTCCATCACACGGCGGATGACGCTTGTTCCGGCCTTCCTGAAGTACCAGCCGCGTTCAAGTGCATTTGCGAGCCTTTCTGCGAGAATCTGCGCATTCAGGTTGGGGTTTTCGACCTGTTGAACCTCCACCTGTGGAGACTCGATACCATAGATTGTCTGGAGATCGGCGGTGATCTGACGGACAAGTTTGCCACCTTTCCCGATGACAATACCGGGCTTCTCGGCAAAGATTGCAACCTGGGTTCCGATCGGAGTCCTGAAGATATCCATGCCTCCGTATCCTGCTCTCTTCAGCTCTTTCCGTAAGAACGCTTCAACACGGACCTTCCGGACACCTTCAGAGATGAACTTCTTTTCTCCTGACATTATTCCTCAACCTCCCTCACAATCACTTCGATGGTGACAGTTTCACGGGCTTTTGGAGTTGCACGTCCCATTGCACGGGGGAAGATGGCTTTCATGCTTCTGCCCCTGTTTGCTGCGGCATGGACGATTTCAAGGTTTTCTGTTGAAAGCCCGGCATATTCTGCATTCTGCTTCACCGATTCGAGGAGGCGGATGTACTCTTTGGATGCCTTCACCGGGAAACGCCCCTGGCAGACAACACCTGAGAGGCTCTTCTGGTGAGCAACATTGTGCTTAAAACGCCGGAATGGGATGGCCTTCTTCTTCTCAACAACCTGATGCAGGTAATCGAGTGCGAGGTTGACATCCTTGTGCCTGATGAAGTTTGCAATCTCAATGGCGTGTTTTGGGGAGCAGTTCAGCTCGTTTGCTTTGGCTCGCGCGATATTTTCGCCTTCGAGCTTCATGATATAATCTGTTCGTGCCATAGAGATCACTTCAGGGGAACGTACTTACTTGACCGGGTTGCACCGATACCGGCACTACCGTGTGAGATCTTCCGCCGGGTCTGGGCAAACTCTCCAAGATAATGGAAGACAGCTTCAACCGGGATTTCCACGCGCTGAAACTCTTTTCCAGTGTAAATCTCGATCGTCTTTCCAACCATTTCAGGGAGAATAACCATCGCACGGCTGTGTGTTCTGATCTTCTCATCGCCGGAACGGATCTTCTCAAGGAGGTTCTCTTCATCACGGGTCATTCCACGCTGCATCTTCCTTCGGGCGCGGCATGGCATGATCGGAATGAGATCATTGACCGACATCTCCTGGAGGGCAGGAATTGTATACCCATGATAGGTGAACTCCTCACGCCGTCTCGGCATTCGCTTAACTTGTTTCTTTGCCATATCCGATCACCTCTTGTATCCGGTTCTCCGTGCGGCAACGTGCCCGACCTTCCGCCCTGGCGATGTGCCACGCGATACAGTCTTTGGTCTTCCGGGATGCTGGTGCCCACCGCCGCCAAACGGGTGGTCGATGACGTTCATTGCAACACCACGAACACGTGGCCACCGGGTTGCCTGGGATTTTACTTTGTGGAAGACTTTTCCGGCTTTCACATAGGGTTTCTCACTTCTGCCGCCACCTGCAACAATGCCGATGGTAGCACGGCAGTGGCTGTTGAACCATTTGATTGCCCCGCTTGGCATCCTGATACCAACCCGGTCTTCGGATTTTCCGATGACCTGTGCCTGCACGCCGCTTGAGCGGACGAACTTGCCGCCGTCGTTTGGACGTGCCTCGATGTTGCAGACCGCAGCTCCTGTCGGGATATCCCCGAGAAGGAGGGTGTTTCCATTTCTGACTGTTGCATCAGATCCGCACTCGATGACATCGTCAACCCCCATTCCTTCGGTGACGAGAAGATACGTCTTCTCACCATCTTCAAGGGCAACACGGGCAATAGGTGCATGGCGTGCAGGATCGTGTTCGATATCAATGATCGTTCCACGAACCGTCTTATCGCCGGTACCGGGATACCTGAGATCTGATTTGTACTTGTGTGATGGGGCGCGGTACGTAGGGCCTCCCTTACCACGCGCCTGACTGCTGATTCTATGTCCCATCTCAAATCACCTACACGATTCCAAGACGGCTCAGGATTTCTTCTGCGGCTCTGTCATCTTCAAAGCTCACAATGGCCTTCTTGGTTCCTTTATTCGTCATCAGGGTCCGAACCTCGGTGACGGGCTTTCCAAATGTCTTCTCGATGTCACGAGAGATCATCTCCTTGTTGGCCTCTTTTCTGACGATGAAGACGAGTTTGTTCTCGTTTTCGAGGATCGCCATTGCCTTTTCCGTAACAGAAGGATGATTCAGAACCATCTCAGTTCACCTCCGATAGCTGCTTCAGTGCCGATTCGGTCCAGACGGTGAGGCGACCTGCATGGGTGCCCGGAGCAAGGAGTTCGGCATTGAGTTCATGAACAGATACAGAGTCGACACCGGGGAGATTGGCTGCTGCACGGAGCGGGGCCTCTGAGGTGACAATTAAAAGGCTCTTCCTCTGTTTCATCCCTCTTCCACGAAGGTTTCCGCGGCCCGGCTTTCTGTTTCTGCTGAGCTTGGATCTGATCACGTCGCCCATCAGGCCAAGTGATTCAAGGACAGCGATGACTTCGGCTGTGCGCTCGATCTTCTCAAAAGAGTCATCAACAACAGAGATAACATCCTGCTCAAAGAGGTGTCCGCGTGCCCTGACAAGGTCGGGGTTTGCCGTTGCTGCGATGGCTGAACGGATGGCGATTACCTTCTCTTTCTTATTGATCTTCTCGACCAGGTGTTTCGCTGTTACCGGCGGATGACATGCCCTGCCGCCACGTGTCTGTGGAACTTTTGCTGCACGGGAACCGTTTTTGATACGCGGAATCTGTGCTGCACCTCTGCCTGATCCCCAGCTTGCCGCAGAGGTTCTCATCCCTGCAAAGGGGTCGGTGCCATGTGGCTGGTACCGGGTGCTCTGAAGTGCCAGAACCGCCCGCTTGATGATATCGGGACGGTAAGGTGTGCTGAAAGCATCCGGAAGGTCAATCTCCTTCAGGGGCGAGCCATCTAGTGTTTTTACTGCTGCTTTCATCTCTCATTCACCCCTGCTTACTCTTCTGGCTGACATATTCGACAACCGGAACCCGTACCTGGTGTTCACCCAGACGGATTGCAGGTCGGAACCTGATGATCCGCTTTACCGGACCAGGGATTGAGCCTTTAATCAGGACATAGTTGTTCCTGACAAGTCCATAGTGAAGGAATCCGCCCTCAGGGTTGATCTCTTCTGTTTCCTGGCCGATCTTGATGATCCGCTTGTTATATTCTGTTCTCTGCTGGTATCCCATCTGACCGACATTTGGCACCTGCCAGCGGACATGGTGGGGCGTCCATGGACCAAGAGTTCCGATATGGCGCTTCTTCTTACCACGGGAGTGTTTCCGCTTTCTGATACTGATACCCCAGCGTTTCACAGCTCCCTGTGTCCCCTTGCCTGTCGTAATGGCAGTAATGTCGGCATATGCTCCCTCATTCATGACTGAAGCAAAATCAACTTCAGTTCCAAGAAGGGACCGGGCATAGGCAAAACGCTCTGCCATTGAACCACCTGCAACACGGATCTCCATGAGATCCGGAACCTTCTTCGGAATACCGGAGATGATCTCAGGAGTGGTATGCATCAGGAGCATGATCTCGGCAACAGAATCAGCAGAAACTGCTTCGTTGATCGCATTCATTGTTTCTTCGCGATCGTGGTTCTTGGGCATTGTAATCCTGCCTGCGAGGGTTTCGCTCAGCGAGTCTGCCCAGACTTCTGTCATCGGGTGTTTTCCATAGGTATCTTTGCGGTACGCGCGGATGGCGGCAACCTTCATTGACGGAACCTCAACCACCGTAACGGGGGTCATGATATCCTTCCCCTCGCTTGGGCTGCTCTTGTGGTCGTCAACCATGATGACATGGGTCATGCCAACCTTATACCCCGCAAATCCCTGTAATACCGGCGAACCATTATATTCCGGCCAGGATTTGTATTTTGGAACTTCACTCTTTGCTCGTTTCCTTGGGCTGAATGCAAGTGAACCTGAGCGTGGCCTGTGAGTTTTCGGCATGTATTCTTCAATCCTTCAAGTCAATCTATCTGGACTTTATCTGAAAAGTCCATCCTGCACCGCTCTATCACTCCAACGGAGGCAGATGAGCGGGATACGTTGGTAGGAACAGTATGGGAAGAGATCTGGCACCTGATGATTGAGCATGGATGAAAAATACTATCTACGGAATATTTCTTCCGGAGATCTCAATTTCTCCTCAGAACTGAGTTGTTCTGCTCATATTATCGGGTTATTTTTTCTCTCTAAGAGTTCCTGACCCATACCGCGCTTCCCGAATTGTCGGGAAATGGGCTCGACGATGCGTTGGCCCGGCGCGTGTAATCAGACCTGCTTATGGTCGTCTCGTTGCGAATTGTCCGCAACATTCATCAACCTGCCATCAAAACAGCAGGATGAATGATCTCTTCGCGCAGATGAATCCGGTGATAGTACCCGGTCCATTCTGTGACAGCCTGATCCGGCTCCCTATACTATTGACAGGTAGAGATTATAAAGATAATGAAGAGTTGGAGTGAACCGAGAGGCTCATTCAAAGAAGAGATCCCCTTTATCGTTGATGTATACCTGTATCGTATCCTGAATATACCGGGCATGGATCTTATTGGGGTTTGCGTCTTTTACCCGGTTGATGAGGGTGACAGTATCATACCGAACCTTGATCCCACACCTCTCGGCTTCTTCATAAATAGTATTGATCGCTTCAAGGAGATCCTCTTCTGCTGTTATAGTACAGAGCTCCTGGGCATCAAGGGTATTGACAAAATCAAGTGTCTCCCGTGCACGCCTGATATTCTCTGTTGCCGACTTCTCGATGGTGCAGACATTTGCTTTTGAAGTATTGATCAGATCTGCAATCTGCTGCTGGGTCATTCCCTGTCTTCTGTACCTGAGTACTTCTTTCTGCCGCTCGGTGAGGAGGCCTTCTTTCATTAATGTACTATATCGCACCACAAGTTTAAACATTTTACCTTAACAGGTTCCGAACATGCCGGTTCATGAAAAGCAGTTTCAAAATGTTTATATGCCTTTTTATCAAAAAAGGAAGTGTTCTCAAATTTTTTGAGAGGTGTAATTCTATGGTAGTAAAAGTAGGCATAGCAAAACTTGGCAATATCGCCTCCGGTGTCATGGCTGAGCTGCTCCTTGACGAGCGTGCAGACCGTGAAGACATGCAGACCTTCATGGCAACCTCCGGTACCAAACTTCAGCCCGAAGATATCGACCGCGTCGTCACCAACATGAAAGCATGGGGACCAGACTTCTGTGTCGTCGTCTCACCAAATGGTGTTCTTCCCGGACCAACCGGTGCACGTGAGGAGCTTGCAAAGGCAGGGATCCCCGTTGTTGTCATCACCGATGACATCACCACCAAGAAAGAGCAGTTCGATGCACTGAAGGCAAGCAGCTTCGGCTACATTATCATGAAGGCCGACGCAATGATCGGTGCCCGCCGTGAATTCCTTGATCCCGTCGAGATGGCTGACTACAACGGCAACCTCGTGAAGGTTCTCGCACTCACCGGCGCATTCACCAAACTCCAGGTGGAGCTCGACAAGGTGATCGACCAGGTGAAGGCAGGCAAGAAGGGTGCAGACCTTGTCCTCCCGAAGGTTGTCATGACCTCTGACAAAGCAGTTGATGGAGCATTTGTGAACCCTTACGCAATGGCAAAGGCACGTGCAGCATATGAAATTGCACAGGCAGTAGCAGGCGTCAATGTAAAGGGCTGTTTCATGACCAAGGAATGGGAGAAGTACATCCCTATCGTCTGTTCAGCACACGAAATGATGCGTCAGGCAGCTGTCCTCTGTGACGAAGCACGTGAACTTGAGAAGGGAGCGGACTGTATCATCAGAAGCCCACACAAGAAAGACGGCGTCATCGTCACCAAGACAAAGCTGATCAGCAAGCCTGAATAAAACCATACTTTTTCTTTTTTAGACTGACCCACTATCCAGAGCGTAGCTTACGCATAAGAAATCTGACATACCCCATTCATCTGGTATGCAGGATATCGAAAATGCCCGAATCAAATACCCATATTTTTACGGATATCCTCGGGGAGGGTCATAACAACCGGTTCCCGGCAGATCCGTTCCATAAAAGCTGAATCACTAATCGATTTTGGATTTGGATTGATCCGTGCAAT
>Ga0163225_100133_pt1 | contig 23807 bp, 21 predicted proteins | sample MSEWel2016_04_06_2_FD_113145 | JGI IMG/M metagenome (GOLD analysis project Ga0163225, IMG submission 113145) | Subsurface microbial communities from deep shales in West Virginia, USA - MSEEL Well Study Marcellus 5H_2016_04_06 ... | reverse complement strand
CTTTTTCATTAAGATGTTGTTCTTCATCTGTTTTTTTGCAAAAATAGAAACAGAGAAAAAGGAGATCGCTTATTTTAAGTGGAAGGGGAAAATATCCGTGTTGAAGGGGAGAAATGAAGTGTTTAATTGAACAGACTTGTTCTATTGACTAGTGTTAATTAGGGTGAGATATGATGTGAATTTGTGATTCAATCCTGCTGCTTGACATGGCGAAGGATTTTATTTTAGAAAGATTTGGATTGGCGTTGTGCGATAAGGGAATTGCTCATATTGTGTCTCAAGATAAGATAATCGGTCAAAATTAGCTAATTATGGACATGAAAATAGGATTGTTATGGTGAACCGGTTTTCTGTAGAGGATGGGAAGATTTTCCTATATTAGAAACTTTGAATGAATAAAAAAAGAAAGGCCTGCCGGCATTCCGACAGACCTTTAACCTTAACCCTAACCCAGTGGCAAATGTAAAGCCATGAGTTTGGAATTACAAACATTTAGGTAAAAAAAATAATGATTTCTTTTACGCGGTTGAATGGAGGATGTTCTTTTATTTTCTTTTGTCGGGAGTTTCGGCGGGGAATGCGATGAGGTTACACATTTCCCGTAAGCGCGAACGAACTCTTGGGCCATAGAAGTCTTCAATTTCACCGGCAGAGAGGTTGGTTGTGAAGTGTGTTAATCTGTGATGGCGGGTGAAGTTTTCATAACGAGAGAGAATGATTTCTGCCATTACGTTACATTCCTTTCCGTAATGGGTAAGCAAAGGCTCTATCCCCAGATCGTCGAAGCATATTGTTTTGATAATTTTCGGTTTTGCTCCAGGCATGTAGGTGATTCCGGAATATCGTCGGATAACATCAAATCCTTCTTTTTCAAACTCAAAAGCGACATCGCGGCATGATTTGATGAAATGAGGTGTTTGGTCTTGTGAGAAATGGCTCATTAGGTTCATTAAGGAAGTTTTTCCACATCCGACTGGTCCGGAGAGTAGTATTCCTTTTGTTAAATCAATTTTTTTATACTTAGCAGCAGTTTTATCTTTTAGAAACCAAGCAATTAGCCGACCTATTATTTGGGTGTCTTGGGGATATAGCAGAAAATAATCTCCATAAGTTTCCCTACCTTTTTGGAGTAAATGGGCGAATGCTTTTTGGTAATAGGGTGACATAATAGGAAGTGTTAAAAGGTTAGATGGTTGAATGGTATGTGAGTATGGGGCATGGAGCAGAGCGCTTGGAGCCAAGTGGCAGATTGTTGTGAGCTTTGGGTTTGGGGCATGGAGTAGGGGCAGCGGTTTTGGAGACCGGAGGTAAGTGTCTGCTTGTTGAATGAAATGGATGAGGAAGTGAAATTCATGACTTGTGGTTAGAGTGGGGTGTTGAAATTTTTATTCTGGTTGAGTTTGTGATTTCCCGGAATCTGATGAGGCTGATTTCTGCCTGTTTTTTTTGTTTTTGAGGAGTTGAACTTTGGGATGTTGATGATCCAATTTCTGGCGGCGGCCTTCCAGTTGGTAATTGGATTGAATGAATTGTTGAGCCAGTTTCGTGCCTCATAGTAGTTGAAGAATTTTTCTGCTTCCATTTCCGGAGCTTTTTTTTCGTTGAAATAAATTTTTATGTGTTGCAGGTTGGTGGGAGAATGTTGCGGCAGTGATTTTTCCTTTTCAACATTGTAAGCGTTGAAGTTTGGGACCCCAGGAAAAATTTCATCCATTTTCTCTTTATATTTCTGTTTATTGTTTAATTGTTTATAAAAAGGGGGCATGACTTGTTCCCTAAATACACTAGTGGGGAACATGTAAATCTTACTACCAAAAACTCTGGATTTTGACTGTTCGTATTTGAAGTATCCCCAGTCGGCCATTTCCCTGATTGTTTTTGCATAGGTCTTGGGAGATTTGATTTTGGCTTTCTGCATGATGGCATCCCTGTTGACCATGATAGGGTTGGTGAATCCGGCATGGTTCCACTCCCTGAAAAGAGCCAGATAAATCATAACATGGTATGGCCCCAGGCGTTTGTCCCGATCGAAGATGGAGAGCATGAGGTTAAGGTGTTTGATGTAATTCATGGGTTGGTTTTAGTTTGTCTTTTTATGTCCCGAACGACTTTTTTACATGAAAAAGTAAGACTACACTATGATGCCTTTTTACAAAAATGTGTTTTGTTAAATGTTCTTTTTGGCATCGCCCCAAAAAGGAACCAAATCCCGATTATGGTTTTTGTGAGTTTTTTGGCAAAAACTTTACAAAACCTTTATCGGGACTAGTCCGCTTTATCCTATCTCCCCGCGAAAGCCAAAAATTCCGTCCATTGCGCAAGGCCATGAAAGTCGCTCATTTTGGCTTCCCGCCACCGCCGGTTCGGAAAGCGGACTGGCCCGCGCGCCTTTTAGATAGTAAGCCTCGTTTTGATATAAGGCAAAAATCAAAAAATAGAAAAATGGTTGATAGTGGGTTTTGGACGAATTGGAATTCCCCGTTCCTAACGTGTCATGTTTTCGTTGAGAAGGGCGTCAATGTCGTCTTTGTTATAGTAGATGACACCATTGATTCGGGTAAATGGGAGTGTGCCATTTACTCTGAGGTTCTGTAGGGTTCCTGAAGAAATACTCAGGAGCTCTTTTACCTGTGCCGAGCGGAGCCACTTGCGGCCATCGGAGGAATTAGATGTTGATTCCTCCAGAATGGTTCTGATTTCTGTGATAAGGTCTTCTTTGAAAAGCCGAAGTTCTTCTGTTGTTACAACTTGAATGCTCATAATTTTTCCGATGATGTTTGAGTTGTAGCAAATATGAGAAACCCGAAAGGAAATTATGGGTTGCAGGGGGTTGCGCAACGCTTTTGCAACCCCACATTCTATTGCGTTGGAGGATTCAAAAAAAGTCAGATTTAACGCTTGGGTTGCAGATGGTTTTTCAGGAGATTTTTAAGAAATCTCCTGAAAATGGTCTGTGATATTTGGAATTGTTGGGTTTTGGGGTGAATGGTGTTGTGATTTGTTCTTTTATTTGTAATTGATGTCGTAAAGTAGTTCATTGACTTTTTCTTCCCAGGATTTTATGATAGACTTGAATTCCCTAAGTGATTTTTCGTCCAGCGAATAGAATTTGTTCCTGAGACTGGAGGTTGAAACTGGTTGTTGATTTTTGTTTTCAAAAATATTTGCAAGAGCAGTAGTTAATTCTGACCCTGTGGAATTGAGAATTTGTCCTTCTTCATACAATAAACGGCATAGAATGCCTAATTGACTCACTTTTAAAGAAGTCTGGATTCGGGGATGGTTGTATGACTGTTCAGGCTCGGTGATACAGGAGGATGTTTTTTCTTTCGTGAGCTTTTCAAAGTAGCAAATCCTGGCTGATAAAGTTTTTTGAAAGAATTTTGAGGTGAATTGATTTTTTCTTGAATAGCGCATTTTTGTTGATTGAGAAAAACCGGCCAACCAAATTTGTAAATTTCTAAGCGTGTCAAGTTTTTGTTCCGGGGTTTTATCAGGCTTTAGTTTTTCTTGCAGGTGTTTTGCCAGGAAGGCATGGAAAAGGTCAGTGTTTAAGTTCTTTGTGATTAATAAATGTAGGAAACTGCATTCATGATCAAAGAAGTGAATATTATTATTTGTAAATTCTGAAAGCCAGCAACAATATCTGAGAAGGTAGAAATATCGGTATAACTTGATTTTACTGTTTGGCCCATATTGTTTTCTTAATGGATTTAAAGCCACATTAATTAAATCATTTGAAATTTTCATCCCATGTAACAAGGGACAAAGTTCGGCTTCTTTGGCTTTAAGCTTCTTATTTAATACCCCAAGCATGAATGCGGGTGTTTTTAAATTGTAGTTGAACCAGATTCCTGTGTTTGCTTCCAAAGAATCGATAAAGTCTCCGAGGCGGCTTAGTATTGCACAAGTTAAATCTGCTTTATTTTCAGGAGCCTCAGAAAGAGTGTTGTTAAGACGTTCCATTAGAAGAAGAAAAATTTCCAGGAAACAGGACAAATGCTTCTTTTTTTCTTTAACGGATATGGACTGTGCAATCGTCTTGTATAGACAGGATTCCATCTCGAATATTTGCCTCTCAAGTTTTGGCAAATTGGGGTTGAAATTAAGAGACCCAGCTTTAGATACCAGGTTCTCCAAAAAAACCAGGTTCTTTTGCATTATTGGAGGGGTTTTGGGTTATTGATTGGTTTTTAGTGTTTTAAAGTTATGTTTTCTGAATAATAAAACAAAATTTGCTTTCTTAATTGGACTTTCTAGCGTTTGATTTTACCGTTTTTTCGAGTTTAGTTCTTAATTTTTGCATGTCGTCAGCGACTTTGTTCTCTATGACTTTGGCGTAGATTTGTGTTGTTTTGAGGCTTGTGTGTCCCAAGATTTTGCTGACCGTTTCGATGGGAACCCCATTGCTTAACGTTACTGTAGTTGCAAAGGTGTGTCGGGCCATGTGGAAGGTGAGGTTAAACCTGATTCCGGAGAGATCGGCAATTTCTTTAAGATAGGAATTTGTTCTCTGGTTGCTTATTCTTGGGAAAAGCCAGGAGGTTCCTTCCAGAGCCGGGTGAGTAGTGTATTTTTTGATTATTTTTTCGGCTGTTCTGAGCAAAGGCAGCTTTACAGCTGATTTTGTTTTATGTCTTTGGAATGAAAGCCAGTTTTGTCCATCAATGCCTTTAACCAAATTGTCTTCCGTCAAGTTTTGAATATCTATGTAGGCTATTCCTGTATAACAGGAGAAAATAAATAAATCTTTGACCAGTTGAATTATAGGGATTGAAAATTCCTTGTTTTCCAATTTTTCTAATTGTTCTTCATTCAGATATTCCCTTTCTTTTCGTTCATAACTGATTTTGTAATTTTTAAATGGGTTGGTTTGAATCCAATCTAGCCTTTCTGCAAGATTCAGCATTTTTCGAATTCGACAGAAATGTTTCATAGTTGTGTTGGTGTGCATATTTCCGGCACCATTCAAACCATTTTTTTTCCTAAGAAATAATTCAAATTCGACGAGTGTTTTGTAATCGATGGTTTTTAATGGGATGATTTCAGACTTTTTCTTTTTCCTTAGAAATTCATTAAAGTATTTTTGAGTGGTCTTGTAGTGTGCAAATGTGGCTTTATTTAGCTTGAGTTTTTCTGTAATATTGTGATATTCAAATAAATCCACGTTGGTTTTTTGGGCTTCTTCATCAATCCCAAAATAAAGGTTTTTGAGGTATGGTCCGGTTATGACTTTGTTGTTTAGTAGGGATTCTGAATAGCATTCCCATAGCCTTTTCCTGATTTTGTCGAGGTAAGCATTGATTTGAGGTGCTTCTTTTGATTTAGGTTTTGCTTTTCCTGCTTCTTTGTTCCATAGTTCCGGGAAGATAAATCTCTTGATGGAAAATTCGGTTCGTTTACCATCAACAGAAATGCGGGCATAGATAGGTGCTTGTCCTTCAATCATTCTAGCGGTTCGAATGATGAAACTTACCGTGAAGTTTTGAGCGTTTGCCATGATTGCTGTGTTTAATGTTTGACAATTTGTTCACCGGAAATTGCTCCGGGAACGCCCAAAATTCATCGGAAAAATGAAATGAGAATCATTGTAACAAACAGAAAACCAGCTCTTCGTGGCGGAGATGGTGAACAAAGTTAATAAAAAAATCTGTTCACCAGTTTGTTCACCATCATTGTGGTTTCAGATGGTTTTTGATGAATGCATCAAAAACACAAAAAGCTGAAAATCAAACGATTTACAGCTTTTTGTGTTTGGATGAATGTGATAATGTGATCCGGGCGGGATTCGAACCCACGACCGACAGCTTAGAAGGCTGTTGCTCTATCCAGCTGAGCTACCGGACCATTTTGCTCAAATGCGGTGCAAAGATAGGAAAAAGATATAAAAGTCCATGGAGTAAGAGAAGGAAAATCCTGGAAAAAACCGATGTGTCAAAATGTGGTAAAAGGAACTTAGAAATTGACTACCAGAAAACAGAAAATATAAATCCGGTATCTCCTTGTCTGGTTAAAACAGGGAACTCCGGATTTTTTCTCACAGGTTAGGTGTTTAACGGAATATCATATAGTTCGTTCCTTGTTGGAGAAGGTCCGGAAAGTAGCCGGAAGCTTTGGGAAGTCAAAAACCCAAATGCTTCCGGACTTTTCCGAGTCCAAAACCTCTAACATTTAAGGACCGGTTTTTTATTTTTTATGTAATTTTCTGTACTTCAATATAATGCTGCAATTTTGAGGCTCACTTTCACAATTCACAATCCCGAACCTAAAACCCGCAACTTAATTCTCCCCCTTCTTTTTAGTCTCTCTTGGGGGGATTTAGGGGGCCTATTCCTTAGGGGGCCATTATTCCCCACTCTTTCCATAGTTTGGAAGAACCCTTGCACTTGGGTCGTCCACATCACAGTTTTCCCACTCTTTGTTCGGCATCCAGAAGTCTTTAATCAGATCTGCACGACCCGGGAAATGGCTCTCAAAAATGTCACGATACATCAATGATTCTTTGGAGATGGGAGTGGAAAAAGTATATTTACTCTTAGCTCTTTGTAAATCTTCATCACTGAAAAGTTCCGCGGCATAGGCTTTCAGATAATCCACCGAACTATGGCCAACTGCATCAGAGAAGGCGGCTTTTTCGCGATAAAGTATATCATGGGGTAGCAAATCACCCTCAAAAGCTTTCCGCAGCAGGTATTTGCCAATGCCGGTATAGTTCATTTTCTTCTCTGGCTGAATGGCCATCACATATTTTACGAAATCCAGATCGCCAAAGGGGACACGTGCTTCCAGACCGTTGGATGAAATGCAACGATCTGCCCGCAGCACATCGTAAATATGAATTTCACGAAGCCTTTTCTCTGCTTCTTGCTGGAATGCTTCCGGCGACGGAGCAAAATCGGTGTATTTGTAACCAAAAATTTCATCACTGATTTCTCCTGTCATGAGTACTTTAATATCTGTGTTTTCATGGATGTATTTGCTGACCAGGTACATTCCCATGGAAGCCCGAATGGTTGTGATATCCCAGGTTTCAGTGTTGTAAATAAGCGTGCTCAGGGTATTTAAGATGTCTTGCTTAGTGAATAAAACTTCTGTGTGGTCGGTACCCAGATAATCGGCTACCTGACGGGCGTATTTTGTATCTATTGGGCCATCCTCAATACCCACAGCAAAAGTACGTATGGGCTTGTCGGTCATGCGGGCTGCAAGTGCACAAACCAGACTGGAATCCAATCCTCCACTCAGCAGAAAACCTATAGGAGCGTCGCTATCCATGCGTTTTTCAACAGCTTTGGTTAGCTTTTTGTTGATTTCCCTGAAGATTGTCTCCTGCTCATCATTATGAAATTGCTCCACACTTGCAATGTCATGATAACAAATAAAATTTTCTCCATCATAACAATAACCGGGAGGGAAGGGCTTGATCTCTTCGCAAATGTCATGAAGTGCTTTCATTTCGCTGGCAAAAAGGATTTCTTTTTCGGCTGTGTAACCATAAAACATAGGACGAATGCCGATAGGGTCGCGGGCAGCCATGAATTTGCGTCGCTTGTCATCGTAAATGACACAGGCAAATTCAGCGTCCAGCGATTGAGCCATTCCGATGATTCCTTTCTCCAGGTAGAGGGGAATCATTACTTCACAGTCGCTCGATGACTGAAAGGGAAAGGCCTTCTCATAAGTTTTCCGTATTTCTCTGAAGTTGTAAACTTCTCCGTTGCAGACCAGTTTGACGTGTTGGTACTCCAGCGGCTGATTACCATTATTGGAGAGGTCCATTATTTTTAATCGATGAAATCCTATCCAGCCATTATTGTCCAGATTTTTCATGATCGTATTATCGGGGCCCCGGTATTGCAGGCTTCTAAAATCATAGGCCAGCTGCAATTTCAGCATCTGGTCATCTCCGGTGTAAACAGCAAATCCACACATGGTAATCGGGTTTAATTGTTCCTGTAAATAATTAATTGTAATGTTTTCGTAAGCAAAAGTAATAAATTAAAACATAAAACAAACAAAAAGCTATTGAAATGACACAAAAATCTATTAAAAAGTTATAATTCGATTGTTTTGATTCGTTTATTACAAAAGTTTTTTTATAAAAAAAATTAAAGACCAGATGTTTATACGTAAAGGTTTTATTATCAGCGAGGTGATTTTATTAGCCGCCACGCTCTAATTTGCTTATTATTAGGTGATTGCAAAATTTATTAGAAGTTTTGATATAAAATGGGAAGAATCATTTAATGCGAATCAAATGATTGATAGGTGGTTGGGCCAATTTGAGCGAAACAAGCAAAAAAAAGAGACACACCGATGGTGCATCTCTCTATTTTATTCAGAACGATAGGTGTCCGGTTTATTCTACATTATCTGTTCCTGCCGGCCAACTGCAACCAGCTATGAGCTAAGAGCTAAGAGCCAACAGCTACGAGCTACGAGCTAAGAGCCAACAGCTAAGAGCTAAGAGCCAACAGCTAAGAGCCAACAGCTAAGAGCTAAGAGCTACGAGCCAACAGCTACGAGCTAAGAGCTAAGAGCCAACAGCTGTGTCCCTTTTCTATAAATTTATTTCCCTGTCTCTGAATCCCAACAAATAAAGAATGGCATCCAGTCCGATGGTGGAAATGGCATGTTTGGCTGAAGCTTTAACCTTTGGTTTTGCATGGAAAGCGATTCCCAGTCCGGCTTCGCGCAGCATGGGTAAATCGTTTGATCCGTCACCCACAGCGATTACCTGAGCCATGTGAATGTCCTCTTTGAAAGCGATGAGTTTAAGCAGTTCTGCTTTCTTCTGTCCGTTGATGATATCGCCCTGGTGGCGTCCTGTTAGTTTGCCGTTTTCTATTTCCAGTTCATTGGCAAACACATAGTCAATATTCAATTTGTTTTTCAGGTAATGACCAAAATAAGTGAAGCCACCTGAAAGGATGGCGGTGCGGTATCCGTATTTTTTCAGAACCTGAAACAATCTTTCTGCACCCTCTGTAAGCGGTAACGATTCTGCGACTTCTTTCATTACCGATTCATCAAGTCCTTTAAGAAGCGCAACTCTTTGTCTGAAGCTATCATCGAAATCAATCTCACCCCGCATGGCAGATTCCGTGATCGCACTCACTTCATTGTAAACACCTGCTTTTCGAGCCAATTCATCAATGACTTCTGCCTGAATAAGGGTGGAGTCCATATCGAAGCAGACCAATCGCCGATTGCGACGATAAATGTTGTCCTCCTGAAATGCAATATCCACTTCACTGGTGCCGGCAATTTCGATAAAACGGGTTTTCATTTTTTCGATATCATTGGGCGTTCCCCGAACGGAAAACTCAACCACGGACTTCACTTTTCCCAGTGTGTCGTTTAGGGGAATCCGTCCGCTTAGACGTGAGATAATGTCAATATTCAGGTTTTGATCGACAATTTCTTTAGTTACAGTTGCCAGTTGACGGGCTGTTAATTTGGGTGAAAGCAGGGTGATGATGTAACGTTCTTTTCCCTGACGATCCACCCAGTTTTTGTATTGCTCTTCGGTAATAGGCGTGAATTTCACATTCAACCCAATTTCATAAGCTTTGAAAAGAAGGTCTTTTAAAATGGGTGACGATTCTGATTTTGCGGGCACTTCGAACAAAATTCCCAGTCCCAAATCCTGATGAATAACGGCCTGGCCAATATCCAGAATGTTGACATTGTAATTGGCCAAGATGTCGGTGAGGGCCGAAGTAAGGCCCGGTTTGTCTTCACCGCTGATGTTTACTAAAATGACTTCTCTTTTGTGACTCACCATCCTGCTTTATTGATTTTTAATTCAATTTTCTGCAAAGATACTGCACCCGTTGCTGAAATCTGAATTTTGGCATTAAAAAATAGATTGAAGGTTGTTTTTTCGTTTCAGGCGGTTATTTGTACACACATTAAAGACAATTTGTAACCCATAAAAATGATTTGTCTTTTATAAAATTGTATGATCGTTAGATTTTGATGTACCAAACCGGATTTTTATGAATTTAAGATGGTTGTTAATATGGACAGGTTTGCTGTTTGTGTCTGAAGTTTCCGCTCAGGATTTCATTGTTTCAGCAGATGGTTCGGGTGATTTTAAAACGGTGCAGGATGCGATTCTTATGATCCGGGGGCAGTTCCGACAGAACGTGTTTCCTGGGCACATCAGTTGGCTGAAGAGGAAGCCAGAAAATACACTCCGAAAAACATACTCGCTGGAGAAGACAACTGGGATACTGAGAGAGTTTTGAGTTCAGTGTTTTGAGTTTCGTGTTTGCAGGAGTCGATGCTGGCTGTTGAGATAATCCTGAGTCTGGATTAATTGGTAATGTATTACAAATGCAAGTTAAGAATTAACAACTTTTTTCCTTTCAACCAGAACCTCAGCTTCAACCACAGCATTCAATCCTCAATTTTATTACCGGATTAGCAATAAAAAATAAAAAGAAAGCATAATGAAAAAACTACTTCAATCACTTACAATTCTGATGATGGCTTTTCCGGCTGCTCAGGCCCAGGATGGGCCGGTCTCGAAAGTTTGGGTTGCTGATAAAGGAGATGGCACTTACAGGAATCCAATTCTTCATGCCGACTATTCCGATCCGGATGTTTGTCGCGTCGGGGATGACTACTATATGACTGCTTCCAGCTTTAATTGTGTGCCAGGACTGCCCATTCTGCATTCCAAAGATTTGGTGAACTGGGAACTGATAGGACATGCTTTGCCGACTCAATATCCTGAAGAGCACTTTTCAGAACCTCAGCATGGTAATGGTGTGTGGGCTCCTTCGATTCGGTACCACAATGGGGAATTTTATATTTATTATGGCGACCCGGATTTTGGCATTTATATGCTCAAAGCCGAAGAACCCGGAGGCTCATGGACTAAGCCGCATCTGGTGAAAAGTGGCAAAGGTCTTATCGATCCGAGTCCGTTGTGGGATGATGATGGAAAAGCTTATCTGACGCATGCTTTTGCCGGCAGCAGAGCTGGACTGAAATCGGTGTTGATGGTTCATGAAATGGCACCCGATGGTGAGTCACTGATTGGAGAACCGGTCATGGTTTTCGATGGTCATGATGACAACTCAACAGTGGAGGGGGCTAAATTTTACAAGCACAATGGGTTTTATTACATCTTTGCGCCGGCAGGAGGAGTTACGGAGGGATGGCAGCTGGCCTTGCGTTCAAAATCTCCCTTTGGGCCATACACCGCCAGGCGGGTGTTGGAACAAGGTTCGACCGATATTAACGGGCCCCATCAGGGTGGTTGGGTAGAGACTCAAAGAGGAGAATTTTGGTTTATTCATTTTCAGGATAAAGGGGCGTACGGACGAATAGTCCATCTGCAACCTATGAGTTGGAAAGATGGTTGGCCCCTGATGGGCCAGGATTATGACGGTAACGGTGTTGGGGAACCTGTGACTTCGCATAAGAAACCGGATATTGATACTGAGTGGAAGGTTGTGACTCCTCCGGAAAGTGATGAATTTAATCACCCAAAGACGGCTCTTCAGTGGCAATGGCATGCCAATCCAAAGCTCAAGTATGGTTTCCCGACCGGAAATTTGGGATACTACCGTTTAAATTGTCGTCCCCGTCCCGCCAGCGCTAAAAATCTTTGGTCGGTTCCCAATATGCTTTTACAGAAATTTCCTGCCAATGTGTTTAGGGCCACTACCAAACTTACTTTTAATCATCGTTTTGATGGTGAAGAAGTGGGCTTTGTTGTGATGGGAGATTCTTACCAATACATTTCCCTGAAGCAGGAAAAAGGAAAATTGATGGTGCGTGTGGTGCGTTGCAATGGCGCCCGGAAGGGGGGAGCCGAAGAGGTGTTGTACGAAGATGAGGTCAAAAGTAATACCGTCTGTTTTCGGATTGAAGTAACCGAAGGAGCCCAATGTCAATTCAGCTTTAGTGAGAATGGGAACGATTTTTCTAAATTGGGAGATGTTTTTCAAGCGGTTGAGGGGCGATGGATAGGCGCCAAAATAGGTTATTTTGCTTTGCGTGACGGAATGATTAATGATGCCGGAAATGTGGATATCGATTGGTTTAGAATTGAACCGGTGGAGTAAGTCAGAGACAAATTTCTTTGTGTGTCAGCATTTGGATTATTTACTTTTGAGTGACATTAAGGGTTTGTAATGAAATAAATTGACAGATTTAACGAAGTTATTTTGTTCTTTTCCGATTTGAAAATGCTGCGAATAGCAAGCTATTTAATGGATTTTCAAGGAAGTTAAAGGACAAAAGAACAAGTCTAAAGCGTTAAGTTATTTCGGCACAATCCCTAAGATCTAATCTGGTACATACAGAACTTGGCAAGTAGTATAGTAAAAAAATCATCACAATAAATGAATCATGGCTACGTGTTGTCCGGCTTTAGTTTATAGTCGGGTAGGTGCTGTTAAAGATTGCTTCGGGTCAAGCCCTCGCAATGACGCCGTTTCAATTTTATATGGAAGAGATTGGCAGATTGCAGTGCGTAGAAGCCGTCCTGCAATCTGCCAATCTCTCCTCTGTCAACGGGAGGTTCCGTCATTGCGAGGGCAATGCCCGAAGCAATCTCTTAGGACAAAAACGCTACTTTTAATAATAGCCTTTTGTCCTCACAACACTCCGTTATCCCGAAGTTTCTGGATTATAAGTATTTGATAATTAATGGTTTATACAATTCGCGACAAAATACATAACTCTCTCATAATAAAGTCTTTGCGTCATTGCGTCTTTGCGTTTATGTTTTTTTAACGAACTATTGTCCGCAATATTGCAAATCAGATGAGATGGTGTAACCGTTCATCAAAATTTTCTTCTCCGATTTCACCTTTGGAATACCGTTTTCGAATGCGATCAATTACGGAATTGCTTCCCGGCTCTTCCAGTGCAATTTTCAGAATAAACCAGACCGCTGTCACCAACAAGATGGCTCCAATGATCCAGAAAACGGAAAGTCCTGTAACTGCTGCTAAAGTTAACATAGTCTTCAACCTCCTTCCTTTTTTTGATGGCTGACAAATAACCCGGGGCCGGAAACAGTAAGGAACTATTATTGTTCCAATAGCCCAAAATCCTGTCTCCAGCCCTGAGCTTATTCTAATTTCGTACAAAAATGAGGGGTTGTCAACTATTTTTGGGAATAGTTGCTGGGATGAACACCTTCCGGCTTAAGGGATTGTGCCGAAATAACTTCGCTAAATCTGTCAATTTATTTCATTACAAACCCTAAAGGGATTTGATGGCTTTCTCCAGAAGTGCTCTTATTTCTTCGGCGATGCTCGTTAGGTTATCATTTTCCACCGCCATCATGGATGCTACCGGATCCACTGCAGCAACTTCAGTTTTACCATTTCCCAGATCCTGTATAATAACGCTGCACGGGAGCATAGTTCCTATTTTATTCTCTTGCTGTAAGGCTTTGTAGGCATTGGGAGGATTACAGGCACCCAGAATTTTGTATTTTCTGAAATCCACATCCAGTTTGGCTTTCAGTTTTTCGTCAATGTCAATCTCAGACAATATACCAAAGCCCTGCTGTGATAAAGCTTCTTTGGTCTTCTCCACTGCAGAGTCAAAATCTGTGTTGAGGGTTTTTTCGATGTAATAGTTCATAGTTTTTGTTTTTAGAGTTTAACAATAATAGTGGATGGTAGATAGAGTTGCAGGTAAATGAAATTCATGAATTTCATTTACTGCTTCTACTTCAGCTTTCGCTTCAATAACTGTGCATTTATGGCTACAATCACGGTGCTCAGGCTCATTAGTACTGCACCAACGGCCGGGCTAATCACAATACCTGCACTATACAAAACACCTGCAGCCAATGGAATGGCCACCACATTGTATCCGGTTGCCCAGGCGAAATTCTGAATCATCTTGCGATAGGTGGCTTTTCCAAAGGTTATTAGCGATGCTATATCCTGAGGATTGCTGTTCACCAGAATAATATCGGCCGTTTCTGCCGCCACATCGGTTCCCGATCCTACGGCGATACCAATATTGGCAGTGGCCAGGGCCGGAGCGTCGTTGATGCCGTCACCTGTCATGGCAACAAATTCGCCATTTTCCTGAAGTTCTTTAATTTTCTCCAGTTTTTGTTCGGGCAAAATTCCGGCAAAATAGTCATCAAGTTTCAGTTCGTCACTCACGGCTTTGGCCACTTTCTCATTGTCGCCGGTCATCATCACTACCTTAATACCGTTTTCTTTTAAGGTTGCAATGGCCTTATGGGCCTCAGGCCGGATTTCGTCCGACATAGCAATGACCCCCGCCGGATGGTCGTCCACCAGTACAAAGACCACTGTTTCCTGCTGATTGCCTTCCTGGTTTTCAGGGATTTCGATGTTTTTCTCTTTGAGGTAGTTCGGGCTCACCACTTTTACTTTTTTATTGTCCACAAGCCCTTCGATTCCCTTTCCGCTGATGGCATTGAAATCAACTGCTTCGTTGATGTCAAGTTCCAGTTCCTTTATTTTTTGCATAATTCCGGTTGCCAGTGGATGCTCCGATTTCGACTCCAGGGCTCCCGCCAGTTTGAGTATGTCATCCTTTTGATAATCCTCCGAAAGAGCCTCGTAGCGGCTTACAGCAAAGTTCCCTTTGGTTAACGTTCCGGTTTTATCGAAAGCCAGCACCGTAATTTTGCGCGAATTTTCAAAGGCCGTCCGGTTGCGGATTAACAACCCCTTGCTGGCCGCTAATGAAGTTGAAATAGCTACGACCAAAGGGACGGCCAGTCCCAGGGCATGGGGACAGGTAATGACCATAACGCTGGCCATTCGTTCAAGGGCAAAAACAAAACTTTCGCCAAGCAGCAGCCAGGTGATTAATGTGCCAAATCCAACGGTTAGTGCAACAATGGTAAGCCAGGCAGCTATCCGGTCGGCAAGATTCTGGGTTTTGGATTTTTTATTTTGTGCCTCCTGCACCATATTGATGACTTTGCTGAGGTAGGCCTCTTCACCAATCTGTTGCACCGAAAGGGTTAGAGAACCATTGCCATTGATGGTGCCACCGATTACCTTGTCTTCTTTGGATTTCTTTACCGGCTTGGATTCTCCTGTGATCATGGATTCGTTCACACTGCTTTCACCATCAGTGATGACACCGTCCACCGGGATTTTTTCGCCGGGATGAACCAGTACTTTGTCTTCTTTTTTCAGCTCATCTACTTTTACATTTTCCGTTTCACCATTTTTTAAACGGTGAGCTTCAGAAGGCATGAGGGCTACTAATTTCCGGAGAGACTGAGATGCTCCCATGACTGATTTCATCTCAATCCAGTGACCCAATAGCATGATGTCTATCAACGTCGCCAGTTCCCAGAAAAAACTGCTGCCTTTAAGTCCGAAAGTGGTGGCAGAACTGTATCCCCAGGCAACTGTGATGGCCACGGCAATGAGGGTCATCATGCCCGGTTGTTTCTTCTTCAACTCGTCAATCAATCCCGTGAGAAAGGGCCATCCACCGTAAAAGAAAACGATTGTGGAAAGTGTGAACAACAGGTAGTTGTCGTATCCCTGAGTCAGCGAGAATTCAAAGCCAAGAAGGCCCTGTATCATGGGAGACAAAACCAATATGGGGATGGATAGAATAAGGGAAATCCAGAATCGTTTCCGGAAGTCTCTGATCATCATGGCGTGGTGTTGTGAGTGGTCGTGGCCACCATGGCCGCTATGATCATCATGTTTTGCGTGCCTTCCATGATCCTGATGCCCATCCTGATTATGGTTTCCGTTGTTTTTATGTTTATGTTCATGGTCGTGATGTTCCTTTTTGTGATCGTGACCATGGTCTTGATGAGATGAATTGTTTTTTTCTTTGTGCTCCATATTTTTTTTTGTTTTAAAGTCAATCGTTTAAAGTAGCGTTTTTGTCATTCGGGATTGCTTCGGGTCGCGTTCTCGCACTTTTACTTTTATATGGAAGAGTTTGGCAGGGCGGAGAAGCCGCCCTGCCACCTGCCAAACTTACTCCAGATCTTTTTTGCGTTGTTCAAAATCCTCTTTGTCGATTTCGCCCCTGGCATACCGTTCTTTTAAAATATCCAAAGGCGTTTTTTGTCCGGTTGATGGGTGTTCCTTGTTGGGTTGGAATGTTTTAAACGCCAGCCAAAGGATAATCAGTAAAATAATAATCCCGATTATCCATCCGAAGCCCATACCCCAGCCGTGTCCGAATCCTTGCATAGTATAAAAATTTAAGGTTACTGGTTCATCATTCCTTGTGAGTCGTCATCCATCATCTTGCAGGCTTTTTCCTTCTGTTCTTCGTTGAGGACATCCCGCATTTTCATAGCTGTTTCGTAGGCTTTTACATGCATCTTTATCCTTATGTCAGCACATTCCTGAAGTTGGGACTGCACCTCATTCGATGACGCTTCATTTTTAAGAAGTTCTTCGAGCTGATTGTTCTTCTCAGTCATTTCAGACTTCATGTCCACTTGTTGTTTTTCAAATGCAGCTTTCATGTCAATGAGTTCTTTTGTTTGTTCGGAAGAAAGAGAAAGTTTGTCCTGCATTTTTGGCATCATGTTTACCATCATCATGTAACGTTGGATGGGCATGTCCTGCATCATCATTTTGCCGTGCATGGGCATCATCCTGAGATTCTGCATCTTGTTTCCCTGCATGCCGGGCATTTCTTTTTTCTGCATCATCATCTCTTTTGGCTCATTGGATTTCTTTTTATTCTGCTTATCCATCTGAGCATTTGCAGTTAATGTTCCTGATATCATAATCAGGATTGCGATTAATATAGTTTTCATAATTATTCCTCCTGTTTTTTGTAAATATTGGTCTTTCGTAGATTTAATTGATTATTTCTTTGAATTTTCGGATTCAAGCTACTTCTGTCTTTCAATTGCGCTGCCAGGAACTAAGAGCTAAGAGCTAAGAGCTAAGAGCTAAGAGCTAACAGCTAACAGCTAAGAGCTAATTTCACGGAAGCACTTCATAATTTCGCATCATCCCCATGTCTTCGTGCTCAAGGTTGTGACAGTGATAGATGTATTTTCCGGTGAAGTCTCTGAAAGTCATTACAACTTTTACTTTCATCCCGGGCATCAGCAGAAAGGTATCCTGCCAGCCCTGGTTTATGAAGCCGTCCTTAACACTTTGCCAAACCGCCGCATTCATCCCGGAAATATCCCGTTCTGTAATCTGGAATTGCAATCCGTGAATGTGGGCAGGGTGGGGGAGTTGCATCATGTCTTGCATCATGCCCATCCCCGTGCCGTCGTCTCCGTTTATGAACTGCCAGACTTCCGTGGTGTTGAGTTTCACTTTTTCCCAATCGGCTACTTCGTCCATATCGAAAGTTTCGCCGTTAATGACCCAGTTCATGCGGTCATTGTAAAAGTGGAATTTTTTAGGCGAATCATAATTCACAGCTTTTGTTGGGTCAATTGGTTCAATAGCATCGAAACGTTGGGGCAGTTTTAAGGATTTACCTTTTTCCTGAGCAACTTTAAAGGTTTGTAAATCCATTGGTTCTCCGTTTTTCCCGGAGGTATTCCCTTGCATCATTCTGCCGCCCATGTTGTTCATCATTCCTCCACCCATTTGGCCCATAGATGTTCCGGAGTTGAAAGCCAGACTTTTAAGGGTGACATATTCGTTAGCGTTGAAATTCGAAAAATCTTTCCAAATTTCCACCCGCTCGCCAGGAGCCAGAATTAAATAGGGTTTGCTGATGGGATTCTCCAGCAATCCGCCATCTGTCGCTATAACTCTTATGTCTGAGCCATCACTCCAGGCCAATTTGTATATTCGGGCGTTAGAACCATTAAGCACTCTGAAACGATAGGTTCCCTGCTTTACAGTTTTGGTTTGCTCTTTTTGCCCGTTAATAAATATCTGATCTCCCAGAAACCCCTCCATGCGTTGCATGGGACTGCCTTCAACATACATAAGTTGATTGTTTTCATCAAAGGATCTGTCCTGAATTATCAAGGGCTGATCATATTCACCCGAAGGTAATTTCTCGTTTTCATCCTCAATAATGAATAATCCAGCCAGGCCTTTGTAAACCTGAGGACCGGTAATTTTATCGGGGTGCGGATGAAACCAATAAGTGCCGGGGCGATCAACAATCTCCATTTCGAAAACGTAAGTTTCGCCTTTGTTAATGGCGTGCATTGGATGTCCGTCCATCTCTGGCGGAATATGCAACCCATGCCAGTGGATAATGCTTTCGCGTGGCAGTTGGTTTTTAAAGATGACCCTGATTTTTTGTCCCCGCTTTACTTTGATGATTGGCCCGAGGTAGGAACCGTCTATTTCGGAGAGGTTGTAGTCTTCCCCTTTGATCAATTTAGAGTTATAATGAAATACCTCCGTCTTTGGGCCATCCAAAATTTGCATAGCCACCGGTCGAGCGGTTAACTCAATTTCAATATCGGGGTTGAAATCTTTATTTGCTTCTCTTGAACCGGTATTGGAGCTGTTTTTCCCTTGTGCATTACAGGCACTCAGACCGGTTGCAATTAAAAGCATGAAAATGAATTTTGTGGGAGTGAAGTTTTTCATAATCAATGTCTTTGGTAGGGTAACAAACTGTACTTGAGATTGTTTGATGGAGGATGGGGCATGGGGCACAGAGTATGGGGGCACAGGGCATGAGCTATGGCCCCGGGAGGGAGCCATAGCTCCTGTCTTACTGCCGCTTGAGGGGCTGGTGACCAGCAACCAGCTCCTTGCCCCAAGCTCTCTACTCTTTTTGTTGGTGCCCGTGGTGATCATCCTTGTCATTTTTCGAATCAGAACGGTCGTATTTGCAACATCCCGGAAGTTTATCATAAACTTCATCCGAAGCTTTGTGTTTTCCGGCGTCATGTCCCACTTCTGTAATGGCTTTTTGAATGGCATCCAGGGAGGTTTTTGACTCGTCAAAGACAACGGTTGCCATCATTGATTCCTGTTCCCAATCGGCTTTGCTTACCCCTTCCACTGAATTTGCAGCTTTTTCAATTCGGGTTTCACACATGCCGCATTTGCCTTTTACTTCAAATTTTTCGGTTTTGCTTTGAGCAAAAATTGCTGCCGAACCAATAAGGAATACGGTCAGCAGACTTAACATTTTTCGTTTCATAACATTTTAATTTTTAAGAGTGAATAAATAGATTTGTAATTGTTTAATTGATGGTGAAATCAATGCATCGAATAAGACACATGATGCCCTATTTATTTTTAAAGAAGCACGTGCATAAGTTTTTAAACTGATTCAACACCTGATTCATCATTTTTAATTTTATGTACTTCATCGACGGATGATATCATAATTATGCCATCTCCCTGATAGCCGGTTCTGCCCTCTTTGCGAATGATGGCAGTTACCTTTTTTTTGTCACTGTCGGGAACCAGAATTTCAATTTTGGTCACCTTACAGGCGTCGGCAAAGGGATATTTTTCACTGATATGACTGGTTTCACTATCGGTATATTTTCCGGTACCGACACATTCTACCAGAGTCATAGCTCCAAAGCCTTCAGATTTTAAGGCACTGTAAACTTCTTCAATTTTCCGGTGTCGGATGTATGCTTTAATTAGTTTCATAAGAGTAAAATTGATTAGTTATGGCCGCCATGGAACCTGCATGAATGATTTTAAACATGATTATTTATAAAATCTTTGTCATGCTTGTTTCATAGTTTTATTTTTTACAATCAGTTAATTCACTTACTACGCAGCCTGCACAATCGGCTGTTTGGTCATTTCCCTGTTTTTCCTTTTGTTCATTTTCAGAGTTGTTGGTAAGTGATAATGCTAACAAGCCCATTGCAAGGATTAATAAAAAAACGGTTGCTAATAAAATATCCAGTATCATAAAAACCTCCTTTTTAAATTCAATACTCCGTTATTCCGACGTTTCAGGATTATAAAAAGCTGATAATTAATTTATTACAAAATCAACCATGCAGGACACAACTCACTCATAATAAAAACTTTGCGTCATTGCGTCTCTGTGTTTAAGCTTTTTTTAACGGACTATTGATAAAAACCTTCTTTTTAAATTTCTACTACTGTAAATTTAATGAAGGCACGGTGGTTTTGTGTTACATAATTCTTTGAAAAACTTACATCAGTAGGTGTTTTATCCTTACTTTTTAGGAACTTCCGGATTACAGCAGTCAGGCTTGCTTCCTTTAAAAGCTTCTTTGTTGCCTTTTGCAATGTATTGTACTAATTTTTGAAACCACCCCCGGGATTTGCTTGGTTCATCCAGAAGGGTGAAACCTGCATTTTCCATTTTTTCTCTGAGAACTTCTTTGGTTTGGACATAGCCGTTGTAGGCAATGGTTACTTCATTTATTGAAGCGTTCACTTTAGCAACCCCTTCCATTTCTGACATTTGATGTGTGATTTCGACAATGTCTTTATCCGATAAGGGAGTTAAAAACTGAAAGGAACTTGATAAGATAGTTTCGTCCATGACTGTTTGGTTTTGATTTTTAGATAAGAGGAGCGACATGCGGGAAATGAATGCCACTCCTCTCGTTGCAAATCCACGCTGCAATTATTTGAGAGTTTCTTTAACTTCCCCACACTCCAGCATCATATCACCATAATACGGGTTGCGGATGTTTTCTTCTGTACTCAACCAGAAAGCACCTTTATCATTGTTTGCCATTGGGCAGAACTGGTAGTAAACAGTTTTTCCGTCCAACCCGAATACTTTAATTTTATTGAAAATGATGGGATTGAACTCAACAAAAGCTGCTCGTTGTACTTCCAGATCCTCTGATTCGCTGATAGTATTCAGTGCTGATTTCATCTTGTCGAGGTTTTTCATCCAGAAGAGATGAGCATCTCCTTTCAGCAGGGCCATGTCGGTGTTTTCAAGTGCCATGAGTGTTTTTTTTGCTTCGGAAGATGTTTTTTCAGCATCCGAAGCCACCATGGCATCTTTCAGTTTAATGTACTGATCAAAAAATGCCGTCAACTGCTTTTTAAATTGTTTTGGGGCATTATAGTTATGAATCTCTTGGACTTTGGATGGCTGACGGGTGCTTTCCATGTTTTCCATTTCCTCTGAAGACATATTGCCGTGGTTGTGTCCTGTAGCAGGCTTGCCACCTTCGGGGCTCATCATACTTGGTTTTCCGGCAAGCTGTGCTGCTGCATCAATGCTGAAAGTCCCGTTGACCGCAATTATCTCACCGGGTTTCAGTCCCTCTTCAATAATATAGCTGTTGCCAAGATCCGGGCCTAAAAGAACCTCGCGCATCACGAAACCAACATTGTTTTCGGTGTTTGTTTTAACATATACCACTGAGCGTTTCCCGGTCCACATTACAGCCGACTGGGGAACAACGATGTTTTCTTCGCCACCTGAAGCGTCGGCTTTAACTTCGCCGGAAACAAACATTTCGGGTTTCAGACGAAGGGCTGAATTATTGACTTCCACGCGGGCTTTAGCTACCCTTGATTTAGAATTAATGACCGGATCGATGTATGAAATATTTCCGGAAAATGATTCTCCGGGCAGTGAAGCAACTGTAAATGTTACTTCATCCCCTTTTTCAATCCAGGAGATGTCACTTTCATAGACATCAAACAGTACCCAGACATTTGACAAATTGGCGATTTTGTAGATGGTTTGTCCACGTTTTACATAGTCACCCGGATTTACCAGTTTCTCGGTAACATATCCCGAAACATCAGCAAGAATAGGAAATTGTTCTTTCAGTTCTCCTGATGAGCTGATCTTTTCAATTTGTGCATCGGTAAGCTTCCAGTTTTTTAGCTTCTCATGAGCCGCCCGGTATAGTTCCGGTTGAGTTTCTTTTAGTTCCCGGGCTTCCAATAGCTCTTCCTGTGCGGTTACCAAATCAGGGGAATAGACATAAGCTACGGGTGAGCCCTTGGTGACATACTGGCCGGTAAAATTGATGGATAGTTTTTCAATGCGACCGGGCACATGTGATGTCTGGGAATAGACTTGTTGTTCATTGGTTTCCACTTTGCCGTTCAGGCGCACGGTTTTTTGTGCCATTCCTTTTGTCACTGTTTGGGTCTGGATGTCAGCCAGCTGCATGGCTGTGGGCGACATGCGAATTTCACGGGGGTCGGCTTCACTATCATCCTCTTCCAGAGGGATGAGGTCCATTCCGCAAATGGGGCAATCGCCGGGTTCGGATTGTCTTATCTGGGGGTGCATGGAGCAGGTCCAGATGGTTGGTTCGGCAGAATGATCGTGTTGAGACGCCTGATCGGGCGTCTGTACTTCCCCGGAACCGCCAAAGAAGAGCCAGCCCAGTAAAAGTCCGGCAACCAAGGCTGCTCCAATGATGATGATGTTTCTTTTATTTGTGTTCATGATGTTTCGTTTTTTGGCCCCCTAATCCCCCCAAGGGGGACTTTATAAGGCTTCTATGATTTGAAATTTTGTTATTTATAATTAGAGTTTCAATTTTTCAGCTTCAAGCCTCCATCCTATTGAGTAACGGGTGGATTTCAAATCCACTTAGGGTTGCCTGTCGGATTGCAAATCCGCCAGGACGGGGGCTTCTGTGTTTTGTGTTTTTTAATTTATATCTTCCAGTTTTCAGCCAAAGAGCAAATTGTGGATTCCAAATCCACTGATGATTGCCTGTCGGATTCCAAATCCGCCAGGACGGGGGGCTACTCCATGCCCCATGCCGCAGCCCTTTTTTAAGTCCCCCTTGGGGGGATTTAGGGGGCCCCCGTACCCATCACATATTCCATCCTCGCGACAGATGTTTTATACCGACTTATGGCTTCTGCCTTTTTCTTTTCATATTTCAACAGTTCTTGTTGCATTCGCAAAACCTCTTCAAATTCTTTTCCGGAGTTGGCATAGGCGGTTGTCAGTAACTTCAATGTCTGCCGGGTTGTTTTTATCTGGTCGTTGTACAGCTCGATGAGCTGATTCTGTTTGTTGATGTCGAACCATACTTCCTCATATTTTGAAACCAGATTGTTCGAGAATTCCTCCTTTTGAAAGGCCAGACTTTCCTGGTTTAACTGCGCCTCCTTAACAGCCGAATTGTATTTCTTTCGGAAAATAGGGATGGAAACCGATATCATCGGCATAATTACATCCTGCCCGCTGTTTTCAACCTGCATGTCGGTGCGTTGACCCACGGCCACATAATCCAGGCCGATTCCTAATTTGGGATAGCCGTTTTTTCTGGCAGCTGTTTCGGCTGCTTCACCAGACTGACGCATCAGCTCCAGTTTTTTCAGTACGGGGTGCTGTGCCATGAGTGAATCTTTATTCTGATGTACCAAAAGTGAATCCTTTCGGGTAACCAAATCAATGGTAACTTCTTCATCTGCCGGTCTGTTCAGCAACTTGTTGAAGGTGGTGACCAGCGGTTTTTCCTCTTTATTAAGAATATCCAGATTGGTGGATGCATCTTTCAGCATGATGTCCACCCTAAGCACATCAACCATGGAACCTTTATCGTTTTCAAAGTTGCGCGTGGAAATGTTCTTGTACGATTTGAGAATTTCGATATTTTTCTTCTCAATTTGTTTCCATTCCCTGAGTTTGTAGATGGGATAATAAGCTGCAGCCACCCGATAGTAAAGTTGGTTGCGTGCATCAACAAATTCCTGAAATTTAGCTTCTGCGGCCAATGCGGCTGCATCCTCTTTCGCTTGAAGAGTCCCAAACCACGGAAACATCTGCGTAAGCGAGAATTTTGCTTTCTGTGGTCCCAGTCGTGTTTCTACGGGAGACACAAAATACCCGAATGAAAAGGTGGGATCGTCCAGCGAACTCACTTGGGGAACACGCTCCAGGGCTGCCTCAAAATCCTTGTATTTGGCCTGCAG